>Ga0070697_100004233_pt1 | contig 10995 bp, 7 predicted proteins | sample KBSK1501metaG_FD_65475 | JGI IMG/M metagenome (GOLD analysis project Ga0070697, IMG submission 65475) | Corn, switchgrass and miscanthus rhizosphere microbial communities from Kellogg Biological Station, Michigan, USA - KBS K1-50-1 metaG | ecosystem: Host-associated > Plants > Roots >... | reverse complement strand
CGACGGGTTGTTCTTCGGCAACTCCTTAGGAGTTGCAGCGGAACAAACCGCATGCTCCGAGTCGCCTGGCCAGGGCACAGACGACGTGGATCGACGGGTTGTTCTTCGGCAACTCCTTAGCTCATGCAGGATTTCTTTAACTTCCCGTTGGTAATCCGAAGCTCGTAGTGCAGCTATCGCCGCGTCTATGATGGCTTGCAGCAGCGGCTTCGGAAAATCCAACCGTGATAGCGTTCTATCTGCAAGGTGTTGATTTCCCATCTCGGTCTCTCGCAGAAACTGTCGCGGCAGGTCCGCCATATGACGGTATTCTTGCGCGCGTTTCTCATGGTATTCAATATCAGTTTGCGCTGGGACGACGACTCCCAAACCGTCCAATAGAGATGAGGCTCGGAAATCGACGAGTGGAGATCTCGGAGTGCGATGGTCTTCGCGCGCCAAAACTTCCCTCCAAGTGTCCGCCCAAGAGCTGTGTTTACGGGCAGACCGTTCCGCCTCCCAGATCTTCGCACGGTGGTCAGGAACACCCCGCTGAAACTCCCAGATAACAGATCTAATACGTTCTTCCTCCGTAACTGGTCAGGTGTCCTGGCTTATTGAGTTGATCGCATTGGAGATCGGCGCGGTAGATCCTTTGGTCAGGGAAGGCTGGTTAGCGCGTCCTGAACTTGGGTGATGCGGCTGGCGAGCTGCAGTGCCCAGTTGAGTTCGGGCGCGGTGGCGGCGAGATGACGCCGGGCTGTGCCTTGGTTGTCGAGGAGGGCTACCCAGACCGCGATGGACCACAGCGGCTGCCGGGCCATGGCGAGCGGTATGGCCGCCCGTTCGTCCTGGGATAGCCGGGTGCCGAGCCCGGCTTCGTAGGCGCTGAGCAGTCTGGCGAGCCGCGCTGGGTCGCCAGTGATGTCGGTGATGTCGACGCTGGTGTAGTACAGGGTGAGCGCGAGATCGTCTGTTCGCGGGCGTTCCCCGAGAAAGTCGAAGTCGGTGACCAGGGCGACCTGCTGGCGGCGGAACCGGACGTTGTTGTCCCAGAAGTCGCCGTGTACCAGCTGGCGGTGGAGCTGGCCGAGATCTTCTTGCTCCCGCGCGGCGAGCGTGGCAGCGAGCTGGTCGGCGATGTCGGCCAGCCGCGCTTCGGCATGGGCTGGCCGCCAGGCACGGATGCGCCGGGTCCCCGCGTCGACGGCTTCCGCCAGGCCATCGGCGGCGACGTAGTTGGCGAAGCGGGTCGCCGCGGCGGCAGGGCCGGCTGGGAAGGCTTGCAGGAGCGCGTGGATGCGCCCGAGCACGGCCAGGCCGGTTCGCACCCTGGCTAGGGTGTGCATCGCGGCCGGCGCGGCCACGTATGGTTCGACCTCGACGGTTCGGCCCTGGAAGGTCTCCCATCCGCGGCCGCTGCGCGGCGGGATGGGCTCGGCGCAGGGGATACCGTGACGGGCGAGGTGACGGCGGACCGCCTGGAGCGCGGCGACCCGCTGGCCGGTCACGAAGGGCCGGTATACGCGCGCTACCCGCAGCGACCTATCGTCGGTGACCAGCAGGTTCAGGTTGCTCGAACCGCCCAGGTCTGGCGCTGCGCCAGCAGGCCGCACGCCCCAGTGCGCCCGCAGGAACTCCTCCAGATCCGCCGAGACGATGGCCCGGGTGCCACGCTGGCCTCCTGCCGCGTCATCCACGAGCCGGACTGTAGACCGGATGAGAGGCGCCGCGACATGCGGGCGGGGAGGGAGGCCCGGTCCAGCGGCCGTCTGGCGTGACGCTTCTGCTGCCAAGCCGGCACGTTGATGACATCGAGATGCCGGCAGGAGCGGATCTTGGTGCCGTAGTGTCCGGATGTGCCTGATGATGCAGAGGAGCCGCCGCCGTATGAGGTGCTGGCGGTGCTGGTGGCGTCGGTGCGCCGGGAACTGGCCGAGGCGGTAGGCGCCCTGGAGCAGGCGCGGGCTGAGCTGGCGCAGGCCCGGGAGCGGATCGCTGAGCTTGAGGCGCGGCTGAGGCAGACGCCGCGGAACTCGTCCAGGCCGCCGTCCAGCGAGGGGCTGGACAAGCCGCCGCCGCGGCTGCGGTCGCTGCGGAACAAAAGCGGCCGCAGGCCCGGCGGGCAGGACGGGCATCAGGGCACGACGCTGGCGCAGGTGGCCCGGCCAGACCGGGAGGTGTGCCATGAGCCGGGCTGCTGCGGCCGGTGCGGGGCGGGGCTGGCGGGGCGGCCGGTCACCGGGGTGGAGCGCCGCCAGGTCTTCGACCTGCCGGAAGTCACGGTCAAGGTGACCGAGCATCAGCTGATCGAGCGGGAATGCGGCTGCGGGCACCGGACCAAGGCCGCGGCCCCGCAGGGCGCGGAGGGACCGGTGCAGTACGGGCCGCGGATCGCCGCGATCATCGTCTACCTGTATATCGGGCAGTTCCTTTCCAAGGAGCGCACCGCGCAGGCGCTGGCCGAGCTGTTCGGCATCCCGCTGTCATCGGGGACGGTGGCGGGCATCACCGCCCGCGCCGCCGGGAGGCTCGGCGGCTTCCTGGAGCGGGTGCGGGAGGCCATCGCCGCCAGCGAGGTGGCCGGGTTCGACGAGACCGGGTTCCGCGTCGACGGCCGGCTGCACTGGGTGCACTGCGCCCGCACCGGCAAGTACACCCTGCTCATGGTGCACCCCAAGCGCGGCACCGAGGCGATGGAGGCGATGGGCGTTCTTCCCTCCTTCGCCGGGGTCGCTCTCCATGACGCCTGGGCTCCCTATGACACTTACGCGGGCCCTGATCACCAGCTGTGCTGTGCTCACGTGCTGCGCGAGCTGCAGGCCGTCACCGACGCCGCTGCCGCAGGCCAATGGTGCTGGGCCACCCAGGCCGCCGAAGCGCTCACCGCGATGCAGGACCTGGTGCGCGAGACAATCAGCCAGGGACGCGACGCCGTGGACCAGGCCGCGCTGGCCGCCCAGCTCCGCCTGTTCCGCTCGGCGGTCCTGATCGGAGCCAGCCAGACCGCCGGCCGCTCCGGGGCTCTGATGAAAAAGCACAATGCGCTGGCCCGCCGCCTGCTCGACCGCCAAGACGATTACCTGCGGTTCACCCGGAACTGGCGGGTCCCGCCTGACAACAACGGCTGCGAACGCGACATCCGCATGACCAAGCTGAAGCAGAAGATATCCGGCTGCTTGCGCACCCTGAACGGTGCCCACCAGTTCTGCGCCATACGCAGCTACCTATCCACCGCCGCCAAGCATGATCTCGGCTTCTTCAACGCGCTCGTCATGCTTACCGAAGGACGGCCCTGGATACCCGCCGCTGCCTGATCACACTCAGCCAACGCGGCATCTGACCAGTTACCTTCCTCCTTCACTCGCTCCATCATTCTCTGCCCAAGATTTGCGCGGGTAAGCTGGACTGCTATATTTTCTATATTCTGCCGCGCTTGGGCCGCCTGAGATTTTGCATACGCTGCCTCCCCTCTCAAGTGGCTGAATACTAGCCTGCACCTCAGAAACCATTCTTTCGGCTCGTTCGGCGGCAAGTGGAAGGGCCGTTTCAGCAAGGAGCAAACAGCTCACGCCGGCTTCCGGCAATAGAACCGGAGCCGACAGTTCGCCCACGCTGTCGAGCCCGGCCTCGCTTACAGCCTCAGCTAGTCTTTGCGTTGCTAGCTCGAGACGACGGAGGCGGGCGACGGGCCCGTCCTCGTGGCTACACGCCATGGTGGCAGCGCTCTCCACAGATGGAGCCTGAGCAGGTCTTGCATTTGCAGCTGCATCTGCGGCGAGCGCTGGGGCGAGTTCGAGCGCACGGGACAGATGATCCGTCTGGTCGTGGTGAATACCCAACGCGAGATGTATCTCGGCGCATCGGTCCAAATCTGGGAGAAACTTGTGCAATGCGGCAGCCGCTTCCTCCGCTCGTCCCATACGGCGGTGCACAGCCGCTGCGAGCAAAACGGCGGTCGCCGCTAGGTTCTGCGCGCTTGTCGCGCTGTAACGGGCACAGCGGCTTCACCGCCCTCGTCCGAAGCGTTAGCGTCTTCGAGCACGCTGACTTGCTGAATGACGCACTGCTGACGGCCAAGACCCGCCTGCTCATCATCGCTCCCTGGGTCAAGAAATCCGTGGTCAACACTGACTTCCTCGCCAAGCTGGAACAAAGACTGCGAGCAGGCGTCGAGGTCACGATCGCCCACGGATACGGCGATGACGACAGGGGCTCGGACGAGCAGGCCCTGAGACGATTGGGCAACCTCGCGTCCAGATTCTCCAGGATCACCTTCATTCGCGTGAGGAACACGCACGCGAAGATCCTCATCTATGACAAGACCTGGATAAGCACCAGCTTCAACTGGCTCTCCTTCCGCGGCGACTCCGATCGGACATACCGGATGGAGGAAGGAACCCTCGTCAACATCCCTGCTCGCGTAGACAAGGAGTACGAACGGTACCGGACGCTGATCGAGGAACAACGGCTCTCGTAAGCGAGGACTGCAGACACGAGGCCGTACGCGATCTTCCTGGACCTTCACTGTGGGGCATGCAGGCTTAGTGGCGTCAATCAACTACAAGCTGCAACGCTCATCTATTGGCATGCCAAGATCGTGAGACGGCGATGACGGCCAGCTCATGCAGCGTCCGGTACCGCCCGTACGCCCCGCCGGGGGAACCCGGCCGTGAGCAGCGCGTGCACCTCGAACGAGGTCTGGCATGCCCGTGCCTGCAACAGGATGAGCGCCTTCGACACGCTGTCGAACGTAGCCTGCGGCCTGGGCTGGGCTGCCAGCGCGCCCAGCTCCGCCGCCCCTAGCGTGACCATGTAGTAGGCGTCAAGCGCCGTCCCCCACCGCCGGGCGATCCGCGCCTGTCCGGCGCGCTGGTCGGCGACGGCGGCGTCCGTCTTCTCCAGCATGCGCTCGGCGAGCATGGTGGTGAGCATGTCGATGTTTGCCTCAGCCGCCTGGCGTCCTGCCTGCTCTTGCGGGACACCAGCCTGGAGCGCCGCGCGGAACGCATCGATGATCTCCGCTGTGTTTCCGGCAGCCTCATTGTCCGAGGATGGGCACAAGTCATCCATCGGGTTGCTCGTCCAGTGGGAACGCCGCATGCCGCCACAGCCGCGCCGACATCGCGCCCGTGCCTGACTGCTGTGGCAGGACCCACTCCCAGCTGCCCGTCACCGGGGACGCGGCCGGGGCTGCTGCCTTCAGCGTGAGGTAGGCGATGTCTTGTGCGGCTTGCAGCAGCCCTTCTGCCAGCATCAGCGTCATCTGGGGCAGTGCAGATCTACCGTCCATCACGAAGAAGGGCGACCGGAGCACGGCACCGTCCGTGGTGCCGGTGTGGGCCAGCCTGTTCCGCAGCGAGCGGGCGTCCGCGAGGTAATCGTCGAGGTCCGCGCCTTCGAGCAAGCGCCACGGGTGAATCCTGGTGCGACGCGGGGTGACACGCGCGCGTGCCAGCAGCGGCGTTCCGGCAGCCGCCCACGCGCTGACCAGTCCCCTGCTGCCGAGCCCCAGCGGGGTGTTCCCGTTCACGCCCCCCCGAATGCCCATATGGCTTGACGCCTGCATGACAAGGCTTTCCCCCGCGGCGTAGGCGAGCATGAAGACGGCCGCAGGCAGGCTGGTGTACGGTTCAGGCACGTGGCCGCGCGGCCGGTGCTTCGCGCCGGTGCCGTCACGCTGACCGTGGACCCAGATGAGATCACAGGCCAGGTGGAACCCTGTTCTGGCCATGCTGACGTCCGCCTGCTCGGGATGCCTGGGTTCTGAGAGTACTAGCAGGAGCACTCTCCGGATAGGCACCTCCTGTCCGCCAGCCGCGCAGAGTCCGGTGACATCACGGTGGCCACGACTCTCAGCACCCGGCTCAGCGGTATCCCGGACTTGCCGACGAGATGCCAGTGCTCCGTTCAGACGCCCGACGAGATGCCCTGCATCGTACGCGGGGGCGGATTGTCGGTCGCGCTAGGCACAATGCTAGTGGGCGGGCCGTTGCGCAGGGAGGTTTGATGAGCCGACAGCAGTCATGGGGAAGGTCTCCCGACCCTGCGGCTGCCTCGCACGGTGGGCAGGGCAATGAGGCGGGGAGCCTGTACCGCAGAGGCGTGGCGGCTTATCTAGCGGCCCACGGACTGGCTGGCCGCGGAGTGGAGGCCGCCGGATTCCCGGAGACGGGACCAGCTCCCGTCCGGCTGTCGTTTGAGACCGGTGAGGCGGTGGACGACATCCGGTGTGAACTTTCCGATGGCACGGTTCTCAGGGTGCAGGCGAAGCTTGAATGCGGCAACGATCGTCACCTGGCCGCCACCGTCGCCCAGTGGGTCCGCCAGGCGGATAGCCTGCGGCCCGGTGACATGATAGGTCTGGCAACAAGTCGGCCGAAGGGGCCTGTCAGGGAACTCGGCAGTGCGCTGCACCGAGGGCGGCGTTCCGTTCCGGGCTCATATTCTGCCCGCGAACGGTCAGCGCTCACGGCAGTGCGGAAGCAGCTTCCCGCCGGGACGCCTGATGAGCTGACTGACCTGGTTCTTCAGGCCGCCATCGTCATGACGGTCGCGGTGTCAACGCCGCACGAGGAAGGCTTCAGATCGGTCGCCAACCTGCTGGACGGAACCGTCGTCGCTTCCGGCTTCGGGTCAGCGGCTATCGGAGCCTTGCAGGATGCCTTCCAGAAACAGGCCGCAGCAGGCGCTGGAAGCAACCTGGACGACTGGCTTGAGATTCTTGAGGAAGCACGCCTGCCGGTGCTCCGCGCAAAGCTGCGGGCAACGACCACGCGTCACGCCGGTCTCGCCCACCGGGATGGCGCGCTGGTCCGCCCGGAATACACGCTGGAGCCGTTCAAACCCATCGTCCGCCAGCACATCCCGAAGTCGCAGCGGTCGCCGAGCCACCTGCTGGATGCCGCCCGGCAGGTGGTTCCGTTCCATGCCCGTGCGGAGCAGCGGCCGCTGGCAGCGTGGCTAGCCTGCGGGGAACCTGTCTCGGTGATCTTGGTCAGCGGCCCCGGCGGCTACGGCAAGACCCGGCTTGCCGGGCAGTTGGCTGTCGACGCGGCGAAGGACGGGTGGGAAGTCCTGCGCGCGACATACAAAAGCGGGCCAGCCCGTACCGACGATGCCATCCTGCCGGTTCCCCGTGCCAGCAGGCTCGTGATCATCGACTACGCCGACAGGTGGCCGCTGCCCGTACTGACAGGACTTGTCAGCGAACTCGCAGACGAGTGCTCAGACCGTGAGCTGCGGGTACTCCTGCTCGCCCGCCCGCAGCGCGACTTCTGGGAAACGACGCGGGCCGAACTAGGACGTGCTGGCACCGACCTGCCGGACCCGATCAACCTGGCAGAGTTCACCGCTCCCGGCGATGAGACGGAACGGGCGTACGACACTGCGGTCCTGGCCTTCCAGCGTCAACTAGATTACCCGCCGCACAAGCTGCCCCTATCATCCGGAATGCGGGCACGTGACCCTCTCTCCCTGCACATGAGCGCGCTTGCCGCCATATGCGCGCACGCCGAGCACGAACCACCGCCGCATGAACGGGACCTGTCGAGTTACCTCCTCGATCACGAGCGCCGGTACTGGAACACCAGGGGCGCGGCAGATCGCACGGTCGAGTCGGCGGCGTTCACCGCCACGTTGTTCGGCCCGTTCGGATCGGACTCGGAGGCGCGCCGCTGGGTCAGGCTTGCCCGCCTTGCCGACGGCGATGCCGAGGCAACCCGGCTGCTGGACACCTACCGAAGGCTGTATCCGCCGTCCGCTCATGGGGAGGTGCTACTGCCGTTGGGGCCCGACCGCCTCGCCGAGGATTTCGTCGCAGCCCAGCTCGCCGATAGCTCACGCCGGGAATTGGTAACTGAACTGTTCGCCAATGTCGACCTAGGTAGTGACCAGACGGCCGTACGCCGCTGCCTAGACGTGCTGGCAGCCGCGTCGCGTTACCCGCAGGTCCGCAGCGTGTTGTTCGGCATACTCCGGACCCACAGCGAACTGGCCCCGCTCGCGACGGCACCAGTGCTCTACGCAGTCCTAGAGCACGGTGACCGTCCCCTCGTCGAAATGGTCCATACGGCCTTGCCTTTCCGGGGCGCCGAATTGCTGCCGCCCGCCCGCGACTTCGCCCGCCACCTTTTGGACACGCTGCCCGCCGACGCGCCCTCCTGGAAGCGTGCCTCACTCCTCGTAAGCCTTGGCCGTCGCACGGAAGACGCCGGCGACAGGCGAGAAGCGCTGGTCGTGACCCATGAGGCGGTAGCCGCATGCCGGAAGCTGGTTGACGCTGATCCCCGCCACCTGCCACTTCTCGCAGTGGCCCTTAACGACCTCGGACAAGTCCTGAACCGCGCCGGGGACCATCAAGCAGCGCTTAACGCGGCCAGGGAAGCCAGCGACCATATCGAGCAGGTAGCGGCTACCGATCCGGCTGCCGCTGACCCGCTCGCCACAACAGCCTTTCAGAGCAACCTAGGGAACATCCTGGCTGACGTTGGCGACAAGCCCGCCGCCCTCGCCGCCGCGACAAGGCACGCTGAGGCAATACTCCAGGCCGCGGAGGCCGGACCCGTCTCACCGGTCATACTTGCCCACTGCCTTCGGGAGATCGCGCAGCGCCTCGCGGATATGGGTGAGAAAAGTATCGCTCCCAAGGCGGCCAGAACAGCCGTAAGGACTTACCTGCAGCTAGCCCAAGCTAACCCCGCCGCCTTCCTGCCGGACGCCGCCGGCGCCCTGTGGACACAGGCCATAGTCCTCGTGAGGTGCCACGACGTAAACGGGGCAATCGCCTCAATGGCCGAGTCCGTCGAGGGCTACACCATCCTTGCCGACTGTGACCCAGGGGCCTTCGGCAGTCGCCTCGCCCAAGCAAGCCAGACACTGCGCGGACTTCACTGGATCGCGGAGCAACTCACCGTACGTCATGCACCCCTCGTCCCGCCAGGTGAGCCTTGCCCGGAGGCCGAAGGGACCGTGTAGTTAACGGCTCTGCCGAGGTTCGGCGGAAGCGGCGTGCGCTGATGTCTCGCAATTAGTCATGATTAACGTGGTAGAGCTTGCGTGAACTGTGTTTCAGGCTTGTCTGCGCCGGTCATCGTTGATGCCGAGAACGCGGGCAACGTGATCGTCGTGTGGACGACACTCGGAGCAGGGCGATGTCCTGCCCCTGGGTGCGGGGCGGAGACTGTCCGCGTGCACGGGTGTGACGGGCAGCGCACTGATTACCGGAAAGGGCGAAAAGCCGGTTGGTGACGGGTCCGGGATGCCCTTGTGCCTGCTCGATGCCATGGAAGCCAAGATTACGCGCTGTCGCCGGGCGGTCCGCAGGTAGAAATTGTCGCCTCAATCGCCGGAGCTGCCATCCGTCACTATTTGCGGGGACTGCTCGTCTCATCGCAGGCTGTATGGCGGCGCCGCGCAGTACAGCAGGTGGTGACTCAGCCACTCCAGGACCGTTACGGGGAGGCTGGACGGGGCGCTCAAGAGGGCGGCGGTCAGTCTTTCCGGCGACGGCGTCTCCTGTGGCATCTCCGCGAGAGCCCGGACGCCTTGGCCGTCCTGTCCCCATTCGGCATGCGCTGGATCGGCCAGGAGGATGCCGATACGTTCGACGACGACAGGCCACCTTGGCATTCCTTTGTGATGGCGGCCGTACAGGAGGGCGGTGGTGACCAGGAGGGGTTCGAGCGGATCGGCGAGGCAGGTGTGATGGCCGAGGTCCAGCAGCGTGTTGATGTGGTCCTTCACATGCCGGCGGTACTGTCCGAGGAAGCCATAGCCGAGGTCTTTGAGGGTCTTGCCGCCAGTTCCCGCCCACGGGCGTTCGCGATCCAGGAGATGATCCTCGAACTCCAGCAGGCCGATCGGGCGATTGCCGGCAGCGAGGGCCGTGACAGCCTGATCGTGCAGTGATGTTGACTCGGCGAACATCACGGCATCATCTGGGCCGCGCCTGCCGCAGTGCATGTCTTCGACCGGCCCGTTCCGCCAGACGTCGATGACCAGGCCGACGGCCATCGCGCTCACCACCGCCTCGTGACCGGAGATTTCCGCTTGGGCGCAGCGTCCGCGGTATGCCTCCTGGGAGCTGAGCAGCAACTCGCAGTTGTGCGGATCGCCTGGACACGGTGCCGGGGGAATTCGCCGTGTGTCCTCTGTCACTCAGTCCTCCCGCCGTAGCGGGCCTCATCCAAGTTTTCGGTCGCTGGTGTAAGTGACCATACCCGCGAGGGTGTCTCCCGGCAGCCGGCCGTGGATGCGAGCTGGACAGAAGGGCGCACCTGCGCAAGATCAGGTTCGCGCCACGGCATGGCTGGGGCTGGCCGGGACAACTGCTGTGCCCGCCAGCTCGGCATTGATCGTGCGCGCCAGGGCGTTCAGGGCCTGGTTGGAGCCCTTGATTCCTTCGCTGCGCAGGGCACGTCTAGATACCGGCCTTCCCGCTGCTGCAAGCCTGCTGGCGGCCGCGCGTGCCTGGCCGATGACGGACGGAACTGCTGTAGCCGCCCTCGCGCTGTGGTCCTGCCGGGCCGTCGTGGTCCCTGCGGGAGGACCGGACCCGGGCAGGGACGCCTGGGGTGCGGCCTGGTCCTTGGGCACCCCTGCCCGGTCCTCGGCGGACCAGGCTGGGGACCGCGATAGTGCTGGTTTTCCGGTCCGGTTGTCTGGTCCGTCCGCTGCGGTGCCAGCATCGGCGCGCAGCAAGTGGGCCAGCGTGGTCCCCATGGCCAGGACCAGGACCGGCAGGCAGGACACGATCGTGGTGACGGGCCACGGTGCGCGGGCTGCCCCGGCCTGGGCCAGCAGGTGGTAGGCGACCTGTCCGGCCATGCCGAGCGCGATGGAGCAGATCGCGGACCACTTGGCGAACCGGCGGGTCCGGCCGCTGATCGCGTGCGCGTCGCTCAGCCAGGCGCGCAGCGCGTACGCCGCGTACGCTTCCACGCCGACGGGCAGGGTGATGGACGTGTCCAGGTGCAGGGACGGCCAGATGCCCGGCAGCGGGGAGACCAGCCCGAA
>Ga0070697_100004232_pt1 | contig 10996 bp, 7 predicted proteins | sample KBSK1501metaG_FD_65475 | JGI IMG/M metagenome (GOLD analysis project Ga0070697, IMG submission 65475) | Corn, switchgrass and miscanthus rhizosphere microbial communities from Kellogg Biological Station, Michigan, USA - KBS K1-50-1 metaG | ecosystem: Host-associated > Plants > Roots >... | reverse complement strand
GCGAGATCGGCCAACGCGAACTTGCCGCAAGGATTTTCTGACAACAGCTCATGAAGTTGCCTCAGCCAGGGGGGCGGATGCGCGCCTTCCTTGGGCATGCTCTCTCGGACGAACTCAGCCCCAAGGGCGTAGCTCAAGCCCTCCATCGCGAGAGGCGCTGCCGTGTCCTTTTGCTGGGCCTGGACGTAGAGATCGGCGGCGAGGCGGCACATCTGTGGGCTGATGCTAACGAATGGATCGCTACGGAGTCGCCCACACTCACGGACCAGATCCAGCCATGTTTCGGACACCTCAATGATGACACAGGAAGTCTCGACCGAAGAGAATTGATCGCTGTGCTTCTCACCTGCCGGTCGAAACAAAACTTGTCTTGCCCGCAACTGAAAAACCCGGGTGCCAAAAGTTTCTGCGTAACCCCCGTTCTGAATCCAAACAAAGCAAGCTTTCTCGTGGGTGTGAGCGGCCAGTCTCACACCTGGCGCATAACGCAAGTGCACCAAGGAGATCCCACCGGCACATTCTTGCAACGTTATCTTCCCGAGATGCGGCGAGTTCGATGTCACACTGTTCCTCCGGCACTGGACTTCAGCCATACCTAGCAGGATCTCTCCAACGATGGTGTGCGCAGGTCCCATCAATTAGACGATGTAACGCCCAGCTTATCAGCCAACCTCGATCCATGACATGACTCTCACCGTGGTCGAGGTCTCCAGCTCAATTCCTCATCCACCAGCCGAATCTATTTTGGGGCAGATGACGGGCAACCCTTCCGTAATCCAGTAAGGGGAGCCGGGGCAACGGGAGTCGAACCTGCTGCTCTGCCGTGTTCGCAGAGCCTCAAGGCTCAGCTTCATGCGAGTCCGAGAATAGCCCAGTTTGGTCTTTGTTAACCGCCCCTCCGAAACGCCGGCCCACGTGAACTCGACGAATCTCTTTGCGCACCGCGGGAAGCTCCAGGTGTGCCGGTTCGATCATCCAGGGGGCGAATTTCACAATCTGTTTCGCCGGGAGAATCTTCTGCGCGATCAGTCTGCGGACAACCATCTCACTGACATCGAGTGCAGCGGCGGCTTGTTGCATGGTGATCCACAGCCGCTGATCTGGTAGTGGACAGGCAGGAAAGTCCGTTTGTATGGCGGACATGTTGCACACGCTTCTCTGTCCAAGTGTTGCCGTTTCCAGTGCGATAGCCGAGCCGGTTCAGGATAGAAACAATCGACGGGTCTTCACAGACTAAAGCGAGCTCACGAATCAACTCGGTCACTTCCTGGGAGTTGATGTGGTTGTGATAGCCGGTCCGGTTCTTGGGCACGGCAAGCTCGGTGTGTGAACCCCCAGCCCAGTGAAGCTTGAGGTGGACGGAAGGAGGATCGTCCGTTGTGTCCGCGATTACTTCCTGCAGCACGGTGCGCAGAATGCGTTTCTTCAGTGTTACCGGGGAACGAGGATGGTCCCAGAGCTGTTCCAGGTCATCGCCCAGTGCCAGCAGTTGTTGGCGCTGCTCGGCTGTGAGTTGTGGAGCCAGAGCGCTGGCCTGTTCCGAACGCCGCTCCATCTCGGTGACGTGGGTCAAGGCGTTGTTCCATCGCTTTTCCAGTTCAGCGGCAACCAGACGGTTCTCCGGTTCCGTTGCTTGATACTGCCGTTCGATGCGGCTGGCCTCATAGCGCGCCTTTTGAAGAGCGAGCTCCAGTGAACGCCGCTTTTCATCGGTCTGGTTCTGAGTATGATCCAGAGCGTCGATCGCGGCCTGCACCCCCAACGGGCGCAACGCTTCGAGGACTTCGATGGCTACTAACTGGTCCAGGCGTGTGCCGGCGAAGGTAATGCAACTGCGAACCATCTGGTGACCTCGATCTCCAGCACACCAATAACGCGGCAACAAGCCATGTTGTTTGCTGCGAGCATAAGCAACCTGGAGCGCGCGTCCGCAACGACCGCAGCGCAAGAGTCCCGTTAGCAATGCGGGGCCGTTTCTCACGGCACCATTCGCACTCCTCATGCGCGCATTCCAACCGGCGTTGGCGCGGATCTGTTGCTGATTGCGCATAAACTCTTCCCACGTAATATACCCTTCGTGGTGGTTCGGAATGGTGACTTCCCACTGCTCCAGTGGCCGAGCGTGGCCACGCGTCTTGCGTGCGCGTCCATCCACGATGGAAGTGCGAGTGTGGCTTCTTCCCCAGACGAAGAAGCCAGCATAGGTTGGGTTTTTCAGAATGCCGAAGATACGGGGATAGACCGGATCGATCCAGACCATCTTGCGGTGACCAGACTCACGCGAGAGTGCGGGAATCAGCAGTTTCTCATCGCGGTACCAAAGCAGAACTTGGCGCACACTGCCCAACTCGCGAAACTTACGGAAGATGCCCGCGATGGCTTCCTGGACCTGACGATCCGGTGTCTTCTCGATGCCTTCATCTTCGGTGCGGATGTAGCCGACGGGAACCTGAGTCAGCACCAAACCACGACCCACTTTCTGCCGGCGCGACTCCATCGCGCGCTGTCGCAGCAAACTGATCTCGAACTCGCTCATTGTGCCCTTGAGGCCAAGCAGAAGCCGATCGTTGAGCAAACTGGGATCATAGATGCCGTCATGATCGATAACCAGCGTGCCGGCCATGGCGCAAAGGTCGATCAAGTGGTGCCAGTCGCGGTTGTTCCTGGCTAGGCGCGATGCTTCGAGCGCCAACACCGCGCCCACTTTCCCTGAGCATACTGCCGCCAGCAGGCGACCGAAGCCGGGGCGCTCTACCGAGCCAGTTCCGGAGCGACCCAGATCTTCATCAATGACAATCACGCGCTGGAAACCGAGGGCCAGCGCCCGGTCTCGCAAGTCATACTGACGCCTCTGTCCTTCTAGGCGTGTACGCACCTGCTGCATCGACGACTGGCGGACATAGACATAGGCGTCGCGTTCAATGTGACTCGGTTGGATCTTCTCGCTCATCGCGCTCCTCCTCTGTTGTGTTGGTCGGGGTAGTGTTCACAGCTGCCAGCAGCAAGTGAGTTAGTAGCTCACGGCAACGCTGTTGCGTGGCCTGCAGCAGTTCCTGTGTGTGGGGAGTCTCCCAGGGGAGAACTCCCTGGCGGGGTGGGCTCATCAGATGCACCTCCTGGCGAAGATGCTTCTGAAGCTATCGTGCCCGAAGGCTCAGGAATGCGCGGCTGCGCATCGATCAAATCACGTAACGATAGGAGAGCGGCGATTGCGAGCGTGGGACGTTCCACAACCTCCATCCCACGACAGAGATTCTCATCCAACATCCACTCGGGGACCAGAAGCTGACCTCCACTGGGAAGCGCCACCTGAACGTGGTGCGGTCCGAGGTGGGAACACTTTCGCACCATCGTCACCGTCTGGCCATAGTGCGGATGGTACGGATAGCGGATCGTGGCGGTGCTCAAAACATGGGTAGTGTGTGGGTGCTTTGCAAAAACCGGATGCGATTAACGTGGCAGGCATTCGGACATGGAACTCGCTTGGCCGCTTCGTGAAACGCGGGGAGAAAGGAATTCTCATTCTTGCCCCGATGGTCAGCAAGAACCTCAAGAAGAACCAAGAAGCAGAGCAATCGGAAGACGCAAAGCAACCGGAGTCCAAGTTATTTGGCTTCCGAGCCGTTTATGTCTTCGACAGATTATCTCGTGATTTGTGGCCGAGCCTCTGCGCGCTCGTTGGAATCCGCGAATGCCACTTTAGGAAGTCCTCGACAGCAGCATGCACATCATCGCTCAACTCCTCGGCTCTGTGCAATGCTCCCTGATGCAGAGGGCTCCAGCTATCGGCATCTTTTGTCCGCCAATCCGAGCACTGAGTGCGAACGCCTGTTAGCCTGAACTATCATGCCTCGCCTACAACCAGTTGGCACAGTTTCCTCGATGCTCTCCCCTCACGATTGATCGGCGACAAAGCCTACGACAGTGATCGCCTGGATCGAGATCTGGCCGAACGATACCGCATCGAGATGATTGCACCGCATCGCGGAGAGCGTCGGGCACCGACGCAAGACGGTCGGGCCCTGCGCCGCTACCCCAGGCGTTGGCGTGTAGAGCGACGTTTCGCTTGGCTGTATCATTTTCGTCGGCTCGTGATCCGCAGGGAGTACCACGTCGAGAACTTCTTCGGCATGGTCCGCCTTGGTTGTATTCAAATCTTGCTCAGGCATTTATGAGCGTCTACTCGTAACGCAACGCCACCATGGGATCGACCCGCATCGCACGCCGAGCTGGGATGTAGCTGGCCATCAGACCAACAGAAGCAAGGACCAACGATGCAACACCAAACGCGATGGCGTCAGTGGAGCGCACACCGTAGAGCAATGAGGAGAGCAGGTGCGCACAGGCAAATGAGCACGTGATCCCGAGCACGATACCAATTGCGGTAAGCTGCAACCCGCACCCCAACACGTGGCGTGCGATCTGCCAGCGTGTTGCACCCAGCGCCATGCGCAGGCCGATGTCACGAGTGCGCTGTGCGAACACATGCGATAGAACTCCATAAATCCCCACCGAGCATAACAACAGCGCCATCCCGGCAAACATTGTCAGTAGAAACGTGTCGAAGTGGGATTCTTCGAGCGTACCCTCAATCTTCTGCTGCAGGGTCGAGAGTTGGTAAATAGGCACGCCCGGTGCAATCAAGGCCACGGTAGTTCGCAAATCGTTGGCCGGAAATGTGCCCCCACTCGTCCGCACTACTAAGTCCATGGTGCGCCCGAGCCAATCCCAGGCACTTGGCGGCATCTGTGCTAACGGAAGGTAAAACTCGGGCTGGACCTGGCGATCGAGGCCTTGGGCACGTACGTCTCCGACAACGCCAATGATCTCGTGCCACACGGGATTCATGCGCCCTTTCGGCCCATTATCCTCGCAACATGCGAAGCGCTTGCCGATTGGGTCCTCGCCGGGCCACATCGTGCGAGCAAGTGTCTCGTTGACGATCGTGACCAGCGTTTTGTCACGCGTGTCCTGCGCGGTGAAGTCGCGTCCGGCCTTCAACGGCACGCGAGTGGTCGAGAGATAGCTTGGGGAGACGATTTGCAATAGCGCGTTAACCAGGTTCGATGGATCAAGCGCCTTGCCTTCGGCGATGAGGCCGTTGATGCTCCACCCGCCTGCGAGCGGAGCACGGGAGACTACCGCGGCCGATTGAACTCCTGGTAAAGCTGCCGACGCCTCGATCATGCGCTCGAAAGTCTGCCGCGCAACGGTGGGATCGTGATAGGCGGCATCCGGAAGACCGACGCGGCCGACAACGAGGTTTGCGGTGTCGAACCCAGGATTCAGATGCAATACGAGCAACGCGCTGCGAATCAGCAATCCGGCGCCTGTCATCAACGTTAGCGCCAGCGCAATTTCGCCGACCACAAGGATGCTCTGAACTCGATCGCGGCTGCCGGAGGAGACGCCGGTGCCTTCTTTGAAGGCTTCGCTCAGTCGCGGCGAGGCGGAACGCAGCGCGGGCGCAAGGCCGGACAGGAAGCTGGAAAGTAGTGCTACAACGCAGGCAAACGCGAGTGCGGTCCCATCCACACTCGACTGGTCCAGTCGCGGAACCTGGGATGGCCCCTTCGCGACGATCCACGCTACGGCCCCATACGCCAACAGAACGCCGACACCACCGCTGACTATCCCCAGAACCACATTCTCTGTAAGCAGTTGAGAGACGATCCGTTTTGGCGAAGCTCCAAGCGCAGCGCGCACGGCTATTTCCTTCTTTCTCGTTTGTGCGCGGGCCAGTTGCAGGTTTGCGATATTGGCACAAGCAATCAGGAGCAAGAACCCAACCGAGGCGAGCAACATCTGCAACGTCAATTGCCGATCGCCAAGCAATGAGGTTGACAGCGGAGTCAGGCGAAAGCCGCGGTCTTTGTCGTCAATCGGGTATTGCTGCTGCAGCCGCTGCGCGATCACATTAAGTTCCGACTGCGCCGCGTCCAGTTTGACGCCGGGCTTGAGCCGGCCGATCACACTGAGGTAATGATCGTCATGATCGGCCAGTTGCTGTGGAGTGTATGCTGCCGGAACCCACAGATCGCTGTTCTCCAACAGTGGATCGAACGTCTTCGGCATGACGCCAATCACGGTGTAGAGGAGTCCGTTAATGCGTAAGGCCTGCCCGATTATCACGGGGTCCGTGTGAAACCGTGCGCGCCACAGCCGTTCGCTGATCACGACCACCTGCGAGTGTCCAGGCTTATCCTCATCGGTCGTGAAGACGCGCCCGGCTAACGGCTGAATGCCGAACGTGGCAAAATAGTTCGCTGTGGCGATTTCTCCCTCCACGCGCTCGGGAGTTTCCCGCGTTGCCAGGTTGAAACTCGCGTCATTTGACGCGCAAAGACTTGCGAAGGAAGTGCTTTGCTGCTGCACATCGGCGAAGTTTCCTACTGAGAGACCAGGGAAGATGTCCCGCCATTGTTCCTGCACGTAAATGACGCGAGAGGGTTCCTGCACCGCAAGCGGCCTGAGCAGGACCGCGCGAATGACCGAAAACATTGCCGTATTGGCGCCGATTCCCAGCGCCAGCGTGATCACCGCGACGACCGTGAACCCCGGTTTCTTGCCCAGTTGTCGTAGTGCGTAGCGAGCGTCTTGGAGCAGGCCAGTCATCTCAGTTTCATCCTTCTACTCGTACCGCAGTGCCCCGGTTCGCGCCGATGCCAAGGGCGCGGGAGGATGACCGCGCTAGGCAGTGAAGGAGGGCCCCACGCCATTAGACGAAAAGCTTACTCCACCTTCCTGAAGCGGAGTTTCTATAAACTTTCCTGCATGGGCCGACCGTAGCCAAGATTGGACCTCTGTTACAGCAAGACCCTTACCAATCTACTTCAGAAGGTAACCCATTGGTTGCAAAGGACAAACCAAATACCGTTGTGGAACCAAGGCGGATCATTCTGTCCGCCTACGGACCATTGATGTCCGGAAGCGAACAGAACCAATTCAGTCTCCTCGGTTTATGAGACCGGTTCTAGCACTCGTCGACCGGGTCGCAGGTGCGATTGACGGTGTACGTCCTCTGACGCTCCCAGTCGACAGTTATCCGACTTCAGAGAGCCCGTTCGATAGCAGCGGCCACGTCATCGCTCAATTCCTCCGCTCTCTGCAACGCTCCCTTGATCCTGACACTCTCCATCTCACGGGCCGCGATCTGTCCGGCAGGTTCGCTGTGACCTCGCGCAGCCACGAGGCTGCGCTCATGGCTGGCAATCATGCGCCGAAAGATCGGTACCGCACTTTTCTTCGGCTGCGCATGCGCACAGCCAAGGCAGATCAATCCCTTCGGACAATGCTCTCCGGTGGGCAAAGCGCACAGATGCGTGCCCATGTCGCGCAGGTTGCAGCTCGCCACGAAGGCGGCCCATTCCTCCGCAGTCGGGTTTTTCAGACCGTCTTCGCCGTAATAGGCGTTATAGAGACTGCGCACGGTCTTGCGATACTCCTCGATGAGCTGACCGGGGTAGAGCTTGGCGTAGATCATCACGGTGTCGGGAGAGGCGTGACCGAGCAGCGCTTGAATTACGTGCACGGGCGTGTTGTTGTTCAAATGTTTCGGATGCAAAGACGCGCCGACAATCGTGAGGTAGCAACACGAGAGGCGAGCCGTCCGAGCGGCGGGCTTCCGCGTCGATCGAGATCTCGCGGATACGGCTGCGAATGGTCTGAATGCCAAAGCGCTGGGATGGCGAAATGCCCTGGATCAAATACGGTGCTGGAGGGCGAGGGCGCTTCTCCAGCAGGTCCCAATGATCACAAACCGGAACTGACTTGCTGTTGTAGAAACGTTTTACGTATCGGATGATCTCGGCCAGGACACGACCGAGCCCGTCGCCGATTGGGATGACGCGAGCGCGGTCGAACTTCGACGGCTTAATGTGCAGGAGGTAATAGATGCGACCATCTGGCATCCTTCTCTTAAGAATGTCGAACGTGGTCAGTTCGCTCGCCTCTTCGATGCGCAACCCGCTCTGTACGAGTAGTTCCAGAAGGGACCAATCCCAGAACGTGTCCACCTCGTCTGACCAAGGGTAGCCGCGGGCGGTTGTGACATTCGGCGCTGCTATCGCAGCTTTCCACCTCTGAAGGGCAAAGGCGCGAATCCTCGGCATCTCGCGCTCCAGATCGAGCACCGTGGCTGTGATACGAGCACGCGTCCGCTGACGCGCTTTCTCGAAGCCATAGCCCAGGAGCGTGTGTCGCGTCACCGGAATCGTGCGCGGAGCGAAGCGCTTGAACGGAGAGTCGGGGTCGGTTGCCCAGGCGCAGAGGTCGGAGAAGAAGACGCGCAGGTCTACCAGCCAGCTATGTGCAGTCGGACGCACTTCGTCGCCGGCACCAGGCCCCCGCTGTACCTCGCGAGCGCGTCTGATCGCATGCGGGATGTAATCGCGGACATGGCGCGGCAGAATCTGGGAGCACCGCTTAACGTCGGGATGCCTATCACGAATGAATCGCCAAAAATGTGCAAGGGCAATGACTTTATGTCGCAATGTCCGATAGACATCACTAACTCGGGCCTCGTAGGTTTCCAGATACAGAATCATGATCTGTCTGATACGATCTGGTACACCAGCGTTCTCGACCAGTTCCGGTGCCGTCATCCGCTGTCTCCTGCCGTGGCGGGCAGAGCCTCGCTTCGGTGTCCGAGAAAACACACCGAGCGAGCAGAGTGCAGCATCGAGCGCGTCGGTTCCCTTCGACCAGCGCACCGACAGCAACTTCACATCGTCATCCTTTATATGGTGGAGGCTGTCGTAACCGCGTTCGAGTAGAATCCGCAGTCCATTCGAAACCGCCAGCTGGCGGCTGTGAGCCGACGCCCATGTGATCGAATCAGTCGCCTGCAAAACCGACGTGTGCTGTTGTGCCAGTGGGTGATCTTCAGGCAAATGCGCGATCCACTGGTTAACGCGCAGGTCGGACAACATGTCCAGACTCGGAACGATCATCCGTGCGGAGATCAGGACGCGTGCACCCCAAGTCCAATACGTGCTGCCGCGACGATCGACGCCAGACTTCCACCTCGGCCAAAACCTCTTCTCGAAATCGTTCCAGCGTTGTTGCAGGGTTGATCCGCTGCAGCGATCGAGAGCATCGGCCAAGTATCGACAGACTGCCCGCATCTTCGACCACGGCAATTAATTACAATGGCTGGGACGCGGCGAGGTATTAGAGGCGACCACGGTTGGCTTTCGTTGGAATTGAGTTCGAATTGGAAGCATGAGCATATTAGAGCGCTATGCCGAGAAGGCGAGGCGCACCATGCAACTTAAGCAAAAGGGCCTGTCGGCTGACAAACTTCGACTCCATATAAAACCTCGCCGCAACCTAAGGAAGCTCACAAGCCGCCAGCGGAGTTAAGGGAATCCCGAGCTGAGGTTGAGCTCATCCGGAAGGTTGGTGAGCTCGTGAGCCGGGGAAAAGGCCAAAAAGCACTACAGTTGCTTGATGATTTCATGACCGAACCGGGGACAGGACTGCAAACTGAGGATGCGCCTGATGGGCCACTTTGCGGCAATCACGGCTTTGCATATCGGGGATCTCAACACAGCGCAACGCTACTGCGAGGAGCGCCTAGCCTATAGTCCGGAGGACCGGCTGCCGAGTGGCGTCGCGGGCCGTTCCATCGCGAAATGGCCTTTGACAGCGGGTCCCGGGGTTATAGTACGGAGCTGGCAGGATGCTAAGAAGAAATCCCGGCTTACCGCTTTGCCAACATCCCTGCCGGCCAAGCTGAGTCCGACCTGAAAATCTGGAGGATTGCGATGACGCAGTACGCCTACCTGAGCCCGTCTGTCGAAATTCAGCTGTCACCTGGGGACGTGCAGATCTACCGGCTGCCGATGATGATGCCGGGCGAATTTCATCTTTACTGCCATCAGCTCGGCGTGCTCACCCAACCTCCCGTGCAGCCCGGCGGACCCGGATTTCCCGGCCAGCCCGGCGGTTCAGGGTTTCCCGGGCAGCCGGGCTCCGGCGTCACGCCGGTTCTGCGCATCGCGGGAGGCGCCGGTTCGCGCGCAGGTCTCGGCGGCGGGATTCGCGTGGGTCCAGCGCTGCCCGTGAATCCCGGTGGAGGCGGAGGTGGGGGAGGCGCCGCCGTCGTCGATCTGAAAATGGACCTGTATCACGGCGACCAACTCGTCGCGAGCGGAACGAATACGCTGCCGCTGCAACTGACGCAAGCCGACGGCGATCCCAGTTGGAAAGTGCAATTGCAGCTGGCTCAAGGCGCGCCTGCGGGAACTTATTCCTACAACGTCTTCCTTGATCCATTTCCCAGCATGTATCCGCTGCTTACGCGACGGATTCCGCTGGCCTTCTTCCAGCAAGGCTTCGACAACAACTGGAACGGGCGCAATTACATCTCGCTCGAGTTCGAGGGCGGCGATCTGATGATCAATTTCGATCCCGAGCTGGCTTCCTATTACGGGCTCACGAACGTGAATTACGTTGTGGGCAGCATCCCGACGCTGACCTTTCCCAACATTCAAATCAGCGACATTCATCTCAGCGTGGACTCCTCCGACAGCGGCTATGAGGGACTGACCGGGAAGCTCCCCTACGTATTGCTGACCGTGAAATTTGCCGGGATCAGCGGGCACCCGATCAGCGGAAGCCTTCTTGGGCTGAGCTTCAGCGTGAATCCGTTCAGCGTGAACGTAAAATTCTTCCTAACTGCGCTCGGCCCTGGCTTGATGAACACGGTGGTGGGTTACGCCTCGCAAATCGGCACCGATTTCATCGAGAATCTGGACACGAATTTTGCCTACACGCACGAGGCGCGGAAAGCCGTCGCGGACCTGATCACACAAGGGCAGTCGTTCCTGGATGGGCATGCGCTAGACGTGGGAAATGCCATTACGCCGTGGCTGCTGGGGGCGGCTTATGCGGTGTACGGAGTCAGCTACGATCCCGCGAATTCTCAGCCTGTGCCGCCGGACGGTCCGCAGGGCGATCTGGTGATTCAGTATGTGGGCGAGATTCCGCCGCC
>Ga0070697_100004231_pt1 | contig 10997 bp, 10 predicted proteins | sample KBSK1501metaG_FD_65475 | JGI IMG/M metagenome (GOLD analysis project Ga0070697, IMG submission 65475) | Corn, switchgrass and miscanthus rhizosphere microbial communities from Kellogg Biological Station, Michigan, USA - KBS K1-50-1 metaG | ecosystem: Host-associated > Plants > Roots >... | reverse complement strand
GGGTCCTCGACGATAACGGTGACCAGTCAGAACGGTTTCTCAGGGACTGTCAACCTCTCACCGAATGTTTCTCCCTCCGGTCCCGCGGCTGCACTCAGCCCTACTAGCGTGGTTCTGGTCTCGGGCGGCTCGGCCAGTTCAACTCTGAGCGTGACCACGGGCAGTAGTACGACTATTGGTAACTACGTCGTGAACGTTACTGCCGTCGCGGGTTCGCTTATTCACTTCGCCATCGTCTCGGTCTCGGTGACAATGCAGCCGTCACCGGACTTTATGATCTCTGCAAGCCCGACGTCTTTGACGATTGTCCAGGGGACCTCCAAAACCTCCGCGATCGCGCTCTCCAGCGTCAACGGGTTCTCCGGTATAGTCGGACTCGTGGCCACAACCTCGCCAACAGGTCCGACCGGTAGTCTCGATCCATCTAACGTAACGCTTACCGCTGGCGGCTCCGGCAGCTCGACCCTGAATGTGACTGCAAGCCTCAACACTTCACCTGCCACTTATACTGTCAACGTCACTGGCACGAGCGGCTCTCTCTCCCACTCTACCACCATATCCGTCACTGTCACGCAGGCACCAAGGCCTGACTTCTCCATGTCAGCCAGTCCCACCTCTCTTACGATTATTCAGGGATCCTCCGGAATCTCGACTATATCTCTGAACAGCGTCAACGGGTTCTCGGGGACGATCACACTGTCGAGTGTCGTCCCTCCTGCCGATCCCTCGACCAGTCTGAATCCCTCGAGCCTAACCTTGAACTCCGGGGGATCGGGAAGCTCAACTCTGAATGTTACCACAGGCAGAGCTGCTCCAGGCACGTACAACGTCAATATCACAGCGACGAGCGGCTCCATAGCACACTCAACCTCCGTCACTGTGACGATCACACTCAACGCTCCGTCGAGCTACGCCTTGATCGTCTCTTACGAGGGCTTCGTTTACAGATACTACCAGAACGGCACCCTGAAGCTCTTCGGTCAACCTGTAACAACTCAGCTGCGCGCTGTGGCTTGGAAGCCTGACGGGTCTTACGCGCTGATAGTTGGAGATTCAGCCGTATTGATCAAGTACGATGGCACCCGTCTCACAACTATACCGACCAGCCTCAGCACGGCAACGATCTTCCTCTCAGTGGCCTGGAGGCCTGACGGATCCTATGCGCTGATAGGGACCTCGACAGGAGTACTCCTCGAATACGATGGGACGAGTGTTACGCAGATCACGACCCCGTATAATCAGTACTTCCGCGCTATCGCGTGGAACCCCAGCGGGACCCAGGCGCTGATCGTTGGCTACTCTGGCCAAGTCTTCCTCTTCCAGTCTACGGGTCAGATATCCCTGCTCTCGTCAGGGACGAGTGTGGGCCTTGACGCGGTCGCCTGGAACCCGTCAGGGGCGTACGCGCTCATTTCGGGAGATGGTGGTGTTATCCTGAGGTATGACGGGACGACTTTCCAAGCCCTCAACACGGCGAGCGTGTACAGCTCGACCTTACGGGTCCGGTACATTTCGTGGGATCCATCTGGTAGCCAGGCTCTACTCGTCGGAGACTCGGGTCTGGCGCTGAGGTATGACGGAAGCAGCCTCTCGGCACTGCCTGTTCTGACGAGCAGTATTCTCTACTCTGTCAGCTGGTCGGCGGGGACCGCGTACATCGTAGGTGGAAATGGCACGATCCTGACCTATTCGGGGGGGAGTCTGAAGAGTCTGCCTTTCAGCTCATGGTCAGGCTACCGTGGGATAGCCTGGAAGCCCAGCTAGCCAGTTTTCTTCGAGAGTTTGCGTTGACGAGATGCATCGAGTCGGGAACGACTACGGATTACAATAATCATGTATAGGCATGCGCCTTCCTTGACCACTATCTAGGGTCCGCCTGAACTTCCTCGTTCAATATTCCCACAACAAGTGCTACTGTTGATCGAAAATAACAGTTCAAGGTCCACACTGCCGCGATGCGTGTTGAACTGTGATAGACTCATCGAGGTCTACTTCATGGCGGCATCAATGGAGAGGGCGCGGAGCGCGCTCTCGCATTACAGTTCTTGACCCGCCTTTGTGGGCGAGAGACTCCTAGGGCGCTGAATCTTGCTCAACCTCGTATGTTTCGCCCGATTCTCCTGTATCCGGATATCTGGAACGCGCATTCATACCTAGTTCGTCACCACCAACTCGCTGTACAAAGAGGGAAAGTTGATCTTTACAGAATGTCCCTCTGAAAGGGATTCTCTCACTGCCTCAAGGCAAGTGACCACGTGTGCACCCAGCAGTCCATCATTTTCGTTGGAGAAGGTTTGCGAAAGCCTATTCCGACCAACACAGTTCGCAAAATGTTCGATCTCCTCCCTCAGAATATTACTTGGAATTATTGGCATTTTCACGAGTCCGTGTTCGTGTTGGAGAACCACCTTCTGATCTAGACAGTCTAGACATGCGCTCCCTTCCTTGGCCACAATCCTCAGGTTTCTGCGCTGCCGGAGATCGAGCAAGCTTAATTGGATATCAGCATAGAGACCATTCTCGTATTCGCATGTGATGAAAGCAACCTCTTCATTCTCACTGTCCCTATACCCCCTTGCCATACAGGAAATCTTGGCAGGCCATAGCCCTGTGAGACAGTTGGCGATGTCGAAGGGGTGTGGCGCTAGGTCAGTTATCGCGTTTCCTTGATCCTGAGTAGGTAAGATGCCTGTCCATTCTAGCCCGAGATAGTATGGCTCTCCGAGAATCGTCGGCTCAAGCGTGCTCTTTAGCGCTCTGAGTCCGTTGTTGAACCTGTGAGGATGCCCTGTGGACAGCACTACTCTCCGGGCTCTGGCCTGCTCGACGAGGAGGTAGGCTTCTCTAGAGTTGAGGGCGAGGGGTTTCTCTACCAAGACGTTCTTCCCAGCCTCGATGAAAGCTGACGCTATCTCGAAATGGGTCGAGTTTGGCGTGCATACGTGAACTGCTGATAGGCCGGGGTCTGAGAGGAGACTCTCGTAATCTGTCCTGTAATCCAGAGGCCCAAACTCTCGTCGACACAGTTCCAACACGTCGGGAGAGCTATCGACAATTGACCGAAGAGTGACCGTGCCCGTCTTCTGGGAAAGGGTCAGAATCTCTCTGATGACATTCTTTCCCCAATAGCCCGCGCCTATGACTGCAATGCTTACAGCTTGTATTTCGGACCCCGCCTCTAGAATGACTCTGCGTCTAGACCCGCGAAATTCCCTACGTCGTCAGGATTGTGGAGCTTTATGGGCTCAGGCGCCTGTACGATTTTAACGGGGTCTTTGGAATCGCGCATCGTCCGGACATACACGCTCATCCGGCGAGTTGCGCGTATTCAATGTCGCCGACTCTTCCTAGATAATTGAGTGGATACTGGCTCTACGGAATAGAGTCCAATTTAGCGATAACAGGCACCTCCCGCAGCGCATACTAGTTGGCTGCGACCGCGCTGTCCCATTGGTCATAGAGACGCACGAACGCGAGACCTGGATCAGCGAGTTTTCTTTTCTTGAGTATGTATCCAGTCGGGTATGATGACTGCGCGGATCAGCTCCTGGACACTGATCCCCTTCTGTCCTGCGATGCGCGTCAGTTCTGCATGGATATGCTGGCTGAGTGTTTGCATGTACTTGACTGTCGGCAGTAAGGAAGCCTACTTTTGGGCTGGTCCGAACGGTGGTGGTGGCATGGGCTGTGGCTGAGATTTTCCCTTGAAATACCGTTCGAGAATCCACCTGAGGACTAGAAACACTATCGCGAAACCAATCGCATAGCCGACCACTATTCCAACTGCTCCCGCCCAGTCTGAGCCGTAGATATTCAGCTCTGTATCAACACGGTCTTGCACTTGCAAGACAGCGAGAGTAAGTAAACCCGCCCAAACGGTCACCTTGTCCCTGAGATCCATATCTCGGAAATTCTTAGGAAGCTACTTAGGGCTTTACAACCCTGAACTCGAAGTCGCCATGAAACGACGAGGATTAGACAAGGGCGGTAGTTTCCGTCGTGCAAATCCAAATCAGTCAAACGCTACGGATACGACATAACCGGATGGAATCTAGACGAACAAAATAAGTGTGCTAGCGGCTATCGGCTACTGATCACAGCCGAACTTAGCTCCGCTGTCTCCGAAGAAAGTTCTACCAGTAATCAACTGACCAAAGTCCTCAGAAAACGTCAGCAGAGCGCGGATGTGGTTTGATCTGTACTGCCTTGGTGCTCAGACCAGTAGTCCGTTCTTACGACAGTTACGGTTCTGACGCGAAATCAAATCCTCCTCGAAATAGTTGCGGAAAGGTCAAGATATTGTAAGTGTGTAGACTGGGTGGATCTCAGCCCAGTTGTAGTGGGCCGTGTCCAAGACGTAGGGTCCGGTGACTGTGATATGATCGTTGATGCTGGGTATTGCGATGTTGTTTGTATAGTTCTGGCAGGCGGATACCGCGTCGGACTGGTTTATTGGCAGTGCGCAGATTATCTCAACGACTAGATCGCTGTACTGGTACTGGTCGTTCGCGCTGTTGGTGAGATTGCTGTACTGAGAGTCAAGGGCTAGCCGCACATGGTAGTCCCCGTCAGACTCTTGAAGGACGTTGTCTACGATTCCCGAGGCTGTTATGCACGACTTGACCACGTTGAGTCTGTATGGATTGTAGACGTGGCTGGATATGGAGTCCGGGTCACTGCATTGAGGAGTCTGATCTGATCCAGGAGGAGCATTATGGGATGCGTAGTAGTAGGACGCACCGACAGCAACTGACACTACCACAAGGGCGAGTGCTATTGCTGGACCCTCTCTTCCCAAGAAACTCCTTCTCTACACCGTTAGCCTAGAGAAGAAGTACTTTAGTGCCTCCGTTCGGTCCTCGAACTTTCCCGACAGTCTGCTAAAAATGTTAAATTCTCATAGCCGTAAGTCTTCAATCGCCCTTCGGGGCCGATTGTGCGCCCCTTTTTCTTGGGCGGAGTACGCATCTTTCAGGCAGAGCGCCGAGGAGGGGCGCGATGAAAATAGTACCCAAACAAGATTGGAGATGAGAAAAGAAATTTGGCGAAAACTCTAGATGAACTTCTGAAGATACCTGGCGTTGTTGCGGCTGGAGAATTTGCTCCCGACGGGAAGCTTGTCAACTATCTGGCGAGCATGGACATGTCTCGAGACATGGCAGCCATGACCGCCCAGTTCGTCGCTACTGTAACTATGCTGTTCAACACTCTCGCAGGCGCCTTCACCCAACTGAGCAAGATGAAATGGGTACCGCAACAGGGCTGGGCCTACACTGGAGGCGACTGGACTGTCGCGGTAATGGGCAACTGGGGAGTCTTCGTGGAAACAGGCAAAGCAGACTTCAATCAGCTCTTCAAAGAACTGGGCGGGAAAGCCAGAATCGAACCAATCCCAGCCTAGGACCCCAGGACCAACCGCTCTGAGGACAACGGCTGCTGGTGGCTTCAACGCCCCAAGTTCAGCGCCCACTATCGTTGAGTAGATACTGGACTCCCTCTTTTTCCACGTCATGCGCCTACCGCCGAATCCATTGCAAAAGCAGTCGGGGCACGGGCTAGGTCTCGGGTGCAACTCCATAGCAAACAAGCGCTACGGGTTCGACATTAGCGGATGGAATCTCGACGAGAACAATAGATGCGCGGACTGCGGCCATCAACTACCGATTGTTGGAGACCTTGGCTCCTCCATATCGGAAGAAAGACGCCAACCAGTAATCAACTGACCTTTCTGAACCCTAATCCTATAACGAGGAATCTTGCTCTCACCTTTTGCCGATCCGTATTCGTGCCACCTTCTTGGGTATCCATGTTAGCCAGTGCCCGCAGTTGGAACAGTATTCCCCTTGATGCGGACCTTTACCACGAATCTCTATGGCTGCTCTCTGACCGCAATAGATGCACTTTGCCGTCATAACGAGCTTCACTTTTGCCTCGGTCTATCGAAAATAAATCTTCAAGGTTCTAAGCTTCTCGACCTTGGAGCGCAATCCTGACTTCTACGCGAGGTACACGCAAGCGTGGTGCTGGAAATGCGCCAAGGTCACAACTCATGAGATAACCTTCCGCTGGGGCGGCAGATGCTTCCTCTGCAAAGAATGCGCAGACATCGTAGTGGAAAAGCTCTAGCTAACGATGGCATCGCGCGGGTCAAGTCATGCTTTCGACGCGGCAATTGATCCACTTCGGCAGGCATTGTCGATTGCGGTCTGCGTCACAAAGACCCGAGATTGGTACCACCCAACACTTCTTGCTAAGTGGTCGCTTGAGTGACCGAATGCAGAATTTGTCGTGAGAAGGTTCCATGGCGATAGACATTCACAACAGGACCGCGCTGCGTGTGACTCGGACAATCATGCTTGTGGTCCTAACGATGGTTCAGGTTGGACGCGTTTGCTTGCGCGAATCCGTCGGGATATGCAAGCACTTGGAAGAAGAGAGGGATTCCCGAAAACGAGAGAGGTGAAATTGGCCCAACCGTCATGAAAGAGTATTCTTTTTGTCTGGGAGTACTCTGGGGGTCTTTGAAGAGTTGGTAGAGTCTTATGGCCTCCTCGTTTCCGCCGATAATGTCTCTTAGCGCCTGAAGTTCAATTCCATAAGCCAATCCAAAGCCAAAGACGTAGACTCGGATCTGGTTTATTATTTCTCTATCAAGGCTAGAAAGTGTCTGACTTACAAACATCCATCCTAGCCCGTATTTTCTGGTCGTTCTTACTGCGTCCTTTAGCGTGCTCTTGACAAGCTCGAATTCAGGGTTTTCTTGTTTTTCTCGCGGAGCTAGTCTGTGAGCTTCGTCTAAGACGACCAGAGTGTTTAGCGCCTTTCCCTGTTTGAACGTGCTCTGAGCTTCAGAGGTCAGTGATTTAATGAACTCGTTGATCACTATCATTCTGATGTCATCATTCCAGAGTATGTTCAATGGAACGTCGGTTTCGGACAAATTGATTATGATTATCTGGCCTTTGGCTCCCGTGGTTACGCTTTCAGTAAGGTCCTTGATCTTGACGTACTCTTTCCTACCCTCGTAGGCAAACAAGTTCGCAACCTTCGCCCAGCGGTCATAGAGGTCGTCGGTGTTCGCCACGCTGAGAGCGGATCTCACACGCTCGCGAAGTTCTTTGCTTGTGTAAATGTTCTGAAGAACATCCTCGCTCTGTAACGCTCTGTCGACCGCGTCGAAGGTCTCGCGCTTGTGGTAGTCCCAGGGCTTGGTCGCGCTAGTTATCCCTGAGAGACCCGGCTTTTTTCCTGAGAGGATTGATTCTATTTGATCGGCGGCTCTCGCTTGATTCTCGTCGAGATATATTCCGAGTCTGTCGAAGAATCCAGATAGAGTTAGAACTCTTCTGAAAAGCGCGTTTCCTGTGAGAACGAGGTTGTGGAGGTCGTAAACTTTGACCTCTTTCGAAAGCTTCTTCGCAAGAATCTCGCCAATCTGGGGGTCAGTCCTGAGCTTCGCGAACTCGCCTTGGGGGTCCAGAACGAACATTGTCATTTCCTTGTGCCTTGAATAACCAAGCATCAACATCTTTGACAGCACGGATTTTCCAGATCCTGTCTTGCCAAAGACCCCGATGTGGTACGCTTCTCCTGCTCCTCCCTCTTCAAACCCAAAGTGCTTGAACCACATGGGTAGAAGAACCGTAGAACCGTACGCTTTTCCGAGGTAGAAGATTTCGTCAGCGTAATCTGCAAGCAGGGCATGCATGATCTGCTCGTTGACCAGCTTAATCGAAGTGCCAGTAGCCGGCACCGTGCCCAGCATGCTGGGTTCGAATCCATTAGCAGTTTTTCCAAAGACTGAGCTGACCAACATCGTCGCGTTGTGTGTATCCTGCCTTTCGGTGATTGGGTCCACTCTTCCTTTCTGACGAATTAATCCTCTCATGGTAGGATCCTCGCTCCAAACATTCCTCAACCTGATCTCAGTGATCTGACCAAGCGCATAATGGTCACTGGCCTCCTGTGTGAAGTTGAACATGCTCAGACTTCCCACCAGTTTCTTGTCCGACGCAGTACCGAGTATGTCAAGGACGAGGCTGTTGGTTGAAGAAGGGGACCCGATTACACCTATTCTCTCAGCGTGGTCGAATGAATTTTTCAGCGGATCGGTTGGCGTAGTCGATTGCCTCTCAATATTCGGTCCGATAACCCTGCATGGCTAGGAAAATGCTGCCAACATCCTGTGTCGGGCCTGACGCCATTTCCATTGTTGTTGCCTTTCTTATCGCCGGTAGAGCTGTGCTCAGATGTTTTACCATTCTATCAGCTAGGTATAATGGATAGGGTTCGACGATTCCTGGAGCCCCACATTGAAGCTGGAACGATTCTAGAAGTATCGACAGCCTGCTCTGATTCTTGGCAACGGAGGGAGAGACCTCTATCCGAAGCGCTGGAAAATAGTCGCAGGGTCTGTAGTACAGAACACTCAACTCGTAGACTGAGGATATTATGTCGTCAGCCTTGTCCTTCATTGCACTGGGCAAGCTACCAAAATGCCAGTCCTCTTCCGGCTTGATCATGTCGCTGGGGCCAATCAGTTCGCCGCCTCTCAAAATGTATGAAAGTAAAGAGCGATCTTCGTGCTTGGAGAGCCCGAGTGCTGATGAAATCTCGTTTCTGCTCGTGTATTTTGGAACTCCTGCAAAGATTTTGTCCGTTCTCTTGGAGGCGAGAATCTCCGCGTAATGGTCCAATGCTGATCCAATCCGACCCAGTAAGACCCGTGACAGCTCCTCAGGAACCTCACCGAGCCTTGCAAATGCTTGGTTGAGATGAATTAATGGAGTTGTGAGGGACCCGTCAAGAAAGACCACGTCATGTGGGGCAAGCGCTGCCAACTCCAGTTCCATCGTAACCATAGCCGCCCGAATGATCAAAGCGGTGGCATCCCTATGAGCAACCGTAGAAACATCGCATAGATGGTGTGGACGGGGCCAATGTCGTTTCTCACTCGGAGGAGTCAGCCCCTCTACTGCCACCCCCGCCATCGCAGCTATATCAGTCGACAACAATCTCTCTATCGCGTAGGATCCATCGACACCGCAGGTGGTCGGATAGGTGTGGGAGCGGATGATCGCTGAGTCGGGTCTCAGAAGATTCGAAGAGCTCAGTGACTCCCTTATCTTCTCTTTATGAGATTGTATCTCCTCCAATGACGCTGAGAGCTGCTCACCAAGTCTTTTGTAATGGGAGAGCATCTCTTCGACCAAGGCTTCTGGCAAGTCTTCAAAAGGAGATTCCGGAACCTGTCTTTCCATTCTTACCCCTTCTCAGATAATGTGTGTGAGATTAAAAAGACGGACTCGACCTCTCACAGTTGTGAGACAATGGTCAACACAATGCAATGCGTTGGTAGTTGTCAATCGCTAAGGTATGCGAGCTTTGTCGCTTAAGTCGACGGGAATAATCTCTCTTCCTTTTTTCTAGGTCTACTCTCTTCCTGACCTAACGCACTTGTCGTGGACGGGTTCAGTCAGAAGGCTGGAGAAACCTAAAGATTAATCGCTTCTCTCAACCGTTGGCTATCTTGTAGTCTTCGAATGCGATCAAAGGCCTCCAGATTACAAAGAGAACTGAAGTCCGAAGAGAGACGAGCACTAATCTGACTCGGGCTTCTCGGAGTGGTAGTGGCCTATTACTTCTGGCTCAAAGATAGCGACCCTAACGCGGCGCGCCCTACATCAATCTCTTCTGTAATTCGCCCTGTCCACACGTTACCCTGTACTGGCTACCTTTTCTCGAAACTCTGATCTATTACTGGATATGCTGGGAGTATGCTCGTATATTTCTCGGAAGACTTATTCCACAAGTGGGGGCGAAGAGGAAGAATAGTCCGTCAAACCGCCAGGAAAGTAGGTCACATATGCATCTCTGTCTATCCCGCTTCGATAATCCAGCTGACAGTCTCTGTTGCAATCTCCATCTTCGTTCCGACCCCTTTACAGCTGACTTACTGGTTCCTAGTGATCTACTTTCTCTTTGTACTGACACTCTGGTTTGTGGAGAGTATAACCGGCATCAGAGGAATGGTCGAACGACTGCTGCAGCCTTTGTATCTTAGTGCCAAACGGTTCGCGGGAAAAATCAAAGACCTAGCCAAGAAGGTCAGAAGCATGCGTCTCGATTCGAGAAGAGATCTTTCTAAGCAAACATCTATGGAATAGAACAAGCGCGGACTGGGACTCTCTCTACTGTTGGCTGTGGCTCCGTGGTTTGTTCGATTTTTCGCATGGAGCCAAGCCATTGTAGCAGAGTGTTCTATGTGATATCGCCCCATCAGGAGTACGCAGGACGAAACTCCGGAGCCGTACTTGACGCATGTAGCAAGGCTATCATATCAACAAGATTTCCATGCGTGGAATCGCCGTGGAAATGTCCCGTTTGCTTTCAGGGGCCTCCCCCTCCCCCCCGGGGGTAAGCAACTTTACGAGTGGTTACTAATGCAGAAGATTGTCTCATGAGAATTAAGCAACCCCCTAAATGCCTTGACACCAACTGTTAGTTTGCTAGCAATGACTTGCGGCAGACCCCCTAAGCTCATCAAGTCTCACGACATCGAGATTACATTGGATGAGACTAGCAGGGACAGTATCCGAGAGGGAATGGTAAGGACCAATTATAGGAGTCAATCTGGTTATATTCGCTGGGCATTGAAGTTCGTTGCCTCTCACTATAGCTACTCCTGTCTTGATTCCACTGGCCGTCCCAAGACAACCGGTGAAATCTTGAACAGCTTGCTCTGATAACTACCAATCGTCAATATTCCGCCCGGGACTTACACCCGGGAGAAAATTCACATTCGCAAAGGGGGCAGAGTGGCTTTTTGGTGGAAAATGCCAATACACAACATGAGCGCAGGAAAAGGCACATTTCGCTGGCTCTCCAAGATCGCCCGGTCCCAGCCGGACTGGTTCCTTGGGAGCCTCCAAGGCCGCGACAACTTCTCGGCGTGGATGGTATTCCTCGCCGATGGTTTTCGCAACAGTGACTTACTA
>Ga0070697_100004230_pt1 | contig 11001 bp, 9 predicted proteins | sample KBSK1501metaG_FD_65475 | JGI IMG/M metagenome (GOLD analysis project Ga0070697, IMG submission 65475) | Corn, switchgrass and miscanthus rhizosphere microbial communities from Kellogg Biological Station, Michigan, USA - KBS K1-50-1 metaG | ecosystem: Host-associated > Plants > Roots >... | reverse complement strand
ATTCCAGCCATTTCCCGAGCCGATAGCTGAGCGCATCGGGAAACTCAACCCAGAAATCACCAATTTCTGAGCGCACCTTGGCCGGGCCCCTTAAAATCTCGGTGATCACCGGGCCATGCCGTGCTACAAAGAACAGATGTCCCAATATTGGCTGGTTAAGCAGGAACCGACCACCTACTCCTGGGAGCAGTTTGTCCGCGACGGAAAAACGGAATGGACCGGCGTACGCAACTTCCAGGCGCGAAATAATCTGCGCGCCATGAAACTCGGGGATCAGGTATTCTACTATCACAGCGTCAATGGCAAAGCGATTGTCGGTATCGCGACGGTCACCAGAGAAGCTTTTCGGGATCCCACAGCGACCGAAGGCGATTGGTCGGCGGTTGAACTTGCTCCGGTGCGTCAGGTCGCGCCGGTAACACTCGCACAGATAAAAAACGAACCGCGGCTTGCAAATATGGTTTTACTGAAAAACGCTAGATTATCTGTAATGCCCGTGAGCCGCTTTGAATATGAGACGATTCTGGAATTCACAAAACAAGATCATCCCCGGTAATTAGCCACCAAACTGTTATGGCGCGTGCCTCTCCGTCGAACCGGCGCCGGGCAAAATCCCGAATCCACGCGTCCGTATACACCGATTTGAAGGATGTCGCGGGACCTCGGCTCCCAGGGTCGCAGAAGAGTGGCAATCTGAGACTTCTCCCATGGCTGTCGGGGGCGGCTCTGGTCTGTGCAATCGGCTATCTGATCGCGCTGGCCACACGCGACAAATTTGACGACTCAGACCCGGCAAAAAAAACGTTGGAACTGACAGATCAGGATATTGATCCCGAAACAACCCTTGTGGAAAAGAGTCTTCTGAGACAAGGTCAAATCGACGCTCGCCTGGCGATTGCGCTTTGGCCGGATATAAAGAAGTTGAGCGGAGAGGGATTGAGGCTAGCTCAGCAGGCCCTTCAAGAGAATAAAGTGGTCCCAATTCTGGAGCCGCTGGCAAAGAAATGGGCAAACGATTTTGACGCGGGCAAAGCTGCGGCTTTTGTTATATGGATCGTTGAAGATGAATCCCAGAAAGGAAACGCAGTAGAGCTCCAGCTTAACGGAATACCGCTCGGAAAATACACGATCGAACCGAGTCGCTACGCCATCATCGTTGTCGAAAGATCGGATTTGACATCGCGATTGGAGATAAAGGGCGTTTCGGACAGCAACGGGAGCATTGTATTTCGCGCTGAAACCGCGACGAGCGAAGCAGAGACAAGGCACCTCTCCAAAGGAAAATCCGACTTCTGGCAGATCTCGGTGCGCTAGTGCACCTTGAAAAGCAAAACCGGTTGCAGATGAGTCAAGTTTTTTGCATATCCGCGCGCCTATCGTTAGATGGTTTTGCTTTGCAAGGATTCTATAGAGCGGGACCGCGGAACCTGAAGTTACGAATCATCCATCGATGAAAACCCTCGGCGAGATCGCCCGTTATGTTGGCGGCCAAATTTACGGAGACGCTTCGGTGCCAATCGAGCGAGTTGTTCATCCTGCTCTGGCGCAGGGCGATTCCGATCTCGCTTTGGTCCTGTCGCCCAATGCCGCGTCGTTCCTTGCTTCGGACCGGGTGAAGAATGCCGTGATGCCGGTCGAGATTGGAGCCGCCGCAACTCCAAACCGGATTGTTGTCACTCGACCGCGGCTGGTTTTGGCAAGGTTGCTCGAACTTTTTGAGCGTCCCGTCTACGTCGCATCCGGAATTCATCCCACTGCGGTGATCGACGCCACCGCGTCGATTGGCGAAAACATCTCGATTGGCCCTTTTTGCTGGATCGGCCCTGAAAGCCGGATCGGCAACCACGTCAGAATGGTCTGCCAGGTCAGTGTTGGTGCGGAGGTAACAATCGGCGAGCGTACGCTGCTACATGCGGGTGTCTGTGTGGGCGACCGTTGCAGGATCGGAAATCGTGTAATTGTCCAATCAAACGTCTCCATTGGCGGAGACGGCTTCGCCTACGTCACGCCCGAGCCTGGCAGCATTGAATCTGCCCGCAGCACCGGCTCCGTGATGAGTTTCAATGAGCAACTCATTCGAATCAACTCCATCGGTAACGTTGTCATCGAAGACGATGTCGAGATCGGCGCCAACACCTGCGTCGATCGCGGAACATTGGGCGAGACGCGCCTATGCCAAAGTGCCAAACTGGATAATTTGGTTCAGGTAGGCCACAACGTCACGATCGGCAAGAACTGTCTGATCGTGGCGCAAGTAGGGCTTGGAGGAAGTTCCAAAGTCTGCGATCGCGCTGTGATTGGTGGTCAGGCGGGTCTTCCCGATCATATGAAAGTTGGAGAGGACGCGCTGGTTCAGGCGCAGGCCGGCATGACCAAGGATGTACCGGAAAGGGCTATCGTCATCGGATCGCCGGCTATTCCAAAACGTGAATTTCTGGAACGGGAGATTAACCTGAAACGGTTGCCCAGACTAACCGCACAAGTGAAAGAGTTGAAAGCGCAGGTCGCCGCCCTGACCGAAAAGCTAAACTCCCTGCTACCTCCTTCTCCGGAATGAGGGGGCGGAAGTTGACACTTCCCCTCTGCTGGGTACCCTTCAACGCTTTCATGAAAACGGTGATCTCCACTGCCGAAGCCCCGGCCGCAGTCGGCCCATACGCTCAGGGCATCGCTGCCGGGCCGTTCGTATTTTGTTCCGGTCAGATTCCGCTCGACCCGGCGACGGGACAATTGGTCAACGGAAGCATAGGGGTTCGGACAGAGCGGGTTTTGAAGAATCTTGGAGCTGTTCTTGAAGCGCATGGCATCGGCTTAGACCATGTCGTTAAGACAGTGGTCTTCTTGACAGATCTCGCAGATTTTAATGAGATGAATTCGGTATACGCAAAATTCTTCCCTTATCAGCCTCCTGCTCGCTCAACAATCCAGGTCGCAGCTCTGCCGAAGGGTGCTAACGTAGAGATCGAAGCGGTGGCCTTTAAACCTTCCTGAAAAGAGATGTGACTCAGTCGATTTTAGAGATTTTTGAAAAAACCGGCGCATTGCTGCGCGGCCACTTTGTCCTCAGCTCTGGACTGCATCGGAGGCAGCACTTGCAATGCGCTCTCGTATTGCAGTATACCGATCTCGCATCGCGGATCTGCGCACTAATCCCGGCGGTTCGACCTGGAAGCAAGTAGAAGGAGTTTTGTATGGTTAGCTGGATTTTAAGGAAGGTTTTGGGTTCTAAAAACCAGCGGGAAGTCAGGCGAATACGGCCGCTGGTTGAAAATATTAACCGCTTGGAGCAGGAATTTCAGGCGCTCACGGACGATCAGCTGAGAGAAAAAACCGCGCACTGGAAACGGGATCTCGCCAACATAGACGATCCCGATGAGCTGGCCCGTCGCCTGAACGCCATCCTTCCCGAGGCATTCGCCGCTGTCAAGAATACGGCGCGCCGGCTGTGGGGGAAGACAATTCTGGTTTGTGACCAGCCGATCGTCTGGAACATGATCCATTTTGACGTGCAACTGATTGGCGGAATCGTGCTGCACGAAGGCAAAATTTCCGAGATGGCGACCGGCGAGGGCAAGACCCTCGTCGCTACCTGTCCGATCTACCTCAACGCACTCGCAGGGCGAGGCGTTCATCTGGTTACGGTGAACGACTATCTGGCCCGTCGCGATGCGGAATGGATGGGAGAAATCTACAGATTTCTGGGTCTGACAGTGGGTTGTATTCAGCACGACCAATCACCCTCTGTGCGCAAGGAACAGTACGATTGCGACGTCACTTACGGAACAAACAGCGAATTTGGTTTTGACTATCTTCGCGACAACGGGATGGCCACGACCAAAGAGCAGCAGGTGCAGCGCGGGCATTACTACGCTATCGTGGATGAGGTTGATTCTATTCTGATCGATGAAGCTCGAACGCCGCTCATCATCAGCGGGCCCGCAACGGTTTCTTCGCATCAGTACGACAAATTCAAGCCGCTGGTGGAGCAGCTGGTCCGAAAGCAAACGATGCTTTGCAATCGCTTGATTTCCGAGGCCAGAGAGTTACTCGAGAAAGGGCAACTTGAAGAAGCGGGACGGCTTCTATTTAAAGTGAAGCTTGGACAACCTCGCAACAAGGGGCTTTTGCGACTGATGGAAGATCCTGAGAACCGCAAGGCGATGGATAAATCCGAGCTCTCTTTCTACCAGGACTCCCGCAAAGAAGAGCTCGTCGCCCTGAAGGAAGAACTCTATTTCACAATCGATGAGCGGCACCAGGATTCGGATCTTTCCGAAATGGGGCGTTCTTTTCTCAATCCCGATGATCCAAACGCGTTTGTTCTTCCCGATCTGATTACCGAGTTTACCGAAATTGACCTCGATACTGCTTTGGACCAGGCGAAGAAGGATGAGAGCAAACGGAAACGCCAGCAGTTCTGTGATGGTCAGGCGGAGCGGATTCACAATATTGCACAACTCCTGCGCGCCTACTGCCTCTTCGAAAAGGATGTCGACTATGTCGTCGAAGAGAATAAGGTCATAATTGTTGACGAGCATACCGGCCGGAAAATGCCGGGCCGGCGCTGGAGCGACGGGCTGCATCAAGCCGTCGAGGCCAAGGAAGGGGTTCAAATTGATCGTGAGACGCAGACGCTGGCCACGATCACCATTCAGAATTATTTTCGGCTTTACCACAAGCTCGCAGGGATGACAGGCACCGCCGAGACGGAGGCGAACGAGTTTCATGATATTTACAGGCTCGATGTCGTCGTTATACCGACGAATCGTCCCGTGATCCGCAAGGATATGAACGACCGCATCTACAAAACGCGTCGGGAAAAATACAATGCAGCTCTTGATGAGATAAAGGCCTGCTACGCAAATGGCCAGCCTGTGCTCGTCGGCACAGCAAGCGTCGAGGCCTCGGAGTTGCTGAGTCGGATGCTGAAGAGAGAAAAGATCCCGCACAACGTTCTGAACGCAAAATACCATCGGCAAGAGGCCGAAATCGTCGCTCGCGCCGGCCAGAAAGGCACAGTGACGATCTCAACCAACATGGCAGGGCGAGGCACCGACATTAAATTGGAGGAAGGGGTGCCCGACCTTGGCGGCCTTCATGTGCTGGGTACCGAGCGTCATGAATCCCGTCGCGTGGATCGCCAGCTCCGTGGCCGTTGCGCCCGGCAAGGAGATCCGGGCTCGTCGCGCTTTTACGTAAGTTTTGAAGATGACCTTATGCGCAATTTCGGCGCATCCGAAAAGATGACCGCGATGATGGAACGGTTCGGCTTGAAGGATGGAGAGGAACTTGAGCATCCGTGGCTGAATAAGAGTGTTGAGACTGCGCAAAAGCGAGTCGAACAGCGCAATTACCTCATTCGAAAGCGGACTTTGGATTTCGATGACGTGATGAACAAGCAGCGCGAGGTCGTCTATGCGCTGCGCAATGAGACGCTGGAAACCTCCGAACCACGCAAGTTGATTTTTGAAATTGTCGACGAAGTGGTCCCGCTCAGAGCGCAGGAATATTTGCAATCGAGTGACGGCGGTGAACCCGACTTCGACGGCCTGCTTCAATGGGTGAACACAACATTTCCCTTGGGATTGACCCGGGTTTCCGCTCAGTTTGACACCAGATCAACCGAGGAAAACGCTCAGTATCTGGTCGACCGAATCAAACAATCCTACGAGCAAAAGGTCAGCCATGAGGAATCGGAGGCAGTTGCAGGACTTGAACGCTATATCATTCTGAACGCGATCGATCGCCTCTGGCAGGAGCATCTCTACGCGATGGATGGCCTGCGTGAGGGCATTTATCTACGAAGCTATGGTCAAAAAGATCCGCTGGTCGAATATAAGGCGGAAGCTTACGACATGTTCAGTCAATTGATGACGAGCATTAAGAACGAGGTTCTTTCAAACCTGTTCCGCAGCACCACCAATCTGATGGCATTCGAACAGTTTTTGTCGACGCTCCCTTTCAATATCGCTCAGCGGCCGGAAAGTCCTCCATCTGCCAGCCCCTTGCCTCGCCGGGAGGGTTTCAACACGGTCGCCAAGGGCGAAAACGATGGGAACGGCGAAGAGCTTCAGCTCGTTATACCTTCGATTCGCAGGGAAAGCCCTAAGGTCGGTAGAAACGATCCTTGTCCGTGCGGCAGCGGCAAGAAATACAAAAACTGTTGCGGCCGAACCGCTTAGCCTGCAAGCAACTTGCGGGTCTAGATTGCGAACCGCTTCGGGTCCGCAAAAAAGAACGCCCGCTCGGTAGGGGCAGATCTCCGAGCTGCCCGCGACGAGGACGGCCGCCTCGGAGATCCGGCCCTACCTTTCGGTGGGGTAGGAGGTCACGTCCAGATCCTTGCCGATCTCTCTCTCAGATGGAAATTGGTTGCCGGAATGGTCCACGTCGATTATATATCGAGTCGTAACACGGGAGATCCCGGGCTTGAGGATGTCTGTGGGCCCTTAATCTAGGTGGGATTCACTGCATCGCCTCAGGCTCTTCCATGTGGGCAGGATACCTTGGTAGTCTGTTCATCGGATGGCCGAATTTGGTGCTCACCTTCCGAGGTGCTCGAGCGCTCCCGGAAGTTGCGGTGAAGGCCTTGGGTTTAAAGGGTTAATTTCCGCCCAAACTGTTCTTTCTCAGTGTGCGTAGTGCATGCCCTTCACCTGATGAACTTCAGAATTGTGTTCCAATGAAATCCCAATCAATGCATTACTCAGGACGACGATCTAGACGGGGACGCCGAAGACATTCAGGCCGAGCAGCAACGCCACCCCCTCCAAAGGCTAAACTCACCTTTTGGCAGCGAATAGTCGCATATTTCAAGGGGTCGAACACCGCTTCTCAGCAGGAGCCAGAGAAACCGGTTCAGAGCCCGACCGCGAAAGAAAAAGTGAGCCGGAAGCCTGAACTCGTAGAGGTCACCTCTCCAAAGCTGTACGTAGGAAACTTATCGTTTGACGCTACGGAAAGCGATCTTTTCGAGCTTTTCAAAGGCGTTGGCCAAGTTCGCAACGCCGAGGTCGTCTGCCACAAGTATACGCAGCGCTCCAAGGGCTTCGCATTTGTTCAGATGACAACCATTGAGGAAGCTCGCCGCGCTGTGCAGGAGCTTCACGACAAGGAGTTCCTTGGTCGTAAATTGGTCGTTAGCGGTGCAAAAACTCCGGATATGGAGCGAGCCGCCTGATTTGAAGTAATCGAAGGTCCTACCTCGCCCGCGCTCTCTTGTAGAGCGCGGGTTTTCGTTTTATGCCGGATCCGAAATATATGGTGGTGGCCGGTCCCACGGGTGTTGGCAAGACTGATTTGGCGTTCGAAGTAGCGCAAAGGCTTCGCACCGAAATCATTGGAGCCGACGCCTTCCAAATTTACCGTGGGTTGGATGTTCTTACCGGCAAACCGTCCCCGTCGCAACTACGATCCATAAAACATCATCTCGTCGGCTGCGTGCCTCTGACCGATGTATTTGACGCTCATCAATACGCTGCTCTTGCGCGTCGGGCCATTCTCACCCTGAACCAAAGAGGGATCATTCCCCTGGTCGTGGGAGGAACCGGGTTTTATATTCGCGCTCTTGAGAAACCATTACCCTGCTTGCCTTCTTCGAATAAGGCTCTGAGGTCCAAATTCGAACAACAATCAACACCTGCCCTATTGAAAGAACTGGCTTCTCGAGACGCCGTTGCCTTCGAGCGCATCGATCGGCAGAACAGGAGGCGTGTGATTCGCGCGTTGGAGGTATGTCTCATCTCCGGCAGGCCATTTTCCAGCTTCGCCACAGACTCGTTTCCGGACCCCGCAATCCCACGGTTCTTTCTTGAGCGGCCTCGGGAGGAATTGATCGAGCGTATTAACCGGCGAGTCGCGCAGATGTTTGCTCGTGGGGTTGTAAATGAAGTGGCGGCCGTTGTGAAGATCGGCCCGACCGCATCAAAGGCGATAGGATTTTCCTTGATCCGCTCATTCCTGGCAGGTGAGCTCGATAAAAGCACCTGCGGCGCGTTGATTTGCCAACAAACCAGACAATACGCTAAACGGCAGACAACATGGTTCAGTCGTCAGCAGTATGAATTCATTCCGGCAGAGTCTTCCGTCGAGTACCTGATCGCGACTTTTCGGCGCCGCTTTGCCGACTAGCTGGCGTGCACAAGTTGCTGAGGCTCTGTGACATTTTCGCCGATATTCGCCTATTTATGGGAGGGACGGCCTCTGTGCCGTCCCATTTTTCTCCTTCTGACTTGTTATGGGGGTCAGAAATAATTAGGCGGACGGCACGGAGACCGTCTCTCCCTAAACTAAAATGAACGAATTTCCCATCGCCGAGTCGCCGAGGCCGTATAAGGGTTTCGTCAACGTTGATCCATAACCACCTGTCGCCTGCGCCTCTCCAGGAACTGGTGGTGGAAGTCGCTAAGCGGGAACGAGTTGAAGGTTGAGTGATTTGGCTTCTTTTTTGAGCCATTTGATGCGCTGTAGCTGGAATTTCAGTTCGTATTGGTGGATGCCCTGTTCGACGTAATTTTGTCCGTAGCGGAGCATGCGATAGACCAATCGAGCAAGATGGTGAGCCATGGCAACGATTGCTTTGGGAGCCCCGAGTCTGCCTTTAAGGCGACGGTATTTTGCTCCGAGCGCGCTCTTGCTATGAGTGAGGCTCTGGGCGCAAAGTCGCAGGGTGTCAGCAGCTCGATTGTAGACTTTGCGGGTAGCTCGATGTAGGACTTTGCCTCCGCTGATGGAGTTGTCCGGACATAGACCCAGAAAAGAGCAGAACTGCTTTTCGGTCTTCCATTTGGTCATATCAAGACCTACCTCAGAGATGATAATCTGGGCTGATTGCTCTTTAATGCCCGGGATTTTAGTCAAATCGACTCCGCAGACTCGATGGAGCTGAGTTTTCAAATTTTGGAGCGTGTTGGTGAGTTGGGATCGAGATTCGAATTGCGCCAGATGCTGCTGGACACGACAATCACATTCCTGAATTTTGGTCTGGTTAAAGCGGTAGGTTTCGAGCGCGGCTTTCAGGGCAAAGAGCAGTGCCTCTTCCCAATTACCATGCAAACTCTTGGCCACCGTTTCGCGTGATGCTTTAATTCGAGAGCTGCACAAGGCGGCAAGCTGCTTTGGGTCTCTTTCTCCGGCGATGATGGCCTCGATGATTTGCAAGCCCGTTTCGCCGGTAATATCACTGATAACGTTGCTCAATTGCACATTCATTTCGAAGAGCGCCTTTTGCATGTGGTGAACCGCTTGAGTACTGGCAACGACCAAGTTGTCGCGCAGGCGCATATAGGTTCGTAATTTGCGAATCTGCTGATCAGGACGAAAGGATCCATTGAGCAGACCGAAGCTATGAAGCTTTTGAATCCACTGGCAATCCAGCACGTCGGTTTTGGTTCGGCCTGGTACGTGCTTTACATGGCGTGCATTGACCACCCGAATCTCAAAGCCGTACTGCTCCAAGACTTCGTAGAGACTGATCCAGTAAATGCCCGTTGATTCCAGTGCGACCGTTTCAATCCCACAGCGCTTTAACCAAGCCGCTAATTCGTGAAGGTCTGGAGTAAAGGCTAGGAAGGTTCGTACCGGTTGTGGATCTCGGTCGCACGGGACTGCTACGAGATGTTCTTTGGCACCGACGTCGATTCCCGCCGCGTTTGGATTGACGACGGGTAAGACCTGCAGATTAACACTTTTATTGGCGTTATTCTTTTTCCTGCGCATAGCTTGCTTCCTGGTGAAAAATGGGGCAGGCTCGGCCCGGTGGCGGAATCGGTTTACTAGTCTCTCCAACGGGGTCGAGCCTCCCTGATCCCCTCCAGGCTGCCACCAAACAATTCACCGCCAAAAACACCGGAACCATGCTAGCTAACGGGCACAAAGGCACCAAACAAGCGTCGGTCTTGGCTTGCCGCTCCCGCTCCGCTGCAATATGCGCGCGCAGACAACGATGCCCAGTTCCTTGCACAACTCACAAAGCCGCAGGTCTTTGTGAACGCTAGCTAGCACTCAACCGACCTGGCACTCGACCGAGAAGCAATCGCTTCCAGCCGGCATCCGCATCGGTTCCACCTTCCTCCGTGTCGCTTTTTCGGTGAAGAAGGCGGGTCAAACCCCTTGCAATTGTTCACCGTCTCGGAAGATTCGGATCAGGTTGCTTAGTTTTGGAACAGGAAGTTTGGAATAGAAGCGTTTGGAGCGCATCATCTAAATGAACATGCAAAAGGGACAGATTCCTTTCTGGAAAGCGGCTCTGGGTGGTTTCGTGGCCGGTCTGACTGGTGGAATCTTAATGCTGGCGACGGCAGCGTTTCTGCGGACTTACCTGGGTTCACCGAGCGCCACTGAACTGATCTTTGACCGATCGTTCCCTTTGGTGTCGGTTGACTTTTTCATACAACAGATAAATCGATTCGGCGGCTACGTCCCTCTGAAAATCGCAGGGGTGGTGGCGTCCTTGAGCGGGCAACTTTTGGCGGCCGCCCTTGGGGGGGTAGCGTATGCGATGATCATGGAAGCCGCGCAACGGCGCCGAAACGATGACCGGAGAGGCTGGATCGATCCGCTTGGATGGAAATTGGGGTTGGCTGGTCTTTTGGTAGTTTGGATCGGGTTGCTGACTTTTTTGTGGCCGACCCTGAGCACTCAATATTACGGCGTGCCCTCAGCGATCGCACCGTACCTAACGAGTCTTGGGCTGTTGATTGAGTTCGGCGTCTGCGCCGCCAGTATCCTGGTTTTGTATGGATACCTAACCCATCGCCGGCAGTTTGCGCCAGAGAGTAAGAGGACGCTGCTGGCGGGCAGAAAAAGCCGGCGTGCCTTCATTCATCTGGCGGTCACCGCTTTGGGCGCCGTGGCGTTTGGCGGTTTGTTACGCCGCCTCCGTCGCACTAGCACTATCGACTACGATGGCAACACCTACGAGGGACCCGATGTCGAGTTCATTACACCGAACGAAGATTTCTATAGCGTTACGAAGAATCTGGTGGATCCGGATGTGGCCCG
>Ga0070697_100004229_pt1 | contig 11001 bp, 7 predicted proteins | sample KBSK1501metaG_FD_65475 | JGI IMG/M metagenome (GOLD analysis project Ga0070697, IMG submission 65475) | Corn, switchgrass and miscanthus rhizosphere microbial communities from Kellogg Biological Station, Michigan, USA - KBS K1-50-1 metaG | ecosystem: Host-associated > Plants > Roots >... | reverse complement strand
CAAGAACCTGTTCGACCTGCGGCGCGTCGCCGTCGTCCACAATCTCCACATCATCGCCCGCCAGACCATCACCGACGGTCACCAGGTAGCCGCCTGACGGCTACCTGACCGGCGCTCTAGGGCACGGTCCCGGTCCGGGCGCAGCGCGGCGGGCAGCAGCAGCAGCGCGATCCGCCGTACGTATGGCCACCCCGGCAGGATGGCATCGGCTGGCACCTGGCTGGAGTTCTCCGCGTCCTTCCCCGGAGCCTTCGGGTTCGCCGCCTCGCGGGCAGCCGTGGCGAGCTCACCTATGAGCGCGCCCAGTGAAACGGCGGCTGTTCCCGGGGCATCCGCTGCGGCGTCGGCAGCCCACTCCAGCGCACGCGAGCGCGCTTCTTCGCTGGTCTCCTCGGCAGCTGACTTGACCAGGTCGGCGATCACGGCGGGAGACAGGCCGGCGGCAAGCAGAACCGTCTCGCGGCGGTCGTCGTCGGTCAGCGCAGCGGCGATCCACTCGCGCTGTACCGCGGGATCCTGCCCGGCGACCCACATCGCATCGCCGCTCTCGGCGAATACGCGGCTGCGTGGCTCAATGTCGCCGTCCGGCGGGGAGGCGACGAAGACACCGGTGCGCCCGTCCCAGAACTCCATGATGTCCCGGGCCTGCGCCCTGGCTTCGGCCGGCGCACGTCCCCACTGACCGGCAAGCATGGCGGCGACCTGATCCCGCACGGTGGCTGCGGGGCAGCCGCCTGGGCTGGCCACGATGGCGTGGGCGATCGTCGCGTAGCCGTCGATGAGCTGGTCAACGTGCAGGCCGTGCATGTCCTGCCGCGACCGGGTCAGTTCCCACCGGTGCACCGTGTCCCGCACCGCCTCGGCCATCAGCTGCGCCCGGCTGGACGGCAGCCTGCCCGGCTCCCGGCTGGCCGCCAGCAGCGTGAGCAGGGTGGCCAGCAGCGGCACGCGCCATAGGTCCGGATGGCTGGCGCGGATCTCAGCGACCTGCTGCCTGCGCTCACCGACCCACTGGTCTTGCTCATCCGGGGGAACCTTGCGGGCGACGGCGGCATGCCGCAGCAGCTGGGTGAGCACCGACTCTAGCCACTGCGGCTCGGCAAGCCGCGCCTCGGGCATGCTCAGCTTCCCGGCCGCGGCCAGGCCGCTGTCACGGGTGGCGAGCACGATCCCGGTGTCCCCCGGAAGGCCGCCGACCACAGCGGCCAGGCCATCTGCGACAACACCGCGCCGGTCCGCGCATTCATCAAGGCCGTCCAGCAGCAGCACCGCCTCGCCCGAAGCGGCCGCCCGCACGAGCGCACTGCGCAGTGGCTCCCGCTCGTCTTCAGGTACCGTCTCCGTCGCCGTCTCGATCAGGACCGGCAAGGTAATGCCGGTCCCGCGGCGAGGGTCACGCCGGAGCAGGTCAACAAGCTGGACGAGCACCGGAACGGGCGCGTCCGGGTCAGCAGCCCAGCGGGCCGCCGCCTGCTCCAGCGCGGTTGACTTGCCCATCCCGGGCAGCCCGGTCAGGAGTATCCGCGGCCACCGCCGCGCTGCGGGCAGGAAATCATCCGGCCAGATCCACTCCCGGGCCGGGACTGTCACGCACAGCGAGTCAGCCAGGTCCTTGTACGTCATCGGAGGGATATCGTCGGCGAGCAGCGAGTACTCCAAGATCCCGTCCGTGGCGGCCAGGCGCGCCCGGTGCGCGGCGACCGCGTCCAGTTCGGCCCGCCGCCGGGAACCCCCCCGGCCGCCGGCATCGCGGACAACCTCGATCCCCGCGTCGGCCAGGATCTGCAGCCAGTCGTCAAGGCCGCTGCCGGTGCCCGCCGCCGCCTGCTCCTGGAAGGCGCGCTGCAGCGCGGTCATCGCCCTGGTTCCCGATCCCGGCGCGACCACCACGCCCTCCAGCAGGTTCGCGGCAGACCGGAATCCCTCATCGGCCGAGGTGGACGCCGCCACGTTCATCACGATGGCCGCATCCAGCATCTGGTCGTACATCTGCTCCGGCATGCCCGCAGATCGCCGGTCTCGGACTGCCGACAGAGCCTTTGCCTCGCGAGCCGGAACCGGGCCAGGAACGCGGCGCCGGCGCCGGCTGAGGGCAACGCCAAGGTCCCGGACAGCGCCCTTGGCCTCCGCGGTCGCCAGGCCGATCTTGTCCCCGGGCTTGAGCCGGCCAGCCTGCGCGGCCCACTGGCCGACGGTGGCCGTCAGGTGCTCGTCGGCACCGCATGCCCGTTTGGCCTGCAGATTCAGCACCGTGTCGTCTGCCAGGACGCATCGGAGATCATCGACGGCCTGCCCGGTCTCGAACGCCAGCATTACCGGCGCTGGACCGTTCTCCGGGTGCCCGGCTGCCTCGACACCCCGTCCGGCCAGGCCGTAGGCCGCCAGGTATGCAGCAACGCCGCTGCGGTACAGGCTCCCAGCCTCATTAGCCTGACCACCCCGCGAACCCAGCAGGCTCACCGCGACCCGCCTTCACCGCGTACCGGCACCACAGCCCTCCCGCCACGCAGAATCGTTGCCCCCGGCACCACCGCGCCCGATGCTACCGCTCCTCCCCGGACATAGCAGTCACGGCGGATACCCTGACCGCCAGCCGCTTACTGTGATCGATACCGATTCTTCGCATGTCACCGAGCCGCTGTTGACTGCTGGCCCTCCGCCTCGGGATCGGCCACCAACGAGCTGTCCACGATGACGATGTAAGGCATCGGCGCGCTCCGCATGCTCGGCATCATCGGCGTGACCGTGCCGGTGCACTTCCTTTCCCTCGCGCTAAGCGGCACACGGTCACTACGGTCTCGGTTCGGCCGCCTGCATCTCGTCCGGTCGCGGCGACCTTGCCCGGCGGCTGCAATCCGGCGAGTTCGGAGGGGTGTGAGGGAGCCTAACTGGAAGCCTTAATGGCAGCCAACGGCCACGGTCACCCAGCCACACCCAGCCTTATCGAGCCCCATAGCGGCAGGTCAGATGACACATCCAGGCCCGTCTAGCACCAACCAGCCACCCGCTGCGATCGCCTGATACTCAAGCAGGTTTGCCGGGATCCCTGAGACGACTTGTCACCGTTAGGTCGCTTCGTCCATGTCATGGCCGAGGCGCCTGATCCCCGATGACGGAGCAATCGGGGATCAGGGCTCACAGAATAGGACCCACCCGAGAACGGTGCCTACGAGGCATACCTGCAACCTGTCAGCGTCGACCAATTCCTCACTCCGCCATGTGAGGAATTACATAGCGTTACGGCCATATGGGACGGACGGGGATTTTCCCACACATATCGCCGAATCCGTACTCCTGGCTGTGGTCTAGGCTGAAATAGGCACGCAGCACATATCAACCTGTCCTGAGCCCGCCTCCCTCGATCTGTCCAGGGACTCGCCTTATCCGGCTACTGCGGGCTGGGCCCTGGTGATGACAGGAACCTGGCCGCGCCGCGCTCGACGAACGTCCGACGCGGCGATGCGCGGCGTGCCCGTCTGCGGAGCCGCGGCAGCTCCGGATGTTCCTCTTTGTCGGCTGCGCTGGAAAAGTTCACAAGTTCCGGCAAATGTGAACGGCTGGATGTACTATCGGCGCGCCGTGCCCAGCCGTGAGGCATCTGAATCAGCCGGCAGCGCAGACGAAGGAGTGCGCCATGAAAGACAGAATCGGTCATCTTTCTCGGCGGAGCGGCGGCCTGATCCGCCTGCCGGGGACCCACCGCAGACTAGTGACCGCCGCGGCGGCGGCGGTCACGCTGGTCATCGCCACCGTGGCAGCGGTATCCGCGACGACCACGACCGCCGCCTCGGCCAGCGGCCGGGCGGCCCACCTCGACTCGGCCCCTCCTGTTCAGGCGCGGGTCGCCAAACTTCTCGGCCAGATGACGCTGGCCGATAAGATCGGCCAGATGGTGCAGATCGAGGTGACGCAGGTAACCGACACCAACCCCAGCTGCACCAGCCAGGGTGGCTTCAACCTGCCCAATCCGGTGTGCGAGCAGAAGATCTTCGTTGACAACAAGGTCGGCTCTATCCTGGCCGGCGGGACCGACATCCCGCCCGACACCACCGGCAAGGGCGGTCCCGGCAATACCGGCCTGGACTGGGCCACCGAGTACAACACCATGCAGTCGTACGCGATCCAGCACTCGCGGCTGCACATCCCGGTCATCTTCGGCGTCGATGCCGTGCACGGCTTCGGGCACCCGTGGCAGGCGCCGCTGTTCCCGCAGTCCATCGGCATGGGCGCCACCTGGGATCCGGCCGCCGCCCAGGCCGGCGGCCAGGTGACCGCCAACGCGCTGCGCGCCACCGGGTGGACCTGGGACTTCGCCCCCGTCCAGGACCTGGCGCGGGACAACCGGTGGGGCCGCACCTACGAGACCTGGGCCGAGCAGCCCGCGCTGGCCGCGGCCCTGGGCGACGCGAACGTGCGCGGCCTGCAGGCCCCGGGCGGCAGCGGCAGCCTGGACGTCACCGCCACCGTGAAGCACTTCGCCGGCTATTCCGAGTCGATCAACGGGCATGACCGGGTGCAGGCCGAGCTGCCGATCCGCTACCTGCAGGACACGTTCCTGCCGTCGTATGCGGGCGCCATCGACGGCGGGGCGGGCACGGTCATGGCGGACTCCGGCTCGGTCAACGGGATTCCCGCCACCGCGTCGCACTTCCTGCTCACCACCGAACTGCGCGACCGGCTCGGCTTCCAGGGCGTGGTGATCAGCGACTTCGGTGACGTGCCCGCGCTGGCGAACACCTATCACATCGCCTCCGGCCTGGCCGGCGCGGCCGCGCTGGCCATCAACGCCGGCGTGGACATGGCCATGCTCCCGTTCAACGCCGACCAGTGGCAGGCCGCGGTGCAGCAGGACGTGGCCGACGGCAGCATCAAAATGTCGCGGATCAATGAGGCCGTGCGGCGGATCCTCACGCTGAAGTTCCAGCTCGGGCTCTTCGACCACCCGGCGGTCGACGCCGGCAAGGCTAGCGCCGCGGTGGAGGCGGGCCGGGACGTCACGCTGCAGGCCGCCCGCGAATCGATCACCCTGCTGCGCAACCAGGGCAACGCGCTGCCGCTCTCGCCCACCAGCAAGCTGGTCGTGACCGGACCGAGCGCGGACTCCATGACGAACCAGCTCGGCGGCTGGAGCGTCAGCTGGCAGGGCGTGTTCGGGGCCGGCCACGTGTGCTGCATGGGACCGGCGAACCAGATCCCGCCCGGTACCACCGTGCTCAAGGGCCTGCAGGCCGAGGACCCGAACGTGGTGTCCGCTCCGGACCAGGCCACCGCGGTGGCCGATGCCGCGTCGGCGGACGCCGTGGTCGTGGCCGTGGGGGAGAAAGCGTACGCCGAGGGGCTCGGCGACAACCCCTCGCCCGCGCTGCCGCCCGACCAGAAGGCACTGATCAGCGCCCTGGAGGCGACCGGTAAGCCGGTGATCGTCGTGGTGATCGCGGGCCGGCCGCTCGGCCTGGGCCCGGCGGAGAACGCCGCCGCCGTCCTGATGGCCTACCAGGGCAGCACCGAGGCCGGCACCGCGGTGGCCGATGCCATCTTCGGCAAGATCGACCCCAGCGGCAAGCTGCCGGTGACCTGGCCGTCCGACGCGGCCGCGCCCGGCGGGGACTTCAACACCGGCGCCCCGTCACCGCTCGGCGATCAGCCCAAGGTCTTCGACCAGCTGCCGGGCACGAACTTCGGCCAGGGCAGCGGCTACAATCCGCTGTACCCGTTCGGCTCCGGGCTCTCCTACACCACGTTCCAGGTCAGCGGGCTCTCCGCGACCAGCAGCGTGTCCGGCACCGGCACGGTGACCGCTACCTTCACCGTGGCCAACACCGGCAGCCGGGCCGGGACCGACGTGGTGCCGGTCTACGTCCACCAGCCGGTCAGCGCCGTGGTGGTCCCGAACCAGAGGCTGGTGGGGTTCACCCGCGTCACCCTCGACCCGGGCCAGTCGAAGACCGTGACCGTGTCCTTCCCGGTGACAGAACTGGCCGTGACCCCCGGCGACATTGAGGGCATCGGCCGGCCACAGGTCGAACCCGGCTCCTACCAGGTGCAGATCGGCACACCTGCCTCGCTGAGCGCCGGCTTCACCGTGCACGGCTGACACAGCCGAGCTGCCGGGCCAGCCACAGCATGCAGGCGAACACGCAGGAAGGACACTAAAGGCAAGCCATGACACCCCGCGGCAGCCGTTACGGGCAGATGCCCGGACGGCTGCCGCCAGGTGCCCCGGCCTGCCCGGCTCCGCGGACAGCGTCAGCTTGCCGCGCGCACGACGCGGACCGGTGAGGCCACGCCGCCGCGGGCCTGATACGCGCGGCGCCTCGCTCCCCCGCACGCACGTGGACGCGTGGCGCCTCGTAGCGCACTGGCTGACCGGCCCGGTACCGCGCCGACTCAGATCCGGCCTCAGCTGACCGGGCTCCACCGAACCATCGTTCGGGCGCGTCTTCCGTACCAGTGAGTCAGCAGAGACTAGCGCGCATAGCGGCGGCTCGGTGTGCGCCGTGACGTCGATGGCTGATCACGCAGCGCGATCACGCTGATGAGCAACGGATGTTCGCCGGAGAGTGCCGATCCCGCGCGGACGACGCCGCGCGGATGGGCAGACGGTCCGCGGTGTAGGTGGTCCTGTTCTGCGTCCAGGGCGACATCCCGGGCTGGGGTCCATGCGGCGGGCGGGCCGGCGCTGCGGGGGTTGCCTCACGGGCTCGCCGGAGCTCATCTCGGCTTGCTGCGGCGACGTTGCGCGGCATCCGCGGTAGCCAGGTAAATGCGGGTTGCTGCGTCAGCCGGCTTCCGCGTTGGGTCGCCTTGTTCCTGGTGCCGCAGCGCGTCCCCGACCTCGGCGGGCAGCCGGGCCAGCTGCACCGCATACGCCGCCAGGCGATCACCGATGCCGGTGCGCCGGACGACGGATCCAGGCCCACCGCGGCTAGGCTCACGGCTGGTCCGATGGCGGCTCGGCTTCCAGGTACGAGGCGTTGATCATCACGCCGGCGGCGGCTAGGTCCGCGACCGGGTCAGGCCGGTGGTGCGGGTTCCCGCAGGCGGTCTTGACGCAGTAGAGCGAGCCAGGGCCGAACTGGCAGCTCTCGTGGCCGCCGCCGCAGACCGGGCAGCCGCTCATTGCGCCTCCCCGGACGGCGCGCCGGTTCCGGGTAGCGCGCTGCTGGACGTGCCGTCCGGCCATCGGGCGGCCCACGGCCGGCCGGCCGCCAAGGTCGCGCGGGCCAGATCGGTGGCCATGGTGTCCTGCGTGACGATCTGGGCCATGAATCCATCTTATCGAACACGTGCTCGATGACAAGTCTCACGTGATCCCTGTTGTCCTACGCTAGAGCGATTTTCTTTCTTGCGGAAGCGGGCGTGTTGTCGTCTGGAACGCGTGCGCCTCCATCGTGGAGCGATTGATCGTGCGGCCGGGGTCAGGCTGGTCAGAGCCTGGCCAGCGGGGCAGGGACGTGCCAGCGGGGGCGAGGGCTGCAGCCCGGCGCCCGTCAGTTGGCTGCGTTAGCGTCCTTGCCCGTGAATGCCGGGACCACCTGCCAGGTGCCCTGGAAGATGCGCTCGTGCAGCTCGCACTCGACGATCGCCCGCAGGATCGGTTCCTGGCGTTCGGCGTCGGCCGCGTCGGTCACCTGGCAGGGCCACATCTCGGCGACCGTGCCACGCAGGTGCGGGTGGGTGGTGCCGCGCCCGAACACGGCGATCACCTGGACCGGCTCAACGCGCCCGCCGCGGCGGGTGATGGCGTGGCGCTGCTCCGGCCAGGACAGCTCCCAGTGGGCGTAGGCTCCGCCATCGCGATCGTCGCCAGCCCGGTGGTGGATCGTGCCACCGCCGCGCAGGAAGGCCACGTTCGCCTGCTCGAGGATCCGCCGCACCACGGGATCAAGCAGGCTCACGGCGTGGCGGAATACCTGGACGCGTTCCGGCCACTGGCGGGCGCCTTCGTAGGTCCCAGAGCGAAGATCGCTGAGATGGCGGAAGATGTCGGTCGCCCTGGGCGGGAGATCCTGGGTCATGCACCCATCATGCCCCCGGCCCCGGCGGCAGTCGCTGGCCGCAGCGGAGTCCAGGCAGGTGGAGCCTCGAATGACCGGGCCGCCCGCTGAGGCGTGCTCGCCGGTAGGTCCGCATCGTGCTGGACTCTGCGATCCTGTCGGCGGCGGATGAGTGAGCTGCGCGCTGGGACTGCGCTGGTGATTCCGGCGTCATCCGCCTTACCGGCTAGTGGAAGAACGGCGTCGCGGGCTGGGCGCAATGGGAGGCGTAGCGGCGGGCCTTGCGCGTGAGCTAGTCAGCGGCAGTGTCAGCAGCCGTGGGGCGACGAGGATCTCGGCAGTGAGAGCAAGCGTGACCGCGACCCGCTGCACAACGCCGTTCCACGGCTCAACCGCCCGGGATGCGAAGACCGCCATGGCGACCGCGCTGGCGAGCGCAAGAACCTGAACCGGGCGGGCGAGAACGGCCCAATCCGGGTCAGCGCGAAAGCGCCGGCCCAGTACCAGCGGCGCCGCGAGCATCGCCCCGTAAGCGACGCCGCTGACCACGTCATGTACCTGGTTGTGCCACGACTCACCGGCGAAACCCGGACCCGTCAGCAACATGTGATCACGCCGGAACACTCCCGCGGCAGCCGTCGCGGCCCCCGCCGCCATGACCAGCCACGGTCCCGCTGACCTGGGCGCGGCCACCCTGCTAAGGGCGGCACCCAGCCCGATCGAGCAGGAGCCCAGCACCACGAACGCGGTCGTCATCAGCTGCGGGTCCCGGGCATCCTCGGCGGCCAGGCCGCTCAGCTGCACCCCGGTCGCCGGATGACCGGTCTGGCGCAGCGAGCTGACCACCCAGGCCGCTGTGAAAAGCACCGGACCTGCGACGCCGCCATACGCGGCCAGCCTGATGAGCTTCAACGCCCGATGTCACTCCCTCCAGCGGCCCCACCGCGGTCTGCCAACCGCAGATGCTTGCGCTGTTCATCTTCGTCTGCAGCGGCTATCACCTGCTGGCCCGGGCCGCCGGGCTGACCACGCGCCTTCGACCAGCATGGCGCTACACGCCGGTCACGGCCGCCGACAGGAGCACGACGACAGGGGAACGTCCCGACCGCACCAAGGCTCTATAGGCGATCTACCCAGCGGGGTCCCCTGGACCACCGGATCTTACGCTTCAACGCGGTCAGCGGCATGACCGAGCTTTCCGCGAGTTGCCCGGAATAGCCGGGGGCGGCAGGAGATCTGCGGCTGTGGGGGCGGCGGATGCGTGCCGGGCACGGATGGTAGAAACAAGTCATGGCCTTGCTGATACACCGGGGTAACGGACCGTGGTTCTCCTACGCCGGCCAGCCGGTGCACATCCTTGCGGGCCAGAATGGCCAACCGGCCGGCTTCGCCTCGATGGAGCTCACCACCCCGCTCACTTCGCCGGGCCGGTTCCTCACGCACACGACGAATTCGACGAGGCAATCTACGTGCTCAGCGGACGGCTGCTGGTGACCGGTGACGATGAGCCGCAGGAAGCAGCGCCGGGCTCGATGTTCGTGGCGCCACGCGGGCACCGGCACGGCTTCAGTAATCCGTCCGCTGAGGGCGCCTTGGTGCTAGGGATCTGGGCGCCGCCAGAACCCGCCCTCGCCTTCATGCGTGACATCGGCGCGGCCCTCACCCCTGACACTCCGCCCGACCCGGACCGCATGCGTGACATTTACGCCCGGCACGCCAGCCGCCTCCTGCCCTGATAACGGTTCCCCCGGTCACCCACGTCAGCAGCCACCAGCGACGCCGCATACGCGGCAATTGCGGATGGCTCAGTTAATGGCCCTGGATCCTGCCGGGCCGGGTTGCCCGGCGGCGGCTGAGGCCCGGCTCGGACCGGCCGGGGAACCCGATGGCTTTGCCGTTTAGTCACAGACCTCAGCGGCCGGATGGGTACGAGCTCGCGGCGCCCAGTTCGTCAAAGAAGGCCGCGATGTCGCGGGCAAGCAGTTCGGGTTCCTCGACGGACGGGACGTGGCCGCCCCTGGGCATGGGCGTCCACCGGCGGATGTTGTAGAGGCGCTCCGCCCACTCGCGAGGAGGGGTGCCGTCGTCGATGAACTGGTGAGCGAAGACGGTGACCGCGGTCGGCACGGTGACGATGTCGGCCAGGGCCAGCTCCGCGGCGAGCCGCCGGTTATCCACGTAGTCCCGCATGGAAGAAGTGATCGTCTGGGTGGCCCAGTACAGCGTCACGACGGTGAGCAGGAAGTCACGGGAGAAGGTGGCGTCAAGATCACCGCCGGAATCCGCCCACGCCCGCCACTTCTCCAGCACCCAGGCAGCCAGGCCGGCTGGTGAGTCGTTGAGCCCGTAGCCAACCGTCTGCGGCCTGGTCGACTGGATCGCGCCGTAGCCGCGGTCGTCCTCACGCCACCGCTCGTACTGCGCCCGGTAGGAGCGCTCCGCCTCTGACAACGGCCGCGATCCCGGTCCCGTGTAGGGCGCGATATCCAAGGTGCTGAGGTGAATACCGAGCATGGGCGCCGGGTCGTCCAGTGCCATGAACGTCGCGACGGCGGCCCCGAAATCCCCGCCCTGCGCGCCATAACGGTGATAACCGAGGCCGCGCATCAGGCGATGCCACAGCCCGGCCGTATACCGGCTCGTCACCCCGGTCCGGGCCGGCCGCCCGGAGAACCCGTAGCCAGGCAGCGACGGGATGACCACGTCAAATCCCGGCCCATTGATGCCATGCGCGGCGGGGTCGGTCAGAAACTGCACCACCGGCAGGTACTCGGCGAAGCAACTCGGCCAGCCGTTGGTCACGACCAGCGGGATTCCGTCACCGCTGCGGGCCCGCTCATGGACGAAATGCACCCGGATACCGTCCAGCCGCCGGCACCCTCGGCACGATCGGCCAGACGCGGCTGGACCGGCTAAAGCACCCACGTCACAGACACAGCCGACCCCAAGTTGCCGGACACCGTCGATTCCGCAGAAGATGCCGGCCGCCGGCCGGTCTCTGCGC
>Ga0070697_100004228_pt1 | contig 11001 bp, 7 predicted proteins | sample KBSK1501metaG_FD_65475 | JGI IMG/M metagenome (GOLD analysis project Ga0070697, IMG submission 65475) | Corn, switchgrass and miscanthus rhizosphere microbial communities from Kellogg Biological Station, Michigan, USA - KBS K1-50-1 metaG | ecosystem: Host-associated > Plants > Roots >... | reverse complement strand
TGCTCACTTCTTACTTCTCACTTCTCACTTCTCACTTCTCACTGGCTCAACGGCCGTCTTCAGCGCCCGCACCAGAGCCGGCACGATCGGCTCTCCGCCCAGGCGCAGGAGCCGAAGCGAGAGAGGCGTCGTGCGGCGAACCTCCGCGGCCAGCTGCACGTCGTCGAGGGCCGAAGTGAGACCGGCGAGCCGGGGGGTGGTACCCGAACGGAAGGTGAGACGTGCTTCATCGCCCCGGACCAGCACATGCTGAAGGCCGAGCGTGGCTCCCATGGCTCGGAGCCGCGCCATGTCCAGCAGCATCACTGCCTCGGAAGGCAACGGTCCGAAGCGTTCTCGTAATTCATCTCGCAGCCTATCAATTTCGCCCGGCGAGCCAGCCCGCGCCAGTCTGCGGTACAGGTCCAGCTTGACGTCGTCATCCGGAACATAGCCATCCGGCAGGTGAGCGGGCCGGTCCAGCACCACGTCTGGCGGGGCAGGCTGCTCCGTGGTCCCCTGGCCCCGAAGCGCCCGCACCGTCTCCTCCAACCACCGGAGGTAGAGATCGAAGCCGACCGCGTGGGCATGACCCGACTGCTCCGCGCCGAGCAAGCTTCCAGCGCCCCGAAGCTCCAGATCCCGAAGCGCGATGCGATACCCGGCACCCAGATCGGTGTGATGTTCGAGCACCTTGAGCCGCTCCTCGGCGTCTGCATCGATCGCATCGGGAACGAGCAGGTAGCAGTAGGCTCGCCGGTGGCTCCGTCCGACGCGTCCCCGCAACTGATACAACTGGGCCAGCCCGAACCGATGCCCGTCCTGAACCACCATCGTGTTGGCGTTCGGTACGTCCAGCCCTGACTCGACAATCATGGTCGACACCAAAATATCCACCTCGCCGCCGACGAATCCGCGCATCACGGTCTCCAGCCCCTCGGCCGGCATCTGGCCGTGGGCCACTCCAATCCGCGCGCGGGGAGCGAGCGCCTGCACCCGTGCGGCGATGGTGTCGATAGTCTCGATCCGATTGTGCACCATGAATACCTGCCCGCCGCGATCGATCTCCCGGGCAAATGCTTCCTCCAGCAGGGCATCGTCCCAGGGCTCGACAAAAGTGAGAATCGGCGAGCGATCCCGCGGCGGCGTCTCGATCAGCGTGAGGTCCCGCAACCCAGCCAGGGAGAGGTGCAAGGTTCGAGGAATCGGAGTGGCGGTGAGCGTGAGGACGTCGACTGAGAGGCGGAGCGTCTTGAGCCGCTCCTTATGCCGCACCCCGAATCGGTGCTCCTCGTCCACGATGAGCAGACCGAGGTCGCGAAAGATGACGTCCTTGGAGAGTAGCCGGTGGGTGCCGATGACGATGTCGATCTGTCCTTGGGCCAACCGTTCGAGGGCCGCCTTCTGCTCTTTCGGAGTGCGGAAACGCGACAGCACCTCCGTCTGCACCGGAAAATCGGCCAGCCGCTCCATGAAGGTGCGGCCATGCTGCTCCGCGAGAATGGTAGTAGGGACGAGCACCGCGACCTGCTTTCCGCCCTGCACCGCCTTGAAGGCCGCACGGACGGCCACCTCGGTCTTGCCATAGCCCACGTCTCCGACCAACAGCCGGTCCATGGGCAGGGGTCGCTCCATATCGGCTTTGACCTCCTCGGTTGCACGCCGCTGGTCCGGGGTGTCCTCGTAGAGAAAGCTCGACTCCAGCTCTCGCTGCCATTTGGTGTCTGGTGGAAAGGCGTAACCGGCCGACACCGTACGACGGGAATAGAGATCGAGCAGCTCCGCAGCCATCTGGTGGATAGCCTGGCGGGTCCGCTCTCGAACCCGTTGCCAGCTGGAGCCTCCAAGGCGATGCAGCCGGGGCGGCGGCCGATCGCCGTCTTCTCCAGCAGCGCGATAGCGCTCGAGCTGATCCAGGCGGTACAGGGGGACATTCAGCCGGTCGCCACCCTCGTACTCCACGATGGCGACTTCCAGGGTGGACTCACCCGCAGTAATGGTCTGGATGCCGCGGTAGACCCCGATCCCGTGGTCGAGGTGGACGACGTAGTCACCCTCGGTCAGCGCACCCGTGGCAGCCGACGGTGCCGCCTGCCGATAGCGCCTCGGCCGCCGCAGCCGGCGGGCTCGGCGGAAGATCTCATGGTCGGTCAGCACCCGCAGCGACGGCATAATGAAGCCGCCATCCAGCGCGCCGATCGTCAGCGTCGCCCGAGCGCCGTGCCGGCCCTCTTCGAGCAACTCCTCCATCCGTTCCAGCTGCCCCTCGTTATCGCACAGGATCAGCGTCGGCGGAGCGGTGGAGATCAGCGCCCGCACCCGGTTGAGATCGCGATCGATCCGATCAGGCGGGAAGAACCCAAACTGAAGGTCGGTCTGCTGGTCCCGCAGGAGCAAACGGGGGAAGGTCTCGATTCGACCACGCCACTCCTCGGGCGGCTCCAGGATGGCCTGGCGGCTCGGGACCTCTTCACCCAGGCGCCGGGCCACGTCGAGATGGTGCTCCGCCTCTTTCCAGGCCCGTTGGACCTCATCGAAGTCCGGTCCGAATGCCTCCTCGATGAGGAGAGTGTCGGAGGGGAGGAGTTCGAGGAGGGTGCGGCGGGCGAGGGCGGGCGCGCCGGAGGCGGCGGACGGTAAAGAGGCGGAAGCGGCACCTTCGGTGCCGGCGGACGAGGCGGAAACCCGCCCCCTGTCCGCCATTTCCGCCGGCACCGAAGGTGCCGTTTCCGCACTGTCCGCCTCTCTTCCGTCCGCCGCCGCAGGCGAGTCCGTCGCCGCAGGCGCGTCCGCCTCTTCTCTCACCGCCGCCGTCGAAATCGGCAACACCGTCACCTCGCCCAGCTCGTCCAGGGAGCGCTGGCTGGTCAGGTCGAAGCCGCGGATGGACGAGATATCGTCTCCCCACCATTCCAACCGTGCCGGAACTGCCATCCCAAACCCGTAGACGTCGACAATGCCGCCCCGGACGCTGAACTCGGCGACCTCGGTGACCGTCGGTACCCGGCTGTACCCCATGCGCTCGAGTGCGGCCGCGACCTCACCCGGCGGGCGCCGCTGACCCGGTGCGAGCCTCAGCCTGAGCCGCTCGAGCGCAGCCGGAACGAGGGTTCGCTCCGACGTGGCGCGAGCGGTCGTGACCAGCATCCGCAGCTTCCCCTCGAGCAGCGCCTCGATGGTCTCAGCGCGCTCACCGGCGATCTCGTAGTGTGGCTCATCCTCGCCCAGCGCCTCCCGCTGCGGATAGAGCGCGACCCCGCCGTCCATGAGGTAGGCGAGGTCATTCAGCCAGCGCTCCGCATCGCCCGGCGTGGGGGCGACAATCGCGAGCAGCCGCTGGGGAAATTGCCGGGCCAGCCACGCAGCCAGCACCGCGCCGCTGGAGCCGGGAAGGCCGCCCAGACGGAGCGTGCTGCCTCGTAGCGGAAGCCGGCTAGCCAACTCGGCCGCGGCCGGCGCCCGCTCGAACGCGTCCAGAATCGGCTTCAGTTTCATTGCGCCCGGCGCCACCCGCTCGCCATCCCGAGCTCGAGCAGACCTAGAACCAAAGCAGACCACAGCAGTGCTCCCCGGAGATCTCCCCGGGAGCCGGACGAGAACGCGAACCCCCCAACCTCAGTGAGATCAACTACCTGGGCGCCCTTCCATAGTCTGCGGATCTCCGACTCGCTCGCAGGGGCGAGGAGCGACTCCCGCGGATCGGGATTCACGCTCAGCGCGCCAACTGTGTCCCTTCCTGCCAAGAGGTAGTACTCGCCCAGGTCTGAGGGTCGAAACTTTCCGCCGCCTTCGACCTGCCACTCACGCTCACCTTGTCGAACCGTGGTCACGAGATCAGGGAGATCGATCACGTCTCCCGGGGCAGCGTTGGCGATGGTCAGCTCGCCGCGAGCGAGTCGGTTAAGCAATACGTCGATGAAGGGCATGAAGCCGGCGGACACAGGCAGCTCGGTCCAGGTCGGTTCGAGCCGGCTGCCCAGCAGGAGCACGCCCCCGCTCCGAACTAACCAGGGGCTGCCCGCCGCGGTCACCAACACGCCGGTCCGTCCACTTGCGGTTGAGCGAAGTTGGTAGCGGCGCAGCACCCGGGTCCGGCCGACGATACTGTTGGAATCGGTCGCTCCTGGGGTGACCACCAGAGCCCCAAAGCTCCAAGGGATTCCCCGGGCAGCGAGAGCACGATTGAGCGCTCCCAGCTCCGCCGGATCGGCTGGCGGCATCACAACGGAGCCCACCCGGCCCAGTCGACCCAAGGTGATCTCGTCGCCCCGCGCGAGCCTGCGATTCGCTTCCAGCACCTGGCAGGCGGCGGCGATGAATCGGTCCTGAGGGTTCCACGTGACGCGCGCGACCGGGGCCACTCGCACCACGCCGACCCGGCGATCGTCCATTCGTAGCTCGTCGGGATCGAGCTGAACCGTCACCGCCCACCAGCCGGAGGGGACAGCAGGCAGGTTCAGGCTGGCAATACCGCCGACCCGAATCAGCGCCTGCCGGGCGGGACGGTTTCCGATGGAAGCGCTCAGGGGGAGCGGCGGCCCCGAGTCACCTACCAGAGCAACAGCGATCCGCCCCCCATCCGACGACCAGGGCTGAGGGCCAAGCTCCAGGCGCCCGATCCCGGTATTGGGCGGCGGTGAAGCGGTGATGCGGCCAACCAGGAGCGGAGTGGAAACCTCGGCGGGAGACACGGCACTCGCCTGAAGGTCGCTGAGTAGCACGATCTCGCCCGGCCGGCTCTCGGAGGCGAGCACCTCCCTCGCCAGCCTCAGCGCCTCGCCTAGGTCCAGACGCCGGGGCGACACGCTGAGCCGGCTGACCTGGTCGGCTAGCGTCACCGGGTCCCCCCGCCTCGGGATACCGTCGGCACTGATCAGCCAGAGCGCATCATCCGGAGTGGCCCGTTTCAGCACGGCTCGCCCTGCCGCCTGAAGCTGCGCCAGTCGCGCCGTGCCGGACACAACCACCCCGCTGCTGGGGGAGTTGTCGACAATGAGCACCATCGCGCTGGCGGCGTGCCCAGCTACGCCTCTGAGCGGCATGGTAGGACCCGCAGCCGCCAGTACCAGGGCAACGACCAAGAGTGTTCGGAGCAGCAACAGCAGCAGGTTCTGGAGCTTGAGTCTGCGTTGGTGCTCGCGAGTCGTAGTGATGAGGTAGCGGACCGCCGGGAAGACGACGGTAGGCGGTTCGCGTCGGGCCAGCAGGTGGAGCAGCACGGGGATGCTCGCGGCCGCGAGCCCCAGGAGCACCCACGGATGGAGAAACCCGATCATCCCGGGCGGGAGGCCGGGGCCAAAGCCTCGCGCAGCACCATGCCGAAGGGAGTGTCCGTCGTGACCCGATGGTACTTGATTCCATGGCGCCGACAGGCCAAGCGCCACTCTCCGACCACCGAACGAACCGTCTCGCGGTACGCGCCGGCCCAGTCACGCGGCCGGAGCACGACTGCCGCTCTGGTTTCGGGATCCTCGAATCGGGCCTCGGCAGGCCCGCCGAGGGTGACCTCGCCGGGGTCCATGATGTGCAGTACGAGCACCTGGTGGCCGCGGTGGCGAAGGAATCGCAAGGCTTTGAGCGCTAGAGCCCGGTCGAGCAGCAGATCGGAGACGAACACGACCAGCCCTCGTCGCCGGAGCTGGTCGACCACCCGCCGCAGCGCCGGCTCGGCCGCTGTTCCGGCGCCGGCCTCCAGTTCAGCCAGGGTATGTAGTAGTTGCCGCCAATGGCTCATCCGAGCCCGAGGCGGTACCACCGCCCGCACCTCATCATCGAAGATGATGAGCCCGGTTGCGTCGCGCTGGCGCAGCAAGACGAGGGCGAGGGCGGCAATGAGTCGCTGGGCGTAGGCAAGCTTGGGCAGGACGGTGTCGGGAGAGCCGGTCCAGGCCATCGACCGGCTCACATCGCAGACCACCATGGCGCGGAGGTTGGTCTCCTCCTCGAACTGCTTAACGTACAAGCGATCGTTGCGACCCAGGATCTTCCAGTCAACGTAGCGCAACTCATCGCCCGGCTGATACATCCGATGCTCGGCGAACTCAACCGAGAACCCCCGGCGGGGCGACCGGTGCAAGCCGCTGAGGAAGCCCTCTACCACACCTTCGGTGACGACCTCGATTCCACCGAGCTTGGAGACTTCGAGAGGATCGAGCAGGTCGAGCCGAGCACGTCGAGGAGAACCGGCGGGACGATTCATCGAGGCCGCAAACCTATCCCGTGGCGCTGGGCGAAGTCAACGCGGGTCACTGCCTGAGTCCTCCTGTCACCATCCAGGGACGCGAACGCCGGGCAACTGCTGCGTCAGCTGGACTCAAGACTTTACCGCCGAGGATGTTATGTCGATATCCCCCGGTGGCATGTTGCCTGCTGTCAACCGGTGAATACTCCCGGAGCAACCGGAGGGTTCATGTTCGTCAGTTTGGGATGGATGCTGCTTACCAGCTTGCCATTCCCCAACCCAACGCCGGTCCAACCTGTCGAGCCACCTCACTCGATCCGCCCCTATGCCTCAGGTGCGGGCCGGGTCACCGTGTGGACCGACCGGGATGATCCATACCGCCGGGGTGAAGGCGCGAGAATCTTCCTCGACGTGGATAAGGCCTCGTATGTGACGGTTCTCCGGGTGGACACCGACGGCCGGATTCACATGCTCTTTCCTCACGAGCCTTGGGGCGACACCTACGTGCAAGCCGAACGGACCTTCGAGGTTACCGGGTCACGTGGCGGTCGGTCCTTCATGGTGGATGATTACCCCGGCGTGGGCTATCTCTTTGCGATCTCGTCACCCGACCCGTTCGACTACGATGCCATCACCCGGGGAGACTACTGGGACTATCGCCTGGTAGACGGCGGTCGCATCCAAGGCGACCCCTACGTGGTCCTCACCGACCTGGCCGAGCGGATCGCTCCCGAGGGCGACTACGACTACGACATCACTCCCTACTACGTCGACAATCGCTACGACTATCCCCGGTTCGTCTGCTACGACTGCCATGCCTACGCCAGCTACCGTGAGTGGGACCCGTACCGGACAGCGTGTACCCGGTTCAGGATGGTGGTCTACGACGACCCCCGATACTACCCCTATCGGTACGGGCGAGGCCGAAACGTGGTTACTCAACGTCCTCTCCGTCTCGGTCCCCGCTTTGTGTTCCGGGATGCCGACCCCTCCAGCGACTACCTGACCCGGGTTCCGCGACGCGCCGGCGACGAGCGCCGTCGGAGCTCGCTGGATCGCGACCGGACCAGCGAGGACGTTGGAGGACCGGGCGCCGTACCGGCCCCCGGCGTCTCTTCTCTGGACCGGGGACGTCTCAGAGCGCAACCACCACAGCTTACCCCCACCCGCCCGCTCCTGGAGGAGCGGCGCCGGATGGAGAGACGGAGCCAGCGGGGGGACAGCACTTCCGAGACACCGGATGGACTCCAGCCGGTGCCGGGACGCCAACGCTACGCTCCAGCCCCTCGGTCCAATCAGGCTCCCCAGAGCACCGGCGAGCCCGAGCTCCGCCGGCGAAGGCCCTGACGCCGTCACCCACCTCGACTATCATCCGCCCACGGCTTCGTACGATCGAGTAGGACCTCTCACACCAAGGGCAGCCCAGTATGCGCAGTGTTGGCGTATTTGTATTCCTTCTCGCGAGCGCTCCACTCTCGGCCCAGACGGCTGCCCCGCTGCACCGGGCCGCGGCCAGCATTACCGAAGCAGACGTGAAGCGGCGGATAGGCATCATCGCAGACGACTCCATGATGGGGCGAGACACGCCGAGCCGGGGTCTCGAGCTCACCGCGCGCTATGTGGCCGATCAGTTTCGCCGCTTCGGCCTCCGGCCGGCGGGGGATGATGGTAGCTGGTTCGTGCGCTATCCTGTGACTCGCCGGCGTCTCGAGCTGAAGGACTCCAAGGTCGTGTTTCGGGTGGGCAGCGACTCGGTGCTCGCGACCTTCGATCGCAATGCTCGTCACGAGCGCGGCACGGTACCGAGCGGCCCGGTGAGTGCACCCACGGTCTTGGTGGGCGGAACACTCGGGCCCGACGACGTGAAGCGGCTCGCACTCCGCGACAAGATCGTACTGCTGGCGTTGGACTATGCCCGACAGAACCCGGAGTCCCTGACCCTGGTGGCCCGAGCGCTCCGTCTGGCAGCACCCAAGGCCGTCATCCAGCTGCTCGATACCGACTCGGCCACGTTTGCCTCCAGCATCCCTCGCAATGCGACGGTCCACCCCGCAGTCGACCTGAAGCTGGTGAGCCCACCCTTTGTCGCTGTCCCTCGATCGGCACTCGCGTCGCTGCTCCCTAAGGCCGGCGTGAATCCGTCCGAGGTGGCCGAATCTCCGCGCCCGGTCTTCCGGGAGTTACCCTCGCTCGGAGTCCGGTTGGAGATGAAGGACTCGGTGCTGTCGAAGGTCATGGCACCGCTCACGGTCGGGGCGCTCGAAGGCACCGACCCGGTCCTCAAGAAGGAGTACCTGCTCTTCTCGGCACACATGGATCACATCGGGATCACGCCGGGGAAGCCGGACAGCATCAATAACGGGGCGGACGACGACGGCTCCGGGACCGTTGGCGTGATCGAGCTGGCCGAAGCGTTCAGCCGCGCAGGCGCTCGACCCAAGCGGTCACTGCTGTTCTTGACGGTGAGCGGAGAGGAGAAAGGGCTGTGGGGCAGCCGATACTTCAGCGAGCACCCAACGGTCCCGCTCTCGCAGATCGTGGCCGATCTCAACATGGACATGATCGGGCGGAACTGGCCCGATACCATTGTCGCCATCGGCAAGGAGCACTCCGATCTCGGCGCCACGCTCAACCGGGTAAATGCGGCCCATCCCGAGCTGGGCATGACCGCGATCGACGACATCTGGCCCGAAGAGCAGTTCTACTTTCGCTCCGATCACTACAACTTCGCGCGCAAGGGCGTACCCATCCTCTTTTTCTTCAATGGCGTCCATCCTGACTACCATCAGGTCACCGACTCGCCGGACAAGATCAATGGGGAGAAGGAAGCCAGGATCCTCCGGCTGATCTTCTATCTGGGGCAGGAGATCGCCAACGCGCCCGACCGGCCGAAATGGAATCCGGAGAGCTACAAGCAGATTGTGGACGAAGACGGAAGTTGAGACATAGTGAAGGGTGAAGGGTGAAGGGTGAAGGGGCGGCCCTTTCACTCTTCACCTTTCACTTTTCACGTTAGCCCCTTCACGCTGTATTTTCCGCCATGCCCGATACCCTCAAGGATTTCGACGCCTTACGCTCCCGGATGAACGAGCTCATCCTGGGAGCGGGCAATCTCAGCATCAATCGCTTCTTCGCCCTCGACCGGCAGGTGTACGAGGCCGGCGCACTCGGCAGCAAGACGAAGGAGCTGCTCGGCCTGGTATCCTCTTTGGTGCTTCGCTGCGATGACTGCGTGACCTATCACGTAGTCCGCTGCCATGAGGAGGGCGTGAGCCGGGAGGAATTTCTCGAGGTGTTTTCCGTCGGGCTGGTGGTCGGCGGCAGCATCGTGATCCCGCACCTGCGTCGCGCAATGGCACGGCTGGAGGAATTGAACGACAGTGAGAAGTGAGCAGTGAGAAGTGAGGAGTGAGAAGTAAGCAGTGAGCAGTGAGCAGTGAGCAGTAAGCAGTTAGGCGTAAGGAGTAACGAGCTCTCTCATCCTAAGCGAAACACAGGATCTACAGGGCAATCATCCAATTGACGCCTGAGGAGGTCTCGCCATGATCGGGGTGAGATCGTTCGGGCGCTCGAGAGCACCATTCCTGACTCCGTACTCCTCACTTCTCACTTCTCACTTCTCACTGCTTACTGCTTACTTCTCACTGCTTACTTCTCACTGCTCACTTCTCACTGCTCACTTCTCACTGCTGTTTAGCCTTCCGGCACGACCGCCGCCGGGCCTGAGCTCCCACCGAGCCGGGTCAAGACCACTCCTGAGATGATCAGCAGCGCCCCGATTCCCTGAAGCGGCCGGGGCCGCTCGCCCAAGAGCAAGGCCGCCCCCGCCACGGCGATGAGGGGCACCAGACACATGTACACCACCGTGCGGCTTGGGCCCACCACCTGAACGCTCCGGTTCCAGATGACGTAGGCGACGACCAGGGAGAGCAGCGTGGAATAGGCCAGCGCTCCCCATCCCACGGGACCGACGGCCCCCCAATCCATTCGGGCGATCTCCGGCAAGCCAGCCAACACTAGACCGGGCGCTCCCGCTACCGTCGTCACCAGGGTTACTCGGAGAGGGGACACGCCGGATGGAAGAAAGCGCAGTGCCAGGGTGTACCCAGCCCAGCAGAGGACGGCGCCGAGGGTGAGCAGGTCGCCGGCAAGCGTCCCCCCACCAAACCCAGTCCCGCGTGCCGCAACCACCAGAACCACTCCCGCCGTCGCCACCAGCACGCCGCCGAGCACCCGGGGACGGACTGGCTCGAATCCCAGCCCGGCGGCAAACAAGGCCACAAGCGACGGCATCGACGCGAGGATGAGAGCGCTGTTGGAGGCAGTGGTGCGAGCCAACCCCGAGATGAAGCCGAGCTGGTAGAGGGTGTTCCCAATGACGCCAAGAACCACCAGGCGCTGCAGCGCGCCACGGGGCAGCGGCTCGCTGCCTTCGAGCCGGCGGGTGAGCAGTAGCAGCAAGCCGCTGGCCAGCACAAAGCGCACTGCGGTGAACGCGAGCGGCGGAAAGCTGCGGAATGCGGCCTTGGTCACGCTGAAGTTGATGCCCCAGATAAGAACCACCAATAACATCCCCAGGTCCGCGGCCATGGCAGGAGCGCGGGTAGCGACGGCTGCAGGTGTCTCGCGCGGGGTGGATGAAGAGGTGGCCACGCCATCAAGCTAACGGCTAACAGCTATCAGCTAACAGCTATCAGCTAACAGCTATCAGCTAACAGCCCTGAGGCTCGAGCTTCCCCTCCCTTGGGCAGCAGGCCGCTAGCTGCCGCCATTGGCTGTAGCTGTCAGCTCATAGCTGTTAGCTGTTAGCTGTTAGCTCTAGCTGTTAGCTGTTAGCTGTT
>Ga0070697_100004226_pt1 | contig 11002 bp, 13 predicted proteins | sample KBSK1501metaG_FD_65475 | JGI IMG/M metagenome (GOLD analysis project Ga0070697, IMG submission 65475) | Corn, switchgrass and miscanthus rhizosphere microbial communities from Kellogg Biological Station, Michigan, USA - KBS K1-50-1 metaG | ecosystem: Host-associated > Plants > Roots >... | reverse complement strand
CGCCGATCCGTTTTGAGAGAATGGTTGGATTTGCTACCGAGCTCTGAAAGGCGATGTTTCCACTCTGGACGTACGTTTCGACATTCCGAAAACCTAGATCATCGCACAATGTGCGAAGAGCTTCCATTTTGATCGGTTTGTGCCCACTTACGTTAATGCCTCGCAATATTGCGACGTAAGCCGGCATGACGATGTTACGGACCAAAATGGGCCTAATTTGAGTTCGCAGGGCGATTCGGTCTCAGAGTGAGAAATGGTTGCAGAAAATAGTCGACGCTCACGTGCACTTGTCTGAGCGGGAAGATGACACTCTGATTCGCTTCGCAAGGATGAACGGGCTGAGATACACCTTGGACGAGTTGCTGGACACTATGAAAACGCTCGAGATCGCACGGGGCTTGCTTCTCAGTCCGCCGCTGCAAGGAGGCGCTCCCCTTCCGAATCAAGAGATCATTAGTCTATGCGCTAGGAGCCGCGGGATGCTTGCGCCCGTGATTACGGTGGAGCCTACTGCGAAGGAAGTGAATGCTGCGATCAGTCTTGCGGAGAAGAGCAAGAGAGAGGTCAAGGCATTCAAGATCAGGCTGGGTTACGTGAAGGCTTCAGCAGAAAGCCCTGTTTTCGACAAGCTCTACGACTACGCAGAGTCAAAGGGGCTCCCGGTGCTCTTCCATACCGGGGACACTGCAATCAGCACCGGAGACCTTGCCCGCTCCCAACCGCTGGCGCTGGATGGGTTGGCCAACAAGAGAGAGCAGCTCACCATAGTTCTCTGCCACTTTGGCAATCCATGGTTTGAGGATGTCGCCGAGCTCATCTACAAGCACCCGAATGTCTACACAGACATCTCCGGACTCGCTACGCCCGGCACCTACGCGGAGAAGTATGCGGAATGGCTTGCTAAGAAAATCAGCGAAGCCATCTACTTTGCGGCCGGCGCCGAGAAGATCATCTTCGGAACCGACTACCCAGTTACCAAACACTCCGAAACGCTAGCTTTGGTCAGGCGGCTGGAAGTGGACGAACCAGACAAAGAGAAGATTCTATGGCGCAACGCGGTGAGAGTATTCCACCTATGACTGCACAGGAGGATGTTGTGATCGCAGACGTTCCCCCCAGGGAGAGGGGAGGCTTGGAATGGATACTTGAGGAGAGCTTCGAAGGTTGGTACCTTATGCATTCGAAGAGGACCCTTCGAGATGTAGAACTGGTCAAAGTGGCCAGGTCATCTGGAAAGCCAGTCGGGCTGGTCATGGTGAAAACGCTAGAGAAGGGCGTTGGCTACGTGTACTACATTGCAGTGGCACCGGCTCACAGAAAGCAGGGGATCGCGAGACGGCTCTTGGAAGATGCTCTTCGCCTCTTCAAGGCCTCAGCAGTGAAGGAAGTTTTCGCTAGCGTGGAAGAGAACAACATACCGTCCGAAGCTCTCTTCGCCTCAGAAGGGTTCACGCGGACAAGCTTTACTGAAGTCTCGAGGAAACATGGGAGTCTACGCACACTCAACATGTACAGGGCAATGACAGTCGTTCCGGGCGAGATCCTGCTACGCAAGACGATCAGTTGAGCCTTCGAGATCACCCAGCATCTATCAACCCCGTAGAGCGCAACAAACCAAATGAGAATTCGACTGAACATCTTCTCGCTGAGAAAACCGTTTTTAATCTAACTCGCTTCTGAAGTAAAATTCTTTATACTTCTACCATGTGGTAAGTATAAGTGGATTTACTTGACGGACGAGATTCAGGATGTACGAAAAGAGCTCAGGGAGGAGATTCGGTCGCTGAAGGATGAGATTCGACGACAAGTATCCCAAGCTCTTGAGAAGCCAGGACCTGGCTCGATCAAGGTGGATATCAACAAAGACGACATGGCTCAGACTGAGCCCTCCTTCGTGGTCGTCAAGGACCTCGTCAGACAGATTCGTGAGAACGTAAAATCAAGTCTGGCGACGCGAGGAGAGATCGCAGTAGACGAACTCGTGGATAACATGCCGGAGACGACGGCGGCCGGCCTGCTGAAATCACTGGCCAACACTGACAGACTCAAGATGGTCAAGATGCTGTACTCTACAAGGAAGACCTTCTCAGACTTCAAGACAACTACCGGCCTTGAGGCGGCCTCTGTCAACAATCACTTGAAGAGCCTGCTCAACATGGGTCTAGTTTCTCACAGCGACGAGGGAGGCTACGAACTCACCAAGAGGGGGAGACTACTCGTTAGGACTCTGGCATTGATGAGCGAGGCACTTGGAGGAGAACAAATTGATTGAGATAGGACGCGACTCCAGGGTGTCGCTAGTGTTTAGGCGAACTGCAGGCACGTTCAGCGGCCTGTCGGCACTACTTGCGCTCGTCTGGCTGATACGAGGACCTCTTGGAATACAATCATCCTCCACCACCCTGATACTCACCTCTTTTGGGCTATTTTTCATAGGCCGCGTTCTTCGTACTGAGACTAACTCAGGAGCGGGCAGAGCCATTGTCAGCTTCCTCTGGAACCTCACAGCCGCGTTTGTCGGGATCATACTGTCGATCTGGATCCTAGGCTGGATAGCTTCCCTACAATCGAGCGTCTTCCCAACCATGATCTCAACCTGGGTCCCCGACCTCGTGATCGGAGCAATCGCGACTGGTCTCGGAGGATACGCCGTCCAGAAGTCCGGTCTTGCGCGGAGAGCTACAACTCCGTTTCTGGTCACCGAAGGCAGAGGTCCCACAATGGAAGGGACCAAACTAACCGTGAAGCAAGACACTGTCGGAATGCCAATCAGACGCGAAGGACGGACCATCGGCTGCGTACTACTCGGCGAAGTGTCAACCTCGTTCAAGACCCCGATGGGCATGGTGAGCGCATCACTCCCTGGGCCAGTCACGACGATAGGAATCCCGTTTCAGGGCAGAACCGTGACACGAGATGAGGCTCTGAAGAAGACAGGAAAAGAACCAAGCCAACTGGTTGAGGAGACAGATTCGCGTGCCCAGAATGTTGATGTTGGACGAATAAGAATTCGGGATGGTTGCATGGGCGACCGATGGAAGATCGGCCCACTCATATTCGACTGGGACGGGGAGGGCGAGCACCATCCTAAAGAGAGATGGTTGGCGAAAGGAACTGGCAGCGCTTACGTCACAACCGACGGCCACCTCGCCACCGCAAAATGGAACGGCAGCACCCTATCACTCGGGGACGGCTCAATGGAACTCGCCGTCGGCTCCGATAGCTTCTCGTACTCTCCGACAGAGGTGAAGACGGCATCCCCCCTGCACTCGCTCCATGTAACGCAGGACAAGATTACACTTGACACACGAAAATTCACTCTGAAGGTCCTCGGGGACAATGTCGTCTTCAGAACTGAAGACAAGACCAGCAGAACCGAATCGAAGGCACTAGCCAATGACCTGCGGGCACTCCTTACCGAGGCGGCAAAGAAGCAAGTGAAGGACGTGATGGAAGAAAACCCAATCGACCTAGTCGAGATGCTCAAGACGACAGAAGAGGTACTCGCGAAATATGATTGAGGAACCGGCATTGATAGCCGAACCAAAGCCACTTGAGAAGGGACTCATGAAAGCGATTGTCCGGGAACGTTTCGGATCTCCCGACGTTCTCCAAGTCAAGGAAGTGGAGAAACCTGCTCCGAACGAAGTCCGCGGAGTGCTGGTAAAGATCTATGCGTCCTCGGTAAATGCTGCAGACAAGCATGACATGAGAGGAGCATCGATCGTGATACGACTTGTCGGACCCTTGTTTCGACTGAGCATGGGAGTACGCCGGCCAAAAGAGCCCGGACTTGGCACAGACTTTGCCGGAGTAGTAGAAGCGGTACGTAACGACGTGACTGAGTTCAAACCAGGCGACGAGGTATACGGGGTAGCCAACGCCGCCTACGCAGAGTATGGTCTTGCACGGACCAGCAGAATAGCCTTGAAACCGAACAATACTTCGTTCGAACAATGTGCAGCAGTACCGATCGCCGGGCTTACAGCGTTACAAGCTCTCCGCGATCATGGACACGTCACACCCGGACAGAAGGTGTTGATTAACGGTGCAGGCGGCGGAGTAGGAACCTTCGCCGTTCAGATCGCCAAGGCGTTAGGAGCAGAAGTCACCGCGGTGACCAACTCGGCGAGTCTGGACATGGTTCGCAAGCTCGGCGCGGATCGAGTGATCGATTACACACAGGAGGATTATACAAAGAAGGGAGACTCTTATGACCTGGTAGTGGAGATTGGCGCGTCTCATTCCTTTTCTGACTACAAGCGCATAATGAACCCGAAGGGCACCCTTGTCCTCGTCGGTTTTAGTGACAAGATCGTCAGACGTCTACTCTATTTCATCATCGGAAGTCGATTCGCATCGCGAGGCGACAAGAAGTTCACTTTCTTCGTCGCAAAATCAAACCGTGACGACCTCGTCGTGCTGAAAGACCTCATCGAACAGGGAAAGATAATACCCGTGCTCGATAGACGCTACGCGCTGACTGAGACAGCTCAGGCTCTACGCTACTTCGAAGAAGGACACACCAAGGGAAAAATAGTAATCACAGTAGATCATGGCAACTACAAACCGAGCAGGCCCGATTCATTCACACCACACGAGAGAGAGTCGTCGCGATGATTCTTGTCATTGGCGGCCTGAACGGTTTCATAGGCTCAAACACGACAGAAGCGCTAGTTGACCTTGGCCAGGACTGCGTGGTCACACGGCACGAGAACACTGAGGTCCCGAGTTTCCTTCAGAAGCATCTTGAACATCGTCGTGTGCTTATCGAATCGGCTGACTCGACCTCAATTGCAGACTTACGAAAGATCGGCGAAAAGCACAAGATCGAGGGTATCGTCAACGTTGCTGGAGGCTTCGCATCGGGGGAGGGCCCTCTACGCGGTCTCAAGGGATACTTCGACATGCTCGACGCCACCTTCCGAGTGGCTCAAGAATGGAAAGTCAAGCGGGTCTCATTTTCGAGTACCGGTGGAATGTACCTGGGGCTCTCAGGAACAGTAGACGAGGAGCACCCTATTGCTCTTTCAAGTATGTTTCCTATTCTTGCCTATCAGAAGATTGTCGAGGTGGCCGCAGACCAGTTCGCGAAGAAGACGGGTGTCAGCACTATCTGCGTACGACTAATGGGAATGTTTGGGCCTTTTGACGGTGCAGAACTCGGCCTGCCAGCGCGTCTCGTTCATGCGGCTGTAACCGGAAAACCGCCGAGCCTCGCGAACGTATTTTTCGGTAACGCGGACGATGCTACAGATCTCCTCTACATCAAGGACATGGCCAGAGCAATCGCACTGCTTCAGACTGCAGAGAAGCTCCAGTACGATGTGTACAACATATCCTCGGGAAAGCTCACTCCCAATAGAGAACTGGTGGAAGTGGTCCAGAGAGTTGTGCCAAACTTCAAGGTGGACCTTCCTCCTGGACGATTTCCATTTCCGCCACTTCCTCTCTTGGAGACCAAGCGGTTGCGGGCGGACACTGGCTTCTCACCGAAGTTCGACACGCAGTCGGCCATTCGACATTATGTCGACTGGCTGAAAGCTGGCAACCCCAAGTAGTTTGGCGGATAAGGGCAACGACGCGCTATTGACAGGACTCGTACTTGAACAGCTCTAGCCGGTCCAAGGTGGGGTTTTCAACGCACGTTCGTACGCGGCGCGATCGTGCACCGGCTCACGATCGCCGTGTGAAATGATAACTTGCTCGAACGGAAGTTTGAGCAATTCTCGCAACGCTGGTAACGCTCGCTTCTCATGCCACGGTGAAGACCAGACTCGAAGTATGCCGGCCCTCTCTGTCAATGCGTCTCCGAAAACAATCGTACGCTGCTCGGGCAACCAGAGGGGCGTCTCAAGCCGCCCCCTTCCGTCGTAGAGAGCCGCAAGGCCTCCGGGAAGCACCTGGTCAGGTTCAACTATCTCCAGTTTGCTTTTCGGAACATCGTCGGGCCAGAAGAGTCTCGGACCGAAGGCACGAACCCGGTACCTGGTGACAAACTCGTCGATGTCCCGTACATGGTCAGGAATTGTTACAGCAGCGATGGTAGGCGGCCGGTTGTCTATACGATTCCACAATTCCTCAGCGGACATTTTCGGGACGAGCGGGTCGATCACCAGCCTCTCACCCCCCGACTCGACGTACGTAGACGTCACAATCGGCTGCCAATCGTCTCCGGGCTTCCAGTGATGATGTTCTGCGCGCCAGATCCATAGCCCGGCTGCTAAATCGCGAATCTCGACCTTACCGGTCACAGATTGCATATTTGTGTTTCTCCGGTAGTCGCCCATCGAGTTAAGAGTTGCTGAAGAGGGATCGTGGACTCGCGGGACGCTCCATGATCCAGCAGTTACAAGTCTTCTCTTCTCGAGATCGCGTCCCCTGCTCCATTCAGCAGCAAGTTGATCGCGAGACCCGTGAAGACGACTGAGACCAGCACTAGGCCGGCCGCGAGGATTGGGAGCAAGCTTGGTCCAAGTATTGTTGCGAGCGCCTCTGAGACCAACACCAGCAGGATAATCGGTGAGACCATGATCAGATTGATGATAGTTTGAAAGAGGAACCTGCGGATATCAGCCAGCTCCTGCGCTTGCGATGATAATATGTCGTCGGCGGAACTCTGACCATACCGTGAGGCGAAGTACATTCCACCGGCCATTGTGATTCCCGCAATCTCCAACGACCCCGGCAAAGCCAAGACCACGCCCAGCAGAAGCGATGGCGTGGACAGCTGACTCAGCACCAAGGGAACTCCCACGGCAATAGTCACCGGAATCAGATAGATCAACAAGGGTGCGACTCGTGCACGGTAGACCTCCTTCACGTACCGGCGCATGCTTACAGGGGATGATTTCAGGATCCAGAGCCGCTCCTTCTCGATCCAGCGAGAAGCCGTCCCTGATCCAAAGGATCCGATGATGAACAGGATGAAGAGGAACGAGGTCGGCGACGACTGGAAAGACCCGGACAATGCGTAGATGACTAGGAAGCCGGAGAGAAACATGGCGTTGATGAAGAGCGCTCTAGCCTCCCGCGTCCTGCTGATCAGAATCTTCTCCTTCAGTCGTACGATCGCCCAGATCGATTTTCCCCGCGGGTCCAACCGGGACGTTTGATTCGGCTGATCAAACTTTTCAGAGCCGGGCGTCGAGACTTCGAGGAGTTCGTAGAAGTGTCCCCGCGCCATCCGTACACCCAGAACCAGGAAGCCTCCAAGCCAGGCGAACAGCAACAGAAGATCGACGAGATAGTCGAGTCCTCCCGGGGTCCCGCTGACAAGACCTACACTGATTATGGCAGCTAGCCCGTTAGGCAGGATCCGAGTAACATCCGCAATCTCTACCGGGATTCCCGGAATCAGGAGAGTGATCGGGAGTAGACTAATCACCAATACGAGCAGAATGAAGCTGTTTCTCCACAGCTTCTTCCGCTCCCCCATCCCACGGCCGAGCGAGAGCGTGATGTCTGCCGCTAGCAACAGTCCGATTACGAGGAAGACCAGAGTCACAAGTCCAGCCAGAACAGCGGTAAACATCGAAGTATGGTAGTACGCAGCGAACCGCAGGTAGAGGACGATTATCGGTGGAAACCCGAAAAGCACAGTTGTCAATGAGTTCAGCAGGACCTTGGCCGCGAAGACCTCCCGCGGAGGAACCGGCGCAGTAAACACGTAGTCCACATCGCTCGAACTCACAGGCAACCCGCCGCCGTTGAACCCGCTCTGAATCAGCCCAACAAGATACAGCGCGAGGATGAGGCTGCCAGCTACCTCCGAGAGACCAGCTGTCAAGCCGACCCGGTTAGAGAAGGAGAGGTATGTCGAGCTACCAAACAGGGTGAAGATAACCGCGAAGGCCTCTCCGATACAGAGTCCAATAATCGTCGCTTTTGTGAATCTGCCCTTCACCCAGTATCGGACCAGGATTCCAACAGTTCTGAGTGGACTGGCAAGACTCATCGTCGAGCCGGGTCCTCGCCCTTCTCTTCAGTCAGCCGCAAGAACACGTCTTCCAGTCTCGCATCGCTCGCAGTATTCGCCATATGTCGAAGACTCTCGATGTCACCCACCGCGACAATCTTCCCGTGATCGATGATCGCGATCCTCCCAGCATGTGTCTGAGCCACATCTAGATCGTGAGTAGAGAGTATCGTCGTCACGCCCTTTTCCGTCTGGCCGCCAATCCATTCTTTCACCGAGACCCGAGTCTTAGGGTCTAATGCTGTCAACGGCTCATCGAGAACCAGAACCTGGGGATTGTGCAGACTCGTTGCGATCAAAGCTACTTTCTGTTTCATGCCCTTGGACAAGGTTCCCACCAGACTGTTCCTCTTCTCCTCCAGTCCGAAACCGTTGAGGGACTCCGAAATCTCCCGGTCGAGAATATCATTTGCCACTCCTCGAATCTTTCCGACGAACTGTAGAAACTCCAGGGTCGTGAGCCCGGTGTAGAGGCTGGGATTCTCGGGCAAATATCCGATCATCTTTTTCGCCTTTTCCGGATCGGTGAGAATGTCTGTCGCGCCAATCCGGATGGTCCCGGTTGTTGGCCTAAGGATTCCTACGAGGGTCTTCAGAAGTGTGCTCTTGCCCGCGCCGTTGGGACCTAGGAGTCCGAAGACTTCGCCCGAGGCTATTGTGAGGGTGACGTTGTCGAGAGCTACGAGCGTTCCGTAGTGTTTGGTTAGGCTCTCGATGGATATCTCGACCATAGCGTTGACCCTTTCCAGCGGATCTACGGACGAGATTTAGTGGCGATACTTAACGACCAGCTCGGCGCATCGAGAAACCTGGTTCCAGTCGCGAGTCATGCCATTATCATAGTTGACACTGGTTCTCCAATGGTGCCGAGAAAGAAAAGGGGGAGGAAGTGATTCCTGATCTTGCGGTAGTCTAATGATGGGTTAGTCCGTGGCCGCTGGGCTGGCTGTTGAAGCTGTCGTGGCCGCGGTGTAGGGCATCGTAGTGGACGCCGCAGAGGCTCTTCGCGCAGCTGTTGCAGAACTCTGTTGCCCGCTCAGTGCAGCGGTTGCTTGTGGCCATTGTCTCGTCGAATCCCCCGAATCCTCCAGCCTCAATCTCTTCACATGTCTTCGTTCTGAGACTCTCGTGAGCGCCGTGCTGAGGGTTGTGACCTTCGAAGGTGGTTGAGTGATGTGTCGGATTTGGATGAGTGCTCGTAGCAGTGTGCGGACTCGCGTGCTGCGTACCCGTATGATGCTCGGGATTGGTATGTGTGCTACTCTTCGGCTTCGCCTTGGATTTCATGTCGACTCATTAGGAAAAAATTCTCCGCCGGTCATAGTCTATTTCTAACCGGCACTCTTACAGTTCGGTAACAACCCGCTCTCACTCCATGTCAATCGAGACCCGCCTCCCACTACTCACAAGTCTTAAATCGAAATGCGTTCCGGACGACGTTTCAGGCGCGTGAGTGGAGCCTTCCACCCGTTGCGCCTCGATTCGAAAAACCCCGGAGTAGGGAGGCAGAATGATAGGACGAGAAAATACAGGACCATGGGCTCCTAGGACCACCGAGCTAACACTCGCGGCCGGGCTCGCAGCTACGTACATTATCACAACTTTCATCCCGCTAACGCCGTTCATCGGCGGCCCCGGCTTCATCACCCTAGAACTTGTCATGCTCCCAATAATTGCCGCACTCCTGCGACCCATCCCGGCACTCGCGACAGTCTTCGTCGGGAGCCTAGGAATGGCACTTGGACAACCCAGCTTCTACCAAGTCTTTGGGCTACCCGGGCTACTCATCCCCCTAATCGCCGTTGGCGCCGGAAGCGTAGCATTCCACTATCGTCTAGGACCCCTAGCCCCGTGGGCCTACGTCCTAGCAGGCGCAGCGTACTACGTGGCCCAATCAAAAGGAGGGACACTCTTCTGGCTACTACCATACTTCCTAGTAATCGTCTCGTTGCCAGCAGTGTTTTGGTTGAAGAACAATCCACGAATTGGACTGCTGACTCTCTACATTGCGATGACTGAGCAGGTCACGCTGAACATTCTCAGCATAAGCATCCTGAGCCTCACTGGACCAGTCTGGTCAGTAATAACACCCCTAATGTACGTGGAGCGAACAGTAGCAACTCTCGGAGGAGCGGCAGGAATCGTTGCCCTTAAATCGGGACTCGGGGGCAGACTCGACCTAATGGATCAGTCGCGTAGGGAGGTGAGACAGTAGAAATGTGCGTTACACCAGTCGTGAAATGTTGGCATTGTGGAGAATGGTTCGTCAAGAAATCTAACAGGGAAAGCTTCGAGGCGTGCCCGAATTGCGGCAAAGGCTTCGAACAACTCAGCCCTGAGGCACAACAGGCCGTGAAGGCTACGCTAGCGCCATTCTTCGAAGTACCTAGGCTGAAACCAGAGCAGATCGCAGCCTAGGCTACACTTTTTTTTGCAATAGCAAGATCCGAGAATTTTCTTCGTTTTACGAGGCGCTGTGATGAGATTGTTACCTCATTTTCAAGGCATGAGTTAGGTGTTGAATTTGACCAACTGTGAGCCTTCTAGCACTCGGTTCTTATGAAGTCGAAGAAGAGGGCTACGACCCGTTCTAAGTCTAAGCCGCATACGAAATCGAAATCGCACACAAAGAGCAAGACTCGTGCTCGCTCCGGGGCAAGGATTGCTCATTCCACTACTGTGGAAACGACTCCCAGTCCGAACGTCACTCTGAATCCGTCACTGAAGACGTGTCAGGAAGTAGAAATCGGCGACATAGGCGGATTCGGCAGTCCTGAAGAGTTGGAGGAACATGAGAAACGGTGCAGCGAGCCCGCTACTGAATTCTGCACCAACTGCGGCAAGAATCTGTGCCGTAACCACTACGACCTAATCCATAGAGACCACGATACCAGCGGACATTCAACAAGTTCCAGTCTGGCCCAACAGTAGAAGATTCCGGGCCAGTCTATTTCTTTCTCAACGACCAAACGTCCACGACTGAAGAGTCCGGACCGAGTCCGGTCTCAGTTGTTGCGTGTCTTC
>Ga0070697_100004222_pt1 | contig 11008 bp, 6 predicted proteins | sample KBSK1501metaG_FD_65475 | JGI IMG/M metagenome (GOLD analysis project Ga0070697, IMG submission 65475) | Corn, switchgrass and miscanthus rhizosphere microbial communities from Kellogg Biological Station, Michigan, USA - KBS K1-50-1 metaG | ecosystem: Host-associated > Plants > Roots >... | reverse complement strand
TGCTTGCACGAACTGGCGCTCGGGGTCGGCTTTCGGGTCGCGACCGGCTTCCATGAACGCCCGGTCTATCGCGATCTTTTCCCGCGCGGGCTCACCGCGCTGGATGCCCTTTGCGACCTCGTGCCCGCCATCGATCCAGATCCGTCCCATTCGATGGCGCGGCGCGAGATTCATGCATTGCTGGAGGTTTTGAAGCTGCCGATCGACGATCGCGGCCGGCGCCGTGCGGCCGCCCGCGCCGAGTGGTTGGCTGCGCAAACCCAGCCGTTGGATACTGGCGATATCCTGGCCGAACTGCCTCGCTGAAGCCGCAGGTACCTGACTTGCCCGATGTGACCCTTGTAGTGGCGCGCCCGAAGAGAGGACCTGCCCACTAACAGAAACCCACATATTTGTTGAATAACTTGACCGCCTGCCGCTTCGGTTGATACCACCTGTGTATCCCACAGCCAACCGTATTTGCTGGGTTCAGAACAAGCTTTTGGCGTCCCCTAGGGGATACGACGAGTGCTACCAGAAACGCCGATAATATTAGCCCAAATCAGCTTGTCTATGAGCCGAATGCTAACACCGATCAACTGGCTGAACGGCATCGATGATGGCATACTCAACTGTTGGGAGACCACCCATCAAGACGCCCGCCGCACCGCGGAACAATCAATCTTCTTCCCCCTCCGCGCGCTCGATCAACCTTTTAAGCCCGGCTTTGTCGTATTGGAGCCCCGACGATTTGAGGCACTCTTGGGCAGCATGAAGCAACTTGAGCCGGTTCTCCTTATCCCAATGGTTCCAATACACCCGGGTAATCAAATGAGACGCCAACGTCATCCGTAGAAAGTTCGCGGTTGGTATAGCTTTGATCGCCGCATTTAGTTGGCTTGTGCCAGCGCGAGTATCTAGGTCCGATAGCCAGACGCACCGAAGAAGGTTTTCCAGAATTCCATCGCCCTTCGTATTCACAATGCTTTCGGCGAGTATGCCGTCTCTTGCTTCCTCGCATAGAGTTTCAACGATGATCCTGAACGGCTGCGAGAGAAGTGCGTACTCAAGGAAGTCGACAAGACTCTCTGCCATACGTTCTGCTTCCGCAAGATCCGTCGCATTGTCCGACTTAGCCAAGCTCTTTACGAGCTTATCATCCTCTTTTACTTTATGCCGTATCTCTTTGAAATCCACTTCAGCGACATTCCTCGTCCAGTCGTCCAGGATAAGGGAAGACAGCTTGATAATCTTACTTACAAACGCGCGCTTTGTCTGCGCCTCTAGACGCTCTGCGCCTGCTCCGAGCAGGTAAATGGCCACGGACCATACTTCGAGCGCGTCCTCCTCTATGGTCCGTTTTTCATTTTCTTCCAGTTCTTTGTCTTGGGCTTGGCGCGAGGCCTCCACCCGTATTCTTGCCGCGGCATCCAAGAGCTTTTGCTTTTCTTGTGAAGCATCACTGTCGTTTGTTACATCGGCAATGGCCTTCTGAAGCCTTTTTTGCATCCCCCGAACGCGATCATTCTTCGAAAGCAGCGCTGGCTGAATTTTATTGGACAGCAAAATAGACGGGGCCTTCACAATCTTGAGCAAGCCATCAATGGCAGACTGCAAACGACCGCCGAGGCTCTCTATTAGCTCGTCCGCAAGGCCCATCTCTGCGTAGAGCATAAACGTAGTAATATCGAAGATACCCACTCCGAACTGAAAATACTTTAGAGCCTCCGCAGGCTCTTCATGCAGTTTCTTGGCAAGAAGGTAGGCTTCCATGAAAGGCAGAGTGAATTCTACGCGTCCACCGTCAACGAAAAGTATATTTTTCTCGATAAAGGAGTGAAAGAAGCGAACTGCCGATATCTTGAAATCAAATCTCTTGGCAAAATCGGTTGTATAATCAATCAATTCGGCTTCGGTGAACGTTCGCTTGTTCACCTTTATTTCGAAAGCCAGTAGCGTCAGAAATTTCTCGCGTGTCTTTCTACTTAGCGCTACGGGCTGATCATCTAGCGCGACTACGAAACTAAGATACCCTGCAACTGCCAACTCGATTAGCTCGGCGCGCCTATTCGCACGCAACAGTGCCGATAGCGTAGTCGCTGGAATTCCAGCAAAGTAGCTTGGATGTGCCGAAAGCTTGTAGTTTGAGAAGGTCTCTCGAAGCCTGACCGCGACAACCTCGGCCTCGGGGCCGGTCATTTCAAAATTCTTCTGCAAAAAATGAGACGTTTCGATAAACGAAATGTCATCCAAAGACGCGATAATAGCCCCGCTCTTCTTCGCGAACTCATTCTCCGCGACGACGTTGGAGCGGTTCCTGGTCAGGATGATGACCTTTGCCTGCGGAAATGCATTCACCTCGTCAAGCAGGAATGCTGTTTGACTCCTCGACTGAAAGTCGAACTCGTTAACAACTATGACTATCTGCGCTTCGGGGGCGTTTTCGAAGGAAATGACAAACGGATTGGCCGCAACCTTTATTCCTTGATTAGGTCTGTGCAAATCTCGCGCTTCTATAACGCAGGGCAGCACCTGCTTAAGTGAGATTTCAGATGAAAGTAAATCTCTTGCAACAATCCAAGCGAGGCTTCTATCGGGATACTGAGGCGGCACTTCTATGATCAAGACGTGCCCTTGCTTCAGCGCCTCTCTCAATTCCATGGGACGCGAAACGTTCGGGGTCCCCGTATTGTCAAACTGGGTGGTTTTCAGACACACCCGGGGTATCGGAATTCGATATCCTTGCAGTGAAAAGCCTGGAGCGAGCTCTTTCAGCCTGTCATTAAAATGCTCTGACTGAGAAATGAGAAGGTCGCCCAACTCTTCAACAGAGTTTCGGCGTTCCTTTAGATTTCCTGACGGCTTTTGCTGCCGACGCTGCAATAAATACTCGTCGATCCGCGGATTGGATATCTGCTGATACAAATATGATGCTGCGTTCAAGACCGCGACGAGCCGCGCCTTGTTATTTGTCTCTCTTTCAAATTGGTTTTTGTCTACCCCGAAGCCGGCGTAGTCGGATATTCCCCTAATAGTCAACGCTGGAACGGATAGTCGTTTGGCAACAGAGAACATCCCGCCGGACTCTGTCTCGATCGCGAGTATCTTTCGATCCAGCTTCCGGATGTTTTTGTTATAGTCAGTGCTCCCTGAGACTGCTGCGCAAGCGATTAACCCGCTTCTGACCACAGGTGCAGCGATAAGTTCCTTCTTGCCGTCTTTTCCTGTGAACTCCGAGGGAATGTGTTCTTTCGCGACCGCCTCGCGTTTTGCGGCCCATTGCTCGTATCCTGATTTCCTCTCCGGAAGCAGCCTGTCTAAGTCTAGCGCCACCGAAACCTCAACCGAAGTCTCGTAATGGGTGGGAGAAAAAGAGACCTCGTGACCAGAGACCGGCTTGGTCCCACGCCGTTGCGCTGCCTTCGCTTTAGCTGCCGCGGCTGTGACGTCTGTAATCTTAGCATTGTCTAAAAGGTCTACTATTTCGCCGGTTCGGCAGACGTCGCCGATATTGACGTCATTGGACAACCCGCCTGCTATACCGAGGCAGACCAACAGACCAACGTCGAATTCATCGAGAACGTCCATTGTTGCATGGGCTGACTCGGTTCTGCCCATCGCGTTCTGCTTGACCAGCAGAATTCGCGCACTGCTGCCTGCGACAGAAACCTCAAATCGAACTCGCCGGGGTGTGCTGAGGTTATTTACGTACTGAAATTGAGCAAGGACAACATCAAACTCTTCTTCCAAGGGCACTACTACAGCAACATCGAAATGCGTCTTCATTTTTTCTTACCACTCCCGGTTGTCACTCATTGGAGCGAGTCTGCCGACGTGGTCAAGCCTCCCTAGAGCTGCGCTTGCCTACGAAAGAACATAAGGGCTGGTCTTCTTGTATAATTTCTAAACGTCCAATTGAAATCGCTAAGGGATTTGCTGCGGGCCATTGCGCCCTAGCCGGTGCGTGTCGCTCCTTAGGGGAAACGACGAGCGCAGCCAGAAACGCATATAAATCAAACACAAATCAGGCTTACTGCTCAGCAACTGCTACCACCTTGGGCTACCACCCGCAAGGACGCGAATGGAGCAAGCGGATGCGTCAGTGGCGTTCGTATTTGCGTGTGAGCCGCCGCACATGTTGGCGGAACTGCCCCGATCTTGTTAGGACGCGCATTGCCAGTTAGCGGACAACCGCGTAAGTTGTCCCTTTCTCCAACCGCACGTGATCAACGCCGTGCGCGCGTGGTGAGGTTGACATGCCTTCTGACGTCGATGCACTCAACTATCCTTACATAAGGGTGCGAAGCGTTGACTGGCTTAAACGCACGCTCCTCATCTTTCCGCATGTCGCACGGATGACGCCGAACAACAACGCGCCAGCGGACGACCCAGAAGTGAACGAGTTTTGCTGGCACACGGGCAGTCGCGGACCTTTACTCCGATCAGCGGATCTGTGGGCACCGCACGTTCAAAGAGCGCAAACAGAGCTGATTTACGAACTCGACGGGCTTCTGCAAGCACGGGATCCGCATCTTAGGGAGAGATTTGAGAAGCGCAATCCGGATAGGCGAGATACCGGGCAGACAGCTGAACATCTCACACTTTGGGAGCGCCGACTGTCAGATCGACCGTCGTTCCAAATCCATCGCTATAAGATGCTCGATAACCTCGTTGGGTACTTGATGAAAAACGGCTTGGCATGGGAACCGGAAGCTCAATATTCGGACGGCCCCGAGTATATAGAGATGAACCCGAGACTGGGCGAGGCCCTCATGGCAACTCTAGCGGTTGCCTGTGCCGAAAACGAGGGTCTTCAAGTTGTTACAGAATTTCCGAAGTTGCACGGTGAGCTCATCGGAACGCCCCGCAATGCGATCCTCAAAACTTGCTTAGAGGATCCAAAGAGCTCCGGACAAACATCAGGCCAACAGGTCGCCGAATTTCTGGTTTACCGACGATGCGATGTGACCGCTCTTACGGCCGAGAGGATCGTCGCGCTGAAGAGCGAACGTGACGCGCTCGCCGACTTTCGCGGAAGGCTTGAAGACCTCGCCGCCACACTTCCGGCGACAATCCATAGCGAGGTGACCTTGGATGAGCGCTTGAATGATTTGCTGAATGACATCTTCCAAGAGTGGCAATCGGACCAAGCTAACCTCAGCGCCTATGCTCGAAGGCTGTTCGGCGAAGGCGCGCTTGATGAGCCGGGTAAGCTTGCCCAGAAGCTCGTGGAGAGCGCGATAAAGGGAGAGAGCGTAGCTGGAGTTGCCACTGGGGCTGGAACAGCTGGAGTTGCAGGAGCACACCTTGGGGGATTGACCCTAGGTATCGCAGCCGGAGCCGCGGCCGGTTTTGTTGTGGCCGTCGTGTTTCGCGCCATTGGCGCTTGGGGGGAGACAAAGACAGCTGCCAAGCAAAGCCCCTTTCGTTACCTCACCGCTTTACAAGATCAGGGTGTCACCTTCTCATTGACGCGCTAGCGCGCAGCGCAGTCGTCGAACATGGCGGTCTTGCAGAACCCGGATACTCATTGCATGCCTTGGCGGTAACTTGCGCGGACCGCTTAGCCGCCGTCGGGATCAAACTCCCGCTTTATGGTCGCGAGGACCTCACCAAAGGTCTCTTTGATCTTTCCTTTAGCGAATGGAATATGCTGCACCCCAGAGAGATTGGAAAATTCGGAGCAGCCTTCTTCTAAAAGCACAATTGCCCTTTTGAACCCCAAACGGCCTTGGAAGAGGCCTACCTCATGAATGACGTTCTCGCGGGCGTGTAGTCCGCCGCTTTGATCCTCATTTTCACCCGTCATCACCAAGATCGCAAAGCTCGCCTCATCCTCCATCATTTCCAACACGTCAGCGATATGCAGGCCAACCCGAGGCCCTGTCTCATATGCAGTGACATTGAAGCCGTGTTTCTCATGAAGATGGTCTTTAAGATCACGCCAAGCCGGGTTCCGTCCATGGCCCACAAAGATATTGAGACTTCTCTTAAGCACCTCCTGCGTCTCATCAGCTGGCAATCGGCACGCCTCCGCCGCAGCCTCAAAGGCTTCAAAAATGTGCTCTATTTCACTTCTTGAATTCTTTCGCACCATGACGCGTGCAATATTTGCGTAAAATGATACAGAGAGGTTTGAGAGCCCTCCGAGTTCTTGAAAGATGAATTCCGCACTCGATGCGCTTGGATCACGATAGGCCGCAAAGAACTCCTCTTCATCATCGAAATCCCAGCCAGTTTCCCTCCCGTCTTCGACCTCCAGTGAAACGGGCTTCATCTTGGAGGCCGGTCCTAACCGACGGAGAGCCTCTCGCAAGACCTCGGGACTGAACTTTGTTCGCGCGTATCGCTTCTTCTTCCTGAGTGCCATTCACTACTCCCCAAGAGGCCCGACACTGCCTCACGACAACGCCTAACATCCCCCGAGTGTGGCTCCAAGTTGCGCCCTGAACGGGTCCAACTTGCAGCGACAAACGCCGTGTCGTCCATCGAAATAGCTGTTTGTATAAATTCAAAATGACCAAATGGCCTATGCGAACGTGCCCTGCACAGTTCTTAACTGCGGTACCGCGCGTAAACTCTCCTTGTGGGATTCGAGCTGGGAGACGCATCGTACAGTTGGGTGGGAACTGCCGTTGAAGCGTTTTACCCTTGATAAACCTAGCGAATTTGCCCGCTAGCGATGTGCGTTTGTAGCAGGGTTTTGTATTTCACGGAAATCCAAAGGCGCGCGCGGCTTGGTCACTCTAACGGCCTAGAGCCTCAACGCCGCGCTGTTCTCGGCCGAATGTCGTTTAGGAATGCTATTGGCCCCCTACGAACGAACGATTGCTCGCCAGCGGAAGAGCGCTCTTGTAGCCGTCTCAACATGGTGTGCAGTAGCGCTACCAAGAAGGTGCAGCATGAAACGAATTGGCCCAAATCCCCCACGCGCCTGCGGTCGAGATCGACTTGCATCGGATCGCCGCTCCACCCTGCGGCTATTCGGCTCAACGCCCGCCTATCAGTGAGCGAAATCTGTTCGGGGAACCAAACTTTGTGTTGATGTCGATACTGCAACTCATTCCGTATCACCGAAAGCCAGCTGTTATTGGCGCCTCGACGAATGGCGTCAGATAGCAAGCATAGCTGACTAAAAACAGCCTGCGCATCCCTTGCAATGAGCGAGCCTGTCAGCACACCCTCGCCCAAAAGTTGGATCTTGTTTCCAAAGATTCCCCAAAATACTTCATGCGCGCCGCCACCGCCGCCGCCCGCCTTCTTACAGTTCAATTGGGTTGCGTCATCACTCAAGATGCAATGATAGACACCTCTCTCCATTCCGAAGGTCGGTTTGCGACCGATGGCCTCTCCAACTCTGATGAGTTGATTTATGTGCGAGCGGTCAAAGTATGAGCAGCTTTCTCCAAGCAGGCGTACAATTCCGTGCGCGGCATAGAACGCTGAGTAATACAGTTTAACGATACTCCAACCTGCATTGTCTCGTTCCAAGAGGTCATCACCAATTCGCAGCATCGATTGCAGAGCTGCAACAGAAAAACGACTGCAGTCTGCGGCTAGCGCTAACGTTAGAGGATTTGGCTCTTTGTAGTCGATTTTGATGACTTCGGTATCTTCGTCGAACGTCAAGTCGAAGCCCGCGCTCGGCGCCGTGATAGTATCAGCAATAGTCATCAGCTCCATCCGTCCAGCAACGGAGGCCAACTGCCTTACAAGGAACGGCTGCAATGCATCGGCGGCTAGTGACATTAGGTTCCGCTCGGTGGTTTTCGAAGCGTGAAGCCGGCAACAAGCTGCTTTCTAAATAGTTCGGCTATGATTAAGTGGCTTCCCGTAAGATTTTGAATTGTGTTTTTCCGCAGTTTTTTGAAGAGCGGCTGAAGAGCATCATTGAAATTATCGACCGTGTAATCGGCGTCACTTCGATTTGAGATTCGATCGGCAACATCTGGGAAAACGAGCATTATCGCCCTGAAAAGCGTTGGATCGGTGATTCCCATTTCTGAACCAACGTTGCGCAATCCAGCAAGCCAAGCATGTATGTAAGCTTGAAGCACCGAGTAAACGTAATCCGAGTCGGCTGTTCCGATTGCCTCAAAGACGGCCTTCAAAGCGGCGTTGAACGTGACGTGCGAAATCTTCCCAGCTTCCTTATCGAAGGGACTCATAAGCCCGAAAAGCGGACTGTCGTTGCGATCATTGAACTTGTAGTACAGGTCGCGAAGAAAAGCCTCTTCCGTGGATTCCCGTTGGGCAAGTCTTTTGATGTCGAGTAGAAGTTCGTTGGGTACCGGCTTCTGCGTGGTGTTGATGTCCATAAACAGAGCGACCTCGTCTTCCTTCGAGAGGTCGTTATAAATAATGACCGGAACACGAATTTTACCCTCGGCTAGATAAAACCCATTTACTCTGTGCTGACCGTCAAGGATTAGAAAAGCGCGCGGTACACGCTTAAAGCTTAGAACCTGGCTCCGGCTCGTGTATTTAAGGCGCGCCTCCGATTGCGCTGATAGAATTACGGAAGAGGGTATCGTTCCCCCACTATTTATGTAGTTCGCAATGCTTTGTGCTCGGCGCTGATCCAGCCTGCGCTGGAAGCCCTTAATTGCGTCTTCGGCGCGCATATCAACGCTGCATGTATCGCGAAGAACATCGCTCGTGAGAGTAGAGGAATAAAACTTACTTTTACCTTGTGTGATGAGCCTAGCGGCGACGCCGACCCGTGATCCGATTTTGCTCTGAACTTCCTGCACTTCATCCTCAAGTGAAACGACTTGCTCTTCCGACATCGGGTGTTTTCCGTTCGAAAACAGATTGTGTTGAAACGTACGCCTACTTCAAGTTGTGATACCTCAGTAATTTAGTCGACGATAGTGCAATGCTTGTTTTTCCGCCAATTGATTGCCGCGGCCTTGCAATCTGGCGGCAGCTCCCAAGACCCTTCGCGGAAGGTTTCAGACAGCCACACGGTCAAAGCTCCCCGTTGAAAGCACGGTGGAGGAGAGATTTGAACAGGTCTTCTAGACGGTGGCAGCTGGCGGATTGTTCGGCTCGCATAGCTCGGATTTCGGTCACCCGGGTGGCGAACTCCTTTTGCAACGCAAGCGGCGGAATAATCGCGGCGAATTGTTCGACGATTGGAAAATAAATCGTCTTGTGGGTGGAGCCACTGGCAAGCGAGCGAAGGTGCGCGCGGGCTTCCATCAACGCGGCCATCAGAAAACTCGGATCAAGTTCTGGGCCGCAGACCCAATTCACGAAATCTTGCGAGGTAGCCATCTCTCGGCCCATCACGGTTACGAAGCCAACTGAAGCGGTTCGCGAGAAACAGACCGTATCCTTGGGCAATTTTACTGATGACGAATTGGCGATACCCTCATCATTGACGTATTCGCTAGTGGCAGTTGCAATTGTTCCGTCAAGTTCGCGAATGTCAGTCAGGGAAATCCAAGGAATATCTCCTCCCCACCATTCTGGGTGTCGTCGACTTGGCGTGTGACCGGTGGCGAGGCGCCCCACTTCAGTTAGTTGCGCCCAGCGCCATCCACGAGGGGCTTTCAAGCCAACAGTGGACGTAACAATTGGCGGTGCGGCAACGTGCTGGCCAAACATTTCCTGAAACAGGGCGGGAATGAGAGCGCCGGTTCGACAGTCGGCTTGGCCGCGCAGCTTCCGCAATTCGTCGGCTTCGTCCAGCAGCTTCACAATTCGTTCTTGTTCCGCCAGAGGTGGCACAGGAATGGACGCATCTTTGACTTCACCGTCGTTCACGGCTGGATAGTTTGCGCCGGTGGTTCTCGCGACGAGGTACTCAACGAACGCTGGCGAGCGAACAAATGCAAAAAGGTAGCCGCTTAACAATTTTTCAGACGGGCGGAGAACGGAGAAACCGGTTGAGCAGATTTGTTGATCGAGAGAGGCCGGAACAAGTGCGACTGCATTCAAATTTGGCCGTACCGTTGAAACAATCACGTCGCCCTTGCGAATAACTTTTCTTGCTCGGCTGGGCGCATCAGCCCCAACAATTCTTTTGATCGCCGCAATAGTTTTGGCCCTGTTGTCAACGCCCGCGATGTCAATATAGGAAAATTCCTCGGAAGGTTTTTTTCTGGGATCGCATTGCTCAGTTGGCAAAACTAAGTCACTCAGCAGTTTTTTCGGCCAGCGTTTCATTTCGTGCCGCTGATTTCCGCAAGCAGAGCCTTGCCGCGTTTGATAATTTCGTTTTCTAATTTCAGTACGTCGCCGAGAATTTCGGCCGGCATATCATGTTTCACGGATTCAGTCCTCACCGGCTTGTAGCGTCCGACTGCGAGGCTCCAATCGTTCTCCTTTATCTTTTCAATCGGCACGCGATAGCTGTTCGGTCCTTCCTCTCTACTAGGCCATTTGGCGAGCACGTCAGGAATGTCATTAGCTTCAATCTTTATGCGTTTATCGTCGAGGCTGAAACCATCAGCAGTAAGGTCGTAGAACCAGACGGAACGCGTTGGCCCTCCTTTTTGAAATACTAGTAAGGCAGTAGCGACGCCTGCGTACGGTTTAAATATTCCACTGGGGAGGCTGATTACGGCTTGTAAGTCGCACTCAGTCAAAAGCAACTCACGCAGACCTTTGGATGCATTTGTTCCGGCGAACAAAACCCCATTGGGAACGATGACACCGGCGCGGCCATTCGGCGCGAGGTGATCAATGAACCATTTGAGAAAGAGCAGTTCAGTCGCGCGGGTATTCAGTTTGTAATTGAGGTCACTGAGAATGCTTTCGTCCTGAACCTTCCCCGCAAAGGGCGGATTAGCGAGAATGACATCGAACAGCTTGCCCGGATACGCTCCCCCGAAGCCCGTAGTGAGAGGGTTCATCAACGAGACACGCGCTTTCTCCAACTGATGGAGATAGAGATTGAGGATGCCGATTTTCACCATGTTGGCGTCGTTATCGTAACCGGTAAAGGCCTGCTCTTCGAGAAACTTCCATTGCGCAGGCTTGAGTAGCGCGCCGTCTACGAGGCCGCGCTTGAGGTCGGCTG
>Ga0070697_100004221_pt1 | contig 11009 bp, 6 predicted proteins | sample KBSK1501metaG_FD_65475 | JGI IMG/M metagenome (GOLD analysis project Ga0070697, IMG submission 65475) | Corn, switchgrass and miscanthus rhizosphere microbial communities from Kellogg Biological Station, Michigan, USA - KBS K1-50-1 metaG | ecosystem: Host-associated > Plants > Roots >... | reverse complement strand
AGCTCGCGCAATCCCTCGAGGTAACCAGGCTCGGGCATCACGATTCCGAGGTTCATGGGTACCGGTTCCAGGATCAGCGCGGCAATCTGACCGGGGTTTTGATCGAACAACCGTTCGGCGCTGCGCAAATCGTTAAAGGTCGCGATAAGCGTGTTCTTCCACGTGTCCTGCGGAATGCCGGCGCTGGCGGGAACCTGGTTAGGCGCGCCCGCGCTGCCCCATTTCTCCGGCTTGGGCTTCACGCTGACCATTACTGCGTCGTGGACGCCGTGATAGCAGCCCTCGAGCTTGATGATCTTGTCGCGACCGGTGTATCCGCGGGCGAGGCGAATAGCATGCATGGTCACTTCGGTGCCGCTGTTCCCGAAACGCACCTGCTCGACGGGATACCGGGCGCAAATTTCGGCAGCCATCTCGCGCTCTAGCTCATGCGGCATGCCGAACATCGTTCCCTTTTCCAGGCGTTCTTGCACCGCCTTGACCACCGCGGGGTGGCAGTGGCCGGCCATCAGCGCGCCAAAGCAAAGCGCGAAGTCCACATATTGGTTGCCATCCAGGTCGTGAATCGCGGTGCCTTTGGCGTCTTCGATAAAGAGCGGATAGGGTTCGTAACTGCGGAAATTGCTGGAGACCCCCAGGGGCATCAGCGGCCATGATTTCGCGAGCGCGGCGCGAGATTTCGGCGTCCGCTTTTCGTAAGTGTCGATTTCCTTCTTTAATTCCGGGTACATGAGACCTTTCAGTCTTTAGGTTTGGGAGAACAGCCTGGCTCCCAAGCTTGCAGTTTTAGCCGATGGCGGAGCAGAGCCCGCACCGGTCAGAAGCTGAACTTCAATGCAAATTGTATCTGGCGCGGGTCACGCGCGCGTTTTACCCGTCCGAAGTCCACGCCGTCGGTGATGTTGCCGTCAGGATTCAGGAACTGCGTGACGTTAAAGATGTTAAAGAACTCGGCTCGGAACTGAAGGTTTTTATTCTCGCCAACCGGCGTGTCCTTCTGTACGGAAACGTCGAAATTCTTAATGCCGGGCCCGCAGCAGATGGTGCGTTTGGCCGTCCCCAGAGTCCCCAGTTCAGCCGTGGTGAAGGAGTTAGGATCGAAGGCGTAACCATTATGGTTGCGCGGATCAAAACTCTTGAACGGCGCAATCTGATCGGGCTTGCCGGGCAGTTCGAAATCGAAACTGTTCTGAAGTTCCTGATCGTCGCTGGAAAGAATACGAATGGGGAACCCTGACTGGAAGGTCGTGATGCCGCTGATAGCCCATCCGTTCAAAACCTTGCCTGTGGTGCCTTCATACTTCGGAACCGGCAACTGCCACAGGTAGCTGAGCACAAACCGATTGCGCGTGTCGTACAGCGACAGTGAACGGTTGCAGCGGAAGCACAGCGGATTCAGGATTTGCTCGAAGGTTGAAGCGTAGTCGAGTGATTTGCTCCAGGTATACGCTCCCAGCAACTGTAGCCCGTGTGAGAACCTTTTTTCCAGCGAGAGCTGCAAACCGTTGTAGCTGGCATTGGCAATGGTCTCCTGCGAAAAGATGCTGGAGAAAACCGGAACCCCATCGGATGGGCAGCCGTTAATGAACGACCCGCTGCTGGGATCAAAGCCATTCAGCGGGTCGCAATTCGGCGAAGAGAGCGGCCGCAGCCCGACTAGTGCAATCGGTGTGCCGGAACCGGCCGCACCGGTCACTTGTTGTCCGCTGGGCAAGGTGACATGGTCGCCCGGCTGGAGCACAAATCCATACGAGGAATCGGCGAAGAACGGTCCGCAGCTTGTATTCGTGTAGGCGGGGTTGCCGGTGTCGGCCAGTGCTTGCAAATCCAGACAGGTTTGCGCATTGCCGAAGTTCAAATCTCTGGTCGCGAGGAGGCGATGTGACTGCGAGCCTACGTAGGCTACCTGCAGAGCCAGGTCCTTTCCCAACTCCCGCTGAATGGAAATGTTGTACTGGTTGGTGTACTGCGAGCGTTGCTTCTGGGGAACTTGCCCGAAGAGAAGAATGGGACGGAATTGTGAAAAATCCACTCCGCTTCCAGGTGCCGGAGTTAAGAACCCGTTGAATGGATTGGGTGCTACTCCGGACCCGCCGGCGGTGCAGGGCGCGGTACAGCTTTGGAGAGCGAACGGGGCCTGGAAGAAATCTCCCGTAACCAGCGAACTGCCGCCGAATGGAGGCTGCGCTCCTAGTTGCTCCAGCACCAGTTGTTCGATTGGGTTGTAGAAAATTCCGAAACCCGCCCTGATGCTGGTTTTGCCCGGGCCGCCGGTCAGCCAGTTGTTCCAACTGGGGCTCCATGCGATTCCGATGCGCGGTGCCCAGGAAGCGTAATAAGTATCGGAGATTCCGTCGGAGATTCCGCGATCGCCCGGTACCACCAGTCCAAGCGGGAAGAACGATTGAAACGCGCTGCCTTGATCGCAGGAGACAGGAGCCGCGCCGGGCGTCCCGAAAGTCGGATTCAAAGGATTCGTGGGATCAAGCTGGCACGAAAACTGTGTGGTGGCCTGCCCTGCACGAAACGACTGTATGCGGCGGGCTTTGTCGGCAAACGGAGTGTTCACTTCCCAACGCAATCCGTAATTCAGTGTCAGGTTCGGTTTGATCTTCCAACTGTCCTGCCCGTACAGGTAGATGGAATTCGTTCGGTAGTTGCTGGTCTGGGCTGAGCCTTGCAGATATTGGTCTGACAATCCGAGCAAGTAATTGGGGAAAAGATTTTGGTTACCGGCAGTATCGGTCGCGATAAGGTCATTGTTCCCGCCGCCGAAGTATGAGTAGAAGCCGTTAACGTCGAAAAATAAGGTCTGATCCAGACGTTGATTGCGAAAATCTACGCCGAATTTTGTGGTGTGCTTGCCAAGAATCTTGGTGAAGTTATCTGCCCATTGATAGGTGTTGGCAATTTGCGGGATCTCGCCCTCGAAGTTGTTGCCGATGGTGAACCCGCCAGCGATGCTGATGAACGGCAAACCCTCGCGATTCGCTCCCAGGTTTGGCGTGATCCCCAACTTCGGGTTGGACGTAAATACCGACGGCGTGTCGGTGTTGCCATTGAAACAGAAAGCAGCAGCGGCGGGCGTGCAGGAATCGGTCACCAGGTTTGTGAGCTTGGGATGGAGGAATTCGCCTTGTGCGTTGCGGAAGTAGGTGAAGCGAAATTCGTTGACGCTGGTGGGGCTGACCGTCCACGTATGCGAGAGGTTCAATTGCTGTGTTCGCGTGGCGCTCACTGCTCCGAATCCCGGCAATACGTTGGGCGACGCTGACTGGAAATGCGAGAAGGGAATGTCGTTATCGCCGTCAGAAAAATAGTAAAAGCCGCTGAGCTGCTGGTGTTCAGTAAGGCTGTGATCAAGTCGCAAGGTGAATTGGTTGTCGTTGTTCCGGCCGTCGGGAATCGCTTGGAATATGCTGCCGTTGTTAGGTAGCGGAACGTAGCGGTTTAGAACGCTGACCGCCACGGGATCCATGCAGGCAGTGGGAATCTGGCTGTTTGGGAAAATCTGGTCCCATGCGGTTCCTGCGGCCGGTGTAGTTCCCCCGGCTGACGCGATTGCGCCGGCACAGCCAGCCCGGTTGTTCAGAACGTCCGCTACGATTTGGTCGTTCAACAATCCATCAGTAGGATCGAATGGCGAAGCGGAAAAATCTCCATTGCGCTCGGCCAGAGTTGGAACCACCACCGGGTCGCTGACGAATCCCTGCACGATGCGCCGGCCTTCGTAAGAAGCGAAGAAGAAGGTCTTGTTCTTGAAAATGGGGCCGCCAAAGGTGGCGCCAAACTGGTTTTGCTTGAGATCGGGCGTTTCCGGATCAAAAAATCCCTTTGCGTTAAGCGCCTTATTGCGGAAGAACTCGAATACGCTGCCGTGCCAAAAATTTGTGCCGGATTTCGTGACCACATTGATCACCGATCCGGAGTTGCGCCCATACTCGGCATCGAAGGTGTTCGAGACCACGCGAAATTCCTGGATGGCATCGGGAGAGGGCTGCACTGCCGGCGCATTTACAAATAGATCATTGGCGTCACCGCCATTGACGCTGAAATTGTTGGCGCGGCCGCGCCCGCCATTTACCGAGACCGCACCTGATTGGGTGCTGCCGAAAAACAAATCGGCGCCGCCGATGCCAGTCACGCCGGGCTGAAGTTGCAGCAGCTGATACGTGTCGCGGGCATTCAGGGGCAGGCCGGTGACCGCGCGCTCGTTGACCACGGTTCCCAATTGCGTGCTGGTGGTATCGATGAGCGGCGACTGGCCGGTGACTTCCACCACTTCTTCGCGAGCGCCCACTTGCAGCGTCAGGTTGACGTTCAACACCTGGTTCAACTCGAGCCGGATCTCGCGCTGCACCGCTTTTTTGAAACCAGTGCGCTCTGCTTCAACCGTAAACACTCCCACCTCGACTTGGGGAAAGTTGAACTCTCCGGTGCCGCCGGTGGTGGCAGTCTTTGTAAGTCCGGTTTGGCTGTTGGTGAGCTTAACGGTTGCGCCGCTCACGTCGGACCCCGTGGGATCCATGACGTGCCCGATAATTCGACCGCCGGTGCCTTGTGCCACGGCGGAGGAAGGAAGCATTACCAGCAAAAGAACGGCCAGGGAGATCGCGAACATTGAACGTCGTCGCATGTTGTTTGCCCTCAGGTATTGCTTGCTTCGGCCCAACAGCGTGATTGCAGAGTCAGCAACCTTGCTATAATCGCGCAAACTTAGTGAAAGGCGCCTTAGTTGTCAAGCAGAAAAGTTCAGCGACGTCCCCGGCAGAAGGAGCAGGGAGCAAAAAATGGGTCGGGATATCTGCGCATCAGCGATGTCTCCCGCATGGTGGGTATGTCGGCAACCATGCTGCGCACGTGGGAGCGCCTGGGATTGACTCGTCCGGTGCGAAGTGAAAGCAACTACCGCCTCTACTCCCCGCAGGACGTACGGGTGTTGATGAAGATTCGCCATTTGCGCCGGGTGCGCGGGCTGAACGCGCCTGCCATCGTGGAACGGTTGAAGCCGCCGCCGGTCGCGCACGCAAACAATGCTGATGGGCTGCGCGCATTGGCTTCGCGCTGGCGCAAGTTGCGGTTGGAACGTGGCGCTTCGTTGGCGGAAGTGGCGCGCACCGCCGGCATTTCTGTAGGCTTCCTGAGCGCTCTCGAGCGCGGGCACGTAAAGGCTTCGGTCGGGACGCTGCGGCGCTTGGCGAAGTTTTACAAAGTAAATCTTTTTGACCTGTTCAATGGAGGAGAATCCAGTCCGCGGATTGTTCACGCCGGCGAACGCAAGTTGCTCGAAGCTGCCCCTGGCGTGCGCATGGAGTTACTTGCCTGGGGCAACACCGTCATGGAGCCGCACCTGTTCCGCATCCGGCCGGGAGCGGGCAGCGGAGAATCTTATTCGCATGACGGCGAAGAGTTCCTGTTCATACTCCAAGGCGCGTTGAAGATTTCTCTGGAAGGCAAAGAATACTCATTAAAGTCCGGAGACAGTTTCTATTTTGAGAGTAGCACTGAGCACTCCTGGCTAAATCCGGGACGCGGCGACACCTTGATTCTTTGGATCAATACACCACCAACTTTCTGAAAGGGCGCGGTGCCTCCAGTGAAGGCAAAACGAGTCGCTCGAAACATAGCAGCAACGGTTGTTCTACTTGTTCTGTGCATCTCCGCCCGGGCCGCCTCGCCGGCCGACCTGGTTATTGTTCACGGCAAGGTCTACACCGCAAATCCGAAGCAGCCGTGGGCGCAGGCGGTCGCTATTCGTGGCAGCCGAATTGTGTTTGTAGGCAGCGATCAAGAAGCAAAAAAGTTCACCAGTAAGTCCGCTCGAGTGATTGATGCTCACAATCGCCTCGTGCTTCCCGGTCTGACGGATAGCCACATTCACTTCATGGATGGTTCGCTAAGCCTGACTCGGGTCAACCTGGAAGACACCAAGAACGTCGCCGAAATCCAGAGCGTCATTAAGCAATATGTAGTGGCGCATCCCGCAACCAATGACCGTGATGCCTGGATTCTCGGACGTGGCTGGTCGTACCCCGCGTTTCCGGAAGCATTGCCAGACAAGAAATACCTGGATCCGATCGTTGGTGATCGCCCGGCTTTTATCGAGGGCTTTGATGGCCACACCTATTGGGCCAACAGCAAGGCATTGCAGCTTGCAGGAATTACGCGCGAAACTCCCGATCCGCCGAATGGACACATTGTTCGCGACGCTTCTGGTGAACCGACCGGAGCGTTGAAGGAATCGGCGGCCGATCTGGTGCAGCGAATTCTTCCGCAAGTCACGCGCGAAGAGCGCCTGGCGGCCCTGCGGTTGGGAATTGCCACCGCAAACCGCGCTGGATTGACGCGAGTGCACAGTTGCGGCGGAGACTTCGAATATCTCGATCTGTACGACGAGCTCCGCAAAAACAACCAACTTACGCTGCGCATGTACATGGGTTATTTTCTGAACCCTCCGGAGCTTACCGCCGCTGACCTGGCCAAGATTGAAGAGGCTCGTAAACGCTTTCCGGTTTCGGACCCATGGATTTCTGGCGGCGCCGTGAAACTGATGTTGGACGGAGTGGTGGAAACTCACACCGCCGCCATGCTCACCCCTTATGCCGATGATCCCCGGCAGACCGGCAAACTTTTTTGGGAGCCCACAAAGTACAAACAAGCGGTCGCGGAACTCGATAAGCGCGGATTGCAGTTATTCACTCACGCCATCGGGGATGGCGCAGTGCGTCTGGCGCTCGATGCATACCAGGAAAGCGAGCAGCGCAACCACACACGCGATCCGCGTCCGCGAATCGAGCACATCGAAACCATCACGGCGCAGGATATTCCGCGCTTCGGCACTCTGGGCGTGATCGCCAGCTTCCAGCCGCTGCACGCTTACCCTGACGACGATACTTTGAAGGTGTGGCTTAGAAATGCCGGGCCGCAGCGTGAGTCGCGCGCCTGGGCGTGGCAGAGTATCGCGAAAACCGGCGGCCGCATGGCTTTCGGCAGCGACTGGCCAGTGGTTACGCTAAATCCCTGGGCAGGAATTCAAAATGCGGTTACACGCCAGACACGCGAGGGCCAGCCGCCCGGCGGGTGGGTCCCCGAGCAACGCCTTTCGCTGGAACAAGCGATTCAGGGCTACACGTTGGGAGCAGCGATCGGGGGACGCAAGGAAAACGACGAAGGCTCAATCGAGCGTGGCAAGCTTGCCGACCTGATTGTGGTATCCCAAAATCTGTTCGAAATTGACCCGCACAAAATTGCGGACACAACAGTGCTTCTGACGATTGTCGATGGCAAGACGGTTTATGATGCAGCGGCAAATTCCACATCTCCAGGAGTAAAAACTCAACCATGAAACGACTGCTGGTCGCAGTTTTCGTAGCGCTTGCGCTGCTCTCGTTGCTTTCGTGTCAGAAGAAGGAGCGCACGCTCACGCTGCTGGTGTGGGAAGGGTACGCCGATCCCAGCTTCATCCGCGGCTTTGAAGAAAAGTGCAATTGCAAAGTTTCGGCTTCGTATATGGGGTCGAGTGATGAGTTGGTTGCCAAGCTGCGCGGCGGAGCCTCAGGAAACTATGACGTAATTTCGCCCTCCAGCGATGTGGCCACCATGATCGTGAATTCGGGCCTGGCCGCTCCGGTGGATCTGGCCAAGGTGCCCGGCTACTCGCAAGTGTCACCGCAGCTTGCCTCACTGCCGCTGGTGAAGGCAGAAGGAAAAGTTTACGGAGTTCCGTTCACGTGGGGCCCCAATCCTCTGCTTTACGACACTAGAATTTTTCCTCAGCCGCCAGAGAGTTGGGCGGTGCTGTGGAACCCCAAGTATCGGGGAAAAGTTTCCGTGTGGGATGATCTCTCGACTCCCTATATCGCCGCGCAGTTGCTGGGTTACGACCGGCCCGAGCCCGCAAATATTTACAAGCTGACCGACGAACAGCTTGCGGAAGTAAAGAAGAAGTTGCTGGAGCTGAAGCCCAATATCCGCAAAATGTGGACCACCGGCGGCGAGCTGACTAATCTGTTTCAAAACAATGAAGTGGTTCTCGCCATGGGCTGGCCGCTCATGAGCAATCAATTACGAAAGCTCAACTTTCCCATTGGCGAAACCATTCCCAAGGAGAACACCACAGGCTGGATTGACCACTTGATGATCACCTCCGGCAGCTCGAATAAGGAACTGGCGCACCAGTTTTTGGACTACATGATTTCGGCGGAGACACAAAAAAAGGTGACCGACGTCACCGGATACGCGCCAGCGAATCCCGAATCGGCAAAACTGATGACCGCGGATGAGAGGAAAAACCTCCACTTGGACAATGTGGACGCATACCAGAAACGCATTATCTTCTGGCAGAACGTTCCCCGTCGCGCCAAGTACAACGAGATGTGGAACGAAGTGAAGGCGGCGCAATAGCGTGACTCGGACTCGGCTGACGGTGGGCGATTGGCAACCGTGACCGAGAATGCGGCACTCTCCTCATCTCCACCCAAGGCGCAGCCGTTGTTGTCCATTCGTTCTGTTGCCAAAAGCTTTGGGTCGAGACAAGTCCTGAGCGGAATTTCGCTGGAAGTCGCCGCCAGCGAATTCTTGACGATTCTGGGGGAGAGCGGTTCGGGGAAAACTACGCTGCTGCGGCTGGTTGCCGGCTTCGAATCTCCTGACGCGGGAGAAATATGGATGGATGGCGAACGTCTCGACCTGCTGCCGCCGTATCGCCGGCGAGTGAACACCGTGTTCCAGCAGTACGCACTGTTTCCTCATCTCTCGGTTTTTGAAAATGTGGCTTACGGGCTGCGTGTGCGGCGGATGAAAAAGGGAGATGTCACTCCGCGGGTGGAAGAGGCCCTCGCAATGGTCAAAATGGAATCATTTGCCGGCGCGGCGCCCGCCAAGCTGAGCGGAGGCCAGCAGCAACGGGTCGCCTTGGCGCGCGCCCTGGTGAACCGCCCGCGGCTGTTGCTGCTCGATGAGCCGCTTTCCGCGCTCGATGCCAACCTGCGCAAGCAGATGCAAGGTGAGCTGCAGTCACTACAGCGCGAGGTGGGGATCTCCTTCGTGTTCGTCACTCACGACCAGCAGGAGGCAATGGCACTCTCCGACCGCGTCGCGCTTTTGCGCGCTGGCCGATTAGAACAAGTAGCAACTCCACGGGATATATATCAGCGCCCGGCGACAGCCTATGTGGCCAGCTTCATTGGGCAGACCAATTTGTTGCGCTGCACGGTGACTAGAGGAGAGGCGCATTGGGGAGCGCTGCATTGGCGGTGCGGTGCAAGCGATGGGCCGGCGACTCTGTCTCTCAGGCCAGAATGCATCCGGCCAGCGCCAGCTTCGCCACCGCGGGACAGCGTCGTTTTTCAAGCGCGCGTTACCGGGCGCGAGTTCCAGGGTGCAAGTGAGTATTTGAAGCTGACCCTCGCCAGTGGCGAGACCCTTACAGTCCGAGTCCTGGGCGAGCATGCAACCGCAAGCCAATGGGGTTTCGTGGCAGGCGATGCCGTCCTGGTCGCGGAGCACGAGTAGCAAGCATGTATAACCGGGCATACCGATTGGCGATAACCGTGCCGCCGCTGCTATGGGTGACTTTGTTTCTTCTTGTCCCCTACGCCATTCTGTTCGCTTACAGCTTCTGGTCGGTTTCTGAAGCCCAAAACATTGTCCGCAATTGGACGTCGGCGAATTACCGGGAACTCGTTAGCAATCCTCTTTATCTGCAAGTTCTGTTTCGCTCCATGAAGATCGCGGGCGCAGTTACGGTGCTGGCTTTGCTGCTGGGTTATCCGTTGGCCTACTTCCTTTCATTTCATGCTACGAAATGGAAATCCGCCGGATATCAGTTGGTGATCATTCCGCTATGGGTCAGCTATCTGGTGCGGGCCTATGCCTGGAAGACCATTCTCGGCAGCACCGGCGTGCTGAACACGCTGCTCATTTACCTGCACGTTGTGAGTGAACCGATCAACTGGCTGCTCTACAGTCCGGTAGCGGTGGTGCTTACCCTGACCCACATCTACACTCCCTTTGTTTTTCTACCCATCTACGCGTCGCTGGAGCACATTCCGCGCTCGCTGCTCGAGGCCTCTCACGATTTGGGAGCAACCCCGGCGAAAACTTTTTGGAAAGTCGTGTTGCCGCTCTCCTTGCCGGGAGTGATAGCCGGGGCCACCTTCGCATTCGTGCTGAGCCTGGGCGATTTTCTGGCCCCCCTTTTAGTGGGCGGGCCGAACGGCATCATGATTTCAAATATCGTCTACAGCGTCTTTGGCGCTGCCTACAACTGGCCGCTGGGAGCCGCGGTTTCATTCTGCATGCTGCTGTTTGTGCTCGTCCTGTTGCAACTCACCGAGCGGCTGGAGAAACGCTGGAGCTTCGCATGAGCCGGGCTGCACTTGGATCTCCGCTGTGGCTGCGATTTCACGCGCTGGCAGTATTCAGCTTTCTGTATGCGCCGATAGCTATTCTGATTCTGTACTCGTTTAACGGAAGTGGAGTGGGAGGATTTCCACCTCGTGACCTCACGCTGCGCTGGTATCGGGAACTCTTCAGCGACAGCGCCATTTGGAACTCAGTACTCAATAGCTTACTGGTGGCGCTGGCGGCGGTGGCAATCGCGCTACTGTTTGGTATTCCGGGGGCGCTGGCTCTCGATCGCGCGCAATTCCCGGGGAAGACTGCCTTTCGCCGGTTGGTGCTCCTCCCGCTGATCGTGCCCGGCATCATTACCGGTTTATCGCTGCTGATGCTTTTTGTTGCCGCCGAATTGCAGTTAGGGCTGCTGACCATCACCATCGGGCACGGCACTGCCTTGATCTCGGTTGCGACTACAGAGGTTTTCGCCGGATTGCAAAAATTCGAACGGGCGCAGGAAGAAGCGTCTCTCGATCTCGGTGCAAACTACTGGCAGACGTTCTGGAAAGTTACCCTGCCGAATCTAAAGCTGCCGATCATCGGGGCGGCTTTGCTCATTTTCACGCTCTCGATGGATGAAATCGCGGTCAGCTTCTTCCTGATTGGCCGCG
>Ga0070697_100004219_pt1 | contig 11012 bp, 21 predicted proteins | sample KBSK1501metaG_FD_65475 | JGI IMG/M metagenome (GOLD analysis project Ga0070697, IMG submission 65475) | Corn, switchgrass and miscanthus rhizosphere microbial communities from Kellogg Biological Station, Michigan, USA - KBS K1-50-1 metaG | ecosystem: Host-associated > Plants > Roots >... | reverse complement strand
CGAGATCCCGGTGGTGAAGATCTCGGCGCTGAAGGCGATGCAGGGGGACGCGGAGGCGCAGAAGGGGATCCTGGAGCTGATGGCGGCGGTGGACAAGTACATTCCGGTGCCGGAGCGGCCCGTGGACCGGCCGTTCCTGATGCCGATCGAGGACGTGTTCTCGATCTCGGGGCGCGGGACGGTGGTGACGGGGCGTGTGGAGCAGGGGAAGGTGAAGGTCGGGGAAGAGATGGAGGTGGTGGGGATCCGGCCGACGTTCAAGCGCGTGGTGACCGGGGTGGAGATGTTCAAGAAGCTGTTGGACGAGGGGATGGCGGGGGACAACGTCGGGCTGCTGCTGCGCGGGACGGAGAAGGAAGAGGTGGAGCGGGGTCAGGTGGTGTCGAAGCCGGGGAGCATCACGCCGCACACGAAGTTCAAGGCGGAGGTGTACATCCTGACGAAGGAGGAGGGGGGACGGCACACGCCGTTCTTCAACGGGTACCGGCCGCAGTTCTACTTCCGGACGACGGACGTGACGGGTGTGGCGCAGCTGCCGACGGGGGTGGAGATGGTGATGCCGGGTGACAACGTGGGGCTCCAGGTGGAGCTGATCACGCCGATCGCGATGGACAAGGGGCTGCGCTTCGCCATCCGCGAGGGCGGCCGCACCGTCGGCGCCGGCACCGTGGCGGAGATCGTTCAGTAGACATTCAAGCGGGAACAACCCGGGCGCCGGGCGAGACCGCGCAGGCTCTTTGAGGAACGCAGAGGGACGGGACGCAAGACCATGCTGAACGAGAAGATTCGCATCAGCCTGAAGGCGTACGATCATCGCGTCCTGGACCAGTCGACCACCGAAATCGTGGCGACGGCCAAACGGACGGGCGCACGGGTCGCGGGACCGATTCCCCTGCCGACGATCATCAACAAGTTCACCGTCAATCGATCGCCCCACGTGGACAAGAAGTCCCGGGAGCAGTTCGAGATTCGCACGCACAAGAGGCTGCTCGACATCCTCGAGCCGACCTCGCAGACGGTGGACGCGCTCATGAAGCTCGACCTTCCCGCCGGGGTGGAGGTCGAGATCAAGGCGTTCGAGAAGGAACGACGGTGAGGCGCGAGTGGTCGAGGGGCTGATCGGCCGCAAGATCTCCATGACGCAGGTGTTCGATCAGGACGGCGGGACCGTCCCGTGCACCGTGCTGCAGGCGGGCCCGTGCGTCGTGGTCACGAAGCGGGAGGCCGCGAAGGACGGGTACGAGGCGGTGCAGCTCGGGCTGGTCGAGCCGGGCAAGGCGCGCGGCGTCTCCAAGGCGGTGCAGGGCCACTTCGCCAAGGCGAATCTGCCGCCGACGCGCCGGATCAAGGAGTTCCGCCTGGTGCCGGGCGGCGACAACCCGGCGGTCGGTGACAAGGTCCTGGTCGAGGCGCTGTTCAAGCCGAACGACCGGGTGGATGTGATCGGCGTTTCCAAGGGGAAGGGGTTCCAGGGCGTCATGAAGCGTCATCACTTCCGCGGCGGGGCGGCGAGCCACGGCTCGATGTTCCACCGCGCGCCCGGGTCGATCGGCTCGTCCGCCTACCCGTCGCGGACCTTTCGCGGCATGCGCATGGGCGGCCGGATGGGCGGGGACCGGGTCACGGTGAAGAACCTCGAGGTGATGCGGGTCGACGGGGAGAACAATCTCCTGGTGGTGAAGGGTGCGGTGCCGGGGGCCCAGGGCGCCTACCTGACGGTGCGGAAGAGTCGCGCCCCGATCCGCATCAAGAAGGTGCAGGCGCAGGCGCCGCCCAAGACGGGGGCCCGGACCGCCGCGAAGACGGCCGCCAAGACGGCGGCGAAGGGATAAAGGAGCATGGCGAAACTGCCCGTCGTCAATCAGGAGGGCCGCGAGATCAAAGCTCTCGAGCTGCCGGACGAGGTGTTCGCCACTCCCCTGAAATCGCATCTCGTCCAGGAGGCTGTGCTGGCCTACCGCGCCGCCGGCCGGAGCGGCACGCACGCCACCAAGAACCGCTCCGACGTCAGGGGCGGCGGCAAGAAGCCGTGGCGGCAGAAGAAGACGGGGCGGTCGCGGCACGGCTCGATCCGATCGCCGATCTGGAAGGGGGGCGGGACGGTGTTCGGCCCGCAGCCGCACAGCTACGCCTATCCATTTCCGCGCAAGAAGCGTCACGGGGCGCTCCGTTCGGCGCTGTCGGCGAAGCTGAAGGACGGCCGGCTCATGGTGATCGACTCGCTCCAGCTCGCCGAGCCGAAGACGAAGGAGCTCGTACGGGTCATCGCGGGACTCGGTCTGAAGGGTTCGGCGCTCCTGGTCGACGAGCCCGGGAACAGGAATCTCGAGCTCTCGGCCCGCAACCTTCCTAAGGTGAAGGCGACCCTGAGCACGGCGTTGACCGTCATCGACCTGCTGGCGCACGAGACGGTGGTGCTGACCGAGGCGGCCGCCGGCCGCGTGGCGGAGGTGCTGCGACCATGAGAAGCGCGCACGACGTCATCGTGGCCCCGTTGATCACCGAGAAGACGACCCTCCTCAAGGAGAAGGGCCCGGTCCTGGCGTTCCGCGTCGATCGTCGCGCCAACAAGGTGGAGATCCGTCAGGCGGTGGAGACGTTGTTCAAGGTCAAGGTGGCGCACGTCCGGACGCAGAACGCCTGGGGCAAACGCCGGCGTGTCGGGCGCTTCGAGGGGCGCCGTCCGGACTGGAAGAAAGCGTACGTCACGCTCCGACCCGGCCAGAAGCCGGTCGAGTACTTCGAGGCGGTGTAAGCACATGGGGATCCGCAGCTTCAGCCCGACCACGCCGAGCCGTCGCTTCATGTCGGTGACGACGTTCGAGGACCTCTCGGACACGGGACCGCACAAGCCGCTGACGGTGGGCAAGAAACGCACGGGCGGACGGAACAACATCGGATGGGTCGCCATCCGTCATCGCGGGGGCGGTCACAAGAAGTCCTACCGGCTGATCGATTTCCGGCGCGACAAGAAGGACGTGCCGGGAAAGGTGGCGACCATCGAGTACGATCCCAACCGCTCGGCGCGCATCGCGCTGATCCATTACGCCGACGGCGACAAGCGATACATCATCGCGCCCCAGGGGCTGCAGAAGGGTCAGACCATCGTCAACAGCTCCGCGGCCGACATCCTGGTGGGGAACACCCTGCCCCTGAAGAGCATTCCCCTCGGCACCGCGATCCACAACATCGAGATCCAGCCCGGGCGAGGCGGCCAGCTGGTGCGCAGCGCCGGCAGCAGCGCCCAGCTCCTGGCCAAGGACGCGGGATGGGTGCAGATCAAGCTGCCCTCCGGCGAGATCCGCAGGGTGCTGGAGGTCTGCCATGCCACGATCGGACAGGTCGGCAACTCGGACCACGAGAACGTCTCGTTCGGCAAGGCGGGACGGCGGCGCTGGCTCGGCATCCGGCCGACGGTGCGCGGCGTCGCGATGAATCCGGTCGACCACCCGCTGGGCGGTGGTGAGGGCAAGACCTCGGGCGGGCGGCATCCGTGCACGCCGTGGGGCGTGCGCGAGAAGAAGACACGCAACAACAAGCGGACGGACAAGTTCATCGTCCGCCGCAGAAAGTAGACCAATGGCCAGAAGCATCAAGAAGGGACCGTTCGTCGATGCCTACCTCCGGAAGCGCATCGAGGAGATGAACCGGCGCTTCGAGAAGAAGGTGATCAAGACGTGGTCGCGGCGTTCGACCATCATCCCGGACATGGTGGGGCACACGATCGCGGTGCACAACGGGAAGAAGTTCATCCCGGCGTACATCTCCGAGAATATGGTCGGGCACAAGCTGGGCGAGTTCGCCCCGACCCGCGCGTTCCGCGGCCACTCGCGCGCCGATTCCGCCGCGGCCGCGGCGGCCGCCGCGGGCCCGGGCGCCCCGGGCGGGCCACCGGCGGCGGGCGTCGTGCAGACGACGCAGTAGGGGGAGATCGAGGATGCTGCCACAGGATCTGGTCGCCAGCGCGAGGCTGCGCTATCTGGGGACATCGGCCCAGAAGACGCGACTGGTCGTCGACCTCATCCGCGGGAAGGACGTGGGCGAGGCCGCGGCGACGCTGCGCTACACGAAGAAGGCCGTCGCGAGGGACCTGGCCCGGCTCCTGGATTCGGTCGTGGCCAACGCGCGCCAGAAGCGCCAGGACGTCGATGTCGATCGGCTGTACGTCAGCACGGCGTTCGTCGACGGGGGGCCGTCGCTCAAGCGGATCCAGCCCGCCCCGATGGGGCGCGCCTTCCGCATCCTGAAGCGGATGTGCCACGTCACCTTGGGCGTGGGGGAGCGGGCCGCGCACGAGCCGCCGGTGCGCCGGCGGGTGGAGGAGCAGCCGTCGGAGGCGGCGGCGTCCGCCGAGCCGGCGCCGCGTCGTCGACGGGCGTCGGGCGCGGCGAAGACGGGATCGAAGAGACCCGGCACGGCCCGGCGCGGGCGCGCGGTCAAGGGCCGCAAGGGGAAGGCGTAGTTTTTCGGATCGAGGTGACAGAGTGGGTCAGAAAGTTCACCCGTACGGATTCCGGCTCGGTTTCAACCGGACCTGGCAGTCCCGCTGGTACGCGGAGAAGACCTATCCGGCGCTCCTGCACGAGGACCTCAGTCTCAGGACCGATCTGAAGAAGCGTCTGGCGCACGCCGGCGTGGCGCGGATCGACATCGAGCGGGCGGCGAACAAGCTGAAGATCAACATCCACACCTCGCGTCCGGGGATCATCATCGGGCGCAAGGGCGCCGAGGTGGACAAGCTGCGCGACGACCTGCAGAAGAAGACCGGCCGGGAGATCTTCATCAACATCATGGAGATCCACAAGCCGGAGCTGGAGGCCCAGCTGGTGGCCGAATCGGTGGGGTTGCAGATGGAGCGGCGCGTGGCGTTCCGGCGGGCCATGAAGAAGGCGATCGAATCGGCGATGCGCTTCGGCGCCAAGGGCGTGAAGATCCGGGTCTCCGGTCGGCTCGGCGGCGCCGAGATCGCGCGCTCCGAATGGTATCTCGAGGGTCAGCTGCCGCTGCACACGCTGCGCGCCGACATCGAGTACGGTTTCGCCGAGGCGCGGACCACGTACGGGCAGATCGGAGTGAAGGTCTGGATCTACAAGGGCGAGCTGAAGAGCGTGACGCGACCCCAGGACCGGCTGGGTCTGGCGCAGATCTAAGGACAACGCATGCTGATGCCGAAGAAGGTCAAATACCGGAAGCAGATGCGTGGCCGGCGCCGCGGCAAGGCGTGGCGCGGCTCGACCATCGCCTTCGGCGACTACGGTCTCAAGGTGCTGGAGCCGGGCTGGGTGACCGACAAGCAGATCGAAGCCGGGCGCATCGCCATGACCCGCTTCGTGAAGCGCGGCGGGAAGATCTGGGTGCGCATCTTCCCCGACAAGCCGATCACCAAGAAGCCGGCCGAGACCCGGATGGGGAAGGGCAAGGGGGCGCCCGAGGGATGGGTCGCGGTCGTCAGGCCCGGCCGGGTGCTGTACGAGATGGAAGGCGTCACCGCGGACATCGCGCGCCAGGCGCTGCGCCTGGCTGCGGACAAGCTCGGTCTCAGGACGCTGTTCGTGCATCGGGGGATCTGACGATGGGCCAGGTGAAGGCGTCGCAGCTGCGCGAGAAGTCGCTGGACGAGCTGAAGACGCAGGAGCAGACGCTGCGCGAGCAGATCTTCAAGCTGCGCTTCCAGCAGGCGACCGGCCAGGCGGAGAGCCCGGTGAAGATCCGCTTCGTGCGCAAGGAGCTGGCGCGCGTCCTCACGGTGATCCGCGAGCGTTCGGCCGCGGCGTCGCCCGAGCCGGCCGAGGGGAGGTCGTAATGCCCGCGACCCCGATCACGCAGCCGGCGCCGTCGGTCCGGAGACGGCTCCTGAAGGAAGGGATCGTGATCAGCGACAAGATGGACAAGACCGTGGTGGTCGAAGTCGAGCGCCTGGTCATGGACCGGATGTACGGGAAGTACCTGAAGCGGCGCTCGCGGTTCATGGCCCACGACGAGACCAACGAGTGCAAGGTCGGGGACCGCGTGCGGATCGAGGAATCACGTCCTCTGTCCCGGCACAAGCGCTGGGTGGTGAAGAGCGTCCTGAAAAAGGCCTCGGAATAGGTCCGGGGCGCCGGCCGCCGCGCGCGGCCGGGTGCGTGCAGGGAGGGTCTCATGATCCAGATGCGGACGATTCTCGAGGTCGCCGACAACTCCGGCGCCAAGCGGATCTCCTGCATCCACACGCGCGGCCGGTCGATCAATTTCTACGGCCGCATCGGGGACGTCATCACGGCCAACGTCAAGGAGGCGATTCCCGAGGGGAACGTGAAGAAGGGCCAGGTGGTCAAGGCGGTGATCGTCCGGATGAACAAGACGCAGAAGCGGCGCGACGGGACGTACATCCGCTTCGATCAGAACGCCGCGGTGCTCATCAACGAGGCGGGTGAGCCGATCGGGACGCGTATCTTCGGGCCGGTCGCCCGCGAGCTGCGCGAGAAGAACTTCATGAAGATCGTGTCGCTCGCGCCCGAGGTGATTTGAATCATGGCGACGGAAGAGGTGACCCGCTCGCGCAGCGTCCGGAAGAACGATACCGTCCTGGTGCTGGCCGGGAAGAGCAAGGGGCGCACCGGGCGCGTCCTGCGCGTCTTCCCCGCGGACGGGCGGGCCATCGTCGAGGGCGTGAACTTCGTGCGCAAGCACACCAAGGCGAACCCGCAGAAGAACATCAAGGGCGGCATCCTCGAGCGCGAGGCGCCGGTGCATCTGAGCAACCTGATGCCGGTCTGCGGCGAGTGCGGCCGGCCGGCGCGCGTCGGCCACAAGCTGCTCGACGACGGCAAGAAGGTGCGGACCTGCCGGCGCTGCGGCGGCATTCTGGACAAATAGGGACGATCGGCGGAGCGGAGAGCGGACGATGGCGCAGCAGGCGGCAGCGGCGGGACAACCGGCGGCGAAGTACGTCCCGCGGGTCAAGCAGCTGCACCAGAAGGAGATCGTGCGCCAGATGATGGAGCGCTACGGGTACAAGAACCCGATGGCGGTGCCGCGGCTGCACAAGATCGTGGTCAACATGGGCGTCGGCGAGGCCAGCGTGAACATCAAGATCCTGGACGCGGCGGTCGACCAGCTGGGTGCCATCACCGGACAGAAGCCGGTGATCCGCCGCGCCCGCAAGTCGATCGCGAACTTCAAGATCCGCAAGGGCATGCCGATCGGCTGTTCGGTCACGCTGCGGGGTGATCGCATGTACGACTTCTTCGACCGCCTGGTCACCATCGCCCTGCCGCGCGTGCGCGACTTCCGCGGGCTGCCGACGAAGGCCTTCGACGGGCGGGGCAACTACACGCTGGGGCTCAAGGATCAGCTGGTGTTCCTGGAGGTCAACTACGCCAAGGTGGACAAGGTCCACGGCATGAACGTGACGCTGGTGACGACGGCCGCGACGGACGAGGAGGCGAAGAACCTCCTGACGCATCTCGGTATGCCGTTCCGGCGGGACTGACGAGACGGGGGAGCGATGGCGACGACGGCCTGGGTCGCGGCGATGCGCAAGAAGCAGAAGTACGCGATCCGATACCGCAACCGATGCAGGCGCTGCGGACGGGCGCGGGGCTTCCTGCGCAAGTTCCAGATGTGCCGGATCTGCTTCCGGAACCTGTCCCTCCAGGGGCTGGTCCCGGGAGTGACGAAGTCGAGCTGGTAACCGGAAGGACGCGAGAGGACACGATGATCGACCCAATCGCCGACATGCTGACGCGTATCCGGAACGCCGTGCGCTCCCGGCACCCGCGCGTCGACGTCCCGCACTCGAAGATGAAGCTCGCGATCGCCGGTATCCTGAAATCGGAGGGGTACGTCGGCGCGGTCGCGGGTGTCGAGAAGGGGAAGTTCAAGTACATCCGTATCGCGTTGCGCTACGACGACGACGGCGTGCCTTTGATCACCGGGCTGGCGATGGTGAGCCGCCCGGGCCGGCGTGCGTACGCCGGCCACCAGGAGATCCCACCGGTCATGGGCGGTCTCGGTCTGACCATCCTGTCCACCCCGAAGGGGGTTCTCAGCGCCCGCGAGGCGCGCAAGGCCGGCGTGGGCGGGGAGATCGTGTGCAACGTCTGGTGAGGACTCCATGTCGCGCATAGGACGACAGCCGATACCGCTCCCCGCGGGTGTGAGCGTGAAAGTGCAGGGCTCCGCGGTCGTGGTCGAGAAAGGGAAGACCTCTCTCGCCAACCCGCTGCCACCGGGGATCACCTGCGCGATCGAAAAGGGCGCGGTGCTGTTCAAGCGCGCAGACGACTCGCGCCAGCAGCGGGCGCTCCACGGCCTGACACGGGCGCTGGTGGCGAACGCGGTGAAGGGCGTGAACGAGGGATTCAGCCGGGACCTGGAGATCGTCGGAATCGGCTACAAGGCGCAGGTGCAGGGGCGGGTCCTGCAGATCGCCCTGGGATATTCGCATCCGATCGAATTTCCGATCCCGGACGGCATCGAGATCAAGGTCGACAAGCAGACCCGCCTGACCATCGGCGGAGCGGACCGGCAGATGGTCGGCCAGGTCGCCGCCGAGATCCGCGGCCTGCGACCGCCCGAGCCGTACAAGGGGAAGGGGATCCGGTACGTGGACGAGGTGATCAAGAAGAAGGCGGGCAAGGCCGGCAAGACCGGCGCCGCGGCGGGTGCCTAGGTGGCCAAGAGGCCGCAGGAGATCGACACGAACCGGGCGCGCGAGAAGCGGCACGCGAGGGTGCGGGCGCGCGTGTCGGGCGACGCCGGGCGTCCGCGTCTGTGCGTGTTTCGCAGCCAGAAACATCTCTACGTCCAGGCGGTCGATGACGCCCGCGGCGTCACGCTGGCGACCGCCTCCACGCTGGAGCTGCGCGCCTCGAAGACCCGCACGGCGAACATCGCGGCCGCGAAGAAGGTCGGCGAGCTGATCGCGGGGCGGCTGAAGGAGAAAGGACTCGAGAAGGTGGTGTTCGATCGCGGCGGGTATCTCTACCATGGCCGCGTCAAGGCGGTTGCGGACTCGGCGCGAGCCGCCGGGCTCAAATTCTAAGCGGGTCCCCAGGGGACCGGCCAGAGGCGAAGGGTGCCACGAATCAAGTCAGAATCGCTCGAACTGAAAGACAGGGTGGTCCACATCAACCGCGTGACGAAGGTCGTCAAGGGCGGCAAGAACTTCCGCTTCTCGGCCCTGGTCGTCGTGGGCGACGGCAGGGGTCATGTCGGCTACGGCTCCGGCAAGGCGAAGGAGGTCCCGCAGGCGATCGCCAAGGGAATCGATCGCGCCAAGCGGAACCTCATCCTGATCCCGCTCAAGGGGACGACCATCCCCCATCCGGTCCTGGGCATCTTCGGCGCGGGGCAGGTGCTGCTGAAGCCGGCGTCCCCCGGAACGGGTGTCATCGCCGGCGGCCCGGTCAGGGCGGTCGTGGAGTCGGCCGGTGTCCAGGACGTGCTGACGAAATCCCTCGGAACCGCGAACCCGCACAACGTCGTCAAGGCGACCTTCGACGGACTGATGAAGCTCCGGGACCCGCAGGCCCATCGCCGGCGGCGCGGGGCGGATGAGGCGCCGGGCGCCCCCGGTGCGCCGCGTCCGGAGGTCCTCGATGCCTAGCGAGAAGAGGCCCGCCGCGACGCGTTCCGGCGGCACGGCGAGGCGGCCCGCCCCCGCCGCGAAGAAGCCCGCGAGGAAAGCGACCCCCCGACGCGCCGCGGCGGACACGACGGGCGTCCCCGCCGCGGAGGCCGGCGCGCGCGTCGCGGAGGCCCCCGCGGTTGCGGTGGCCGAGGGAACCACGCCGGGCGCGCGGCCGACGCCGGGACGCACCCTCGTCATCGAGCAGTACGGCAGCGGCATCGGCTGCCCTTTCCGGCAGAAGCGCATCCTGAAATCGCTGGGTCTGCGTCACCCGCACCATCGCGTGGTGCGCCCCGACAACCCGGCGGTGCGCGGCATGGTCAACGCCATACCGCACCTGGTGAGAATCGTGGAGGACGGACGTGCCGCGTAGCATCGACCTGTCGCGGCTGAGACCGGCGCGGGGCTCGCGCAAGAAGCCGAAGCGGATCGGCCGCGGCCCCGGCTCGGGTCACGGGAAGACCGCCACGGCGGGCAACAAGGGGCAGCTGTCGCGCTCGGGCCGCAAGCAGTATTTCGGCTTCGAAGGCGGGCAGATGCCGCTGCAGCGGCGCGTTCCGAAGCGCGGATTCACCAGCCTGTTCCGCCGGGAGTACGCCGTGGTCAATCTGGGGGCGCTCAACCGTCTCGAGGGCGAGATCACGCCGGAACGCCTGGTCAAGGAGGGCCTGGTGAAGAAGCTGCTCGCGGGCGTCAAGGTGCTCGGCGACGGCGAGCTGACCCGGCCGATCGTCGTGAAAGCGCACCGCTTCAGCAAATCGGCCCTCGAGAAGATCGCGCGGGCGGGCGGCCGGGCCGAGGTCATCGTCGCGACGGGAGCCTAGAGACTCGATGTTCGAATCGCTCAAGAACATCTTCAGCATCGCCGATCTCAGGAAGCGCGTCATCTTCACCTTCCTGATGCTGGCCGTGTATCGCGTCGGCGGTCACATACCCGTGCCGGGGATCAACTTCCAGGCGCTGGAGGCGTTCTTCCGGCAGCAGGGCGGCGGGATCCTCGGCTTCCTGGATCTGTTCTCGGGCGGGAACCTGAGGCGCCTGACGATCTTCGCCCTCGGGATCATGCCGTACATCTCCGCGTCGATCATCCTGCAGCTCCTGACCGTGATCTGGCCGTACCTCGAGAAGCTGTCGAAGGAGGGGGAGGTCGGGCGCAAGAAGATCACGCAGTACACGCGCTACGGCACGGTCCTGCTGTCGTTCGTGCAGTCGCTCGGCATCGCCTTCTGGCTGGAGAACATGGGGGCCTCGTCCGGCGGCGGTGTCGTCCCGCATCCGGGCTGGTTCTTCCGCCTGATGACGGTTCTCACCCTGACGACGGGAACCGCCTTCATCATGTGGGTCGGCGAGCAGATCTCGGAGCGCGGCATCGGCAACGGGATCTCGCTGATCATCT
>Ga0070697_100004218_pt1 | contig 11012 bp, 7 predicted proteins | sample KBSK1501metaG_FD_65475 | JGI IMG/M metagenome (GOLD analysis project Ga0070697, IMG submission 65475) | Corn, switchgrass and miscanthus rhizosphere microbial communities from Kellogg Biological Station, Michigan, USA - KBS K1-50-1 metaG | ecosystem: Host-associated > Plants > Roots >... | reverse complement strand
GTCGAGAAGGCCAGCCTTGGCACCACGGCGTTTCAGCCTGGCGAGCATTTTCGGTTGAACGTCCACGGCGATAACACAGCCGGAGGATCCGACCAGGCGGGCCAGTTCAAGGGTAAAGAAACCCATGCCGGGGCCGGGTTCGAGCACTGTCATGCCTTCGCGCACATGGGGAGAGAGGATGTTGGTGGGGTTTTGCCCGAAGCGCCGCAACGGATTTAACAGAAAATATCCAAGCCACCAGGGGCAGACGCGATGAGCCATATTCGTTCCTGGGGGTCCCGCCTGCGACCATTCTATGATTGGGGCGAGCAAGTCGCCCGAGCGTGTATCTCAAGCGGTAAGAATCAGGATCATAAACGGTGGACCGGGAGATAATTCTGCGGGCGGTTTGCGCACTGTGAGGGTGGCATTTCGACTGAGTGCAGCGCGCTGAGTGGGATTTTGTGCTTGAGATCGTGTTCCGGACAAGGTTTAAGAAGCAGATGCCCTTCGACTACGCTCAGGGGCGGGCTCTCGGGACTGAAGGCACTCGGAGTGACAATCTGGAGGGAGCAGTTGTGGGTAACCGTCGTGTGAACAAAAAAGTCCGGCAGCTCCAAGCGCGGCCTTCGGAAACTTTTTGACAATTCGAGCTATCCCGAACTACTTCGGGGGCTGCGTACCCTGCGGCTTTGGCGCAGGCGCTGGAGTCACTCCCGGCTTAGGCGCGGCCGGCGCAGTCCCTGCCGGCTTGGTGGCTGAAGCGCCCGGCTTGCTCCCGGCCGCGGGTTTGGGCGCAGGCACTCCCGACTGCGTATTGAAAGCGTCCACGATGGGCTTGGTGATGTCGATGGCCGGTCCCGCCCACACCACCGGCCCCTGGGGCCAGGGATTGGAGGTATCGATAATCAAGCCGAATCCGTTATCGCCCGCGTATTTCAAGACGAGAGGACCCATCCTTTGCAGAATGCGCTGGAAGATTTCATTCTGCTGGTTCTGCGCGTCGTCGCGAGCGTCCTGGACGGAACGTTCGAACGACTTTTGCTTCTGCTCAATCTGTTTGACCAGCGTGGCTCGGGCCTCGTCGTTGAGTTTGTCGCCCTGGGTGTTGAGCTGCTTTTTCAGGTTCTCGAGCTCATCATTGGACCCCTTCAGCTCGGTTTGCTTGGGCTCCAGCTTTTTGCTGAGGGCTTCGATATCGCGCTGGCCCTCATTGGAGCCGAACACCGCCTGCTCGATATTGATGGTTCCTATCCTGGTTCCACCCGGGTTGGTGGCCGCAGGAGGTGCGGGTGCGGCGCTGGGAGCTGGGGGTAATGCTGCGGCCGCGCTGCCGGTTTGGGCCAGGGCGGTGACCGGCAGGACGAACGCGGTGGCGATGAGAAATCGCGCAAACTTGCTTGTCATGGGGTTGTTTTGGACTCCTTGGAAAATTGTGCCGGGAAATTGCTCAAGCCGCTTCCACAGGCAAATACCGGGCCGCGCCCCACGGTCAACCAGACCGTTCGATATCACGGGAAAGGCGGGCCGGATCTCCCAGCTTTTTCACGCCATACTTGACGGCGTGCTGACCACCCCCAACGTTGCCATTTTTTCAGGGTGTGAATGTCACATTATAGGTACAGCTTCCGCCCAACGTCAAACCGTGGACTCAAAGGAGGAAACTGAGATTGAGTGAACCGCGCTGAGATCCGACGATTGGGTCCGAAGTCCGCGGTCTGAAGTCTGAGGTCCGGGGTCTGTCGCCGAGCTAGAACGTTGTTGCCACAGTGAAGCGGAACGTCTTACGCGGCTCTCGCAAAAGAAAGTTTGGGGTGAATGTAGTGGTGGCATTTTGGAAAGTAAAGTCGCCCGCCGCTCCTGCCGGGAACATACCGCGAGTAAGGGGCACCGGCGCCGAAGTGGTCGTGTTCAAACGCAGCGGGTTATATGCCCAATAAATGCGGAAGGGAGCGTTGATGATCGGCAGAAACACCTGTAGTTCCACACCGGTGGACATCCTCGGAATCCAGTTGGTGTTGCCCAGGATTTGCAGCAACTGGGAAAATCTCTGCTTGCTTCCCCCGATACAGTTCAGGGCAATATCGAGCGCCGGACAGCCAAAAACTGTGTTCTCAATGTCGCTAAACTGCCCCGGGTTAATGCGCAACTGCGAGTTCCTGAGAATGGGATTCACGCCTACATCCACAAACGGCGCCAGGGCAACCGGCCCGGCAATGGTGATCCGGTACTCCACGTTGGTCACCAAGTTGAGATCGCCGCCGGGGAAGACAATTTGTTCCAGCGGGATCGGAATGGTGTAGTTACCGCGGAGTGGATTGCCGGGATCCTTGGGGACGGGGGAGCCATCGGGGTTAGTCAGCGTGATGACGCCCTTGTTCGGCAAAAAGGCGACCGGAGTGACGGAGCGGATGTCGAAGCCGCGCAGGTCGTTTTCTCCGCCCGTATAGAAGCGCTCAAAGGGTGGCGCGACCACGCCGCCGTAGCCGGTCAGGAAGGATCCCTGGAAATTCAAGCCAATCGTATTGTGCTTGTTCTGCACCGGGAAGAAACGCTTGTATTGGACGATGGGACGTAGGGACTGTACCGTCCCGCCCAAGCCAGCAATCTCGGCGCCCAGGAACAGGCTGCGGCCGCTCTTCGGCGAATACGCGCTGTCAACGGTATTGATCGAGAAGCTGGGGAGAATCTTGCTGGTGATAATCCCGGTGAGCGAGTTTGGGCCGGAAATCCCGCGAAACGCCAGGTTGGTGAACAGAATCTGCGAGGCCTGGCTGACCGCGGCAACGGACGACCGGTCCAACGAATACGTAATGCCCACCCGCTTGAACGAACGGTGCAGCGGGTAGCTGAGCGAAAGGGAGAAGCCGGTGCTCGATGTTGTGTAGTTCTGCAGGTTCTGCAGGACAGGCGAGGGCAGGTTCAGTTGCTGGCCGGTGAGGATTGCCTCCTGCCGCGCCTGGTTGAAGTTGAATTTGTTGGTGTAAATGGTGAAACCGGCCTGCAGCGGGCGATCGAACAGGTACGGCTCCGTGAAGCCAAACATCAGGTTGCGCTGGGCATTGCCGATGCTGGCCTGCACGGTCAGTGTCTCTCCGAGCCCCAGAAAGTTATTCGTGCTGTAGCTGATCCCAATGAAAGCTCCGGCCAGGCCGCTTACCCCGCCGTTCAAGCCGATGCTGTTCTTGCCCTTTTCCTTTACCTTGAGCGTGAGGTCTACAGTGCCTTCTTGTTCGTTCAGGTGACGCTCGGTGATATTCGGGTCTTCCGGCTTCAACTGCTCGAAATAACCCAGCTGGTTGAGACGCAGCAAGCTGAGCTTCCAAAGGCGCTCGTTATAAACCTGGCCTTCCTCCAGAGCAATTTCCCGGCGGATCACCTTGTCGCGGGTGGTGGTATTGCCGGAGAACTCAATGCGCCGTACATTGAACTGCTTGCCCTCGTCCACGTCAATATCTAGTAAGACCAGCTTCTTGTCCTCATTAAAACTCGTATTGGGTATCGAGGTGAAGTTGATGTAGCCCAGCTCGCCGTACGCGCTGCGGAGGTTCTCCAATCCTTTGGCGATCTTCGAGCGGTCGAAAATGTCGCCGTCCTTGATGGGAAACAGCGATCGCAAAGCCTTGACATTAGGCACCGCCTTGTTGTTCTTGAAAGTAATCGATCCCAGACGGTAACGGTCGCCCTCCTCGATCGGCATGGTGATGTCGACCGCCTTGCCCGGCCCCTTCATGAGCAAAGGAATGTGAAAGCCCGCGTGGCCGGTATCGTGAATCTCCGTTTTGGGATCCTGCACCAGCACCTTGAAGTAGCCCCGGTTCTGGAATTCCGCGCGGACCCGCTCCGTGTCCTCCTCGAGCTTGGTGGCGTCATAGGTCTTGGAGAAGAGACTCTCCAGGAAGATGGAGTGCGGAATTCCAATCGGCCGGAGGTTCTTCATGGCGCGGCGGAGGGTTCGTCTCTTGACGTTCTTATTGCCTTCGAAGCGGATCTTGCCCACCTTGACCTTCGGGCCTTCCTTCACCACAAAGGTAACGCTCACCGCCGCCGGCGGGATGGGCCGAACCTCGGTGCGAACCGTGGCGAACTGCCTCCCGTGCTCGGAAAGCAAGTCCTTGATGGTGACCTCCGCCTTCTTTACTTTGGTGGGGTCGTACTGGCTCTCGGGCGACAGCCCCACCTTGCGGTCCTTGAAGCGGTCCAGCACATCGCTCTTCGACACCGAATTCAGCCCGACGTAGTCGATCTCCCGGATCGTGGGCCGTTCCTTGACGTAAATGTGGATGCGCCAGCCCTTGGGGGTCTGCTCACGTTCAAACCGGATGTCCTCGAAATACCCGGTGTTCCACAGCGAATTGAAGTCGCGCTCCATAGCCGCCTGGTCGTATACGTCACCAGGGCGCGTGAAGATGCGGGCGCGAATGGTTTCCGCCGGGATGCGCCGGTTGCCGTTAATAACAATCTCGGTAATCACATCCTGCTGGGCGAGACACACGGAGCCGAACCAAGACAAGCTCAGCAGCAAACAGAGGAGCCCTCGCCCCACTCTGCAAGACTTTGCAAATGAATGAGATGGACCTGACGCGGAAGCCGGGGCAGGGCGCACGCGACCGCGCCCGCTCTTCGTTACTGCAGGGCTATCCTGATGAGAACGAAGAATCGTTACTACCTCAGTTTCCTGGAGTATGGAAAACGGCAATTATACGGTAGAGCAGCGGAGACCGTCCAAACCACGCGTTCCATTCGCCCTCAGGAGGCGGGTTTGGCGAGCTCCACTTCAACCAAGACGGAATAAAACGTAGCCGAGTTGCCCAAGTCCGTAAGTTTTTCGGAGGTAAGAACGTTAATGTTTCGACTCCCGGGAGTCAGCTTGGCCCAGTAGAGCCGCGCGCAGACTACGCCCGCTTGCACGTTGCCGTCCACTCGAGCCTTCAGCAGAATGTCTCCGCGCCGATTGAACACGCGCACGGTGTCGCCATTGGCGATCCCGCGCGATCGCGCATCGGTCTCGTTGATTTCCAGCAGGCCCACGTCTTCCATTCGTTGCGTTACTGGAAGATTCGAAAAGGTGGAATTGAGGAAATTGTCGGCTTTGCGCGCCAAAAGCTCCAGTGGAAAAGCTTTGGCCTGCGCGCTGTGCCGCGATTCGCTGGGCGGCCTGAACTCTACCACCGGATCCAAACTCTCAGCTTTGAGCGCTTCGCTGTAGAGTTCTGCCTTGCCGCTGGGGGTCGGGAAGTTGCCGTGCGCGAAGGGAAGAAAAGAACCCGCCCCCTGAGGTCCGTCTTCCGCCACCTGAGAGCTGACACCCGAGACCGGACGACTGACGACCGACGACTGACGACCAAAATTCAGCCGCACATGCCCTTCTCGCTCCAGCCGCTCCCGGTCGATTCCCTTGAGCCAGGGATTGTCTGAAGCCAGCGCCACGTCCATCATCTGCTCCACGGACTCGCGGAAACAGCCCTCCTCAAACCCCATGCGCCCGGCCAGCGCGCGGAAGACTTCAACATTCGAGCGGCATTCGCCCAGTGGCTCGATCGCCTGATGCGACATCTGCAGATAATAGTGTCCATATGCCGTCTGCAGCTCCTTGTGCTCAAAGAAAGTAGTCGCCGGTAAAACGATGTCCGCATAGTCGGTGGTGTCTGTAAAGAACTGCTCGTGGACCACGGTGAACAAGTCCGAGCGCTGCAACCCGCGGATCACTTCGTTGTGGTTCGGACAAACCGCGGCAGGATTTGAGTTGTAGACGAACAGCGCCTTGATGGGCGGGCGGTCGAGCGTGTTCAGTACCTTGCCCAGTTCCACCATGTTGACGGTGCGTGCCGGCCGCCCCAGCGCCTTTCTCATCAGGTCGGTTCGCTCTAGCGCCTCTTTGTTCAAGCCGTAGGCGCCACTGGTCGAAAGCTGTAGCCCACCGCCAACTTCTTTCCATGAGCCGGTGATGCACGGCAGCATAGTGATGGCACGGGTCGCCATGCCACCACCCTCTGAGCGCTGCACACCATAGTTGACACGAATGACCGCGGGCCGCGTGGTCGCGTATTCGCGCGCCAGTCTCGCAATATCAGCCGCTGCAATCCCCGTCCACTTCTCGACTCGCTCCGGCGGGTACTCCTGTACTTTTTCGCGGAGCTGTTCGAATCCGACCGTATAACGCGCAACGTAATCGGCGTCGTAGAGCCCCTCGTTGATGATGACGCGCATCATCCCCAGCGCAAGCGCCGCGTCCGTGCCCGGATTGATGGGTAGATACCAGTCGGCACATGCCGCTGTGCGTGTGCGGTAAGGATCAATTACGACCAGCTTCGCGCCCTGGCGACGTGCTTCTTCGATGAAGGGCCACAAGTGGACATTATTGCCGTGGATGTTCGCAGCCCAGGCGATGATGTAGCGCGATTGACGGAACTGCTCCGGCTCGGTGCCCAGCTTCACGCCGATCACGGACTTCAGACCTGTCTCTCCCGCCACCGAGCAGATGTTACGAGCGAGTTGCGAAGCCCCCAGCCGGTGGAAGAAGCGGCGATCCATGGAGGCCCCGTTCAGCGCGCCCAGCGTGCCGCCATAGGAATACGGGAGAACCGCTTCGGAGCCGAATTCCGTGATGATTTTGTTGAAACGATTCGTGATCTCGTCGAGCGCCTCATCCCACGTGATGCGCTCAAAAGCTTGTATGGCGGGGGCGACCCTTCGGCTGCTCTCAGGGCAAGCCTCGCCCGCGGAAGCTGGCCCCTTCGGCCCCACCCGCCTCATCGGATACAGCACCCGGTCGGGTGAATACACCCGGTCCAGATACTTGGCCACCTTCGCGCACAGAAAGCCGCGCGTTACCGGATGCGCCGGATCACCCTGAATCCTGATCGCGCGCCCATCCTCCACCGTGATCAGAACACCGCACGCATCGGGACAATCGTGTGGACAGGCGGCGTGGACGACCTTCTTCATGATCCTGCAATTATACGGTCACTTTCGTTGCGGAGAGGCCCGACAGGAAGGACAAGACACACCACTTCGTCTTGAGAAGAATTCCACCGGCTCGAGGGGCTGGTCAACATTCGTGCAACTCCACCAGCCATCCCAGGAGCCCGAGCAGCACAAATCCCAGCCTGTTGAGCAGCCCGTGCGTGCTCGCCATGCGCGGAATCAGAAGCCAGTCTTTGCGGAAGGCGTCCCCCAGTTCGTAGGCTGCGGCCAGCACCATGCCTGCGATCACCGCCACGGCCGAGACGCGAAGAAACCCGCGCGCCGTGCGACTGCCCAGGGTGTTGCTCAGCCAGAGCTGCGCCAAGGCCAGTCCCGTCACGCTGGCTGAGAGCGCGAGGACCGCGACCAATTTGAGCGTGGATGAGAACACAAACCCTACCGCCAGGATAAAGGGAAGGAAGACGACGAGTGCCACCACCCGGCGCAAGAGCCGAAGCGGGCCGCCTGGCGGACACGCTACGCCGGTAATCGCCGCTCTGCGCGCGGCTTTTGGGGGCCGCTTGGAAACGGACCGGACACAGCTTTGCCACAAACAAATAGCCGCACACGGGGCGCGGCTTTCCTTACGACCGACGACCGAAGACCGACGACTATTTGATCTCCAGCACTTCCTTCTCTTTCGCCTTGCTCATGTCTTCCATTTTCTTGATTTCGTCGTCGGTGAGCTTCTGGATCTCTTCCATGGCTCGCTTCTCGTCGTCTTCAGTGATTTTCTTATCTTTCATCGCCTTCTTGATGGCGTCGTTGCCGTCGCGGCGGATGTTACGCACGGCAGTGCGGTGCTCCTCCAGCACTCGGTGCAAGTGCTTCACCATGTCCTTACGACGCTCTTCGGTGAGTGGCGGCACGGGCACCCGGATGATCTTGCCGTCGTTCATCGGATTGAGGCCAAGGTCCGCGGTCCGGATCGCCTTCTCGATCGCCCCCATGGACGAGGGATCAAATGGCTGCACCGTGATCAGCTGCGCTTCCGGGGCGTGCACCTGGGCGATCTGGTTCAGCGGCATCTGCGAGCCGTAGTACTCGACGTTAACGCTGTCCAGCATGTGCACCGACGCGCGCCCGGTGCGGGTGGCGGCCATGGCCTTGCGGAAATCCTCGACCGCCTTGTCCATCCGTGTCTTCAGTTGAACATAGATGTCTTTTAGAGCGGGAATCGCGGCCATCGTAGCTTGAGCCATAGTCAGCTCCGTGGAAAATAGTGACCAAAACGCTGAATTATAAACCTTTGAATGCAAACCAAGCCCGGATCGGCGCGGACGAATGCGGATTAGTTTTTATGCCGAAAATCTCTTCCCGCAACACGCCCGATGAATTGAAAGCGACTTCGAAGTACATTCGCGGAGATCCGTGCGAATCGGTGGCCACGTCTTTTAAGCACTTACCAGCGAGCCGATCTTCTCCCCGCTGACGACTTTGCGAATGTTCCCCCGCTGGTTCAGATTGAAGATGATGATGGGAAGGTTATTGTCTTTGCAGAGGGAGATGGCGGTTGAATCCATCACCTTGAGACCCTGCTTGAGCACCTCCATGTAGCTGATCTCGGTGAACTTCTTGGCGTCTTTGACCAGCAGGGGATCAGCGTCGTAGATGCCGTCCACTTTGGTGGCTTTGAGAATGGCATCCGCTTTGATCTCCATGGCACGCAGCGAGGCGGCCGTATCGGTCGAGAAGTAGGGGTTCCCAGTTCCGCCGGCAAAGATCACAATGCGGTCTTTTTCCAGATGCCGGATGGCGCGGCGGCGGATAAACGGCTCAGCCACCTGGTTCATCTCGATCGCCGATTGCACTCGGGTAAAGACTCCCTGCTTCTCCAAAGCATCCTGTAATGCGAGCGCGTTGATCACGGTCGCCAGCATGCCCATGTGGTCCGCGGAAACGCGGTCCATCTCGCGCGCCTGCTCGGCCACACCACGGAAAAAGTTCCCTCCTCCCACCACGATGGCGATCTGCACGCCGAGGGTTCTGACGTCGGCCAGTTCCGCTGCGATTTCGTGAATGCGTGAGGGATCCACTCCGAACCCCTGGGCCGCAGCCAGAGCCTCACCGGACAGCTTGAGCAGGACGCGCTTGAATATAGCAGTCGCCAATTCAGGTCTCCAGGTTTCAAGGTTTCACGGGTTTTAACATTTCAAGCTTCGCCGCCGACTGACCACTCGACTTTGAAACCTTGAAACCTGTGAAACCTCATTCGGTTTTCTGTTCCGGCCTGCTGATCGCAATGGTCTCGCCCGCCTCGCCCACCTTGAAGCGCGCGAAGCGGCGCACGGCGATATTCTCGCCCAGCTTGCCGATCTTGGAGGCGATGAGTTGCGAGATGGAGATCGTCTGGTCCTTGATGAAAGGCTGTTCGTAGAGGCAGACCTCCTCGTAAAACTTGCTCATTTTACCTTCCACGATCTTCTCCACCACCTGCGGCGGTTTACCGGTCGCAGCTGCCTGTGCACGATAGATGTCCTTTTCGCGCTCATAGGCCTCGGGCGTGACGTCTTCTTTGCGAATGAACTTCGGGTCGCTGGCCGCAACGTGCATGGCGATGTCGTGCACCAGTTCCTTGAAGTCCTCGGTACGGGCCACGAAGTCGCTTTCGCAGTTCACTTCCAAGAGCACGCCAATCTTCCCGCCGGCGTGAATGTAGCTGGCAACCGATCCTTCGCTGGTCACCCGCGTGGCCTTCTTGGTCGCCACCGAAACCCCGCGCTTGCGCAGCAAGATCACTGCCTGGTCCAGGTCTCCCTTGGCTTCGGTCAGGGCCTGTTTGCAGTCCATCATTGGCGCCCCGGTCTTGTCCCGGAGCTCTTTCACTTGCGCAGCAGAAATATTCACGGTAGATGTGCCCATTGCTAAGAATCTTCCTTTACAGTTTCCGTTTCAAGTTTCCAGTTTCGGGTGATTCGAAAAGCATCCATGGTTCAGGAACACTCGAAACTGGAAACAAGAAACTTGAGACTGCCTCCTTACAAACTTTGACCCGCGACGGACGACCCGCGCGGGTCACGTTTCCCTCAGGGGCTAAAGCCCGGATCTTATATATGCTTTTGCGGCATGGCTCAAGCCATGCCCTCCCGCGTTTCTTTACAGTCCCAACTCCTTACAACAATTTGCAAGCCATTCCCCTCCGCGACAGCTTGAGGCCGATCCGTTTGGCTAACGACTAACCGCCAACGACTGCTTCAGTAGGTCTGGGTCTCGACTTCGGGAACATCCTCGCCCGCGCTCTCTTTCGCGGCGTCCGGCTGCTTGCGTGTTCCGCTACCCAGTACGTCTTCCATGCTGATGTCCTCAGCTCCAGTCTCGGCAGAGCCATCGGAGGCGGAGATCTCGGCGGCAACAGCCTCTCCTGTGGAAGCGCTCTCGGCCGGCGCGCTATACACAGCAGCGGCCAACTCGGCAGCCTGCCTGTCACTCATCAACTGGGCGCCTTCCACCACGGAATCAGCGACTTTCGAAGCGAACAGGCGGATCGCCCGCAGCGCATCGTCATTGCCAGGAATCACGTAATCCACTTCGCTGGGGTCGCAATTCGTGTCCACCACGGCGACTACCGGAATGCCTAATTTGCGGGCCTCGCGCACCGCGATCTGCTCTTTGTTCGAGTCGATAACAAAAATCGCGTCGGGCAGCCGGTTCATGTTCTTGATGCCCGCAAGGTTGGCCTGTAGGTGCTTGCGCTCACGCTCCAGTTTGATCACTTCTTTCTTGGGCAGCAGCTCGTAGCGGCCATCCGTGGCCATGTCGTCGAGTTCCTTGAGCCGCTTTACAGACTTCTGGACTGTCACCCAGTTGGTGAGCAGGCCGCCCAGCCAGCGCTGGTTCACGTAGAAACCACCGCAGCGCTGCGCCTCTTCGGCGATTGCGTCCTGGGCCTGGCGCTTGGTGCCCACAAAGAGCACGATCTTGCCCTGGGCGGCCAGTTCCTGCACGAACTTTGAGGCCTCCTTGAACATCTTCAGCGTCTTCTGCAGGTCAATGATGTAAATCCCGTTGCGCTCTCCGAAGATGTATTCCTTCATCTTGGGATTCCAGCGCTTGGTCTGATGCCCGAA
>Ga0070697_100004217_pt1 | contig 11013 bp, 9 predicted proteins | sample KBSK1501metaG_FD_65475 | JGI IMG/M metagenome (GOLD analysis project Ga0070697, IMG submission 65475) | Corn, switchgrass and miscanthus rhizosphere microbial communities from Kellogg Biological Station, Michigan, USA - KBS K1-50-1 metaG | ecosystem: Host-associated > Plants > Roots >... | reverse complement strand
GGCAGCAGCACGTCCTGCTGCGCCTTCGACCACCGGTGCACCTCATCCACGAACAAGATCGTGCGGAACATGCCGCCTCGCGCCGCCGACATGACCTTGCGGGCGTCGGCCACGCCCGAGGACACCGCCGAGAGCTGGACGAGCTCCCCGCTCACGGCGTCCGCGAGCAGGTGCGCGAGCGTGGTCTTGCCGGTCCCGGCGGGTCCCCAGAGCACGATCGAGGGCAGGTGCCCACCCTCGAGCAGCTCCGTGAGCGCCTTGCCCGGGCCGACCAGGTGCGATTGGCCCGCGAACTCGTCGAACGAGCGTGGGCGCATGCGCGCCGCGAGGGGGATATCGGCCATCGTGGAAGAAGACGCTACGATATCTCCGATCATGCGAGTCCCGGGGGGGAGGCTCCGCGAGAGCCGGCAACGGTTCGAGTCGCTGTTCCGCGCGATGCCCGTGCCCACGTATGCGTGGCGACGCCGAGGCGAGGACTTCATCCTCGTCGCCTTCAACGACGCGGCGGACGTGGCGAGCCGACACCGGGCGAACGAGTCGGTGGGCAAGAGCGCGCGCGAGCTCTACCGGACCCAGCCGGACATCTTGGAGGACATCGAACGGTGCGCTCGCGAGCGCTCGGCGTTCCGGCGCGAGATGCTCTACACGATCGCCGGGACCGACGAGACGTACATGCTGGATGTCGCGTACGTGTTCGTCCCGCCCGATCAGGTCGTCGTGCATACGGTCGATCTCACCGAACAGCGCCGGATCGAATCGGAGCTCCGCCAGAGCCTCGGCGATCTTCAGCGCCTGGACGAGGATCGCCGGCGCCTGATGGTGGATGTCGTTCAGGTCCAAGAACGTGAGCGTGAGCGGATCGCCGAAGACATCCACGACGACACGATCCAGACCATGACGGCCGTCTCGCTGCGGCTCGGTCTGCTTCGTGAGCAGGTCGCCGATGACGCGGCCGACGAGGTGGGGGCTTTGGAACACCTCGTGCAGGAGGGGATCGCCGGGCTCCGTCACCTGACCTTCGAGCTGCATCCGCCCGCCCTGGAGCAGGAGGGCCTCGCGCCCGCGCTCCGATCCATGCTCGAGCACATGTCGCGACAGGCGGGGGCCGAGTTCCGGTTCGTCAACCAGCTGGGGGCTGAGCCACCCACGGAGTTACGAGTGCAGGCGTATCGGATCGCGCAGGAGGCCATCGCGAACGCGCGCCGGCACGCGGGTGCGAGCGTGATCGACGTGGTGCTCGACGAGGACGGCGACGATCTCCGCGTCCGCATCCAGGACGACGGGTCGGGGTTCGACGCCGAGGTTGCAGATGCGGAGGACCACTTCGGTCTGCGATCGATGCGTCGGCGCGCCGAGCTGGTGGGTGGGCGATGCGAGATCACGAGCGTCCCCGGAGAGGGAACCGTCGTCACGGTGCGGGTCCCGATCCGTTAGCAGCGCGTCAATCGTCGTCGTAGCGCACGATCCGTTCGGGGCGGATGCGGTAGATCACCCGCGCCTGGCCCGCTCGGACGTTCCACGGTTCCCCGTCGTGGTACTTGCGATTCAAGAAGTCGATGTGCCGGTCGGCCTCTTCACCCGTGACGAAGCCCTCCACGATCCCCTGGATGGCGACGTACCGGTACCCATCGCCGTGCTCGTGGATCGAGACCGAGACGCGTGGGTCACGGCGGATGTCCCGGTCCTTCGCTCGGCCGATCGCGCTGTTCACCAACACATGCCCCGACGCCGGGTCCGCGTCGATCCACGTCACCGTCGAGCGCGGGGCACCTCGCGCATCGAGCGTGACCAGGTGGGCGAAGTTCGCTCCCTGAAGGAGTCGCAGGTCGAAGTCGTTCAGCTCGGTCATCCCGGCCCCTCCTGCCTCATGCTGGGGGGTTCGGGCTGCGCGATGAGGCGGATCCCGAGCTCGGCGAGCTGTCCGGGGTCGACGGGCCCCGGTGCGCCGGTGAGCGGGTCGGTCCCGGACTGCGACTTCGGGAACGCGGTGACGTCGCGCAGCGAGTCCTTGTCCGCCATGAGCATGACCAGCCGGTCGATCCCCATCGCCACCCCCCCGTGCGGAGGGACGCCGTAGCGGAACGCCATCAGCAGGTGCCCGAACTTCTCCTGGATCTCGTCCTCGGGGAGGCCGAGTACCTCGAACACCCGGTGCTGCACGTCCGAGCGATGGATGCGGATGCTCCCGCCCCCCACCTCGAACCCGTTCAGCACGAGGTCGTACCCCCGGCCCTTCGCGCTCGCCGGGTCGAGATCCTCGCCGATGGGCGCCGTGAAGGGGTGGTGTACGGAGACCCACTTGGACTCTTCCTGGCTCCACTCGAACAGCGGAGGCTGCACCATCCAGCAGAACGCCCACGCGCCTGCGGGTACCAGCTCGAGGCGGGCGGCCAGCTGACGGCGCAGGCCGTCGAGGGCCACGTTCACACGGTCGACGGCGTCGGCGACGATGAGCACCAGGTCGCCGTCTGCGGCGCCGGTGGCTCGCAGGACGCCATCGATCTCATCCGCCGTGAGGTGTTTCTCGACCGGCGAGCGAACGCCCGAGCCCTCGACCACCATCCACACGAGCCCCGCCGCGCCGCGACCTTTCGTATCTTGGACGAGCCCGTCGAGCTCCTTGCGCGAGAGCGCGCCGCCGCCCGGCGCCGCAAGTCCCTTGACCCCGCCGCCGGCCTCGAGCGCAGCCGCGAACGCACGGAACCCCGTCCCGGAGAACACCGGCGCGAGATCGGCGAGCTCCATGCCGTAGCGCAGGTCCGGTTTGTCCGAGCCGTACCGGGCCATCATGTGGTCGTACGTCATGCGCGGGAACGGCGTGGCGACCTCCACGCCGTGCACCTCGCGCAGGATCCGGGCGTACAGCGGCTCGATGACGGCGAAGATGTCCTCCTCGTCGATGAAGGACATCTCGATGTCGAGCTGCGTGAACTCGAAGCTGCGGTCGGCGCGCGGCTGTTCGTCGCGCAGGCACCGGACGATCTGGTAGTAGCGATCTTGTCCTGCGACCATCAACAGCTGCTTGAGCTGCTGCGGCGACTGCGGGAGCGCGTAGAAGGAGCCGGGCAACAGGCGCGAGGGAACGAGGAAGTCCCGCGCTCCTTCGGGGGTGCTGCGCGTGAGCATGGGCGTCTCGACCTCCAAGAACCCGAGGCGCTCCATCTCTTCCCGCATGACCGCGTTGATCGTGTGACGAAGGCGCAACATCCGGGTCATCTCGGGACGGCGAAGATCCAAGTAGCGGAAGCGCAACCGGAGCTGCTCGTCCGCGTCCACACGGTCCTCGATGGGGAACGGCGGCGTCTCGGCGCTCGAGAGCACCTCGACCTCGGAGACCGCCACCTCCACCTCCCCCGTCGCAAGGTCGGGGTTCACGGTGCCGTCAGGCCGCCGGCGAACGCGCCCCATCACCCGGAGCACCGACTCGGACTTGAACCGCTGCGCCTGCGCGTGGGCCTCGGGAGCGTCCTCGGGATGGAACACGAGCTGCACCAGGCCCTCGCGGTCGCGAAGGTCGACGAAGGTCACTCCCCCGTGATCGCGTTGCCGCCAGACCCAGCCGCAGAGCGCGACGTCCTGGTCCGCCTGGTCGGTGCGAAGCTCGCCGCACGTGTGCGTGCGCATCGACGTAGGCATGTGGTGGTCCGCCATCACTGCATCGGGTCCTCGAGCCGGGTCAACCAGTTCACCACATCACCGGCCGCCACCTCTTTCTGCACGCCGTCCGCGAGCCGCCGGATCGTCACCTGGCTGCGCTCGAGCTCGCGATCACCGATGACCGCCACGAACGCCGCGCCCGCGCGGTCTGCCATCCGGAACTGCGCGTTCATCGGGCGCTCCTCGAGCGCCGTCGTCGTGGCGACGCCGGCGTCTCGGAGCTCACGGACCAGGCTTGCCGCCGCCGACCGAGCTGCGTCCCCGATGGCCACCACGAAGCACACGGGTGTGCGCTCGGGCGGGACCAGGACCCCCTCTGCTTGCATCGCGAGCAGCACCCGGTCCAGGCCCATCCCGAACCCGACCCCCGGAGTCGCGGGACCTCCGAGCACCTCGGCGAGGCCGTCGTATCGGCCTCCACCGCAGATCGTCGCGGCTTGCGCCTGCGGCAACGAGCCCGAGATGAACTCGAACGCGGTCCGCGTGTAGTAGTCGAGCCCGCGCACGAGCCGAGCGTCGTGCTCGTACGCGATGCCGGCATCGGCCAACCCCTCCCGGACGGCCGCGAAGTTCTCGGCGCACGGCTCGCACAGGTGGTCCGAGATCAGCGGGGCCGCCAGCACGAAGTCCTTGGTCCCGTCGACCTTGCAGTCGAGCACGCGCATCGGGTTGGTCCGCAGCCGCGACCGGCAGTCCTCGTCGAGCTCGGCCTCGTGCGGCGCGAGGTGGGCGATGAGCATCGCGCGGTACGCGGGGCGGCAGACCTCGTCTCCGATCGAGTTGAGGTGCAGGACCACCTTGCGCAGGCCTCGGGCCCGCAGGTACCGGTCGGCGACCTCGATCGTCTCGACGTCGGCGGCCGGCGCGGCCGAGCCGATGACCTCGACGCCGAACACGCGGAACTCGCGGAGCCGCCCCGCCTGCGGGCGGCCGTGCCGGTACGCGGTGTTCACGTAATAGGCGCGGAATGGGCTGCCGAGGTCATGTGTGTGTGCGAGGTACGCGCGGACGATCGGCGCGGTTCCCTCCGGGCGCAGGGTGACCGAGCGGCCCCCTTTGTCTTCGAACGTGTACATCTCCTTCGTCACGACGTCCGAGGTGTTCCCGGAGGTGCGGGCGAACAGGTCCGTGTGCTCGAAGACCGGGGTCTCGACGTAGCGGTACCCGAAGACACCGGCGAGCATGTGCGCCTCGTCGTAGAGCCCGAGCATCGAGTCGGCTCGTGGCGGCAGCAGGTCGTCGGTGCCTCGTGGCGGGGCGAGCTCCATCAGCCGAGATCCCGCAGGTACGGGTTGTCGGCGCGTTCCCGCCCGACGGTCGTGCGGGGTCCGTGGCCGGGCAGGACGTCGAGCGGATCGGGGAGCTCGAGGAAGCGGCGGAGGCTGGCCTCCATGTCCGTAGCCGAGGAGTTCGGGAAGTCGCTGCGCCCGATCGCGTGCGCGAAGACCAGATCGCCCGAGAGCACCCATCCGTCGGTCCGCAGGCACACGCTGCCCGGCGTATGACCGGGCGTGTGGATCACTTGGATGGCGAACCCCGCGAACGTGAGCTCGTCGCCGCCGGCGATCGTGCGCACGTCCTTCACCGGGACCGGAGGCGTTCCCACGCCCGCGCCCCACGCGACCGGGTCGGTGAGCGCCAGCGCGTCGGCCTCGTGGATGTAGAACGGCACGTCGTCGCCGCAGAACTCGGCGGCCGAGCCCACGTGATCGAAGTGGCCGTGCGTCGCGAGGACCGCGACCGGGCGTTTCCCCTCGTCGCGGAGCATGGCGTGGACGCGAGTCGGCGAGAAGCCCGGGTCCACGACGACGGCATCGTCGGTCCCGTCGGCGGCGATCATCCAGCAGTTCGTCTGGAAGGAGTTGTCCGAGAACACGTCGAGGAACATCGGGCGGTCATCGTATCGGACGCGGCCGGGCGGGTTATCCCTCGCGATCTCAGCGCTCGGCCGTGTCGAGCCACAGCGTGACGGGTCCGTCGTTCACGAGGTCGACCTCCATGTGCGCCCCGAAACGGCCCCGTCGCACCGGCGCTCCGCGCGCCTCGAGCGCCCGCGCGAAGGCCTCGACGCGATCCGCCGCGACCTCCGGCGGAGCGGCCCGGTCCCATGAGGGTCGGCGGCCACCCCGCAGGTCGCCGTAGAGCGTGAACTGGGGCACCACGAGGATCTCGCCCCCGGCGTCGGCGAGCGAGCGGTTCATCTTCCCCTCGTCATCTGAGAAGACTCGCAGGTGCACGATCTTGTCCGCCAGCCGGTCGTCCTCGTCGGGCCCGTCGCCCGCGCCGATGCCGACGAGCAGCAGCAGACCCGGTCCGATCTGGGCGATCGTCTGTCCCTGCACCCGCACGGCCGCGCGGGACACGCGCTGCAGGAGGATCCGCATCCGCTACCGGGGAACGGCGCGGAACGCGTCGAAGACGTTCTCGACCTTCTTCACGGCGGCGAGGACCTCGGCGAGGTGCGTGATGTCGGCGAGCTCGAACGTGAACCGGAGCGTCGTGGTGGCGTCCCTGCCGACCGCCGAGGTCGCCGACAAGATGTTCACGTGGCTGTCCGAGAGCACCGAGGCCACGTCGGAGAGCAACCGCGTACGGTCGAGCGCCTCCACCTGGATCGACACCACGAACGAGGTCGGCCGTCCGGCCCGCCAGGACACGTCGATGAGCCGCTCGGGTTCGCGGCGCAAGCCGGCGGCGTTTGGGCAGTCCGTACGGTGCACGCTCACCCCCTGCCCGCGGGTCACGAACCCCATGATCTCGTCACCGGGCACCGGCGTACAGCAGCGCGCGAGCCGGACCCACACGTCGGCCACCCCCGGCACCTCGATCCCCGAGGTGACATCGGTCGAGGCGATCCGCACCGGTCGGGCGAGCTGGGGCTCGCTCACGTCGTCCTCGCTCGTGCCGGACAAGGTCCTCGACAAGCGCGCGACGATCGACTGCGGCGAGACGTGACCCTCCCCCACCGCGACATAGAGGGACTCGAGGTTCGGGAACTTCATCTCGTCTGCGAGGTGCCCGAGCGCCTCCTCGGTGGCGAGGCGCTTGAAGGGGACGTTCTGCTTGCGCATCAACCGCTGGAGCGCGTCGCGGCCCTCCTCGAGCGCGTCCTCGCGCCGCTCGCGGCTGAACCACTGCCTGATCTTGTTGCGCGCCCTGGGCGTCTTCACGAACTGCAGCCAGTCCTGAGAGGGGCCCTCGCCCTGCGCCTTCGAGGTGACGACCTCCACGGTGTCCCCCGTGCGCAGCTCGTAATCGAGCGGCACGAGCTTCCCACCCACCTTCGCGCCGATCGTGCGGTGCCCGACCTCGGTGTGGATCGCGTAGGAGAAGTCGACGGGCGTCGCGCCCGCCGGGAGGTTCATCACGTCGCCCTTGGGCGTGAAGACGAAGACCTGACCGCCGTACAGGTCGATCTTCAATCCCTCCATGAACTCCCGGGGGTCAGCCATGTCCTTCAACCAATCCAGCATCTGCCCGAGCCATGCGAGGTCCGCGGCCTCCTTCCCCTTCTTGCCCTCTTTCCCCTCCTTGTATCGCCAGTGGGCGGCGATCCCGAACTCGGCGGTCCGGTGCATGTCCTTCGTGCGGATCTGGATCTCCAGCGGTCGGCCACCCGGTCCGACGACCGTGGTGTGCAGGGATTGGTACATGTTGGACTTGGGCATCGCGACGTAGTCCTTGAAGCGGCCGGGGACCGGCTTCCACAGCGAATGCACCGCGCCGAGGGCCCCGTACGCGTCCCGGACGCTGTCGACGACGACACGCAGGCCGGCAAGGTCGTAGATCTCGTTGAACTCCTTGCCGCCGATCACCATCTTCTCGTAGATCGAGTACAGGTGCTTCGATCGCCCGTACACCTCGGCCTTGAGGCCCGCCTCGCGCAACCGGAGCCGAGCGGCCTCGAGCAGGCCGTCCACGTACTCCTGGCGCTCACCGCGGCGCTTGTCCACGAGGCTCGCGATCTCGCGGTACGGGCCGGGGTGGAGCGTCTTGAAGGACAGGTCCTCCATCTCCCACCGGATCGGCTGGAGCCCGAGGCGGTGCGCGAGCGGCGCGTAGATCTCGAGGGTCTCGGTGGCGATCCGGGTCCGCTGCTCCTGCGAGAGCACGTCGAGCGTGCGCATGTTGTGCAGCCGGTCGGCGAGCTTGATCAGGAGCACGCGGATGTCGCCCGCCATCGCGACGATCATCTTGCGGACGTTCTCGGCTTGCTCCTGCTCGCGGCTCCGGAACTCGATCGTCTCGAGCTTCGTGAGTCCGTCGACGATCCCCGCGATCTCATCCCCGAACCCCTCCCGCAGCTCCTCGACCGTGACGTCCGTGTCCTCGACGACGTCGTGCAGGAGCGACGCCTCCAAGGTGCTGGTGTCGAGCCCGAGCTCGGCGAGCACCTGGGAGACGGCGATCGGGTGCTCGATGAAGTCCTCGCCCGACTTGCGCTTCTGACCGGCGTGCGCTGCCTCGGCGAAGAGCGAGGCCCGCTGGATCGCCTTCAGGTCCGCCTTTGCGTTGTAGCCCTTGACGGTGCGGAGCAGGGCGTCCATCGACGGCCGCTGGGGGCCGGCCGCTTCGCCGGGCCGCAGGCGACCGAGCAGGCCGCCGCGACGTTCGGTCTTGACCTGCTCCCGGCTGTCCACGCGCGCCTCCTCCGAGCAAGTGTAGCCGGGAGGCGTGCGTGCGCTAGTAGTTGAGGAGGGTGAACAGGTCGAGCCCCTGGAGCTGTGCGCGGCCGTGCAGGAAGTCGAGCTCGATCAAGCAGGCGAGCCCGATCACCTTGCCACCGATGCGCTCGACCAGATCGACCGTCGCCCTCGCGGTGCCCCCCGTGGCGAGCACGTCGTCCACGATGAGGACACGCTCGCCGTCCCGTACCGCGTCCTTGTGGATCTCGAGCGTGGCGGTCCCGTACTCGAGCGAGTACTCGGCGGCTTCGGTCTCATACGGCAGCTTGTCCTTCTTGCGGACGGGGACGAACCCGGCGCCACAGTGGTAGGCCACCGGCGACGCGATGATGAACCCACGTGCCTCGATCCCGACGACCTTGTCCACGTTCCCTCGGCCGAAGTGCACGACGATGAGATCGATCACCGTCGAGAACGCGATCTCGTCGGCCAGCAGCGGCGTGATGTCCTTGAAGACGATCCCGGGTTGCGGGAAGTCCGGAACGTCGCGAACGAGCGCCTTCAGCTGTTCGATGTCCACGCGCTACCTCCGCTTGCGTTTCGCGGGCGGCTTGCGCTTGCCCTTGGGGCGCGGGCGGTTCTGGGACGAACCCGAGCGCGCGGTCGCCCGCGTCGCGGCGGCGGCACCCACGGCGGCCGGGGCGGCCAGCTCGCCGTTCCCCTCCTCGGTCGTCGTCAAGGCGGCCCGGGCCGCCGCCGGCCGGAGGTCGCGCCCCGAAGAGCGCGCCTCGACCCGTTGACGGAGCTGCGCATAGCGTGGCTCGCGCTCCTTCAAGACCACGAGGATCGGGGTCGCGACGAAGATCGACGAGTAGGCGCCGGTGATGACGCCGATGAGCATCGCCAGCGCGAAGTCCTTGAGGGTCGCCCCGCCGAACAGCAGCAGGGACAAGATCGGGAGCACGACGACGAGGGACGTGTTCACCGAACGCATCAACACCTGGTTCATCGAGGTGTTCGCCACGCCCTCGTACGTGTCCTTGGCCAGCATGGCCGGCGATTCAGTGTTCTCCTTGACCTTGTCGAAGATCACGACGGTGTCGTACAGCGAGAACCCCAAGATCGTCAGGATGGCGATGACCGTGGGGGGAGACACCTCGCGACCCGTCAGCGCGTAGACGCCCGCGGTGATGAGCACGTCGTGCACCATGGCCACCATCGCGCCGATCGCCATCTTCCATTCGAACCGGAACGAGATGTACAGCGAGATCGCGATGAGCACGACGACCAAGCCGACCAACGCTTGACGCGAGATCTGCCTGCCCCAGGTCGGTCCGACGACCTGCTGGCTGACATCTCCGGGACTGATACCGGCCTGCTTCGCGAGGTCGTCGACCAGTTGCGCGCGCTCGTCCGCGGTGAGGTCGGTCAGCGCGCTGGTGCGGATCGAGATCTGGTTGCCGCCCACGATCTGGATCTCGGCGTCGCCGCGGTTGTACGGCGCCTTCGCGAGGAGCTCCTGGATCTGCTGCACCGTGACCCCCGCCTTGTTGTCGTAGAGCAGCTGGGAGCCGCCGGTGAAGTCGATCGAGTAGTTGATGCCGCGCAGGAACAGGCCGCCCAGCGACAGCAGGATCACGGTGCCCGAGAGCAGCAGCCAGCGTCGCTTGTTCTGGATGATGCGGAAGTGCGGGACCGTGTGGCCGCGGAACGTCGAGATCGCGTGCTCGATGTTCACTTCGCGCCTCCCGCGACCGGGAGCGGCTCGCCGGGCACGGCTTCGCCCGCCACGCCGCTCGTGAGGCCGAACCGGTGCAGGTTCACCAGGCGCTCGTTCCGAGCGATCAAGAACACCACCGGTCGCTTGAAGAACCACACGACGAACAGGTCGAGCGCCGTCGCCACGCCGAGCGTCAGCGCGAATCCCCGCACCGAGCTGATCGCGGTGACGTACAGCACGATCGCGGCGAGCGCGGTCACGATGTCCGCGGCGACGATGGTTCGGTACGCGCGCTTGAACGCGGGCTGCACCGCGGCGCGGGGCGATTTCCCATGCCGGACCTCGTCCTTCAACCGCTCGAAGAACACGATGTAGGAGTCGGCCGTCACGCCGAGCGAGATCACCAGCCCGGCGACGCCCGCGAGCGTCAGGCTGTATCCGATCGCGCGGCCGGCGATCGAGATCATCGTGAATGCGAGGATCGCCCAGATCGTCATGCCGAACCACGCGACGATGCCGAGCAGCCGATAGTAGAAGAGGAGGTACAGCGCGAGGGCGATGAGACCGAACAGGCCCGCGATGAGCCCCTGATGCAGCGACTCCTTGCCCAGGGTCGGACTCACGGTCACCACCTGCTGGGTGATGAGGTTCACAGGCAGCGCACCCGCGTTCAGCTGCGTGGCGAGATCCTTGGCGCGCGTGGCGGTGAAGCTACCGGTGATCCGGCCGTTGCCGTTCGTGATGGCCCCCTGGATCGTCGGCGCCGAGATCACCTTGTCGTCGACGACGATGGCGAGCTGCTTGCCCACCAGCCGTGTCGTCACGTCGGAGAAGGTCTTCGAGCCCTCGGACGTGAGCGTGAAGTCGATCTCCCAACCTTGTGAGACCGAGGTCTGGCTCCCCGACCCGAAGACCGCCGTCGCCTTCTTGATGGCGTCTCCCGTCACGAGCACCGGCCCCAGCTGGTACTTCGTCGAGCCGTCCGAGCCCAGGAACACGACGGGCTTG
>Ga0070697_100004216_pt1 | contig 11013 bp, 9 predicted proteins | sample KBSK1501metaG_FD_65475 | JGI IMG/M metagenome (GOLD analysis project Ga0070697, IMG submission 65475) | Corn, switchgrass and miscanthus rhizosphere microbial communities from Kellogg Biological Station, Michigan, USA - KBS K1-50-1 metaG | ecosystem: Host-associated > Plants > Roots >... | reverse complement strand
CGATATTGCCGAAATTGCCCTGGCCGTCGACCAGCGGATAACGCTGCGAGAAATCCTGCGCGAGGCGCACCAGCGCGTCGTAGACCGCAAGCTCGCCATGCGGGTGGAACTTGCCGATCACATCGCCGACGACGCGGGCACATTTCTTGTAGCCGGAAGCGGGATCGAGCCGCAGCTGCTGCATCGCGTGCAGGATGCGGCGGTGCACCGGTTTCAGCCCGTCGCGCACATCCGGCAGCGAGCGCGCCATAATCGTCGACAGCGCGTAGGACAGGTAACGCTCGCCGAGCGCGTCGGCGAAATCGACGTCGCGGATCTCACCGCCCAAAGCGGGATCGGACATACCTACCAAACCTCGTCGTTCTTGGGTTCCATTATACCAGCGGCTGGGGGCGGCGCATGCGTTCAGCCAATCGCTCGCGGGCCTCGGGCAGCTGGCGCCCGTGCGGCAACAACAGATGATGCAGCAGGAAATACCGGGTCAAGGCCAGTCCGGCGGCGATGTCGGGCCTGGTCGCCGCTGTATCGCGCCACAGAAAAGCCGGCAGCGGCAACAGCTTGTCATGATAGGCGGCGCCCGCTGTGCGCGATACCGCTCGACCGGTGCGCGGCGACACATAAGCGAGGTCTTCCGTCGTGCCGGTCACCGCGCACCGGTTAAGGTCGAGGCCGAAGCCGAGCGCCGCCAGCAGACCGCATTCCCACCTCACATAATATCGCGGCCAGTCCTTTGCCGAATCGAAAGCGGTCAGCAATGCCGCAAAGGCCTCATACAATTCCGCGTTCGGCTCGCGCTCGGGCAGTGCCGTCAGCAACAGCGCGGCTGCCGCCGTTATGGCGGCAAGCCGGTCAGGATCGTCGAGAAAGCGAACGGCATGCGCCTCGACGAGCTCGCAATCGAGCGAGCCCAGATGCTCCGGCAATCGGCCGCGCCAGTTCGCGACGACGTGATTGCCGGGCTGCAGCAAGGCGCGCCGGCGGGGCGATTGCCCGCCCCGCACCAAGCCGGCATGGCGGCCGTGATCGCGAGTCAGCAATTCGGCGATCAGCGCGCTCTCGCCGTGCCGCCGGACCGCCAGCACAAAGCCCGTGTCGCGCCATTCCATCTAGTAGAGACCAATTCCGACCCTGGACACCCTAGGTAGTCATTCCGGGGCGCCGCGCAGCGGCGAGCCCCGAATCCATTTTTTCCAGAGGCCCGTGTTCATGGATTCCGGGCCTCGCCCTTTGGCGATCGCGGAATGACATCTTGGGGATGCAGAGCCGTCGCTTGAGCCGTTAGGCATTGTAATCCAGTCCGAGCGCGGCGTAGCGCTCGGGGTCGTCGATCCAGTTTTCCCGCACCTTGACGAACAGGAACAGGTGGATGCGGCGATCCAGCATCTGTTCCAGCTCGGCGCGCGCCTTAGCTCCGATCGTCTTGATGCGCCGCCCGCCCTCGCCGAGCACGATCGCCCGTTGGCTCGGCCGCTGGACGTAGATCACCTGCTCGATGCGGGCGCTGCCGTCGGGGCGCTCCTGCCAGGATTCGGTCTCGACGGTCGCGGCATAAGGCAGCTCGTCATGCAATTGCAGGAAGACCTGCTCGCGGGTGATCTCGGCGGCAAGCCAGCGCTCGGGCGCGTCGGACAGCTGGTCCGCTGGAAACAGCCACGGTCCCTGCGGCACGGCCGCGGCGAGGTGGCACTTCAAATCTTCGACGCCATCGCCGGTCAGCGCCGAAACCATGAAAACCGCTTCGAACACGCCGCCGCGAAACAGCTCGTCGGCAGCGCTAAGCAGAGTATCGCGGCGCACCACATCGATCTTGTTCAGCGCGAGGATCGCGCGGCGCTTAGTCTCCGCGAGGCGGTCAAGAATGCCCTTGGTATCCTGATCGATACCGCGCTGAGACGCGCGGGCGGCATCGACCAGCAGCACCGTCGCATCAGCATCCGCGGCGCCGGCCCAGGCCGCCGCTACCATCGCCCGGTCGAGCCGCCGGCGCGGCGCGAAAATCCCCGGCGTATCGACGAAAATAAGCTGGGCCGGACCCTCAATCGCAATGCCGAGCAGCCGCGCCCGTGTCGTCTGAACCTTTGGGGTGACAATCGCCAGCTTATGCCCGACAAGCTGGTTCAGCAGGGTCGATTTGCCGGCGTTCGGCGCGCCGATCAGCGCGACATAGCCGCAACGGGTCGGTACCTCCAAACCTCTATCCGTCTTCCGCGGTGCAGGAGAGGGATCTTGTCCGTGGCGCTCCTTCTTCTTGCGGGGCATTCGATCAGTCATGCGGCGGCCTTGGAGATATCAGCCGCTCCAACAACACCGCTGCGGCCGCGGTTTCGGCCGCGCGCTTCGAGGACGCCGTTGCGGTCGCCTGCTCGAAGCCCGTGACCCGGGCGGCCACGGTAAATTGCAGCGCGTGATCAGGCCCGCTGGTCGCGGTCAGCTGATAGTCCGGCAACGGCAAGCCGCGCCCCTGGGCCCATTCCTGCAAGGTGGTCTTCGGATCGCGCGGGGGCTCTTCCATCTCGGCAATCAGCGGCTCCCAAAAGCGCTCGATGAACGCGAAAGCCGCGGCGAACCCGCCATCGAGATAGATCGCGGCGATCACCGCTTCGCAGGCATCGGCGAGGATGCCCGGATTGCGCGCCGCGCCGGCCGCAGACTCTGCAGGCGACAAGCGCAGAAAGCGGCCAAGCCCAATCTCGGCGGCGACCCGCGTCAGCGGATCCCGCTGTACCAGATGGGCCAGGCGGCGGGTCAGATGCCCTTCCGGTTCGGCCACGAAGCGTCGCCACAGCAGATCGGCAATAACGAGGCCGAGCACGCGGTCGCCAAGGAATTCGAGCCGTTCATAGCCGCGCCCCGAAAATCCTCGCGACGCGTCCCTATTGCGTCGATGCCCTTTCGCCATGGAGCGATGGGACGGGGCCGTCGCGCTGGGATGGGTCAGGGCCTCGACAAGCAGCTCGGGACGGGCAAAGGAATGGCCGATCAGCCGCTCAAGATCCTCTGCGCCCGATCCCGACGTGGGTGCCTCCGCCCTCACCCGACGCCGTGGAACAGACGGCTGTAGCGGATCGCCAACGGCCATCTCCAGACTTCCCACCAATGCGCCGAGCCGTCGGTCGAGAAGAAGATGAACTCGGCCTGGCCGACCAGGTTCTCCGCCGGGATGTAGCCGACCGCCGAGAGCACCCTGCTGTCCTGCGAATTGTCGCGGTTGTCGCCCATCGCAAAATAGTGACCGGCCGGCACGTTGTAGACCGGCGTGTTGTCGAGCGGCCCGTCTTCACCACGGTTGTTCGGGAATTCCTTGATGATGCAGTGTTCGAGGGGCGGGCCGCCAGCGGCGCGCGGCAGGCTTTCCCGATAGCCGCGCTGCATCACGAACGGGCCCGCCTCCCTATCGATGCAGGCCGGGTCTTCGCGCCGCGGCACTTGCTGGTCGTTGATGTAGAGTTCGCCGTGCCGCACCTGGATATGGTCGCCCGGCAGGCCGACGATCCGCTTGATGTAGTCGGTCGATGGGTCGGTGGGCAGCTTGAAGACCACGACGTTGCCGCGTTCGAGCAAATGCGAGAACGGCAGGAAAATGCGGCCGGAAAACAGCGGCAATCCGAACGGCAGCGAGTATCGGCTGTAGCCGTAAGTGTATTTCGAGACAAACAGATAATCGCCAACCAGCAAGGTCGGGATCATCGATCCGGACGGGATATTGAACGGCTCGAAGGCGACGGTGCGGACGACGAGGGCGATCAGCACCGCATAGACGATGGTTTTGACGGTCTCGAGCGTGCCGCCCGAGGCCTTCTTTTTGGCGGCGATTTTAGAGCCTGTTTTCATGATCGCTTCGATCGGAGAAAAGCGGGCGCGATCACGGCCAGTGACGCGCGGCGGGTCAAGGGAGCAGCCGGAATGAGCTTCACTCGGCCGACGCCGCGGCCGCGGGCCAGGCGGTGATGATGACGACAGCCTGAGCGAGCGGCGGCTCGTCGGTCAATGTCACATCGAGCCGCGCCGTCATGCCCCTCGGAGTGATCGCCTCCAAACGCCGCAATGCGCCGCCGGTCAGCCGCATGCCCGGCTGCCCCGACGGCATGTTGACGACCCCGAGATCGCGCCAGAAGACGCCGCTGCGAAAACCGGTGCCGAGCGCCTTGGCGGCCGCTTCCTTCGCCGCAAAGCGCCGCGCATAGCTCGGGCCGGGGTTGGCGCGCCGCTCGCAGCGGCGACGTTCGGCCTCGGTGAAGATGCGGTCGATAAAGCGGTCGCCAAAGCGCGCAATCGCCGCCTCGATACGCCGGATGTCGATCAGATCGCTGCCGACGCCGAGGATCATCGGCGTCAGCCACGCGCCCGTTCAACCGAGTTGATGACCGGCGTAGCGCGCAAGGCCGCGATGATCGTCGACAGATGCTTCACATCAGCGACCTGGATATCGACCATGATCTCGAAAAAATCGGTCGAGCGGTTGGTGATCTTCAGATTGCTGATATTGCCGCCCTGCTTGCCGATCGTGGTCGTCAGGCTGCCGAGATTGCCGGGCTCGTTGGCGATCGTGACGTTGATGCGGCCGGTATGGGCGGCATCCGCCTCCTCGCTGCTCCACGCGACGTCGAGCCAGCGCTCGGGCTCTTCGGCGAAACTTTCCAGCGTGTCGCAGTCGATCGTGTGGATCGTCACGCCCTTGCCGGTCGTCACGATGCCGACGATGCGGTCGCCCGGCAGCGGATGGCAGCAGCCGGCAAAATGCACCGCCATGCCCGGGATCAAGCCGCGGATCGGCACGGCCGTCTCGGCGGAGCGGCCCTTGCGCCGCGCCCGGGCGAGCGGCACGACCTTGTTGCGGTCCTCGGCATCGCGGGGGAAGGCGGCGTTGACCACCTCGCGGCCAGTGGCGATCCCTTCGCCGACCGCGACGTAGAGATCCTCGACGGTCGCGCAATTGAATTGCTTCAGCACCGCTTCGAGCGGCCGCTCGGAAAAATCCTGGCCGTCTTGGCGGAACGCCTTCTGCACGATGGAGCGGCCGAGATCGAGATACTGCGTGCGCTGCTGGGTGCGGATGAAGCGTCTGATGCGGGCGCGCGCCTTGCCGGTGACGACGAAGCGTTCCCAGGTCGGTGACGGGGTCTGCGCTTTCGAGGTGACGATCTCGACCTGGTCGCCATTCTGGAGGCGAGTGCGCAACGGCAATAGTCGGCCATTAATCTTCGCACCGACCGTGGTATCGCCGATCTGCGAATGGACCGCGTAGGCGAAATCGACCGGCGTGGCGCCCCGCGGCAGGGCGATCAGATCGCCCTTCGGGGTGAAGGCGAAGACCTGGTCCTGGAACATCTCCAGCTTGGTGTGCTCGAGAAATTCCTCGGGTCCCGAGGCGTGATCGAGAATGTCCAAGAGTTCGCGCAACCAGCGGTACTGCCGCCCGTCGGTGCGCGCCTCGCTCTGCTTGTAGATCCAATGCGCGGCGACGCCGAGCTCGGCCACCTCGTGCATGTCGCCGGTGCGGATCTGGACCTCGATGCGCTGCCGCTCGGGCCCCAGCACACCGGTGTGCAGGGAGCGGTAGTTATTGGGTTTCGGGGTCGAGATGTAGTCTTTGAAGCGGCCGGGAACCACGTGATAGGACGAATGGATGATGCCGAGCGCGTGGTAGCAGGCGCCGATATCATTGACCATGACGCGAAATGCCATGACGTCGGCGAGCTGCTCGAACGAGACATTCTTGCGCTGCATCTTGCGCCAGATCGAATAGGGCGATTTCTCGCGGCCGGAGATCGCGGCTTCGAGCCCGCCCTCCTTAAGCTTGCGGCCGAGCTCGGCAATGATGCGCGGCACGATGTCGCCGCCGCGGTCGCGCAGGAAGCCAAGCCGGGCCAGAATGCTGGCGCGGGCATCCGGGTACAGCTCGGCGAAGGCGAGATCCTCGAGCTGGTCCTTCATCCGGTGCATGCCGATCCGCTCGGCGAGCGGGGCATAAATGTCCATCGTTTCGCGCGCGATGCGCCGCCGCTTGTCCTCGCTTTCGATGAAGCGCAGCGTCTGCATGTTGTGCAGTCGGTCGGCAAGCTTCACCAGAAGCACGCGGATGTCCTCGGACATCGCGAGCACGAGCTTGCGGAAATTCTCCGCCTGCTTGGTCTGATCCGATTGCAGCTCGATGCGCGACAGCTTGGTGACTCCATCGACCAGCCGGCCGACCTCAGGGCCGAACAGCCGTTCGATCTCGTCAAGAGTGGCGACGGTATCCTCGATCGTGTCGTGCAGCAGCCCGGTCACGATCGAGGCGCTGTCGAGCTTCATCTGCGCGAGCAGCCCCGCTACCTGGATCGGGTGCGAGAAATAGGGGTCGCCCGAGGCGCGCAGCTGGGCGCCATGGGCCTTCATCGAATAGACATAGGCGCGGTTGAGCAGCCCCTCGTCCGCGTTGGGATCGTAGGATTTGACCAGTTCGACCAGTTCGAACTGCCGCATCATCGCGCGGCCGCCCCCATCCTGTTGCGCCGGAATTGCCGCGGCACCGGCATCCGCCACGGCGCCGAGCGGCCGGTTATCGATTCTCAGGGTTCCTCTTCAGTCTCTTCGGCCGGCTCCGCGCCCTCTTCCTCCTCCTCGGAGAGCTCCGGCAGGTCTTCTTCTTCCTCGATCGCGAGCAGGTCTTCCTCGAGCTCTTCGTCGATGGCCTCTTCGTCGGTCTCGTTTTCGCTGATGACCGGGCCCGTCGGATCGGCGATACCAAACAGCGTCTGTTCGAGTTCCGGCGCTTCCTCGGGCTCGTCCATCTCGACATGCTTCTGCATGCCGCGGACCAGTGATTCCTGCAGATGATCGAGCGCGACGGTGTCTTCGGCGATCTCGCGCAATGCGACCACCGGGTTCTTGTCATCGTCGCGGTCGAGCGACAACGGCGCGCCCGAGGTGATCTCCCGCGCCCGCTGGGCGGCCAGGAGGACCAGCTCGAAGCGGTTGGGGATCTTGACCACGCAATCTTCGACCGTAACCCGTGCCATACTTTGACCTTTCGCCCGCGACGGTGGAAACTCTTGGAATATATGGGGCGCTGTGCGGTGCGGCAACAGCAAGACCGGCACAAATCCAGCCGATTCCATAGATTTCTATGGGCAGGGCGGAGGGTTGGCGGCGCGCCGCGGCGACAGCATAGCGACCCGAGCGCGCGATCACCGATCCGGCCAGGAGCCCATCATGACCCGACCCTTTGAGGGCATTCGCATCATCGACGTCACCCATGTGCTGGCTGGTCCCTTTGCGGCCTATCAGCTGGCGGTGCTCGGCGCCGACGTCATCAAGGTCGAGCATCCGGACGAGCCGGACCAAAGCCGCGAGGGCGGCACCGACCGGGCGCTCAACCGGCGCAATATGGGCACCTCCTTCCTGACCCAGGGATCGAACAAGCGGTCGATCACCCTCGATCTGAAGCAGGAAGACGGCCGCGAGGTGCTGCGGCGGCTCGTCGCGGGGGCCGATGTCTTGGTCGAAAACTACCGGCCCGGGGCTTTTGGGGCGCTCGGCCTCGGTTACGAGGCGCTGGCGGCGATTAACCCGCGCCTGATCTACTGCTCGATCTCGGCCTTCGGCCAGGACGGCGTGCGGCGCGAGCAGACCGCCTATGACCATGTAATCCAGGCGACCTCGGGCATCATGGCCTCGACCGGTACCGAGGAGGTCAACCCGATCAAGATCGGCGCCCCGGCGGTCGATTACGCGACCGGCACGATGGGCGCCTTCGCGCTGGCCAGCGCCCTGTTCCAGCGCGAGCGCACCGGCAAGGGTCAGCACATCGACCTGGCGATGCTCGGCGTCGCGATGATGATGCAGGCCTCGCTGATGACCGGCTATCTCCGCAACGGCACCGAGCCGCAGCCGCACGGCAACAAACAGCCCTTTGCCACCAACAGCGCGTATGACGCCAAGGAAGGCATGGTAATGATCGGCGCCAGCAACATCCGCCAGCAGGCGCGGTTCTGGCGCGCGGTCGAGCGGCCGGACATGATCAAGACGGACAACGAGGCGCGGATCGACGACCGCGAGCGCGAGGCGGCGGTGATCGCCGACATCATCCGGACCAAGACCGCCGACGAGTGGGAGACCTATTTCCAGGCGCGGCATGTACCGGCCGCGCGGGTGCGCAGGATGGCCGAGGCACTCGCCGACCCGCATTTCGCGACGCGGCGGGTGTTCCACAAATTCGACTCGCTGCCAGGGCTCGACGGGCCGGTCGGCGTGCCGCTGGCCGCGTTCAAATTCGCCCATGGCGGCCCATCTATCGAGCACCCGCCGCACGAGATGGGGGCCGACACCGAATCGGTGTTGCGTGAACTCGGCTATACGGCGAGTGACATCGCGGGGTTCCGCACCGCGCGCGTGATCTGACCGGCCGCCGTCCCGGCCGTCAGCTGCGTTTCGGCGCAGCTGACGGCGCACAACGCGCGCAAAGCCGGAAGAAAATCGTGGACACCGCGAGCCGGACGGCGGACATTCTCCCAGCGGATGTGAGGTTGTGTAACCGGCCTTGGTCCGCGCCTCTGTGGGGATCCTTTTTGCGTAGCGCGCTCCCGCGAGCAGCGGTGGGGGCTTCGGGTCGGGAGAGACGCCATGCCGTCGCTCGTGCGTCGAACCTTGTTGACGCCGTTCTGGCTCGCCCAGGTGCTGACCCAGGAAAAATTCTTCGCCCGCAACCCGGTCATCGGCAGTCGCTGGCTCAACGAGCGTGGGCTTCACACCGCTCGCGTGGCCGCGGCACATCGTCTGGCGACGCAGCGGCGGAGCCGCCTGGCGCGGCTGATCGGCGCGGCGGACCGGGAGTGCATCGATCGCGACGGCTATGTCGTCAAACGCAATTTCCTGCCGCCAGATCTGTTCGCCGATCTCACCGCCGAGATCCGGCAATTGCGTGCCCCGGCTCGCGAGATGGTCGAAGGCGACACGATAACTCGCCATATCGCGCTCGATTCGCGGGTGCTGCAGCGCGTTCCGGCGGCGCAGCGCCTGCTGGACATGCCGGAATACCGCAATTTGATCCGCTATGCCGGATCCTCGGCAGCGGCGCCGATGGTCTATATCCAGACCGTGCTGAGCCACGCGGTACAAGGGACAGCCGATCCGCAGCGCGATCTCCACACCGATACATTCCATCCGACCGTCAAGGCATGGCTGTTTCTTACCGACGTCACGTCCGAGGCGATGCCGTTCGTCTATGTCCCCGGCTCGCATCGCCTGACGCCGCAGCGGCTGCTGTGGGAGCGGCGGATGAGCATCCGGGCTAGTCAGCGAGCCGGCCAGCCCGAAACGCGGCTCGTGCGGGCGATCTCGCGTGATGAGCTTGCCGCACTCGAACTGCCGCAGCCGGAGCTGATTTCGGCTCCGGCCAATACGCTCGTCGTTGCCGACACCTTCGGCTTTCATGCCCGCGGCGCGAGCGCACAGCCGACCACCCGGGTCGAAATCTGGGCATTCGGCCGGCGCAACCCATTCCTGCCGTGGACCGGGCTCGATCCGTGGTCGGTCTCGGCACTCGGGCTGCGCAAGCCGAATGTGTATTGGAAATCGGTGGACCTCCTGGAAAACCTCGGGCTGGGACATCAGCGCTGGCGGCCGCGCGCCGCCGTCTCCGCCTTCGATCCGGGCTAGATCGGGGGATCGCGATGGGGGGGCATCAGATCGACACCGGGCATGACGAGAGCGGACGAGCCGCCAAGCCGCGCTCTTTCCTGTTTCTGCAAGGGCCGATCTCCGATTTCTTCGAGCGCGTGGGCCGCGCTCTGATCGCGCGCGGCCACCGCGTTCATCGGATCAACCTGCATTTCGGCGATCAGCTGTTCTGGCGTTTGCCGGCAGCGCATTTTCGCGGCCGTTTCGACGATTGGCGCGCCTTCATCGGCGAGATGCTGGAGACCCATGCGATTACCGACCTGGTATTGCATGGCGATCGGCGGCCCTACCATATCGTGGCCGCCGAAGAGGCGCGCGCCCGCGGCATCCAGGTCATCGCGACTGATCTTGGCTATGTGCGGCCCGATTGGGTCACGCTCGAACGCGACGGCATGTCGACCTATTCGCGTTTTCCCCGCGACCCCGCGGTGATCCGGGTGCTCGCCGGGCAATTTCCGATCCCCGATCTCGCGCCGCGCCATCACACCCCGTTCTGGCTGATCTCGGTTCTCGACGTCATCTACAATATTGGCTTGGTGTTCGGCCGGCCCTTCTATCCGCATTACCGCTATCACGGCCTGTCGCACCCGTTCGCCGAATATTTCGGCTGGGTCTGTTCGCGGGCGAAGCGGCTCCTGACACGGCCGGGCGCTACCAGAGCCAAGGCCCGGCTCAGGACGGCGCCCGGCTCGTATTTTGTCTACCCATTGCAGCTCGCGACCGATTTCCAAATCCGCGCCCACTCGCCGTTTGCCGATGCACGCGACGCACTGCGCCACATTATTGCCTCCTTCGCCCGCAGCGGCAGCGCTCGCAGCCTCGTCATCATCGGGCATCCGCTCGACAACGGGTTGATCGATTGGTGCAAACTGGCACGCGGCCTGGCGCGGCAATTCGGCATCGGCGACCGGGTCGTCGCCTTCGAGGGCGGCATCCCCGGAGAAATCCTGTGCCGGGCCGCCGGCATTGTCACGATCAACAGCACCGTCGGCACGACCGCGCTGGGCGGCGGCGTGCCGGTCAAGGTGCTGGGCAATGCCGTCTTCGATATTCCCGGCCTGACCTCGCAGCAACCGCTCGATGAGTTCTGGCGTGAGCCGGCACCGCCCGATCGGCAGCTGAACGAGGGCTTCCTGAAGGCGCTGATCGGCACGACGCAAGTCAAGGGCGGCTATTACACGCGCGCCGCGCAGAACCAGGCGATTGCAGGGTTTGTCGAGCGGCTGGAGGGAGGACTCTATCCCCTGCCGTCGCTCCGCGCCGCCGATCTCGCGGCCCGGCCGGTGCGGGAAACCGGCAAAACCGTCGCGATCGCCGGCCTGGTCGACGATACCGGGCTCGCCCTGGCGCGCG
>Ga0070697_100004215_pt1 | contig 11014 bp, 9 predicted proteins | sample KBSK1501metaG_FD_65475 | JGI IMG/M metagenome (GOLD analysis project Ga0070697, IMG submission 65475) | Corn, switchgrass and miscanthus rhizosphere microbial communities from Kellogg Biological Station, Michigan, USA - KBS K1-50-1 metaG | ecosystem: Host-associated > Plants > Roots >... | reverse complement strand
GCGCGGAATGCGGCAATTGCGAATCAGCCGACTGTTTAAGTTGCCGAGAGCGGCAGACGAATCGTGAAAACTGTGCCCACGCCGGGAGTGCTGTCTACCTTGATTGAGCCGTTGTGGTCTTCAACGACTTTTTTGGTGATATAGAGGCCCAAACCGGTGCCGCTCTTGGCCTGCTTGGTTGTGAAATAGGGATCGAAGATTCTAGGGAGTTGCGTCGGTTGAATCCCAGCACCGGTGTCTTCAACGCGAAGGTCGACATAGAAATCTTTTTGCGCGCAGACAACCGTGACCTTTCCCTTCTTTTCGGCGGAAGCTTGGACCGCATTGACGACCACGTTCTGGATGGCGCGGCTGATTTGCAAAGCGTCGCCCAAGAGCGTGCAGGGGTCCTCGCAGATGGTGACGTTGAGCTCGACGCCGCTCTCGGTCGCCATTGGCGCAATTCCTTTCAGGACTTCGCGAAGAATACCGGAAACTGAAATTTGTCTGGGCGGCGAAGCTTCGACGTTGCCGTAACTCTGCCACATCGTGAGCAGTTCGCGGCACAGCCGAACGTTCTGTTCGATGATGTTTAATTCTTTGACCGAAGCGGCGTCTTGTTGAGTTCCGTCGGCGCCATCGGATGTCTCGAGGCGCTTGGCGAGTAATTGCACATAACCCCAGACAATCGTCAGCGGATTGCCAAGGTCGTGAACGAATTCAGCCGAAGCCTGCCCGAGGGAAGCGAGGCGTTCTTTCTGCGCGAGTTGTTGAAGCAAACGATTGTTTAACTCTTTAATTTCGGCAGCGGCATGTTCGCTTGTCCGATGGGCCCGGGTACGTTCGACATTGCGATCAATGACCTGCTGCATTTCATGAGCATCAAACGGCTTGCTGATGTAATCGTTGGCACCAAGCCGCACAGCTTCCTTCGCAGTTTCAAGCGCACCAAAACCGGTGAGCATGATGACCGATAAATGCGGATCAATCTCGCGAATTTGGCGTAAACCCTCGATCCCGCTTAGTCCCGGCATCCGAATGTCCATGACAATCGTGTCCGGTTGCTTCTCTTTCAGGAGTTTGATCCCGGCCTCGACACAATCAGCCGTGTGCACCTGATAATTCGGTTTCAGGAGCATGCGCAAGCTTTCGCGCGGCCCCATTTCATCATCAATAACAAGGATTTGGGGGAGTTCGGTCGCGGCGGTCATAGAGCGTCAGCGGCAATAGAAGCTAGGGGCATGCCGCGGACGGGGCAGAGAAACAAAAAAAACAGGCGCAAATTCATCTAGCTCAGCCGGGCGAACGGTGAAGCAGAAATTAGTGGCACGCAAGGTGCAACTTGTGAATAAGTTCTGGGCTTCTGTGAATAAGTGATGTGTTTGGGCCGGAAAAAATATAATGACTGGAGTTAATGTAGCGTTTAGAATGCCGGGTGATTCGTTCGTGCCCGAAAAGATCGACAATCAGTTAACCGCCAGCCCCCCAGACTTGGCGGCGGCCATCGCTCGGGCTGTCTTCACGAGCCGTTCGCGCAGGTTGGTACGCCAAAAATAATGAAGCGAAACCGCGTCGTCATCACAGGGATGGGAATTCTGGCGCCGAATGGGACCGGCAATGACGAATTCTGGGAATCGCTTATCACCGGCCGGAGCGGCATAGGCCCGATTACGCTATTTGATGCGAGCGATCTAAAAAGCCGGATTGCCGGTGAAGTAAAAAATTTTGATCCGCACGATTACATCGAACCGGAGCTCAAGCCGAGGCGAATGGCGCGGCACACCCAATTCGCCTACGCCGCGACCATGATGGCGCTCGAAGATGCAGGCCTCGAGATAAGTGAAACAGACTTGCCCAGTCCGACACCTATTGTTGTGGGAGTAAGTACGAGCGCGATGGACATTATTGAACGATCGATCAGTGATTTCGATCGCCGAGGAGCGAATGGCATGTCTCCAACGGCAGTCGGCGCTTTGACGCCTCAAGCGGCCGCGAATGCCATCGCGGATAGAATTGGTGCACGCGCCCATGCCGCAACAGTTTCTTCTGCTTGCCCATCCGGGTTGGATGCGGTCGCGCTGGCCGTGGACATGGTTCGATCGGGCGCGGCGGAATTGGCGATCGCGGGCGGAGCTGACGCGCCAATTACAAGACATACCTTCGCCGCCTTTATTGCGACTGGGTTAAGTTCTTTTCGCAATCGCGAACCGGAAAAGGCAAGTCGCCCATTTGATAGCGAGCGCGACACCGGAGTGATTTCGGAAGGCGCGGGAATGTTTGTCTTGGAGACCTTAGAAAGAGCTGAAGCTCGAGGCGCGAAGATCTACTTGGAGATCGATGGATACGCTAGGCAAAGAGACCGCGGCCCAGACGATCCAGCTTCGGGATTGGCTGATTCGATGAGGCTGGCGTTGGCAAATGCCGGCCGATCAGAAAACGACGTCGATTATATTTCGGCGTATGGACCGGGCCATCCCGTTCTCGACGCAGCCGAAGTGCGTTATATCAAGGAAGTCTTTGGCGAGCGCGCTTATTCAATTCCGATTAGCTCCATCAAGGGTGTTACCGGCAACCCGCTGGCAGCGGGAGGCCCGTTGCAACTGGCGGCCTGCGCCTTAAGCTTCCGCGACCAGATCATCGCGCCGACGACGAATTGCGAACTGCCGGATCCGGAATGCGATTTAGATTTTGTGCCTTTGCGAGCAAGAAAAGCAAAGTTGAATTGCATTTTGATGAATGTCCGAGGCTTGGGAGGCAGCGCCAGTTCGCTAGTGGTCTCGCGACCTAATCACAAATGATCGGCTCCACCATCGCAATTTTGATCGCGTTGCTAACTCAGTTAGCACTGGGATTAGCCGTCTTTTTAGCCAATCGGCATCGAAAGTCTAATCAGGCATTTTTGCTTTTATCTTTAGCTGCGGCAGCGTGGCTGGTCAGTTTGTATTATATACTCACCGCGACAAGCCTTCAGGCTGCACAGATTGGAATCCGCGAAGCCTCTTCGGCTGGGATTCTGATTATTGCGATGTTAAATCTTTTACGCTTGTCCATTGGCCGCCGCAACAATGATTGGCGCAGTATTCTTGGCCAGTCGCGCGTTTGGCTAATCGTGACCGCTGCAATTATTGTCTTGTGCCAGACAAAATTTTTCCTTCAGGGGGTGCGAATGTCGCGCGTTGCGAGCCACCCGACACCAGTCCCAATATACGGCCAAGGGGTGTACATTTACGTTAGTTATTTTGTTGGCGCGATTGCTTTACTCGGGGTTACTACATGGCGCGATCTGAGACGGACTACGGGGGGCGAGCGAACGGAGATCGCATTCATATTGATCGGAGGCATTGCCGCAGTGGTAGTCTCGTTGCCACTTTCGCTTCTTTTGGGCGGGTTTTTCAGGCCGTCGCAGCTTTCTTGGTTTGCTCCATTCCGAGTCGTCTTCTTCAGCATCGTTGTCGCCTACGGAATTGCGACGCGCAAGATGATGGAAGTTGGCGTCTTGCTGCGGCGATTTATTTCCTATGCATTGCTCGCGGGATACCTGCTCGCGCTTTACGCGCTGGTGTGGTGGCTAGTGGCCACTGCGCTCCGTTCTTCCATTCCAAGTGCGCATACAATCGCACACGTAACTGCCGCGATTGTCATCGCCTTTGCTATGGCTCCTGCTCGCGGTATCTCCCAGCGATTGGCGGAGCGTCTCTTTATCGGTTCCCATCGACTCGATTTTCGCGCGACGGTTAGTAAAGCGGCAAAAATCCTGGCGTCAGTAACGACACTACGCGATTTGCTCGATCGTTTCGCCAATACTGTCGCCGAGGCGGTTGGCACGGATCGGGTTTTCATCCTTCTTCCAGACAAGCAGGGATTTTTGCAGCGTTATCCGATGGTCGAGCCTGGGGCACGCTATTGTTTGGAGTTGACGCGCGACCAGGCGACGATCGCCGAACTGGAGTCGAATCGCGAGCCGATCGTCTTGGACGAGCTGCGCCGTGCGAGGCCAACGCCGCAACTTCAGCGAGTAATGCGGCAATTGGATTCACTTCAAATCGCGCTAGCGATGGGAATTTTCGCGCGGGATCACCTGGCTGGCGTATTGTTGCTTGGAACGCGAAAGTCCGGCCGCATCTATGGCGCGACTGAACAAGGCGCACTTCAAGTTTTGTGCGGGCAACTGGCAGTCGCGATTGAAAACGCAGAGCTTTTCACCGAAGTCCAAAACGCCAAGATCTACAACGAAACGTTGCTCGAAAATTTGACCAGCGGTGTCATCGCTGCAGGAATGGACGATCGGGTGACGGTTTTCAATAACGAGGCCGGTCAAATCACCGGCTTAAACCCGCAAGAGATGCTCGACTGTTCGTTGAGCGCTCTCCCGCTCGAACTGGCAGAACCGCTAATCACGACTTTGCGCACGGGCGAGAGCCAGGAAAACAGTGAGATCGCCTTGCGGGCTGGGACCGGTGACGTGATCATCCGCGCCAGCACGTCGATTTTTCACGGACAAGATCGACAAGTACTGGGCGCGCTAATGGTGTTAACGGACATCACCGCGATTAAACGTCTCGAACTGCAGATTCGCCGCAGCGACCGACTCGCCAGTCTTGGAACGCTTTCGGCGGGAATGGCGCACGAGATCAAAAATCCGCTCGTCTCGCTTAAAACCTTCGCCCAACTGCTGCCCGAGCGTTACCAGGATTCCGATTTTCGAGATACGTTTTCGAATTTGATCGGGCACGAGATCGACCGAATTGATTCGCTGGTCAATCAGCTGCTTCGTTTTGCGCGACCCGCCAAACCGATTCTCAAACCGCTCCACACGCATGAGATTTTGGAAAAAGCGCTGACTCTGGTTGGCCATCGGCTCTATCAAAAAGATATCAAATTGGATCGCTCATGGCACGCAGACACCGATACCATTCACGGCGATGCCGATCAGTTGGAACAGGTTTTTCTCAATTTCTTTTTAAACGCAATGGATGCGATGAAAACGCATGGTGAATTGTCGGTGAAGACCGAGATCCGCTCGGACGAACAATGGGTAAGCGCCCTGACTTACACCAATGGAGAAAATAGCGGGAATGGACAAGCGCGTGAGGCTTTGCGCATTACGATTCGCGATAGCGGAGAGGGAATTCGCGCGGAAGATATTCCGCATGTCTTCGATCCATTCTTCACCACCAAAGATTACGGAACCGGATTAGGCTTATCGGTTGTGCACGGAATCATCCAGGAGCATGGAGGGCAGATCGAAGTTGAGAGCGAATTGCAAAAGGGCACCGCGTTTCACATTTTGCTCCCGTTAGTGCGGTTTGACAGCAAGGTGGCTGCCGCATGACGCCCGCGCCGGTCTGCATCTTATATACTCAGGATGCCGAGCTCGTTCGCCGGACGAGAGCATTCTTGCGCACCATGTCGCAAGTGCGGCACGTGAACGACCCCGATCGTCTCGAATCTGTTCTGCAACAAACGGGCCCGTCCGTTCTAATGATGGACCTCCGCTCCAAGGAATGCCGTGAATTAATCGATCAAATCCAAAATGAGCAGCCCGATGTTTTGATCATTGCATTCGGTGTTGGGCAATCCGAAACGTTGCGCGAGGCCGACCAGTTTGGAATTTACGCCGCGGAAGAAATCGGCCTGGAACGACGCCGTTTTCAAGCGCTGCTCGGGCGCGCTTTCGATTATTTGAAAGTTTCGCAGGAAAACCGCGATTTGCGCGAGACATCGACAGTGACGCCGGAAATCTCCCGCAAAGGCGAAGCCACACGCCAGCCGCTCGACGTGACACGGACGTTTCCGTTGCTCCGATTTCCGCGAGTCCTTCGTCGTTTGGACAATATCGACGTGCTTGTGACAGCCGTTGTCGAAGCGTTGGCTGATGCGGCCGGCGTGAGTCGCGTTGGACTTTTTTCGCGAACGCGCAAGGGAGATCCATATCAGCTGCGGGCCGGTCTGCATTGTTTGCCCGAAACCGAAGAACTGCAGTTTGGAGAACGCGATGCGCTGGTGCGCTGGTTCGAATTGAATGCGCATCTGATTTCGCGCGCCAATCTTGTTCGAACGCAAGACCAACGACAGCGCACAATCATGCGGCGCGCTCTCGACATGTTCGGCGCCGAAGCGATCGTGCCGCTCTATGCGCGCGGCTCCATCATCGGCTGGGTTTTCTTTGGACACCGTGTCACCGGGCAGCTCTTCGACGACCGCGATCTGGAGGGCCTTACAACGCTGGCCGAACATGTTTCGACTGTTCTCGAAAATGCTCTTCTTTACGAGGAAGCGACTGTTCAAAAAACGCTGGCCGAAACACTGCTGAAATCGATTCCACCCGGTATTGTCGCCATCGATGAAGACGCAACTGTTCGGTGGTTTAATCCGCCCGCGGAAAAAATTCTCGGCGTGTCCGCCGCCACCGCTTTGAATAAACCGGTTGAAAGTGTCGGCACCAGACTCGCCGGCTTGCTGCGCGAAACGCTGGAATCGAAAACACCGATGCCATCGCAGCAGTGGATCGATAATAACACGCGGCGATCGCTTTCGGTGGAAACGCGTCAACTCGCGGATAACGGTTCGCCGCTCGGCGCGGTCGCAGTGATTCAGGATTTAACCGTCCAAGAAACTTTGCGCGAAAAACAAGTGTTGCTCGACCGAGCGACGTTCTGGACCGACTTGGCCGCGAGCATGTCTCACGAGATCCGCAATCCGCTGGTGGCGATCAAGACCTTCGCGCAACTTCTGCCGGAGCGTTTCGACGACGCCGATTTTCGCAAGGAATTCAATCAGATCGTGGTGAGCGAAATCGATCGTCTTGATAAAATTATTACCCAGATTAACAACTTCGCCCATCCACCCGAGCTTGTGTTTAAACCGATCGACGTTCGCTCACCGGTCAAGAAGGGCGTGGAAATTGCCAGATCGCGTTATGGCATCAACGGGAAAGTGGAATTGGAAACGTCCCTGCCCAGCAATCTGCCGCGCGTGTTGGGCGATGAAGCGGCCCTGGCCGAAGCATTCGCCCACCTTGTCGCCAACGCCGCTGAAGCCAGCGCGGATCGCAATAAGCCGCGCATCACACTTTCGGCGAAACCAGTCCGGGAAGGACGACATCCCGCCGCGGTCGTCGTAACAGTGCGCGACAACGGCTCAGGCATCTCTCCGGAAATAAAAGAGAAAATATTTTCACCGTTTTGCACGACCAAACCGCGAGGAATGGGTCTCGGTTTGCCGATCGTGAAACGAACGGTATTTGATCATCACGGCCGCGTAGAAGTCGATTCGAGCTCAAAAGGAACGCAGGTCAGCGTGCTCTTACCCGCAACGAGCGGCCAGGATTAACGAAAATTTCGAGTTGCGATTTGCGGCCGGCGATTTGAGGCTTTGCAAAAGCAAGTCAGCATTTTCCCGCATTTATGATCGTCACTACCGCTCAACTCTACAAGGTGGCCTACGGCAAGTTTGCTATCGGCGCCTACAACATCAACAACATGGAGCAATGTCTCGGGCTTTTCCGCGGCAACGTGCAAAGCAAAGCACCGTTCATTATTCAACTCTCCAAGGGCGCGCGGAAATACGCCGACAAACGAATGCTGGAAGCCATCATTCGCACGGCCGAGGGAATGTTTCCCGACGCAATCTTTGCCGTCCACCTCGATCATGGCGACGAAGAAGCCTGTTACGACTGTATCGCATCGGGTTTTTATAGTTCGGTTATGATCGACGCCAGCCATGAGTCGTTTGAACAAAATGTCGCAATTACAAAACGCGTCGTGGACAAGGCGCATCCCAAAGGCATCAGCGTTGAAGCCGAGCTCGGCAGACTTGGCGGCGTCGAAGAAGACATCAAGGTGGATGAAGGGCACGCTTGCCTGACGAATCCGGATGAGGCGGTGGAATTCATCAAACAAACGAAATGCGACTCGCTTGCCGCCGCCATCGGCACCAGTCATGGAGCCTACAAGTTCAAAGGACAGCAATCCCTGCACTTTGACGTGATTGAAGGAATTCGCGACAAGGTAAAGAAAGCGGGACTTCCCCCTACTCCAATCGTCATGCACGGCTCATCGAGCGTTCCGAAATCGGAGGTCGAACGCATCAACGCCGCCGGCGGCAAACTCGATCCGTCCGCTCGCGGCGTGAACGAAGAAGAGTATCTGCCCGCCGCGAAACTCGGCGTGACGAAAGTGAACATCGACACTGACGGACGCCTCGTTTGGACGCGCGTCCATCGCGAATTCTTCCGCGATCATCCCGAACAATTCGATTTCCGGCCGCCCGGAAAAACTTTCGTCGAGGAGTATGCCAACTTCATCGCGCACAAAAACGAGAAACTCGGTTCTGCCGGCCAACTGGACACGGTGCGCGGAAGCATCAAAGCTTAGATCGATATCGTCATCGCCGATGTTACAGGCGCCTCTTCAAACCACGTGAGTTTTACTCTTCAGGAACTCGCGACCCTTTGCGGCGGAGAATTGCGCGGCGACCCGACCGAAAAAATCAGCGGTGCTGCTGCACTCTCCGAGGCAGTTCCGGGCGAGATCACGTTTTATGCCGATCCGCGCTATATGGCCCGTCTGCGCAAAACATGCGCCTCAGCGGTTTTTGTTCCACTCGATTTTTCCGAGCAAACTGCAGCCGCGCAGATCCGAGTCGCGAACCCTTCGAAAGCGTTCGAACAGGTCGTTTTAAAACTCGCGCCGAAACCGATCGCCTTCGCACCAGGCATTCACCCGACCGCAGTTGTCGATCCAACTGCGAAACTCGGAAACGACGTCTCAATTCAACCGCACGCAGTCATCGACTCGCGCGCAACAATCGGCGATAATACAGTGATTGGCGCCGGCGGTTACGTCGGACAAGAAAGCGTCATCGGCGCATCATGTTTGATTTATCCAAACGTAACCATTCGCGAACGAACGCGAATCGGCGCGCGCGTGATCATTCATAGCGGCGCGGTCGTCGGCGCGGACGGCTTCGGATTTGAACTTGTTAATGGTCGATACAAGAAAATTCCGCAAATCGGAATCGTTCAAATCGACGACGACGTAGAGATCGGCGCAAACACGACGATTGATCGCGCCCGATTCGGCCGAACCTGGATCCAGGAAGGCGTGAAGGTCGACAACCTCGTGCAGATCGCACACAACGTAATCGTAGGAAAAAACTCCATTATTGCGGCCCAAACCGGCATCTCCGGCAGCACCCGAGTCGGAGAAAAAGTAATGATAGCCGGGCAAGTCGGCGTCATTGGCCATCTCACCATCAACGACAACACCATTATTGCGGCGCAAAGTGGAATCTCGAAAGACCTTCCCGGTGGCGCGTGGTTTGGCTCACCGGCTGTGCCATTGCCCGAGGCGAAGCGGCAGATCGCCTGGATTCATCGGTTGGGCAAACTCTTCGAACGAGTCAAAGCGCTCGAGAAAAAGCTGGGGTTATAGGGGTAATCCAGCGGCAGGGAAAGTGTCGGACAGGGTTAAAGGTTGGCAAGGATAGTGCTTTACTAATTATGGAAATTACAAAGATGAAGCCAACCAAACGCGAATATTCCCAGTTCCTCATCATTGATGACGACCCTGGTATCGCCAAGTTTCTGGTCACGTATCTGCGTCAGCGCGGCCATACTTGTTGCGCCCTGACCGATGGCTTCCAAACTGCTGCCTGGCTATCCGAGAACGACTGCGAGGTAGCAATTGTCGATCTTAAGATGCCGAAGGTGGATGGAATCTCCCTCATCGCTTTTATGCGAGAATCGAATCCAACACTCCCAATCGTTGTTTTCACCGGCGTCGGCTACGACGAAGAGCAAATGCACGCAGCTCTCCACGCCGGCGCGAATGGCTACGTGAGCAAGAATCTTCCGATCGAACAACTCTACTGCGTGCTCGCGCGAGTTCTTGCGACGTGTCAGCAGCGCAAACGCAGTGTTGCTTTCAACGGTCAGCAACCGGCGCTCGCTGGAGCTGCTTGATTCAGCGCTTTTCGACTGCTTCCAAAAGTTTGCGCAACCCATCAGGCGAAACGCAAGCCGCGCCATTTGCGTTGACCGTTTCCATCTCGAGAGAATCCGAGGTCGCAACCGTTATTTCGAAGCGGGAGGCATATTTGCTCGCGAGTCGCTCAATAATCGCATCCGCGGATTGACCGCGGCGGGCGTAGAAGATTCGCACATCGTGCGGATCGGACTGCTCGCTCACGCGCGCGCCGCGCCCGTCAAAAACGACCGCGACATTCACGTCCGTCCAATCCTGATACTGTCGGAGTTCCTTGATCAACGCCTCACGCGCGAGAGACGGACGTCGAGCGTGCAATTTGCGCAATTCGGGCCAGGCGAAAATGATGCTGTGACCGTCAACAATAAGGTACCGCACAGGCACTCGATATTCTAAGTCGCGCGAGTGTTGGAAGCGAGATGTCGATCTATTCCGGCGCGGCCGGCTCTTTTTTGCTCCGCTGTTTTGGCGATTCGCGCTGTTTCGAGCGCAACGTCTTTTTCTTGCGTTTCAGATACGCCCGGCGGCGTTTACGTTTCGCTCGAACTCGGTGCTGCTGACCCACGGCCCTTGTTATACGGGCGAAGCACGCTACGCGCAAGTAAGTGGCAGGGAATACACGAAATCCAGGATTGCATTTTGTCCGGAGTTCCGATTAAATAATTCGTTTGTGCTGTCCCTGTCCGACAATTTGACTCCAACTCCAAAAACGCTGATTGGCGCCTCCGCTTTGCTTCTTGTCGCGGCTGCGATTTTCGGTGCGCTTAACGTCGCGAAAGTGAAGACGCTGCGTTCAACCGCGGTCGCAGCCGTTGCCGCACGTGATAGTGTCGAGCGTGATCGCGCGAAGCTGGACAAGGAACTCAAAGCGCGCGAATCGGCGACTGCGGCAGAGCAAGCCAAGCTCACCGAGCGCGAAGGAAAGACCGGAGCTGCCGAAGGCCAACTGACGCAAATTTTGGACGAGAAGAAGCAACTGGAAGCCAAACTTCAGGATAAAGAAGCGGAGCTCCTCACATTCCAAAAGCAAATCGAAGAAAAGCAGCCCG
>Ga0070697_100004214_pt1 | contig 11015 bp, 10 predicted proteins | sample KBSK1501metaG_FD_65475 | JGI IMG/M metagenome (GOLD analysis project Ga0070697, IMG submission 65475) | Corn, switchgrass and miscanthus rhizosphere microbial communities from Kellogg Biological Station, Michigan, USA - KBS K1-50-1 metaG | ecosystem: Host-associated > Plants > Roots >... | reverse complement strand
AGGCCGACTGCGACGCCGAATCGTCGGGTCGCGCGCCGCTCGACACCGCTCGGTGTGTCCGCCGCGTCGAAGACCGACCGGCTCAACACGCCGTTCACCCGCAACGACCCGGTGAGGGCGCTCGCGAGCGGCCACTCCACGACCGCCGCCGCGCGGCCCCCCACCCGATTGCGCCGCTCGCCGTCGAAGTTCCAGAAGTCGATGGCCGGGCCCGCCTCGACACGCACGTCTACTCCCATGCCGAAGCGTGCCACGCGGAGCGACATCTCCGGAGCGATCTCCCAGAGCGAGCCGATCGCGTACTGCACCACTGCTACGCCCTGTCCGTCGGCTGCCAGGCCGGTCTTCGCGTGGAGGATGTCAACCGCCACGCGCGCACGACCCAAGCCGCGGTCCAGGCGGAGCCCGAACGTCGTGGGCCGGTATGGCCCCACCGTGGCTCCGGAGCTGTCGCGCGATGTGCCGCCGAAGCGGGCCACGCCGAGCTCCACCGATACGCCCCATTGCACTGCGGCGGGGAGCCGGCCGGGCGTAAGAAGGAGTAAGGCGAGCGTGCCGGACAGCGTCCACATGAATCCCTCCGGGGTTAGGGCTTCACTGCATGGTCAAGGTGATCCACCCGTTCGTCACGTTGTTCTGGCCCTTCACGGTCCAGTTGTACCCCGGGTGCGAAAGGCCCACGACGACGTCCTCGACCGCGTTGCCGACCAGCTCGTCGTTCGTGTTGATCAGCGATGCCAGCGCGGCCCACAACTTCTGGAAGGCGCTCGCCCGCTTGAACGTCTTCAGTGTCCACGCACTCGAATCATTCCCCGCGGTGATGGACTTGTACGCCCCGTCGACGGCCTTGATCGCGTCGTTCAAGAGGTTCCTGTCCGCTTTGATCTGGCACGCCGTGTCGTCGTCTTCGACTACGAACACCCGGATGTTCTGCCCCGGATGCGCGGCGTTGTAGGCGTCGAGCTGGGCCTTGCTGAACAGCAGCACGTTGCCGCTCCAATCGAGCGCGTTCTGATCGAAGTAGTAGGGCGCCGGTTGCTTCTCGCCGGCGCACTGGTAGTCGGTCAGCGAATCGGTCTGCCCCTTCTGGCCGAGGATATGGACCTCAAACTCGGGCGCGCCTTTCAACCAACCCTCAAAATCGTCCACGAAGTGGGCTTGGGTCAGGTACAGGCCCGGCGCCGCCGGCGGAGGTGGCGGCGGCGGGGGCCAGGGAAAGAACCCCCCGCACCCGAGGCAGCCGATCACGGTCGGGGCGTTCGGGGTGGTCGAAAAATCGGTCTCGACCGGGACCACCGCGATCACCGGCGTCGACGGCGGTCGCTCGGGGTCGAGCAGCTGCCGGGTGCCGTGCACGTCGAAGGCCACCGGCACGTCGTGGTCGCCCACCGCCGTCGCCACGAGCACGTTGGCGTCACCGGCCCAGATGCGGCGGTGCTCCGGAACGGGGACGTACATCTCGAGCGGGATCGCGCGGTCGGCTTCGCGAGCCAGGTCCATCGTCGCGACGCCGGTGCCGGGCGCCATCGCGGCAAGCGCGCGCCCGCGCCCGGCCGCGAGGAAGCGCTGAAACGGCAGCTTGTGCTCACGGAACGGCGAGCGATCGAGCTCGGCCTTCACGTGGGCGCGGAAGGCGGGGTCGCCGAGCGCGAGCGCAAGGGAGCGCGCCAGAAGCTCAGGTCGGCTCGCGGCGTAGGGGACGGCGGCCAGACCCGGGGGAACCTCCGGTGCGGTGCCCGGTGGGCGATCGGAACAGGCGAGCGCGCCCGCGAGGAGCGCAAGCGCCGCCACGCGTGATGTATAACTCCACATGATCACTCCTTGAGAGGTTGGGCCGGCGGGACCTACGGGCCCGTCGGCGGCCTCAAGGTGTGGAGTCCCCGCAGCAGAGCGGCGTCCGAATCGCGCGGTCGGGGTCGGAAACGTGCAGCGTGCCTTCGGCGCGATCTTTGCGGCGGATTGCCCGCCCCGATGCTCCCACTCTTCCTGCTGCTCGCCGCCTGGAGTGCCGATGGCGTTTGGCCGTCGACCGGCCTGCGCCAGGCGGCGGACTCAGGCGAGCGCCGAGACTCCGTACCTCGGGCGACGAGTCGGGCCCGGCCCTCCCCCCAGGTGCTGCCCGCGCTCTGGTCCAACGACTACGGCGGTGTGACGCTCGGGCTGCGAGCGCGTCCGATGCGTGGCCGCGACGCGGAGCGGGGCCTGTTCGTCGCATCGACCGCGACGCGCGGCGAGGCCACCAGCTCGGTCAGCCTGTACGGGCGTTGGCGCAATCCCTTCGGCGGCTCCGGGTCGCGCGTGGCCACGAGCGTGGCGGTCTGGTCGGTCGAGGGAAGAAGCGGCGCCGCCGTCACGTTCGATCGCGCCGCGCTGCGACGGGGTGCCGTCGGCGCGGACCGCCACGTCGGAGTCGCCGCCCTGTGGATGGCGACGACCAACGTGGACTACCTCGATCGCCGGCTGTGGGACGACGCGGGCTCGTTCCAAATCGGCCCGTGGATCTCGAGCGTGGCACGGCGCGGCGAGACGGTGGTGCGTGCGCGGGGCGGTGTCAGCCTCGGCTTGGTCTACCAGCACGCGACGCCCCAGGTCGCGTCGGGGCACCACTACACTTACAGGGGATTCAGCCGGGTCACGGGTGAAGTGAGCACGCGCACGACGTTGTCTCGCGCGACCACGTTCGGCGCGCGGGTGTTCGCGGGCGCGTTACTGGGGTCGTCCAATCCCGTGCGGCAGCTCCGCATTGCGGTCGCCGGGGCTGATCCGTACGAGACCTTCTCCAACCCATTCCTGCGCAGCCGCGGCGCCCTGCTCGTACGGCCGGACTTCCACTATCAGGCCCCCGGGGGCGGCAACCTGCGGGGGTTCCGCAACGACCTCGGAGGACGCTGGGCCGTCGGCGTGAATCTCGAGCTCACTCGAGCGGTGGTGCGCCGGAACGCGGGCTTCTTGCGCGAGGGTGCGCTCGAGGCATTCGTGGACCTGGGAGTCGTGGACACGCTCGCCCTGCCGTCCTCGCCGCCGGGTCAGTGGTACACGACGATGTACGACGGCGGCTTCGGCATCGTCACCCGGCACCAGGTGAAGGATCTGGCGTGGACGATGCGCTTCGAGGTGCCACTCGCGGTGAATCGTTGGGATGCCGCCGCCGACTTCCGGCCGACCAGCACGCGGTTCGCGGTGCGGTGGCAGGTGAGTTTCGCCCCGAGCTTTTGACGGACGCAGCGCCCAGACGTCAGGGCTTGGCGGCCTTCTGGGGATCGTCCGCCGGATTGACGTAGGTCATCCCGAACGGACCCATCGACGTCACCGTAATGAAGGTGGCGCCCTGCGCAGCCGCGAAGTGATGAGCTTTCGCCGGCAGCGACCCCTTTTCGCCCGCCTTCATCGGCTTCGCCTTGGATGCGTCGAATGTATCACCCATGCCCACGAGCAGCGTGCCCTTCTTGACTTCCACACTCTCGTCGGTGGGGTGGAAGTGCGGCGGGATTTTGTAGCCGCTCGGCATCGCCAGCTCGACGGTAAAGGGCCCCGCCTTGGTGGGGTCACCGCTCACCACCGCCATCCGCGCGCCCATTGGAAAGACTGCCGGGGCCGGGCCCCAATGCGGCTTTTCCGCGGGGGCGGCCTGGGCGTGAATTCCTGGGGCCACCGAGAGCAGGAGGCACGTGGAGAGGCCGAGAGCGCGCATAAAACCTCCGAAAGGGGTGAGAGAGCGTAGGCATGATGTAGCTCACCGGCGGCGCCGTCAAGCTCGACGGCGCGAGGCGCACGTACTCGGTCCGGCCAGCGGCGCTTCCTTCGACCACGAGGCGGGTGACGTTCTCGGCCACGGGCGTCGAAGGATGCATCGCAAACAACGGTGAGCCGGCGGTGTACGGGCGGTCGACCCGGTAGCGAGCGATCGCCTAGAAATGCAGGGCGGTGCCCAGGCTAACCGCGGAAAGCGAGCCTCGCAGCTCCCGGGCCTCGAGCTGCAACAAGCGGCCGCCCACCCGCACTCGGAGGCCCACGCCGACGATCGCTCTGATATCTCCGTGCGTTCCAAAGTTTGGAGCCGGGATCTTCCCCACCGTGCCGTCGGCGCGATGATAGTAGCCTGACCCAGAGCTCCAGGTCTGCAGGGCGGCCAGCCCGCCCACGAAGTAGGGCGAGACTCGCCCGCGCGGCCAGGGGGTGATCGCGCCGGTGACGCCGACACAACCCTCTGCAACTGTGGCAAGGTCGCAACGGGGTCGCGGTCAGCGAGCGCGCCGGCGCTCGCCGACCTTTGCGTCAGCGACCGTCCACCACCCCTTGGCATCGCGCCGCAATTCGAATACTGCCTGCAGGCCTTCGACTGCGTACTCGACCACCGCCTTCGCATGCGAACCGTTGAGCTCGAACATCACGATCCGCAGGTGCGGCCGCGTCCCCACTTCCTGGTCGGGGACGATTTGTAGTGGCTGACCGAACTTCGCTGGCGTGACACCGGGCTCCAACAGATGGTCCGAGACGACCAGCGGCACCCGGCCCGGCAGCTCCGGATGGAGGTACGGGGCGAGCGCCGGATGGCGACGATCAATTTGAGGACCGGCCTCGGAACGAGCGGTTGCGATTGTGAGAGCGTGACGAAAGCAACGAGGACGGAGAGAATTCTCATTCGTCGGCAAGACGCTTCGGGGCCCGGTTCCGCCACGCGGTGATCAGCGCTTCGCGAACCGCGCCCTTCCTGGCGGTCCGCAACCTGACATTCGTCGCCCCACCACGACCCCAGCCGCCGTCGACCGGCATGAAGGCGGCGGGCTGTGCTCGCACGAAGAAGCCCTGTTGCTCGGGCGTGAGCTTGACCATGCCCCAGCCGCTGCGGGGATGGCCCAGGGTCGCGAAGATGCGACCCGCCACGCGAAAGTCCGGGTGACCCATATGAGCGGCTTCCGAGGCCTGCGGCAGACTCAAGGCGATGCGTCGAAAATCAGCGGCGGTCATGCATGGCATAAGCTGCGGGTGCGCGCCGTCGGGTCAAGGCCCCGCCAGATCCCGCCTCCCCATCGCCACCGGCAGGCTGTAGCTTCCCAACCTCCATGCTCCCGCTCCTTTTTCTGCTGGTGGCCCCGGACACCACCGGCTACTGGCAGCAGCGCGTCACATATCAGATCACCGCGTCACTGGACGAGCCATCCGGCGTGCTCGCCGGCCGCGCGCGGATCGGCTATGTGAACCACTCGCCCGACACGCTGCGCGACTTCTACGTGCACCAGTACCTGAACGCCTTCCGTCCCGGCTCGCGCTGGGCCGCGGCCGACTCGGCCGAGCAGCGCGAGCGGTTTCAACACCTGAAGGACCCGGACTACGCGTTCGAGCGCATCACGGGCGCGACCGTGATGGGCCAGGCCATGCGCCCCGATTACCCGTATGCCCCCGACTCGACCATCGCGCACTGGACCCTGCCGCGGTCCCTCGGCCCGGGCGATTCCCTGGCGGTTGAGATCGACTGGCAGGCACGGCCGTCTACCTTGCCACGGCGCCAGGGCCGCCAAGGTCGGCGCTTCGATTTCGCGCAGTGGTACCCCAGGGTGGTGGTGTACGACCGCTCCGGCTGGGAAGACCACCCGCTCTATCCAGGGGGTGAGTTCTACGGTGAGTTCGCCACCTACGATGTCGCGCTCGACCTCGCCCAGGACCAGGTGGTCGGCGCCACCGGCGTGCCGGTGGAGGGCGACCCGGGCTGGGACCACGCGAAAGCGGACCCGAATCTCCGGATCGACTATCAGCGACAATGGTACCGCTCCCCGCTTCCCGCTCCCGGGTGTGCGGCGATGCGCGTCGGACCGGGCCGGAAGTGTGTCCGCTTCAGGGCCGAAGACGTCCACCATTTCGCCTTTTCGCTCAACCCGGCGTACGTGTACGAGCAGGGCCGCTACGGCGATGCCGTGGTGCGCGTGCTGTACCAACCGGGCGACCGCGCCACTTGGGGGCAGGGGAAAGCCGTCCAGAACACCGTGCTGGCGCTCGCCTGGCTCGACTCGCTGTTTGGGAAGTACCAGTGGCCTCAGCTCACCAACGTGCATCGCATCGAGGGCGGCGGGACGGAATTCCCGATGATGATCATGGACGGCAGCGCATCCCTCGGGCTCATCGTGCATGAGACGGGCCACCAGTACGTCATGGGCCAGCTCGCCAACAACGAGTGGCGCGAGGGATGGCTCGACGAGGGGTTCTCGGACTTCCAGGAGGGGTGGTTCTTCGAGTCGCACGGTGGCCCGGCGGCGTACGACGGGCTCGAACCGAGCGTGCTGTGGCTCGACCTCGAGCGCTGGAGCGAGCCGGTCTCGACCGTAAGCGAGCACTTCCGCGACTTCGTGATCTATCAGGAGATGGTCTACGCCAAGGCGCAGCTGTTCTACGAGCAGCTGCGTTACGTGGTGGGCGACGACGTCATGCGGCGCATACTACGCGTGTATTTCTCTCGCTGGAAGCTGAAGCACGTAGACGAGGACGCGCTCCGCGGCGTGGCCGAGGAAGTGTCGAAACAGGATCTCAAATGGCTGTTCGGCGAGTGGCTGCACGCGACCCCGCTCGTCGACTATCGGCTGCGGCGTGTGGAACGGCAGCGGCTTGCCGACGGGCGCTGGCGTACCGTGGTGACCATCGAGCGTAGGGGCGACGGCCGCATGCCGGTCGAGATCGGTGAGCGTGATACCATCTACGCCCGGGCCACGGGCGAGCCCGCCACCGAACGGATCGAGTTCACGACCGCCCGAAAGCCCGGCCGCCTCGTCCTCGATCCGCGCGGCCGCACCCACGATTACGACATGCTGAACAACCGCGAGAGGCGCCCGTTCGTGGGCCGGGCGGCGGTCGCCCTGCGGCTGGACGATCCCACGCGGGAGACAGCCCGGCGGGACAGGCTGGTCAGCGCGTGGCTGCCCGTCGCCTGGTCCAACGACTTCGGTGGCGTGACGCTCGGCGTCCGGAACCGGAGCAACTACCTGGGCCGCTACGAGCGCGGCCTGCAGGTCGCGTCGGTGGGGACTGCCGGGGGCGAGGGGCGTGACCGTGTCGGGTTCTACGGCCGCTGGGCCAACCCGATCCGCCACCTCGTGCCGCGGACCGAGACCGGCCTGGCCGCGTGGTACGTGGAGGGACGGGCCGGCGTCGCCCTCTCGGTCGACCGCGCGCTGCGGGAGCACCTGGGCTTCGGCGCCGACCCCCACGCGGGCTTCGACGCCCTCTGGATGGCCACGACCAACCTCGCCTATGTCGACCGCCGGCTGTGGGAGGACGCCGGGACGATCGAGGCGGGCCCCTGGGTCTCCACCGCGGTGCAGCGCGGGTCGGTCCTCGTCCGGGCGCGGCTCGGCGCTCGCGGCGGGCTGGTGTATTCGAACCCGGGGCCCGGGTACGGGTCCTCGTCCCGCTACGACGTGGAGGGCTTCGGCCGCTTCACGGGCGAGGCGAGCGTGCGCGCGCCCTTCGCGCTCGGCACGAGCCTCGGCGTGCGCCTGTTCGGCGGTGCGTACGCCGGCCACTCGCTCCCCCTGCCGCAGCGCCGGATTCCCATCGCCGGCGCCGACCCGTACGAGACGTTCACCAACCCCCTGTTGCGCAGCGCGGGTGCCCTGTTCGTCCGGCCCGACTTTCATTATCACGCGCCTGGCAACGGCAACCTGCGGGGCTTCCGGAGCGACCTGGGCGGCCGCTGGGCGCTGACCGCCAACGCGGAGCTCACCCGCTCCGTGTGGCGGCGCGATCGCGGTATCTTGCGGGATGTGGCATTCACCGGTTTCGCAGATGGCGGGCTCGTGGACACGCTGGCGGTCCCCGCCACGAGCCCAGGGCGCTGGTACGCCCCTTTGTATGACGGGGGCCTGGGGCTCGTGACCCGCCACCAGATCCGGGACCTGGCCTGGACCATGCGGATCGAGCTGCCGTTGGTGGTGAGCTCCCCGAGCCACGCCGCGGATCTGAGGCCCGGCACAGGTAAGCTCGCCTGGCGGTGGCAGCTGAGCCTCGCCCCGAGCTTCTGATGGACACGCGAGCGAGCGATCGGCGTGGGTTCTTCCGCGACGCCATGATCCGGCTGGCGCGCGAAATGGCGGAGCGTACCGAGCAGCGCGTCGCCCCGCGGCGCTACTTCCGGCCGCCGGGCGCGGCCGACGAAATCGCCTTCCTCGCGTCGTGCACCCGCTGTGGCGACTGTATGCCGGTGTGTCCGGTGCACGCGATCATCAAGGCCCCGCCCGCCGGCGGACTCGCCGCCGGCACCCCGATTATCGATCCGGCCATCCAGGCGTGTGTCGTGTGCGCGGACATGCCGTGCGCCCACGCCTGCGCCACCGGCGCTCTGGTGCCGCCGGCCGGGGGGTGGGACGAGATCCACATGGGGGTGCTCGAGCTCGACCCCGAGCGCTGCATCACCTTCCAGGGCGTGAGCTGCGGCGTGTGCGCCCGCGCCTGCCCGGTGGGGGAGCGGGCCCTGGCGATGGACGCGGGCGGGCACCCGGTGCTGCGGCCCGAAGGTTGCGTGGGGTGCGGGGTGTGCGTGACCGCATGCGTCACTTCACCGTCTTCGTTGCGGTTGAGCCTGCCGTCGCCCGCATGACTGAGTGCGGAATGCGGAGTGCGGAATGCGGAATTGCAGGGGGAGGTCGTTCGCCGAGCGACGCCCAGCATGACACTCCGCATTCCGCATTCCCCATTCCGCACTGGGGGGGAGGGGAAAGTGACTGACCTGCCGTACCGTGTGGATAAGCCGTGGGGCCACGAGCTGATCTGGGCCAGGACCGACCGCTACGTCGGCAAAATCCTGCACATCGAGCCCGGACACGTGCTGTCGCTCCAGTACCACAACAAGAAGGATGAATCGATCTACGTGCTCACGGGCGAGATCATCCTGCGTCTCCAGCGGGGCGAGACGCTGATCGAACGCCCCATGACGCAGGGGGCGGCCTTCCACATCGAGCCGAAGCTGATCCACCAGTTCGAGGCGGTGGCGCCGACCGACTTGCTCGAGGCCTCGACACCCGAGATCGACGACGTCGTGCGGCTCAAAGACCGCTACGGGCGCGCCTGACATGAAAGTCATCGTCCCGCTCGCCGGAAAAGGGACACGGCTCCTGCCCCTCACCAAGCGGGTCCCGAAGCCCCTGGTGCGCGTCGCAGGCCGGCCAGTCATGGACTACGTGATGGACGCCGTGCAAGGCCTGGACGTCGACGAGCTCATCGTCATCACGGGACACCTGAAAGATGTGGTCGAGCGGTACATCGTCGAGCAGTACCACATCAAGGCGACCTTCGTCGAACAAAAGACGTTGGACGGCACGGCCGGCGCTATCAACCTCGCACGCCCCTACGTGGACTCTCCCGTGCTCATCATCTTCGTGGACACGGTGTTCGAGGCCGATCTGTCGCTCATCAACCGGGTCGACGCCGACGGGATCATCTGGGTCAAGGAAGTGGAGGACTATCAGCGGTTCGGCGTGATCGTGACGGATGCGGGAGGCTACATGACCCGCATCGTCGAGAAGCCGAGCACCCCGATTTCGCGGCTCGCGAACATCGGGCTGCAGTACGTCAGGGACTGGAAGGCGCTGTTCGACGGCATCGCGCACGTCTTGCACCAGCCACCGGGTAAGGGCGGCGAGTACTATCTCACCGATGCGTTCCAGTACATGGTGGACCGGGGACGCCGCCTGCTCGCGGCGCCGGTCGCCGGCTGGTACGACTGCGGCAAGGTGGACACACTGCTCGAGACCAACCAGCATCTGCTGGAGCGGGGCCGGGCGCGGATGCCTTCCGGCCCGCGCCCACGCTGCACCATCGTCCCTCCCGTCTACATTGAGGACGGCGTGTCGATCCAGGACGCCACCATCGGGCCCAATGTATCGATCGAAGCGGGGAGCGTCGTCGTCGAGAGCACTATCACGAACAGCATCCTCGGCAGGAACGTGCGAGTCGTGCGGGGGACCGTGAAGGACTCGCTGGTAGGCGACGACCAGACGATCGAGGGCAAGGTCCTGCAGCAGAGTGTGATGGACGCCGGGGAGACCGCGCCGGCAAGGTAGGCGAAGGGGAGGGGCTCGGTGACCGTGGGTGAAGCGCGGGAGCTGTTCGCCTACAACGCGTGGGCCAACCGGCGGCTCTTCGCGGCCCTCGAGCCGCTTCCCGCCGAGTCGTACTTCCGCGACCTGAAGAGCAGCCACGGCGGACTGCACGGCACGTTGTGCCATATCGTGTGGGCGGAAGAGCTGTGGCTCAACCGCTGGCTCGCGAGGCCGAATCCCGCGGTGCCGCAGGGCAGGGACCTGACGACTCTGGCCGCGGCGCGAGCGCGCTGGGAAGCCATCGAAACCGAGCGCGGTCGGTTCCTGGCGGGGCTCACCGAGCGGCGCCTGGACGAGAGCCTGGCAGTGCAGCCGAGTAGCGGCGGGGAGTATCTGCACACATTCCGGGAGATGTTTCGCCACGCGGTCGATCATTCGAGTTATCACCGGGGGCAGCTCGTCACGCTGCTCCGCCAGGTGGGCGCGACGCCGCCGGGGACGGGGCTGATTATGTTCTATCGCGAGCGTCGCGCCCCTACCGTGTAACAGGTTGAACTCCAAGAGCTTGCCAAACACTTGACGAGTATCCGGAACCAAAGTTACTTACTGACCGTTCAGTAACTAACCTCGAGACCGGATGGATTTCGCCGTGAGCCACGCCGTGACCCCATCGCACCGCCAACCCAAGCCCCGCTGGAAGCGCCGCAAGGACGCCCGGCCGGGGGAGATCGTCGCCGCGGCGCTCGAGGTGTTCGGGGAGCGGGGGTTCGCCGCGACGAAGCTCGCCGATGTGGCGCGCCGTGCCGGCGTCACCAAAGGCACGGTTTACCTCTACTTCGACAGTAAGGAAGCGCTGTTCAAGGCCGTGGTGCGGGAGACCATCGTGCCGGTCATCGCCCAGGGCGAGGCGCTGGCGCAGTCGTTCACCGGGAGCGCCCGGGAGCTGGTCGAGCAGCTGGTGCGAGAATACTGGCGGCTGGTCGGGGAGAC
>Ga0070697_100004212_pt1 | contig 11017 bp, 10 predicted proteins | sample KBSK1501metaG_FD_65475 | JGI IMG/M metagenome (GOLD analysis project Ga0070697, IMG submission 65475) | Corn, switchgrass and miscanthus rhizosphere microbial communities from Kellogg Biological Station, Michigan, USA - KBS K1-50-1 metaG | ecosystem: Host-associated > Plants > Roots >... | reverse complement strand
AGGGGAATCAGCGCCGGAAAGTACCAGTTCTCGTGCCCGGTTTCCTTGATGAGACCGTCGAGCGGATCGCGAATGTTCTCCCACAGCGCGTAGCCGTATGGGCGAATGATCATGGTTCCGGCGACCGGAGAGTTGTCCGCTAACTGCGCCTTGCGGACGACGTCGTTGTACCAGCCCGGAAAATCCTGCGACTGTTTGCGAATCTCCTTGACGAAGCCGGATTCTGGCTTTTCCTCCTCAGCCATGTGGCTTAGGAGTATAGGGGCTAGCTCGCGAGCTTCCCCTCGTCCTCTTTGGCGATGATGTCGAGCTCTCGCAGGAGAGCAGGGACCAATTCTTTTTCGGGAAAGGTGCCGACGATCTTGCCGTGCTTGAAGAGGATGCCTTTGTTCTTGCCGCCGGCGATGCCGATGTCGGCATGCTGGCCCTCACCAGGGCCGTTGACCACGCAGCCCATCACCGAGACGTTGATCGGCCGCTTGATCTTCTTCAGCGCCTTCTCAACCTCCGCCACCATCGGCAGCATGTCGATCTCGAGGCGGCCGCACATCGGGCACGCGATCAGGTTCGGCCCGGTCAGCTTTTCGGCCAGGGCGTTGACGATGCCGTAGCCCACCTCGACTTCCTCGACCGAGTCGCCGGCCAGTGAGACGCGGATGGTGTCGCCGATGCCCTCCTCGAGCAAGACGCCGATGCCGACCGCGCTCTTGACGGCGCCGGTACGCGGTGGGCCCGCCTCGGTGACGCCCAGGTGCAGCGGATAGGAGATCTTGTCGGCGATCGCCCGGTTGGCGGCGATCATGGTGGGCGGATCGGAGGCCTTCATCGAGACCTTGATCAAGTTGAAATCGAGCGACTCCAGGATGTGGATATGGCCGAGTGCGGCGCTGACCATCGCCGCTACCACCTCTTCGGTCGGCGGCCGGACGCCCGCGCCCTCTTTGGCACGGCCAGGCAGCGAGCCGGCGTTGACGCCGATGCGGATCGGGATCTCGCGCTCCTTCGCCCGCCGCGTGATCTCTTTGACTTTCTCGGGGTCCTTGATGTTGCCGGGATTTAGCCGGAGCCCGTCGACCCCCGCCTCCAGCGCCAGCAGGGCCAGCGGCGCATCGTAATGAATGTCCGCGATGATCGGCAGCGGCGAGCCCTTCTTGATCTCGATCATCGCCTGGGCCGCTTCTCTCGTCGGAACCGCGACGCGAACGATGCGGCAGTTTGCGTCTTTGAGGCGGGCGATCTCGTTGAGTGTCGCCTTGACGTCCCGCGTATCCGCCTTGGTCATGGACTGGACCACGATCTCGGCAGCGCCCCCGATCACCACGTCACCGACACGGACCGGAACCGACTTACGGCGCGCTCTCATGTCCTCATCTCAGCACATCGTTATATGTCACTAAACCGATCAAAGCAAACAAAAGAGCGAGACCGACGTAGTGCACGACCTGCTCTCGAGCCGGGTCGACCGGCCGGCCCCGAATCAGTTCCAGCACCAGGAACGCAGCGCGCCCGCCGTCCAGCGCCGGGAACGGCAGGATGTTGGCCAGCCCGAGACTCAGGCTGAGGAGCGCCACGACGCCGACAACCGACAGGATCCCTGCTTGGGCAGCGCGGGCGGTGGTCTTGACGATGCCGACCGGCCCTTCCAGGCCGCGGGGACCCAGCAGGCCGCCCAGGCTTTTGTCCGTCGCCAGCTGGTAGAGACCGCCGGCGATGCCGACGATCGAATCGCCCGTCTGGCGGACCGACAACCCCGCCGCCTCGATCGGGCCAGGTTTCCAGGTCCGCGCCGCCGGGTGGAACCCGAGAATGTAGCCGCCGGTGTTTGAATCCAGTTTGGGGGTGATAGTGAGTGTCACCAACCTGCTGTCGCGGTCGACGACCACGGTGACGGGCGTGCCCTTGGCCGCCTCGAGCGTATTCGGAAGGTCTTCGAACTTGTTGATCGGATGACCATTGACGGCCCGAATGATGTCGCCGGATTGCAGCCCGGCGTTGTACGCCGGCGTGCCGGCATCGACGGCACTGACTTCGATCGGGGTTTTGACTTCGGCCGCGCCGATCGTGGTGTAGACGCCGAAGAAGATCAACACCGGCAAGGCGAGGTTGAAGGCGGATCCGGCGACGATGACCATGAACCGCTGCCAGAGCGGATGCGCATTGAAGCTGCGCGGGCCGGCATCCATGCTACCGTCCATGCCGGCGAGCTTGACGAAGCCGCCTAACGGGATGGCACGGACCGCGTACAGCGTTTCACCGCGCTGCCAGCCCAGCAGCTGCGGTCCGAAGCCGACGCTGAACTGCTCGACTTTGATGCCGGCGAGCTTGGCGGTTAGGAAGTGACCGGACTCGTGCACGATCACCAGCAAGCTGAAGATGAGGATGACGAGCGGGACGAGGATGACAGGGCTCATGCCGGTAACTTGCTCCGAACCCGGCTGCTTCCTTCCGCCGACGTCCGGACGTGACTACGCGCCCAGCGGTCGGCGGCGATCGCCGCCTCGAGCGTGAGCTCGTCTGTTGGTTGCGCGGCCTCGATGGCGGCGCGGACCGAAGGAATGATGTCGACAAACCGGCGCTGGCCCTTCAGGAAGAGCGCCACCGCTTCCTCATTGGCCGCGTTCAGCACCGCGGGTGCCGTGCCACCTCGCTCACCAGCCTCGCGCGCCAACGCCACCGCCGGATAGCGAACCCCATCCAGAGCCTCGAAGGAGAGCTGACCGATCGCGGCCAGGTCGGGCGCGGGCGTCACGCCGTCGAGGCGCTCGGGAAAACTGAGCGCGACCGCGATCGGCAGGTGCATGTCGGGAATCCCCAGCTGCGCCTTGATACTGCCATCGACGAACTCCACCATCGAATGGACGACGCTTTGCGGATGGACGACCACATCGATAGCGCCATACGGCACATCGAACAGGAAATGCGCCTCGATCACCTCGAGACCTTTGTTCATCATGGTGGCGGAGTCGACGGTGATCTTGGGTCCCATCTTCCAGCGCGGATGGGTAAGTGCTTCCGCAATCGTGACTGTCTCCAGGCTCTCGAGTGGGCGGCGCAGAAACGGACCGCCCGAGCCGGTCAAGATCAGCCGGCGTATGGCGCGGTGATGCTCGCCCCACAAGCACTGCCAGATTGCGCTGTGCTCGCTGTCGACGGGAAAAATCTGTGATCCGTGGCGACGCATCCGCTCGCGAACGAGCTCCCCCGCCATGACAAGCACTTCCTTGGTCGCCAGCGCGATGTCCTTGCCCGCATCCAGCGCGGCGAGTGTGGGGGCGAGCGCGTCGCTCCCTGCCGCCGCCACGACCACGAGGTCGACCTCGGGATCGCTGACGGCCTCATCGATGGCACGGCCGGCCCGGATTGGGTCGGCTCCCGCGCCGTGCGCCAGCAGCGCGTGCGCCTCGGGGTGACGGCGGGCCACCGCTTCCAATGCGGCAGCGTCACTTCCCGCCACCAGGACATGCAACGTGAACCGATCGGGATGCCGTTCCACGAGGTCGCAGACCTGGCGGCCGATGGACCCGGTCGCGCCCAACAGGGCCAGGCGCCGGGGTGAGGGACGGGAAGATCTCATCTCTGTGGGCTGAAACGCGGGCTCAACGCGGGTCATTGCACCAGCGACTCAGGCGAGGTGCAGAAAAGTGAGGTAATAGTACACGACCACTCCCACCAGGAGCAGTGAATCAATACGGTCCAACGCTCCACCGTGGCCGGGAATCAGTTGGCTGGTGTCTTTGACCCCGGCGGTCCGCTTGATCTGCGACTCGACGAGGTCACCGACCTCCGCCACCGCCCCAATCAGGAGCCCCAGGATCAGGTTATGGGGAAAACCGATGTTGAGGAACAAGCCCGCGACCCCAAAGAAAATCATGCTGGCAATCAGCTCCGCCACCGCCCCTTCCACCGTCTTCTTGGGACTGATGCGCTTGAAGAACGGGTGTCGCCCGAACCGGACGCCGACCACCATCGCGGCCGTGTCGCCGACCCAGATCGCGCCGAAAACGCCAATGACATATCCGAACCCGAGGTGATTGGGATCGGGCTGGTGCAAGAAATAGAGCGCGAGGTAAAAGCTCAGTAAGAAACCGAGATAGAGACTGCCGCCCACCGCCAGCGCCCAGCGACTGAGGCTGGCCCGCCAATCGCGGACGAACACCATCGTCCCTAAACCGAGGACCGTCCCCGCCGCCAGCACGAAGGTGACGCTGGCCCAGGAGGGCAACCGATCGCGCAGGAGGAGCGCATAGGCCAGCGGGAAGAGCAGCCAGGCTGGCGCGGGCGTGCCCATGGCGCGGGTCAGCTGCCAGTACTCGATCAGCCCCGCTCCCAGCACGACGGCGACCGCGGCGTACACCCAGATGGAGCCCGCGATCAGGGCGGCCAGCACGAGCGCGATCAGCACCGCGGCGGCGATGATGCGGATCGGCATGTTGGAGCGGCGCGCTACGACAACGGGCGGCTGGTCGGCCTTCGCGTCAGCGACCTCGATTGGAAACCTCCTCCGGCCGAGCCCCGAACCGGCGCACGCGCCGCTGGTAGGAGGCGAGCGCCTCGTCGAAGTCCGCCCCGCCGAAATCCGGCCAGAGCGTCTGCGTGCTGTAGAACTCCGAATAGGCCGCCTGCCAGAGCAAGAAGTTGCTGAGCCGCATCTCGCCGGCGGTGCGGATTACCAGGTCCGGATCGGGGAGTCCCCGGGTGTAGAGGTGGCTCGACAGGCCCGCTTCGTCGAGCTGCGTGAGGTCGGCGCCTTCGCGCGCCAGTTCGTGGATGGCATCGATGATCTCCTGGCGGCCGCCGTAGTTGATCGCGATGTTGAGGGTGGCTCGCCCGCTCACCCGGGTTCGCTCGTTCGCCTGGCGCATCTGCTCCTGCAGAGCGGCGGAGAGATCCTGCAGGCGGCCCGAGAATCGGAGCTCGATCCCGCGCTCCGCCAGCTCATCGACCTCGCGGCGGATGGTCTCTGAAAACAGGTTCATCAAAGCATCCACTTCCTCGCGCGGTCGCGACCAGTTCTCGGTCGAAAAGGCATAAAGCGTCAGGACCCGGATGCCTCGCTTGTCGGCGGCTTCGGCGACGCGACGGATCGCCTCGATCCCCGCCTTGTGCCCCATGACGCGAGGCAGCAGGCGGTCACGGGCCCAGCGGCTGTTGCCATCCATGATGATCGCGACGTGCTCGGGCGCGGGCAACTGGCTCACGAGGGGTTCTTGGGCGTTAGACCTCCATGATTTCGGCTTCTTTGCGCGCCGCAATCTGGTCGACCAGGGCAATGTAACGATCGGCGACCTTTTGCAACTGCTCGCCGCCGCGGTGCGCCTCGTCGGCCGAAATCTTCTTCTCCTTCTCGAGGGCTTTGACGCGGTCAACCTGCTCCCGACGGATGTTGCGTATCGCCACATGGGCCCCCTCCGCGTAGCGCTTGACGAGTCGCGCATATTCCCGCCGGCGCTCTTCATTCAAAGGAGGGATCGGGACACGGATCAGCTGGCCGTCGTTGCCGGGGTTCAGCCCCAGTTCCGACTTCTGAATTGCTTTCTCCACCGCGCTGATGATGGTCCGGTCCCACGGTTGGATGAGGATCATGCGCGCCTCGGGCACGGTGATGGTGGCCAGCTGATTCAAGGGCGTGGGGTTGCCGTAGTACTCGACCGGGAGTTTGTCCACCAGCGACGGGCTGGCCCGTCCGGTGCGGATCGTCAGGATCTCCTTGCCAAGAGCCTCCAGGCTCTTCTGCATCTTGGTTTCAGCATCTTTGACGTTGGCCTCGATCATGCGGGCGCTCCAACCAGGGTGCCGATCTGCTTGCCCGCGATGACCCCCTCCAGGTTTCCATTGTGCGAGAGGTCGAACACGATGATGGGGATGTTGTTCTCGCGGCAGAGGGTCACCGCCGTATGGTCCATCACTCGCAGATCCTTGTTGATCAGGTCAAGGTAATCGAGTCGGGCAAATCGCTTGGCCTTCGGATTCGTCACCGGGTCCGCATCATAGACCCCGTCGACCTTGGTGGCCTTGAGCACCACCTCCGCCTCGATCTCGACCGCCCGGAGCGCGGCCGTCGTATCGGTGCTGAAGTAGGGATTGCCACTGCCGGCAGCCAGGATCACGACCCGTCCCTTCTCGAGGTGCCGGACCGCCCGCCGACGGATGTACGGCTCCGCGATCTGGTGCATGCTGATCGCGGTCTGCACCCGGGTCGGCTGGCCCCTGTTCTCGAGCGCATCCTGCAGCGCCAGGGCGTTGATGACGGTGCCGAGCATGCCCATGTAGTCCGCCGTGACCCGGTCCATGCCGCGCTTGCTGGCCGCGTCACCGCGGATGATGTTGCCGCCACCCACCACGATCGCGAACTGGGTGTTGTAGGCGTCCTTCACCGCTTTAATGTCTTCGGCGATTTCGTTGACGACATCCGGATCGATCCCAAAGGCAGCTTTGCCGGCGAGGCCCTCGCCCCCCAACTTGAGGAGCACCCGTTTGTAGCGCGGCTGGGCCGTTGGTTTGATCACAGCATGCAGCGGTTGGACTAGCTGGCTTCTCCGACTTTGAAACGAGCAAAGCGGGAAATGGTTATGTTCTCCCCCAACTTCGCGATCGCCTCTTTGAGCATCTGGTCCACCGTTCGCTTGTCGTCCTTGGCGAAGGGCTGGTCGAGCAGCACCTCGCGCTTGTAGAAGTCGTTGAGCTTTCCCTGGACGATCTTCTCGATCACCTGGGCCGGCTTCTTCTGCTCGCTGGCCTGGGCTTCAAAGATCGCGCGCTCGCGGTCGAGCACGCCTTGCGGGACGTCCTCGCGCCGCAGATAACGCGGCTCCGCCGCCGCGATGTGGACCGCGATCTCATGTGCCAGGTGTCGGAACTCGTCGTTGCGCGCGACGAAGTCGCTCTCGCTATTGAGCTCGAGCAGCACGCCCAACTGGTGGTTGTGATGGACGTAGGTTGCGATGATGCCTTCCCGGGCGATGCGAGTGGATTTGGTGCCGGCCTTCGCGATGCCCTTGAGACGCAGCCAGTCCTTGGCTTTCTCGATGTCGCCGTTGGTTGCCTCGAGGGCACGCTTGGAATCCATCATGCCCGCCCCGGTGGCGTCGCGAAGCGCTTTTACCTGATCAGCTGATATCGCCATAGTTATTTTTCATCGTCCAGTGCCTCGTCCTCGTAGAACTCGGCCTCATCGATTTTCGGCATGCCGGCGAATCCCTTCTCCTCTTCTTCCTCTTCTTCGGCACCGAACTCGAACTCGGTGACCGGCGCTTCGGGCGCCGCGGTGAGCTCCTCAGGGCTGATCAGTTGACGCGCCTCGAGGGCCGCGTCGGCGATTTTCGAGGTGATCAGCTTGACGGCACGGATCGCGTCGTCGTTCCCAGGGATAACGTGATCGATCTCGTCCGGGTCGCAGTTGGAGTCGGTGATCGCCACGATCGGGATCCCGAGCTTGCGGGCCTCGGTGATGGCGATGTGCTCCTTGCGTGGGTCGACGACGTACACGGCGCCGGGCAAGCGCTTCATCTCCGCCATCCCACCGAAGAATCGCTCGAGCCGCTGGTACTCCTCCTCGAGCTGGGTGATCGCCTTCTTGCTGCCGGTGAAGCCGCCGTTGTTGCGGATGGCCCGCAGGCTATTCAGGCGATCGATTTGCCGGCGCATGACGGTGAAGTTGGTCAGCATGCCGCCCATCCAGCGGTGATTGACGTACGGCATGCCGGAGCGGCGGGCTTCCAGCTCGATCGATTCCTGGGCCTGCTTCTTGGTGCCGATGAAGAGCACCATCCGGCCGCCGCCGACGACGTCTTTTACCCAGTTGGACGCGTCATCCAGCAGCTTGACGGTCTGCTGCAGATCGATGATGTGGATCCCGTTGCGCGCGGTGAAGATGTACCGCTTCATCTTGGGGTTCCAGCGGCTGGTCTGATGCCCGAAATGGACCCCAGCCTCGAGAAGTTGCTTGAGCGTGACGAGTGGCATGCGAAAACGAACCTCCTGTTTGTACTTCCGCCTCCGTCTTCCGGCGGCCGGACCTGTGGCAGGCAACCCGACGCCGTCAGGAGACGTGCTTATTTGCTCGCCAAAGTATAGCCGCTCATCGCGAATTTCAAACTGCGGCTACGCCGCGGGGATGGTCGGCTTCTTCGCCCGCGGGGCCCGCGGGTTCCGCGGTGCTCGCGGACGGGCGGCGCGTTCGGGTTTGCATGCGGGGTAATCGGAGCAGCTCTTGAACTCGCCGTAGCGGCCCTGGCGGAGCACCTGGGGCTTGCCACATCGCGGACAGGGGTCGTCCATAAGCAGCTCGCTGGGCGCCGGCGGCGTGACCACCCGCTTTCCGCCCTCGATGTAGCGGCAGTCCGGATAACCCGAGCAGCCGACAAAGCTGCCGAACCGACCCTTGCGATTCAGAAGTGGCTTGCCGCAGGTTGGGCACACCCGGTCCTGAATGATGTCGGCGGGGTCGATCTCACGCTTGACGTAGCGGCACTTCGGGTAGCCGGAGCAGGCGACGAAAGGCCCGCGCTTTCCGTTGCGCGTGACCAATGGCTTGCCGCACTTCGGGCACATCTCGCCGGTCGGCTGTGCCGGCGGTGCCTTCTCCTGTCCTTCCCGACCCTGGATGTAGTCGCACGCCGGGTATAAGGAACAGCCAATGAACTCACCCAGCCGGCTCATGCGATGAACCAGCCGGCCGTTTCGTCCCTCCTCCTTGCACTTCGGGCAGTCTTCACCCGTCTCCCGCATCGGGACTTTTACGCGGGCGGTGGCTTCCGCTTTGGTCAGCGTCTTGGAGAAGGGCGCGTAGAACTCCCGAACGATCGGCACCCATTTCCGACGTCCCTCTTCGACGTCATCGAGCTCTTCCTCCATGCTCGCCGTGAAGGTGACGTCGACGATGTCCGGAAAGTGCTCGACCAGCCAGGCATTGACGGTCTTGCCCAGGTCGGTTGGGGACAGCCGGCGCTCTTCCTGCTTCACGTAGTGGCGTGTCTGAATGACTTCGACGGTCGGCGCGAAGGTGCTCGGACGGCCGACGCCCAGCTCCTCCAGCGCCTTGATCAAGGAGGCCTCCGTATATCGCGGCGGCGGCTGGGTGAAGTGCTGCTCGGGCTTCAGCTCCTGGAGGTTGAGCGGCTCGTCGACGTTGAGCGCGGGCAGCTCCTTCTCTTCATCGTTGTCGCTATCGCGCTCCCAGACGCGGTAAAAGCCGTCGAAGACAAGCACCGAGCCATTCGCACGGAACAGGTAGTCGGCGGCCCCGATATCGACGCGTGTCTGGGCAAAGCGGGCCGGGGACATCTGGCTGGCGGTGAACCGCTGCCAGATCAGCCGATAGAGCCGGAGCAGGTCCGGCGTAAGAAAGCCGCGGACCGAATCCGGGGTCCGCTCGATGTCGGTCGGCCGGATCGCCTCGTGGGCATCCTGCACTGAGCCTTTGGCCTTGTACTCGGGTTTGTCGCGCCGGGCGTAGGTCGGTCCGTACTTATCGGTGATGAAGCGGCGCGCGGCGGTCGACGCCTCGTCCGAGATGCGGAAGGAGTCGGTGCGCATGTAGGTGATCAGGCCCGTCGGCCCCAGCGCCCCAAGCTCAACACCCTCGTACAGCTGCTGCGCCAGGCTCATGGTGCGGTTCGGCTTCATGCGCAGCCGGTTGGACGCATCCTGCTGCAGCGTGCTCGTCTTATACGGTGGCGGGGAATTGCGGGTGCTGTCCTTGGTTTCAATCGCGAGGACTTTGTAGCTGGCGCCATCGAGCTGCGCCACGATCTCGCGCACCTGGCTCTCTTCGGTCAACTCGAGCTTTTCCTCGGCGCCCTGCTTGCTGTAGAGGCGAGCGGCGAAGATCCGCGGCTGGTCGACCTTCGACAGCATCGCATCGAGCGTCCAGGACTCGACGGGAACGAACTTCTCGATCTCCTCCTCGCGCTCGACCACCAGCCGAACCGCGACCGACTGGACGCGGCCTGCGCTCAGGCCCTTTCGGATCTTCTTCCACAGCAGGGGGCTCAGCTTGTACCCGACCAGCCGGTCGATCACGCGACGCGCCTGCTGCGCATCGACGAGATCCTGGTTCATGGGCCGCAGCGCGTTGAGCGCCTTCTCAACCGCGCTGGGCGTGATCTCGTGCAGCTCGATGCGCTGCGGATTCTTGAGATTGAGGACATGCGCCAGGTGCCAGGCGATCGCCTCGCCTTCCCGATCGGGGTCCGAGGCCAGCAGGATCCCTGACGCCCCCTTGGCGGCGGCCTTCAGATCCTTGATCGTCGCCTCCTTCCCCGGGATCGTGACGTATTCCGGTTTGAAGGAATGCTCGACATCGATGCCAAGCGTGCTTTTCGGCAAGTCACGGACGTGACCCATCGAGGCGCGGATGTCGTACTTGCCACCAAGAAACCGGCCAAGCGTTTTGGCCTTCGCGGGAGATTCAACGATGATCAGTGGGTTTGCCATTTCAGTTTCGAGAAGCGCGGGTGACCGCGCCGCAGTCGCCGATTATATAGCCGCTAATTTCCAACAACGTCAAGCGCCGATTCACTTCCTTGATGTCAAGGTTCATCATGGTCGCCAGGTCATCATGATGCCGCGGTTCTACCCAATCAAGCAACTCCCAAACGGCCAGAAGCTGCGGATCTTGCGGACCTGAATCCGCGCGCGTACGCGCACGCGTGCGCGCGTGTATGCGCGCCTGCGCACGCGCGCGTGCGCGTGAGAGCTCGGAAAACTCATCGAGCACGTCCTCAACCGTTTGCACCAACTTGGCCCCATCCTTGATCAGCTGGTGAACCCCGGTGGCCAACGGATTCTCGATACTGCCGGGCACGCACAACACATCGCGGCCCTGTTCCGCCGCCATGCGCGCGGTGATCAGCGCGCCACTTCGCTGCGCGGCCTCGACCACGACCACGCCAAGGCTGAGCCCGCTGATGATTCGATTGCGCACTGGAAAGCGACCAGGCAACGGCGGTGTCCCCGGCTCGGCTTCGGTGATGACCGCCCCGGCTTGGGCGATCGCCTGTGCCAGCTCGGCGTGCTC
>Ga0070697_100004210_pt1 | contig 11022 bp, 9 predicted proteins | sample KBSK1501metaG_FD_65475 | JGI IMG/M metagenome (GOLD analysis project Ga0070697, IMG submission 65475) | Corn, switchgrass and miscanthus rhizosphere microbial communities from Kellogg Biological Station, Michigan, USA - KBS K1-50-1 metaG | ecosystem: Host-associated > Plants > Roots >... | reverse complement strand
TAAAAGAATGGATGTGAACCGCGACCGCACCTTGGGCGAATCGGAAGCCGGGTTGGTTAAATGGGCCGGCCACGTTCTCGGTATACCAACCATAATAAAGCGCGCAGTCCGTCATCGGATAACCGTCCGGAAAAATTGCCGGGGAATCATCGTAAATCACCGGAACACCCTCCTTGTGGAGCTGCTCACAAATTTCAGCGAGCCATTTATCTCCCTGGTCTTTGCCCAGCGCCGTGTTGTGCGCGCCATCGACATAAGCGCGACCCCACAATCCGTTTTTTTCCGCCGCGATCGAATCGACAATCATCCGCCGCACCGCCGCCGTGGATGGTCCATCCAAACGACAAACCAAAAGTTGGATTGCATCTGTAAATTCACCAATCGCGCGGAAACTTTTGAAATATGGATTCTGCGCCGGTCCCGAAATTTGCGACGAGGACGCGGCCAGCGTAGCCAACTCCGAATCAACTGACGCTTCGTTGCGATTGAAAATTGGGCCGGCGCCAGGTTTGTCTCCGGAATAAGGCTCAGTCGTGCCGCGAATCTTAAGCGGTATACCTTTGCAGAGCGCAACGAAATGAATAGCGCTCGCGGTGACAGCATCTTTCCCGTCGGCTGTCTCGTGCGATGTCCACCAATGGCGATCTCGAAAAATCGCGCGCAATGGCGCCGCAATTTTTTCGTCGTATTGTTCGCGGCTGATCTCCTCGTCCGCGGAACAAAGCAGTCCGATGACGTGATCGGTCGCGATATCGCGTTGCTGTGCATAAAAATTTGCCAACTCCGCTGAATCGGGCAGCGCGGTGTTGTAGATAACAATGGTCGACTGAGCGAGTGGAACCTCGGCGCGCGCGTCGATTACGAACACGAAAAAGAGCACGAGCGCCAGCCTTCGAAGAGGTGCGGCTTGGCAGGCGAGAAAGAGCAAGAACACCCACCCTGAAGGCTTCGACGAACAGGCAAGGCGAGATCGACTATAACTCATCTAGAAATTCAACTTGAGGCCGTCATATGCGATGTGGGTTCGCGCCGGCAGCCGCGACTCCGCCGACTGCGGAAGCTCGTGAGCGATATGTGTGAAATATGTCTCGTTGGGCCGAATGCGTGCCGCGACTTCAATCGCTTGCGCGACGCTGAGATGCGTCGGATGTGGCTTGTCGCGCAGCGCATCGATAATTAGCACTTTCACCTCTGCGATAAGATCGACAATCGCATTTGGAACGCCGCTGCAATCGCTCATATAAGCAACCAGTCTCTCTCCGTTACGCGAAAAGAGATAACCGTTCACAAAAAAATCTCCGTGAGGAACGGGCAACGGCGTGATCGTTGTCGATCCAAGTTTAAATGGTCCGTTGATAATGTGCGGCTCTGGTTTCAAATAACCGGGAAACGGATTGGCAGTTTTGAAAGCGAATTGAAAGACGCGCTCGAGATCGCGCATGGTTTCGGCAGACGCATAAACCGGCATCGAGCCGCGCGCATACGAGAAACGTCGAAGATCGTCGAATCCCATGATGTGGTCGGTATGCGAGTGTGTGAAAACGACCGCGTCGACCTGCCGGATATTTTCGCGCAACGCTTGCGTCCTGAAATCGGTTCCTGTGTCCACTACCCATGAGCATTCCGGCGTCTGCACATATATGGACGAACGAAGTCGTTGATCCCGCGGATCGCTTGATCGGCACACCGCGCAATCGCACCCGAGCATCGGAACCCCCTGCGAAGTGCCGGTGCCGAGGAAGGTGACCCTCAGTTGAGAGTTGAAAGTTGAGAGTTGAGAGTCTGAAATCGTCAAGCCGCGCACCTTCCGCTCTCAACCCTCAACTCTCAACCATCAACCTTTGCATGCCCGCTGTCCTTAATCTGCTGCGCATCAAAAACCTCGCGCTCGTGGAAGAGCTCGAATGGCAGATCGCACCGGGATTCATCGCCATTACCGGGGAAACAGGCGCCGGGAAATCGATCATCATCGGCGCGTTGCAACTGTTGCTCGGCGAACGAGCGGACAAATCGCTTATCCGCACCGGCGCCGATCTTTGCACGGTCGAAGCGATTTTTACCGGCAAGGAATTGCAAAAGTTGAATCCGCAACTCGCCGAAGCCGGTATTGAACCTTGCGGCGACGATTTGATCCTGAAGCGAACGCTTTCCGCCAGCGGGACGAATCGCCAGTTCATCAACGGCTCGCCTACCACCTTGTCGATCTTGAAAAACCTCGGCGACGAACTTGTCGACCTTCACGGACCGCACGACCACCAGTCTCTGCTCTCACCGGACAAGCAGTTGGCTCTGCTCGATTCCTTCGCGCACGCCGGCGACCAACTAGAAGAATACCGAAAGCATTACCGGCAATTGCAGTCATTGACCGCGGAACACGCCACGCTTAACACGGCCGAGACCGCGCGCGAACAAGAGCTCGATCTGTTGCGTCATCAAATTAATGAAATCACTTCGGCTAATCTCGTGGCCGGGGAAGAAGAGGAAATCGAAACGCGCTACAAACTGGCGAGCAATAGCAAACGCTTGATCGAGCTGGCCGGCGGGGTGGCGCGGCGTCTCTCCGACTCGGACGATGCTGTGCTTTCGCAGCTCGCGGAAACGCAGAGGCAATTGCGCGAGTTGGAAAAGATCGACAATTCCATTTCGCAATTTGCCGCCGCGCATGAAACGGCAGTGGTCGAATTGACTGAGATCGCGCGCGCTCTTTCTAACTACGCGGAGAAACTCGATCTCGATCCCGAACAACTCGCCGCGCTCGAACAACGCGTTTCGCTCTTCGAAACCTTAAAACGCAAATATGGCGGCTCGATTGCGGAAGTGATCGAGTTCGGAAATCGTGCGGCCGAGCGAATGCGTAAGATCGAGGGACGCGATGCCGAATTGGAACGTCTGGCTGCAGAGATTGAAACCACGCGAACAAATTTGAATCGCAGCGGCGAAGCAATACGAAAGCTGCGGGCAAAAGCCGCGCCCAAACTCTCGGCAAACATTCGAAAAAACCTCGTCGATCTTGGGTTCCGTCAATCGGAGTTCGAAGCAAAACTTTCGCAAATGGCTGAACCGCGCGCGACTGGATTCGATGCGGCAGAACTTATTTTCTCGCCGAATCCGGGTGAGCCGCTGAAACCGCTTCGGTCGATCGCCTCGAGCGGCGAAATCTCGCGCTTAATGCTTGCGATCAAGTCCGCGCTGGCCGCGCAGGATGCGATCCCGCTGCTGGTCTTTGACGAGATCGACACCAACGTCGGGGGCGAGATTGCGCACGCCGTCGGCACGAAAGTGAAGGCTTTGGCTGACGATCACCAGATCCTATGCATCACACATTTGGCACCAGTGGCGGCGGCGGCTTCCTCACATTTTGTGGTCACGAAGGAAGTCGTGCGCGGACGGACGCGCTCACAACTCACCGAAGTCACAGGCAAAACGCGCCAGGAAGAGATCGCGCGCATGCTCGGTGGGAAAAGCCAATCGGCCCTGCAGCTGGCGGCGAGTCTTTTGAAAAACTAATGCTGTGGCCGTCGCCCTTGGGCGACGCGGCACGATCGACGCCGTGGCTCAAGATTTTAGTAACACCGGGCTTCAGCCCGGTCATTGCACGAGGTTAAATGCGCAACTGTTTCAACGGTTTTTTGGTCCTTGGCCCGAAAGCCGTTTAAACGGCTAATCGCAACAAGGTGCGTTGGGCCACCCGGCTAAAGCCGGGTGTTAAGGAGATCGGCAATCGCATTTGCCGCAATATCGACTGGCCGGTGTAAGCAGCCCCAGCTACAAAAGAAATCGTGCTGAATTACATCTGGCTTGCACTGGTCGTTTGCGCGGTCGTGATCGGCGGCTGGAGCGACAAGTTGAAAGAGGTGGCCGGCGGCGCGCTCGACGGCGCCAAGACCGCGGTCACGATCGCGCTCGGCCTGATCGGGATCATGGCGCTTTGGCTCGGCGTGATGCGTTTGGCCGAACGCGCCGGTGTCGTGCAGCAGATCGCGCGCGCGCTGCGTCCGCTTATGCAGCGACTTTTCCCGGACGTCCCGCCCAATCATCCCGCCATGGGATCGATGCTGATGAACATGGCGGCCAATATGCTCGGCCTGGGCAATGCGGCCACGCCGCTGGGACTCCGCGCGATGCGCGACCTGGAAACGCTCAACCCGTACCCCGGGATTGCGACCAACGCGATGTGCACATTCCTCGCCATAAACACGAGCTCGGTGCAATTGATTCCGACAACCGCAATCGCGATCCTGGCCGCGTCCGGTTCGACCCGTCCGACCGCGATCGTGGGTACGGCGTTCATGGCCACGCTCTGTGCCGCGACCGTTGCGATCGTCTCCGTCAAGTTTTTCGAGAGACTGGCCATCTTTCGCCCAATCCACGCGTCGAGGAAGGTTTTCGATGAATCCCCTCACCGATCTGCGCGAAGATCGTCATCGCAATTGGCGGAGGACCTGCCGGTCATCGAGGAGCCACCGCGCCGGTTGTCGGCCCTTGGTTTGATCTCAGTCGTTCTTTTGTCTGTGTTTTTCTTCGCGCTCTTTCTCCGAATCGTTTCGCCCGGTCTTTTTAATCTGCCCGTTCCACCGGAAATCGCGTCGCAACATGTTTTCGTTCGCAGCGTAAACGCACTGTCGATCCTGGCGATTCCATTCGTGCTCAGTTTCTTCCCGATTTACGCGATGGCGCGGGGACTGAAAGTTTATGAGGAATTTGTGGAAGGCGCGAAGGAAGGCTTCGGCGTCATTTTGAAAATCATTCCATTTCTCGTCACGATGCTCGTGGCTATCGGGATGTTTAAAGGCGCGGGCGGAATCGATTTACTGACGAAGGCGTTAAGTCCGATTCTTTCGCCGCTGCAGTTTCCACCGGACCTGTTGCCGTTGGCGTTGATGCGGCCTTTGAGCGGCAGCGCAACTCTCGCGCTCTTAACCGATATCGTGCACCGGCTGGGACCGGAAAATATTGTCAGCCTGACGGCGGCGACAATTTACGGAAGCACGGAGACAACGTTTTATGTCGTGGCGGTCTATTTTGGCGCAGTCGGTGTGAAGCAGACGCGCCACGCCATCCCAGCGGGTTTGCTGGCTGATCTCACCGGCGTGATCGCTTCGGTAATCATTTGCCGCGCAGTTCTTTGATTACCTCCAAGGAAGCGACCTCGATCGATAATCGTTAACGAACATGAATTTTTCCCTCGCCAGCCGGTTATTTGATTTTTATCGTCCGAGTTCTCTTAAATGATTCAGCGCGACTACCTCATCATTGGAAGTGGCATCGGCGGGGCCAGCGCCTGCGAAGGAGTTCGCAAACACGACAAGCGTGGAACGGTCACGCTAGTCGGCGCGGAGGTTCTTGAGCCTTACAAGCGCTGGATGCTCTCCAAAAGTTTTCTGCGTGAAAAGACGCCCCCCATGAAGAAATTGCCGATCGTCGATCCGCGCTGGTACCATTCGCACAAAATCGAGACGCGATTCGGCGCCATCGTTACACAGTTCAACATCGACCGTCGTCTGGCCGTGCTCGGCAACGGCGAGAGCATCGAATTTAACAAGGCTTGTCTCGCCATGGGAAGCCGGCCGGTGCGGCCGCCGGTCGCAGGTGTCAATCTCGGTAACGTTATTTATTTACGCACCATCCGCGACGCACTCGCGCTTCGCGAAATGGCGAACGTGGAAAAGACGGTCATGGTGGTCGGCGGCGGATTGCTCGCCTGCGAAGCCGCGGCCAGCCTGCGCACGCTGAAACTCAAGGTCAGCATAATGCATCGCAATTCATATCTCTTAAATCGTTATCTCGACCCGGACCTCGGCACTTGGCTGACTGAATATTTCGCGAAACACGGAATCACGATGTTGATGGGCGAAAGTTTGAATGGCTTTGAGGGCAAGACTGTTCTGCGCAACATCCAAACCAAGAGCGGCAATCGCGTCCCAGCGGGACTCGCCGTGGTCGCCTGCGGCGCGGAACCCAATCTTGACCTGGTGCGAAACACGCCGCTCTCTGGGCCGCACGGTTCGCCCGTGACGGAATATCTCGAAACCGAAGAGAAAGGAATCTACGCCATCGGCGACCTGGCTTTTTATCCCGACCGAATGATGGGTGGCGTGCGGCGGCAAACCCATTGGGAAAATGCACGTGAACAAGGATTCATCGCCGGCGCGAACATGACTGGGAAAAAACGAACGCGTTACGAACAGATTCCTTATTTTTGGACGGAGATGTTCGATTTGCGGATGGACTTCGTGGGCGATTTTAGTGTTCAGCCGACGAAAGTGAATCTGCGCGGAACCTACGCGAAGAAGAAGTTTGTCGCGCGTTATTACCAGGGAGAGAAGCTGCGCGGGATTTTGCTGAGCCAGCAGACGCCGCGTGAGGTTGAGTCGGCCAAAAAAGAATTGCGCAACGCACTCGGCAAATAGCGCAAACCGTTGCTGATCGATTGCTATTCGAAACCGGACGGCAGTTGAAGCTCCGGATTGCTGACGCGAACCAATTTCCAATCCCACGGCCTGCCGGAATCGCGACGCCATTGAAGCTCGAACGGTGCGCTCAGTGAATTGATTCGCTCCTTGACGAGCGCCGTCGCTTCGCCCGCGTCACCTTCAATCGTAATCTTCGCCATCCAAACAGCGTTTCGATTTTCGATATTGATTAGCGGTTCCTCGGTGACGATGCGCATTCCTCGCAGATAGCGCATCACTTCGCGCATCCGCTCGATCACCTTCGTCCGATCATGGTTCCATGGATCGCTGTAATCGTTGCCGATCAAATCCGATACCGCGCTCCAGTTTTTCGCCTCGACTTGATGAAACAGTTTTTGCGTATGCCGCCGCACTTGTCTCTCCGGTTGCCAGAGCCAAATAAGAAAAAGTCCGCAGAAAAGTGCGCTGCTCAGTCCAACATAAAATCCGTCCCGCAAGGTTACATGCACATTGGAAAGGTAGCGTGCGCCAGCATCTGCGTCAGGGAGCAAGCTCGCCGTCTATCATAGAAGATTTCTCAGCGCTAAGTTGGCTTCGAAGAAATAATTACGGCCGACCGGGAAAAGCCGAAGGCATGGGGCGTGCTCTTTCGGATGCATTGAAAAGGCCCACGGGACAAGAGCAGCCAACCAGAGGACTACCGCCATTATGCTCGATCATAGCGACTTGAAGTGGATCGCCAGCACTTCAACCGATCTCAACTCGATCTTGCAACAGATCTCACGTTACTGCGATTTGGCGCGCCGGCATAAAGGCGAGCATAATTACATCGACTTGTTGGGCGAGCGGGTTGAACTCGCCGCCAAGAAAGCGCAGGGGCTTTTCGATCGAGTCACGTCCAAAATTCTCGCTGGGACACCTGGAAAAGCTGTGCCGCCCGCGCCTCCTCCACACATCGACGCGGCCATGCCGACTTTCAGCGTGGTGCAACCGGCCGATCGACCTGTGGTACAACAAGTTGCCCGCACCCTGGCGGCGTTGCGAGCAGGAGAGAAAAAGACGGCGCACGCCAAGGCAGGGGCGCGAAAAGAATCGTCGCTATCGAGCAAGATCTTTCCCTCGGAAATCAGGGTCAAGAATCCGAAGGGCAAGCGCGAGTATCTGCTCTTAGTTGAGGATGAACGCGAGGTGGCGGAGCGCGCGGCCGAATTGCTGGCCGAAGAAGGATACAAAGTGATAATCGCGTATGACGGTTTTGAGGCACTTAGAATTTACGAGGAAATGGGCAAGCAAATTAGGCTGGTGATTCTCGATTTCTTCTTGCCGGTCATGGACGGAGATGCGGTTTTCGACGAGCTGCGGGGTATTAATCCCAACATTGACGTGGTCTTGAGCAGCGGGTTCGCCGAGCAAAGCAAAATCGGCGCTATGCTGGCGCAGGGCCTGCGTGGTTTCATCCCGAAGCCTTACACCGGGAAGAAGTTGCTCGAACAAGTGCGTTCGACCCTCGACGTTGGCCCGCACGCGTTACGTTGACACTCGAGGAGCCCGAATCCTCCTAGAGTGCTGGGTGCGTTCGCCCCGAATCCCACGGGCGATGGCATCAATTTAGCTTCTGCCAACGGGGTCGCTCATGGCTCGCATTGACTCCTTCTTTAAACTGATGTCTGAGCAGAAGGCATCGGACCTGCATCTTGCCACGAATAATTCGCCGATGCTGCGCATTAACGGCGACCTGGTTCGGGTGGATTTTCCCGCTCTTCAGAACGACGACCTCAAGGCCATGGTCTACGAGATCGCGCCGGAAGGTAAGATCAAATTGTTTGAGGAAACCCTCGATGTAGATTTTGGCTATGAGGTACCCGGAGTGGCGCGTTACCGCGTAAACTTTTTCCAGCAAAAGTACGGAATCTCCGCCGCTTTTCGTTTGATTCCATCCAACATTCAGACGGTCGATGACCTGCAGTTGCCGGCCGTTCTGAAAAGATTTCCGATGTTAAAAAAAGGTCTGGTGCTGGTGACCGGTCCAACCGGCTCAGGAAAATCGACCACGCTCGCGGCCATGGTCGACCACGCAAATCTTCAGCGCCATGACCACATCATCACGGTGGAGGATCCGATCGAATTTGTGCACCGCAGCCAAAACTGCCTTGTGCAACATCGCGAAGTGGGCATTCACACACGTTCGTTTGCGGCCGCATTGCGCGGCGCCTTGCGCGAAGATCCAGACATCCTGCTCGTTGGAGAAATGCGCGATCTAGAAACGATCGAATTGGCGTTGACCGCCGCCGCAACTGGTCACCTCGTCTTTGGCACGTTACACACTTCGAGCGCTTCGAAAGCCGTTGACCGCGTTATCGACGTGTTTCCGACCCATCAGCAAAATCAAATACGCGCGACGCTTTCTGAATCGCTCAAAGGCGTCATCGCGCAAAATCTCTTCAAACGAATCGACAAACCGGGGCGCGTTGCCGCGCTTGAAATTCTTGTCGTCGACATGGCCATCGCCAACCTCGTCCGCGAAGCAAAGACGCACCAAATTCCGGGCATGATTCAAGTGGGCAAGAAGAAAGGCAATCAACCCCTCGACGATTCCATCATGGAACATTTGCGGCACGCCCGAATTTCGCCGGAAGAAGCTTACGATAAATGTCTCGATAAGAAAAAATTCCGCCAGTTCCTGAAAGAGCCACCGGTGGACGCCTCCGATGAATAAGCCATGAGAATACCCGATCTCGACAAAATCCTTTCGGCCATGCTGAAGACTTATAGTGGCATATCCGATCTCAATTTTTCCACCGGCCACCCCCTGCAAGTGGAGGACTTCGGCGAACTCAAACAAGTATATGTCGATCCTCCGATCGAAGCGCTTACTCCCTACCAAACAGAGCAAATCGCGCTCACCCTTATGCAGGGCAACCGTCGGCTGATTTACGATTACTTCACTGGTGGTTCCTGCGATTTGAGTTATTCGCTCGGCGATGAAGCCCGCTTTCGCGTTAACATTTTTCGGCAACAGGGAAATTTCTCGATCGTTCTGCGCAAACTCGAAGGCCAGGTGCCAACGATCCAATCACTGGCGCTGCCGCCCATTTTTCATGAAATCGCCAGAGAAAAAACAGGACTCGTTCTCGTCACCGGTGCCACGGGAAGTGGAAAAACGACATCGCTCGCCGCGCTGCTCAATGAAATCAATGAGAATCAACCGGTGCACGTCGTCACCCTGGAAGATCCCATCGAATTTCTCCATCCCAAGCGCAAAGCGACCTTCAATCAGCGCGAGCTTGGTCACGACTTTAACAACTATCCCAACGGGTTGCGCGCGGCGTTACGCGAAGCGCCCAAAGTCATCCTCGTCGGCGAAATGCGCGATCGCCCCACCGTGGAAGTCGCGCTCATGGCAGCGGAAACCGGCCATTTGGTGCTCAGTACGCTGCACACGGTCGACGCTGGCCAATCTATCAATCGTATTCTCGGTCTTTTCTCGCTTGGCGAAGAACAACAGCTCCGTGTTCGTCTCTCCGACAGTTTGCGTTACATCGTCAGTCAGCGTCTCGCTCCCAAGCAAGGCGGCGGCCGTCAGTTGCTCTGCGAAATCATGGGCAACAATTTGCGCACCAAGGAAACAGTTGCGCTGGGTGAAGGCGAACACCGTAGCTTCTACGAAATCATTGAGGCCAGCTCGCCCTTTGGCTGGATGACATTCGATCAGTCGATCCTCAATGCTTATGAAAACGATCTCATTACCGAAGACACGGCCAAACTTTTTGCCTCCCGCAAGGGACGCATCACCCGCGGCATCGATTTAATTCAAAAGGCCCGCGGCGTCGACACCGACCTCGATTCGGGTTTGCGCCTCGACGTGCAGGAAAACGCATTCTTCTAAGATCGATATGGAACAAGAACAGGAAGCAGCGTTTTTCGACCTCGGCGACAACACCGCCCTCGTCTGTGTCGATCATCAGCAATACCAGAAGATTGTCGTGCCGCAGCTCATCGACATGACCTACAAGGTGCATCTCGGTTTGTTCGAAGAGGACGTCGTGCTCAAACTCAAGACCTATACCTACGACGTGGTTGTGATTTACGAAAACTTCAAAGGTTGCAAACTGGAAACGAATCCGATTTTACGCGAAATGATCGCTCAAAGCGGCACGCAACGTCGCGAACACTTTGTTGTTCTGCTCAGCCACCGGTTCGCCACGAACGACGCCATGAGCGCGTTCGTGCAGAGTGTCGATCAAATTATCAACATCGCCGATCTGGCCAATTTCAAACCGGTCCTGCGTCGGGGCACCACGCAACATCGCGAGCTCTACCATTCGTTTAACGAAATGTTCAAGAGCGTGCAGTCGCTCTAAGTCAAAGAGCTGGCACATCGGCAGGTTCCCAAGAATGCCGGCCAGCTGAGCGCCAGATCGACATCTGCAAACCCCGGGCCTGCTCTAGTCGCCCCTCGTGGCACCCTTTTGGCTCTCCCAAAGCCCGGCTTCTCCGTGAAATCTCTAATTTCCATCTGTTTCGCCATCACTGCTGGCGTGGCGTCGGCCAAAGCCGACGCCACGATTGAAGGTCGTGTCCAACTGCCCGAGCCAAAGATGGAACGACC
>Ga0070697_100004209_pt1 | contig 11023 bp, 5 predicted proteins | sample KBSK1501metaG_FD_65475 | JGI IMG/M metagenome (GOLD analysis project Ga0070697, IMG submission 65475) | Corn, switchgrass and miscanthus rhizosphere microbial communities from Kellogg Biological Station, Michigan, USA - KBS K1-50-1 metaG | ecosystem: Host-associated > Plants > Roots >... | reverse complement strand
GGCCAGATTCTCGAGGGCCAGCTGGCGGTGGCCGCCCAAGAGGAAGGGGAGAAGCCGAAGCAAATGGAGTACGTACGGCGCTCTCCTTCCTGGAGTACGGGCGGAGGCACTCAATCATCGCTAAGCGGTTTGTGCTCCAGTTGCTCCTGTATGGTGGCGTGCTCGGCCTGGTGGTGGCGTGTTCCTCCGTCGAGAGAGCGGATCCGGTGGAAGGCTACATGTGGCTACGCCTTGCCGAAATTACAGGGAGAGCACGCGGCGCGTGTGCGATCGGGTATCCATGCAGGGAGTGGGCGATTAAAGACGAGCCCGGCTATCGACGCGAGTTGGATCGCAACTGACTCCGGCGCAAAAAAATCAAGCTGAACGGCAAGCGACGGCGTGGCTTGAGGCGCACCCGTCAGTCAGGCGATAAGAGCCTTTATGCCCTTCACATTCGCTTACATCGCGACATCGCCCCTTGCACTTCGCGTACGTCACGAGACGCCACCCTAGTGATAGTGGCTGGGGATTCAAACGCGCATTTGAGTCCCGCTCCTACAAGGGACCCATCGTCGGGAGTCACCCCCCGTGAGAAGAACAATGGGAGCACTCCACGCAAGGTTATCGTCTAAACGAGTGACTCGAGGTGCAGCGGGTGGTGTGGTCTCAGGCGACAGCGCGTAGCCACGCGCCGACCACCACCGCCAGGACGGCGACGGCGAGCGCCCACTGCACCGGCGGGCGCACGGGTCGCGGCAGTGTGGGCGCGGCGGCGAGGCCAACGACGCCGCCCAGCAGGAGCCCGAACAGATGGGCGAGGAGGTCGGAGCCCGGGCTTGTGCCGAGGAGAGCGAGCAGGGCGAGACTCGCCGCGACGACTATCCACAGCTTGCGCGCGGCTGAGCGGCGTCCACGGGACATGACTCGCGTGGCGGCGAGGATTCCGATGGCGCCGAACATCGCCGTCGAGGCGCCCACCGAGTCGTGGTGGGCACCGTGGGCGACGGCGGTGAGGGCGTTGCCGCCGGCGCCGGCGAGGAGGAGCGCAAAGAGGCCCACACCCGGGCCGAGCTGATGACTCACCGCTCCTACAAGCACGACGCTCGCCCCCGCGTTGCCGATCACGTGGGGCGCGTCGGCGTGGAGCGTTAGCGCGGTGACGGTTCGCCACCACTCTCCGGCGACGATGCGCCCGGCGTCGGCGCTACCGCGTTCGAACCAGGTGCTGCGGCTGGCGCGGGTCCCGGTGACGGCAAAGAACCCAATCAGCAAGAGGCCGACGGCGACGCCGACCACGGCCGCGCCACGAATGGGCGCCACGGCATCGGCGCCCACGTCCGCCGAATCGGCAATGTTCTCCCGATCATAGGCGTCGAGGGCCTCGCGGGCGGCCTCCGCGTCACGGGCACCGACGATGAGCGCCCAGCCATCGAGCCTCGAGCTGAGGCGGTGCGGAATGTTGCCGGCGGCGAGCACCACCGCCCATTCGTCGGCCTGGTGGCGCTCGGGCGTCACGCGGACAGCAGTTCCAGCGAGATCCCCCATCTGCTCAAGCCATGATAAACGTCACCTCAGGGATCTGCCCGCCACGATCGAGGTCTGGCGCCCCGCTGGCGACGGCAGCGGCTTGATCGTGAGAATAGGTGCGGACAGTACATACTGTCGGATACTGGCGGGAGCGCGAACGCGCATTCAAGTCCTACGACCAAGGTCCTATTGCTGTTCGGAGTTCTACGCGATTCCAATGTGGAAATACGTCTGTGACTCACGCCAAGACGTCCCCGCCGAAGACCCATGGAGGCCTCTAGGACCCGCTCCGCCTGACCGCCGACTGGGAGGGTCGCGCGACCAAGGCGGCTCAAGCACGGCCTCACCTTGGGCGTGACCGGGCCCCAGACTTACGTGACACGGGCGGGCGTCTGATCCGAAGTCCGTGATACTTTCCCCTCCAGCTTGTCGAGAAGGTCGAGAAGCTACTGACAGGGCCCTCGTTGACCCGGGTCCCCGTGCTATGACAGGCACCCAGGAAATGGTGCAGGCGCTCGTATTCGCACAACTGCCTTGTCACGGTCTTCCTGGTCGTTCTCTTGGGCTCGCGGCACGCAGGACTTCGCCCGCAAGAATTCAAGACGACGCGTCGCAGTGTTTGGAAACCCTGAGCGGCGGGGGACCGCCATGAGGTTCGCATCATCGCCCCGCGTGACTGCGCTTCTAGTCCTGATCACCCTACTAGCGATCGTCGGGATTCTCGATCACTCGGAGCGGGCGCGCTCTAGCCAGGCAAGCCGGGCCGATGTCGTCGCTCGCCTCAGTACCACGCGCGCCTCGCTGGAAGGAGCGTTGAACGCGCGCCTGTTCTTGACGCAAGGTCTCGTGGCGCACGTGTCCACGCATCCAGAGCTCGGCGAAGCGGAGTTCGCGGAACTGGCACCGATCATCCTGTCGGGGCGCACCGGCATCCGCGCCATCGAGCTGGCGAAAGGCACCGTGGTGAGCCACATCTACCCGCGTGAGAGGAATTTCGCGGCGCAGGGACTCCGGCTTCTAGATGTGCCCGAACAGCGCGCTGCGGTCCAGCGGGCTCTCGAGACCGGGGAAACCGTGGTCGCCGGTCCGGTTGATCTCATCCAGGGCGGCGTGGCGTTGGTTAGCCGCACTCCTATTTACCTAACCCCGCCGACGGGAGCCCGCCAACGCGGTCCGTACTGGGGACTGGCGACGATCCTGATCGATACGGAGACGGTGCTCCGGGACGCTGGGTTGTTCGATCACGCCGCGGGTCTTCAGTACAGCCTCCGTGGCAAGGACGGCCTCGGAGCCCAGGGCGCGGTGTTTTTTGGCGACCCAGCGACCTTCAAGGCCGACCCTGTTCTATTGAATGTCTCCCTGCCCAATGGCAGCTGGGAGCTGGCGGCGGTTCCGGTCGGGGGTTGGTCGTCACTGTCGCCACGGGTCTGGACGCTGCGCATGACCGGGGCGCTGCTGGCCGTCGTGGCTTCGGCCCTCGCATTCGTGGGGATGCGCCACCAGGCCGCGTCGCGAGATCGGGAGGAGCGGCTGCGGCTGCTCCTCGAAGTGACCCAGCGCCTAACGGCAAGCCTCGCGCTCAAGACCGTGCTCAGCGCCATCGCTGAAGCCGCCGCGGTGGTTTTCAAAGGCGAAGTGCTGTTTCGGGTCGTCGACGGCGACGATCTCGTGCTCATGGGAGGCACGGCCGTGGCCCGCAAGGGGATCCTCAAGGAGCGACTCCGAATCGGAGAGTCCCTCAGCGGGCACGTGGCGGCCTCGGGCGAGCCGCTCATCGTCGTCGATTCGCTGACGGACGCGCGGCTGATCCCGGAACACCGCGCCTACGTTCTGCCGGACGGGATGGCGATAATGTGTGTCCCCATCCGGTTCGGCTCCAAAATTCTCGCGACGCTGGCCGTCTACCGCGAGCGCGGCCACCGCTTCGGCGAGAAGGACCTCGCCCACGCCATGACCCTCGCGGAGCAGGCGGCCATTGCCATCAAGAACGCTCGGCTCTACGAAGAGACCGAGGAAGCGCTCCGAGAGCAGCGGCAATTTCTCCGGCAGGTCATCGACGTCGACGCGAACAGCATCTTTGCCAAGGATCGACAGGGGCGGTTCACCTTGGTCAACCAGGCCCTGGCCGACATCTACGGCACCACAGTCGAGAACCTCGTTGGCAAGACCGATGCGGATTTCAATCCGAATGCCGAGGAGGTCGCCCGCTTCCGGCGCAACGACCTAGAGGTGATGGACACCGTGAAAGAACTCTCGATCCCCGAGGCGCGCTTCACCGACGCGCAGGGGCGTGTCCGCTGGATGCAGGTCGTGAAGCGCCCGATCATCGGCAAAGACGGTACGGCGAGCCAGGTGCTCGGCTCGGCCACCGACATCACCGAGCGCAAGCGGGTCGAAGACGCGCTGCGCACCAGCGAGCGGACGCTCCTCGAGTTGATCGACAACCTGCCGATCGCCGTCTTTGTTTGCGATGCCGCCGGCATCATCGAGCGCTACAACAGGCGGGCGGTGGAGCTCTGGGGGCGAGAACCAACGCGCGGCGCAGCCGACCGGTTCGGCGGCGCGTACAAGCTTTACACGGTCGACGGCAGCTACCTGCCCCGCTCGGCTGGCCAGATGGCCCGGGTGCTGCGCACGGGGATGCCCGTGTCGAACCAGGAGCTCGTGATCGAGCGATCCGATGGCTCTCGGCGCACGGTGATGGTCAACGGGATTCCGCTTCGGGACAGGCACGGAGCGGTGACCGGCGCCATCTGCTGTCTCAACGACGTCACCGAGGTCAAACAGGCGGAGTGGGAGGCTCAACAGCAGCGACAGCTGCTCACACACTTGACCCGTGTGGCGACACTAGGCGAACTGTCCGGTGCCCTGGCCCACGAGTTGAGCCAGCCGCTGACGTCGATCCTGACCAACGCGCAGGCGGCCCTGCAGTTCCTGGCTCGCGAGCCGACCGACCTGGCCGAGGTACGGGAAATCTTGAAAGACATCGTGGACGCGGACCGCCGCGCGGGTGAGTTCATCCACCGCTTGCGCGCGCTGTTGCGCAGGGAAGAGACGCCGCGTCAGCCGGTCGACCTGAACGAGGTGATGAGCGAGGTCCTGCGCCTGTTGCACAGCGAGTTGATCGCCCACGGGGTGACCGTCACCACGCACTTGGCGCCGGGGCTGCCCAAGGTGAACGGCGATCCGGTCGCGTTGCAGCAGGTGTTCCTGAACCTGATCGTCAATGCGTGCGACGCGATGCGGCTCAACGAGGCGTTGGAGCGCCGGATCGCCATCACCACCTCGCTCGACCGCGACGGCGCCGCGCGGGTGGCGATCGCCGACCGCGGCGTCGGCTTGCCGACCGACGGCATCGAGCGCGTGTTCGAACCGTTCTTCACCACGAAAGCGCACGGCCTCGGCCTGGGGCTGGTCATCTGCCAGTCGATCGTGGCAGCCCACGGCGGGCACCTCTGGGGCACAAACAATGCGGACCGGGGGGCCACGTTCTCGTTCACGCTGCCCGCCCAAAACGGGGCGGAGCTGCTGAACGGCTGACGCCCGCCGACCTCAGAAGCCGATCTTCTTAGCGCGGCGGCGTCATCCACAGCCCGACGGTCTTTGTCGTCGTCGACGACGATCCGTTGGTTCGGAGCGCTCTGGAACGGCTGCTCAAAGAGTGGGGGCGGGCTAACATTGCCGAAATCTGGCGTTGAGGGCCAATCGGTAAACGGGACGGAGACTCGAGCGCGCATTCAAGTACGATGGGGCCCTAGATAGAGTGGACGGGGGTAAGGGATATATAGGGTGTGGGCTTCAAACGCGCATTTCAGTCCCACGCGCGCGACGCTCTAATCGAATACTTTGACCAAATTGTTCAGCCGAAAAACGTAGCCATGCGAGAAGGGTGTTCACGTCGTAGATACAAAGCGAAACGCCAGGGACTTGTTTGCCGACACGTAATTGCGGGCCCGTGCAACCACCGAAAGGATGCCGACACGCGCGCCGCCGGGAATGTCCGTCCGATTTCCAGTTTCGCAAGAAATTACCGCTCGGGTTCCCAGCTTGTTCCCAAACCCTTCAGATCTCGTCTTGGCTGATGAGAACTCGTGGGATTAACAACGGGAGGGGAGTAAATCACGAGCGTATTTTCAGTCCCGGGGGTACGGGCGTTGAGTTCTCATCCTGTTGCGCCCCCAATTCTCGCTCCCATCACTCGAACAGCGACAGCTCGATCGCGTCCCCCATCGCGCGATAGCCCAGGTCGCTCGGGTGCAGATGGTCGTCGCAGTCGTAGATCGGCAGCATGCGCGTGGGATGGTCGGGATCGCGCAGCGCCCGGTCGAAATCCACGATCGCGTCGAAGACGTCCGTCTTGCGCATCCAGTCGTTGACCTCCTGGCGGATCGCCTCTCGCTTCGGGGTCCAGGCGCCGGGCAGGAACGTCTCGTTCTCGAACGGCGTGAGCGTGGCGGCGATCACCTTGATCCCGCGCGTGTGGCCGCGCACGGCGAACTGCTTCAGCCCGGCGATCATCTGTGGCGCGCTGACTTCTTCTTCGGGCTTGCGCCAGCGGTTCCGCAGATCGTTCGTGCCGAGCATGATGATCGTGTGCGTCACGCCGGGCTGCGCCAGCACGTCGCGGTCGAATCGGCGCAGGCCGCTGTCGCCGCGGATGTCGTGCAGGATGCGGTTGCCGCCGAGCCCCTGGTTCATCACGGCCATCGGCCGCCCGCTCGACCGCGCGATCAGTCGGCGCGCGAGCTGCGAGGGCCAGCTGTGATGCCCATCGTGGGTCGAGATGTTCGCGTCGGTCAGGGAATCGCCCAGCGCGACGATCGCGCCCGCCGTCCGTGGCGCCACGACGTCGACGCCGCATACGAAGTACCAGTCGTCGGTCAGCTTGCCGACCGGCATGACGTCTGACGCGCTGAAATTTCCGGGCGGAGAGATGTAGTTCGTCTGCCGTGCATAGCGGCCGGTGATGCCGAAGCTCGCCGGCAGATCTTCCGGCAGGTGCACGCTGACGGCCAGGTCCGACAGCGGCGCCACCGCCAGCTCGACCGGATCGCTGACGATGAGCGCCCCGGCGGCGATGGTCGCGCTGGGATCACCGCCGAAGGTGAGCCGCCGGTTCGAGCCCGGCACGAGCGCCGGCCCGGCGCTGCGCAAGCCGACGAACGCCGCGCCGATCGCGAGCGGGCGAACGCCGCACAGGTTCGAGATCCGTACGCGTACACGGCTGCCACCGAGGCTCACGCGCGGGATCATTCGTAGCGTATGGTTGCTGAAGGCCGCGCCTTCGGCCGGCGCCGGCGCCGCGGTCCAGGTTCCGACCCAGTGCGTGGTATCCATGCGTATGCGGCCTCCTGGGAGGTGGACTATACTCGCTCACCCTGCGTGAGGACTACGCGGCGGATTCGGCGGCGACGGCGCGGGCCGACTCGACGCGTGAGAAGTACGCGTAGAAGGCCAGGAAGGCCAGCGCGTAGACCGCGCCCGCGAGGTAGTACGGCATCGTCCAGTTGCCAGCGGCCATGAACGGTCCGGCGATCCACGCGCCCACTCCCATCGGGAACTCGCTGAAGGCGTGCATGATGCCGTTCGTCGTGCCGCGCTCGCGGTCCTTCACGACCTCCATCGAGAACAGGCTGTAGATCGGATCGGTCAGCGACTTGTTCGGGAACGCTCCGCCAATGAACACGATGGTCAGTACGTAGGCGACACCCGCCGTTACCACGCCGGGGGCGAGAGCAATCAGAACGAGAAAAGGTACGCCGAGAAGTTTCAGGTAGGCCACCGTACGAACGCTGCCGAGCCTCCGGACGGCGACCGGGCCCAGAAGCGTCGCGAATGCCGTGACGATCGAGCCGGCGCCGAAGATCACGCCGATTGTCGTGGTCGATGCGTGAAGCTCGTGGGCGAAGAACACGGCGAAGAATGGCGCGGTCATTCCGAGCGCGAGCCCGGCGCCACCCTCCGTCAATGCCAGCATGCTGATCGTCCGGTGGCTCTCGAGGCTCCGCCACCACCGTTTGATGTCGATCGGCTGCCACCGCTCGTCGATCAGGTAGATCGGAAGTGCCGAGCACAGCATCACGGGCACGACGCAGAGGAGACCCGCCCGCAGGGCGCCGGCGCTCTCCGGCCCGAGCCCGAGGAATGGGGCGAAGGCGATCCCAAGCGCGCCCGCCAGAAGATTTCCCAGGCTGGCGGCGCCGACCGTCAGGAACGAGGCGATGCTGAACAGGTGCACGCGCTCGGCGGGCCGGCTCTGCTCCACCATGAACGGTGGACCGACGATCGCGTGGCCGCCCTCGAAGGCGCCCTGCACAGCAGCCAGCACGAGCAGCGCCATGGGATCGTGGGCGACGATCAGTCCAGCCGTACCGAGGATGTTGCCGCTGTAAGAAATGAGAAAGACGCGGCGCCGCCCGAAGAGGTCCGAGAGGATCCCCGAGGGGATAACGGAGAGACCGTGAGCAATCCAATTGATCGAGGCGAGCTGCGCGACGAAGAGCGTGTCGTGGCCCGAGGCGAGCAAGTAGAGATAGAACAGGAGCCGCCAGATGCTCACCGAGAGGCCGCTGAACGGAGTGCGCAGCAGCAGGAGTCGCGCGTTCCGGCTGAAGCCGCGCACGCGCCGCAGATAGTCCCCGCCGTGGCGTGCCTGACGGAGGAGGAGGAGGGCCACGAGGATCGTGAGCGCGATGCCGAGGAGCCAGACGCCGCGGGGTATCTGGGTGCCCTCGTCCGGCGCGTGGGCGTGTCCGACGTCGCCCCAGGCCAGCGTGGTCGCGAGCGCGAGGACACCCGCCAAGGCGGCAGGCGCCGCCACATACGTTGCGCTCGCTCTTGACCTCGCGCGAACCCCGACCATATAACCTGTCCCTACCCGATCAAGGTGAGCTCGGGAGGACCCATAATCGCAAAAGCGGGCGCGGTTTTCGCGTTATTCCTTCTGCTCCTGGCGACGTGGGGTGGGGACGCCGCCGGCCAGAAGCGGCCCGAGGGCGAGCTGACCATCGCCTTCGACGCCTCCATCGCTCCTACGTTTCTCGATCCTGCCGAGACCTCGGGACTCAGCACGCCCTTCGTCTTCCTCTACGCCCTGCACGACGCGCTGATCAAGCCGCTGCCCGGCAACAACATGGCGCCGTGCTTGGCCGAGTCGTGGAAGGAGAGCCCAGACGGGCTCGTGTACGAGTTCAAGTTGCGAGAGGGGCTTCGGTTCCACAATGGTGATCCGTTCACGGCCGAGGACGTGAAGTTCAGCTTCACCCGCTACCGGGGCGTCTCGGCCAAGATCCTGCACGAGCGGGTCAAGGCGGTCGAGATCGTCGACCCGCATCGCGTGCGGTTCGTCCTGAACGGCCCGTGGCCGGACTTTCTCGTCTTCTATGCCACGCCGGCCACCGGCGCGGCCTGGATCGTGCCCAAGAAATACATCGAGAAGGTCGGCGAGGACGGCTTTAGCCGCCACCCTGTCGGGCTGGGACCCCTTCGGTTTGTGCGCATGAGCCCGGGCACGGAGCTGGTGCTCGAGGCGAACGAACAGTACTGGCGCAAGAAGCCGTCGATCAAACGCGTCGTCATCAAAGGCGTCCCCGATCGCACCACACGCCTGGCCATGCTGAAAACCGGCGAGGCAGATCTCGGCTACCTGATGGTCGGCCTCGAGGCGGCGACCATCAAGGCCGATCCCAAGCTTCGGTTGGTCTACGTCATCCCCACCGCGAGCTGGTGGGTCGAATTCCCCGAGCAGTGGAAGCCGAAGTCGCCCTGGGCCGATCGCCGCGTCCGGCTGGCGGCCAACCTGGCTATCGACAAGCAGGGCATCAACGAGGCGGAGCGACTGGGCTATTCGCGTCTGAACGGATCGATCATCCCGAGCATCATGGACTTCGCGCTTCCGTTCGAGCCCTATCCGTATGATCCGGCGCAGGCCAAGCGCCTCCTCGCCGAGGCAGGTTATCCCAACGGCTTCGACGCCGGCGACGTGACCCCACTCCCACCATTCACCACCATGGGCGAGGCTCTCAGTAACAGCCTGGCCGCGGTCGGCATTCGCACGCGGGTGCGCACCATGGAGCGGGCGACCTACATGGAAGCGTGGCGAACCAAGAAGCTGCAGGGGCTCATCTTGACGGTCACGGCGGCGCAGGGCAACGCCGCCTCACGGATCGAGGCCTTCGTCATCAGCAGCTCCATCTACGCCTATGGCGGTTATCCTGACATCGACGACCTGTTCCGGACGCAAGCGCAGGAGCGCGACCGAAAGCGGCGCGAAGCACTGCTTCATCAGATTCAGCGACTGATGCACGAGCGGGTCATGCACGCTCCGATCTTCGAGCCCGCCACGTTGCACGGGGTGGGACCACGGGTCGAGGAGCCGGCCATTGGCCTGAACCCGCTCCTCTACTTCGCCGCACCCTACGAGGACATTCGCCTGAAGAAGCCGTGAGGAGACAGCGATGAGTGAGACCTGCCAGGATCTCGATTTTCTTGCCGGCATCCGCGTGGTCGATTTCACCCAGTTCGAGGCGGGGCCCTCGTGCACGGAGGCGCTGGCCTGGCTCGGCGCCGAGGTGGTGAAGATCGAGAACCCGAAGACGGGTGATCCCGCCCGCCGCGTGCTTCCGGGAAAGGCCCCGGATGACCCGTGGTACTTCCACATGTTCAACGCCAACAAGAAGTCGCTGACGCTCGATCTCAAGTCACCGCGTGGGCTCGCCCTCGCGAAGGACCTGCTCGAGAAGGCGGATGTCACCGTCGAGAACATGGCGCCGGGGACGATCGAGCGCCTCGGCCTCGGCTACGACGACGTGCGAACGCTCAACCCGCGCCTCATCTATTGCTCGATCCAGGGGTTCGGCACCGGCAGCAAGTACGAGAAGGGCCTCGCGTTCGACATGATCGCGCAAGCCGCCGGCGGCATGATGAGCGTGACCGGCGAGCCCGACCGGCCGCCTTGCAAGCCGGGCCCGAGCTTTGGCGACACGGGCACCGGCATGCTGATGGCGATCACGATTCTCGGGGCGCTGCACGAACGGCAGCGCACCGGCAAGGGGCGGCGGCTGCAAGTGGCGATGCAGGACGCGATGCTTCACTACATGCGCACGTGCTTCGCGGTCCAGGCGCGCACCGGGAAAGCCGCGCCACGACGCGCCGGGAAGAGCGTCATGGGCGCCAACGCGCCTTCCGGGATCTATCAGTGCAAGCCGTGCGGCTCCAACGACTGGGTCTACATCATCACGAGCCGCGCCAATCCCGAGCACTGGGCGCGGCTGATGAAGCTGATCGGGCGCCCCGAGCTGATCGACGATCCGCGCTTCGCCACCGGCGAGGCCCGGCTCCGGAACGAAGCCGAGCTCGACGCGATCATCACCGAGTGGACGCGCAAGCACACCAAGGAAGAGGCGATGACGTTGATCAGCGGCGTCGGGGTGCCTGCCGGCGCCGTCTTCGACACGATGGAGCTGCACAGCGATCCGAGCTTCGAGAAGCGCGGGATCATGCAGGTGATGGATCA
>Ga0070697_100004203_pt1 | contig 11039 bp, 10 predicted proteins | sample KBSK1501metaG_FD_65475 | JGI IMG/M metagenome (GOLD analysis project Ga0070697, IMG submission 65475) | Corn, switchgrass and miscanthus rhizosphere microbial communities from Kellogg Biological Station, Michigan, USA - KBS K1-50-1 metaG | ecosystem: Host-associated > Plants > Roots >... | reverse complement strand
TGGACCACCCGTGAACCGGGCGGCACGCGCGCGGGCGAGATGATCCGGCCGATCCTTCTGGGTCCGCGGGCCGGCCCGCTTGCGCCCTGGTCGGAGGCCTTGCTCTTTACCGCCGCGCGCGCCCAACTCGTGGAGGAGGTGATCCGCCCGCGGTTAGACCATGGCGAGCTCGTCCTCTGCGACCGGTACAGCGATTCCACCCTCGCCTACCAGGGGTATGGCCGCGGCATCGATCTCGAGACCTTGCGACGCCTTCAGTCGGACGCCACCGGCGGGCTGACTCCTGACCTGACACTCTTGCTCGATTTACCGGTCGAGGCCGGACTGGCCCGCATTCCGCGCAACGCGAAGGACCGCCTGGACCGGGAAACGATTGCCTTTCATGAGCGCGTGCACGCCGGCTATCGCGAGATGGTGGCACGGGAACCGCACCGCTGGCGGCAGGTCGACGCCGCGCGCGATCCCGACGCGGTCGCGTCTCTCATCCTGGAGCTGGCGCTCGAGGCGCTGCGCACGGCCGGCGTCCGCCCGGCGGAGCGGCGATCCGCATGAAGTTGCTGATCGCGGTGGTCCACAGTGAGGATGCGTCCGCGACCATGGACGCGCTCAACGATCGAGGCATCTCGGTCACCCGGTTCGTCAGTTCCGGCGGCTTCCTGCAGCACAAGAACGTGACCCTGATGTCGGGCATCGACGACGATCGCGTCGAGGAGGTCCTCGGCCTGATCAAGGAGAACTGCCGGACCCGCAGCGAGTTCATGAACCCGATGCCGCCGCTGGTCGAGCCCGGCGATTTCTTCGTCCCTTATCCGGTCGAGGTGCAGGTCGGCGGCGCGACGGTCTTCATCATGAACGTCGACCGTTTCGAAAAGCTCTGATCCCCGGACTCGGAACCGCGCTCAACACCGGCACGGTTCTCGTCGGCGCCACGCTGGGGCTCACGCTCGGCCGGGTCATTCCCGCCAGCCTGCACCAGACCATCCGCATCGCGATCGGTCTGTTCGTGGCGGTGATCGGGATGCAGATGGCGCTCAAGACGCACAACCCGCTTGTACTGCTGGTTAGCGTCCTCGTCGGCGTTGTCATCGGCGAGGTGCTCAAGCTGGACGCGGGCGTCCAGGCGATCGGCTCCTGGGCGGAACGGCGCCTGAGCCGCGGGGGCGAGCCGGGACGGGTGAGCCTGGCCTTCATCACGACCAGCCTGATCTTCTGCGTCGGGCCGTTAACCGTGCTCGGCTCTTTCCTCGACGGCACGCGCGGCGATGTCACGCTGCTCGCCATCAAGTCAACGCTCGACGGCGTCACCTCGATCGTCTTCGCCGCCACGCTCGGGTGGGGGGTTCTGCTGTCGGCTGTCAGCGTCCTCCTGGTGCAGGGCAGCCTGACGCTGGTCGCGTTTCTGATCCACGCGGGACTCACGGATCTGGAGACCGGCGAACTGACGGCGGCCGGCGGCATCGCCGTGCTCGGCATTTCCCTCGGCCTCCTGGAGCTGAAGGCGATCAAGGTCGCCAACTTCCTACCGGCGCTGGTGGTGGCGCCGATGCTCGCCGGCATCCTGCACGCCTTCGGCTGGCTCTCCTGAGAGCGCCGCCAGGAGGACCGTTTCTGGCCGCGATGTAACATCGGCTTGACTCGCGCGTAGCAGTTAGTGGGGAGAGGGATTCGTGCTACAGCCGGCGGAGTCGTCGTGGATCGAGCCGTTGGTGCTCGCGTTGTACCGACCCGCGGTCCAGCTGGCAACCCTGCTCGTCCGTGATTACACCGTGGCTCAAGACATCGTTCAGGAGGCGTTTGTGCGTGTCTGGCTCTCCCCTCGAACGCCGCGCGAAATGAGCGGCTTTCGCCCCTGGCTCTACAAAACAGTGGTCAACCTGGCCCGCGATCACCAACGCCGCCAAAGCCGGTGGGCCCGTCTTCGTTTCGGGCGGGCAGCATCCGACAACCCCATGGAGGTGGCAGAGCGCCGCGAGGCGGACACGGCTCTGGGAGATGCGGTCCGGGGCTTGAGCCGGCGCGAGCAAGAAGCCGTCTACGTGCGCTTCTTCGAGGACGCGCCCTTCGAGGAAGTGGGGCGAATCATCGGCGTGCGCACCGGTACGGCCCGGGTCCTTGTCCATCGCGCGCTGGCCAAGCTGCGGCGCCAGCTCGAGTCATCACCGCGAAATGGAGTGACTGACTCATGAGACCGGCAGCCATCGAAGAGCGCGTCCGAGACTACGTCGAAGCCGAGCGGGCGCAGACTCGGGTGCCGCCCGTAATGGCATCTCGGATTCTCCATGCGATCGAGGTGAGTCGGCGGCCTGCCCCTCGCCCTCCCCGGCTCGCCTCCTTACGGGTTGCGGCGGCCGTGGCCGGCGTGCTCCTCGTTGGCGCCGGAATCGCGTGGGTACGGACAGCGCAGTCCCCGGCCGGTTTGGCGCAAGGAAAATGGTTGCCTGCGCCGGCCATGGGGGTCGGGCGCGGCTATCAAACGGCGACCTCCCTGCCGAATGGCAAAGTTCTGGTCGTAGGCGGCAGCCAGACGAACCGAATCCTTGCTAGCACGGAACTCTACGATCCCCGTACCCGGAGCTGGAGCTCGGCAGGAACGCTTACGACGCCTCGGTCCCTGCATACGGCCACATTGCTCAAAAACGGAAAAGTCCTGGTCGTGGGCGGGTCCAACGCGCGCCCGAGCTCTCTTGGGTCCCTGGCAACCGCCGAACTGTACGATCCTCAGAGCAACAGCTGGACTTTGGCCGCCAGCATGCACACGCCCCGCTCGTACCATACGGCGACGTTGTTGGCCGACGGCCGGGTGCTGGTCGTCGGAGGCATTGAGGCGTCCAACGACGTCACGGGAACGGTGCTCGCCAGTGCGGAGCTATACGACCCTCTTACGAATAGCTGGACGCCGGCAGCGCCCCTTCCCTTGGCTCGGGCAAGGCATGCCGCCGTCCTGCTCGCTGACCGCCGTGTTCTCGTAATTGGGGGAACCGACTCCGAACACCTGCCGTCCTCCAGTTACTTCCCGACCGCCGAACTCTACGACCCAGCCAGTCAGTCCTGGTCGCTGGTGGCCAGCATGAACTATGCGCGCGTATACGCGACCGCTACGCTTCTGCCGGACAACCGCGTTCTGGTCGTCGGAGATGACGGGGTGAATGAGCGCACCGCCGAAGTCTTCGACCCGCAAACCAATGGTTGGTTCCCCATTCCCGATCCCGGAGTCGGCCGTGCCGAACAAGTCGCTGTCGAGCTAAGGAATGGGATGGTTCTGGTTGCCGGCGGAGTCGGGGAAACGAGCGCCCAGTTGTTCGACTGGCGTCGCAACGCGTGGACCAACGCCGGTGCCATGTCGGTGATCCGGGCCAGCGCCACCGCGACCGTGCTTGTGGACGGCCAGGTGCTGATCGCCGGAGGGTTCGGCAACAGATCTATCCCCTGGGCCAGCGCCGAAGTCTATGACCCGCACGGTACGTCGCTCGTGGCAGCCAGACCGAGCAGGCCGGCACCGACCCCGATTGCCGGTGCACTGCTGTTGGGAATCCCAGCCCTGCTCCTTGGCCTTTCTGCGTGGCTCAGGCGCGATCGCATCGTCCCAGAGACCTGGATTGACTGACACCTTCGCCCTGCCTCACATCTGGCACACTTAAGCGAGTCCATGGCGAGGTCTCAGGCTCAGCGCAGGGTGGATTGGTTCGCCGCGGGGCTGGGCCTGGTGGTCGCGGTGGTCATCCAGTTGGTGGGGAGCACCTTGCTCTTCGGCAGTCATCGGGGTCAGCTGGTCTCCCAGGGCCTGCTCACGTTCGTGGCGCTGCTAGTGGCAGGCACGCTCGCCGGCTTCATCGGGCCGGCCGCCGGCGCCGTTTGGAATGGCGTGATCGTCGCCGTTGGCTTCATCATCGTCGAGGAGCTGGCCGGCGCTGTGGGGCCCATCGGTCCGATTGGGTCGGCCGGCCTGGACACCCTCGGGCTTGTGATCGACGACGTGCTGGTCTTGAGTGGCGGCACGATCGGCGGCGTGGTGGCCAGCGTCGCTCGGCGCCAGCGCACAGGGTCGGGTAACGATTCGCCGACTCATCGCGTTCGATAGCACACGACGTCAACCTGCACGGGAACCGGATCACTGAAAAGGAAGTAAAGAAGATGCAGATGGAGAACGGATCGGTCGAGGCGCTTGGTTCCCGGATCGTCGAGAACGTCGGTAAGGTGCTCGTCGGTAAGAGCGCCGAGATCGAGCTCTGTGCCATTGCGCTGCTCAGCCGCGGCCACATCCTCATCGAAGACGTGCCTGGCGTCGGCAAGACCATGCTGGCCAAATCACTGGCGCGCTCGCTTGGCTGCTCCTTCGAGCGCCTCCAGTTCACGCCGGACCTGCTTCCTTCCGACGTGACCGGGGTCAACATCTACAGTCCCTCGACGCAGCAGTTCGAGTTCCGCCAGGGTCCGATCTTTACCCAGGTGCTGCTGGCCGACGAGATCAACCGGGCCACGCCCAAGACGCAGTCGGCCCTGCTCGAGGCGATGGAGGAGAAGCAGGTGACCGTCGACGGCACCACCTACCCGCTGCCGCTGCCGTTCATGGTGCTGGCGACGCAGAACCCGGTCGAGTTTGCCGGCACCTTCCCGCTCCCCGAGGCGCAGGTCGATCGCTTCTTGATGCGTGTCAACCTCGGCTACCTCGACGTGGCGCACGAGGTGCAGGTGCTCGACCGATTCCAGCGGGGATCGCCGATCGATCAGCTGGAGCCGGTGGCGTCAGCGGACGAGGTGCTGGTGGGCCAAAGAGCGGTCCAGGAGATCTACGTCGACGATCAGTTGAAGGAGTACATCGCTCGGGTGACGCATCGCACGCGGTCGCACGCCGACATCGGCCTGGGTGCCAGCTCGCGCGGCTCGCTCGGCCTCTTCCGCGGGGCGCAGGCGCGGGCAGCGCTTGAGGGTCGTGACTTCGTCACCCCGGATGACGTGAAGGCGCTGGCGCAACCGGTGCTCGCCCACCGTCTCATCCTCAAAGCCAACGCCGAACTGCGTGGTCTCACGCCGGCGAAAATCCTGGCCCAGATCCTGGAAACGGAACCGGTACCACCGCCGAGCGTGGTGTCGCGCTTCGGTCGTCGGGTGGCGAGCTAGCCGGGCGAGCGCATGCGCCTGCCGCGTCTTCCCCTGGTTACGGCGCTGGCGCTCCTCTTCTTTTTCGCGTACATCACGGGGATCCGGCTCGCCTACAGCCTGCTGTACGCCCTGGTCCTCCTCTTTGTCGTCAGTTACTTCTGGAGCCGGCTGGCTGCCGAAAACCTCTTGGTGGAACGGACGAGTCCCGAGGGGCAGTACCAGGTGGGTGACCATTTCGAGGAGCACTTCACGATCGAGAACCGCTCCTGGATCCCGGTGCCCCTGATCGAGCTGACCGATTTCTCCAACCTGCCGGGATACAACCCGGGACGCGTCTTCAGCCTCAAGGGCCGGCGCACCCGCCGCTGGACGTCGCGGGGTCAGTTCAAGCAACGCGGCCTGTTTACTTTTGGCCCGGTCGAGCTGCGCTACGGCGATCCCTTCGGACTTTTCGCGCGGACGCTGCGCGTCGCCGGCAGCCGGTCGGTGGTCGTCTACCCGATCGTCCGCCCCGTCGGCGCCCTCGATGCGCTGGCTCCGAGCACGGCCGGCAACGAGCAACTGCGCGGTCGCGTCCTCGACATCCCGCCCAATGCCACCACCATTCGCGAGTACGTCCCGACCGACAGCGTCAAGCGCATCCACTGGGCGTCGTCCGCACGCCTCGGCCGGCTGATGAGCCGCAGCTTCGAGACCCGCGAAGGGGGAGACGCCTGGATCGTCCTCGACCTCCAGGCCTCGGTCCACGCCGGCGAGGCGCCCGAGTCCACGCTCGAATATGCGATGAGCCTGGCGGCGTCGATTACGGACGCCGGTCTTCGCCGCGGCGGGGCCATCGGGCTGGTGAGCAATGACAGCCGTCTCAGCATGATCGAGGCCGCCCGCGGCGACCAGCAGCGCAACAAGCTCTTCGAACACTTCACCTTGGCCCAGGCCGACGGGACCGTGCCGCTCGCCACCTTGCTGACGTCGCAGCGGCATCAATGGCGGCATCGGGGCGGACTGATCGTGATCACCCCCTCGGCGGATGAGCGCTGGCCGGCGGCGCTGCTCGACCTGGGCGTGCGCGGCCACCGGAGCTTGATCATCTACCTCGATCCACGCGGATTTGGTGGCACCCAGCCGGCGCTGGCGAGCGCCGGGCGCTGGCGACAGGCGTTGAACTGGTGGATCGTACGCGGGGCCGATGACCTCGATACCACAGGGGAGCGACCGCTTGCCGCAAGTTAACCCCGCAACCGTCGCCCTGCTCGTGGTGGCGCTCCTCGGCGCCGCCTGGGCCGCGGGCCTGCTTCGGGCGCACTATGAAGACGGCCGCGCGACGCTGCGAGTCAGGCGCGCGGGCCGGGTCGTCGTCACGCTCAACCTGCGCGACACCTGGCTCTTGCTGGCGCTCTCGCTGCTGATGGGCTGGGCGGTCGCGGCCGCGGTCGAGCGGTCGGACTGGGTGCCGGGCTTCGATACCCAGGGCCGCCTGGTTCCGGCGCTGGCGCTGACGAGTGTGCTCGGCTGGGTGTTCGTGTGCGCCGGCCTTCGTCGCTTCGCCTACGGCATCGCCTCGCTCGCCGCGGCGCTGCTCTCGCTGGGGTTGTACACGCCGTCGCCCCTGACGAGTGCCGGCCTGTCGGTGCCGGCGTTGGCTAAATGGTCGCTGGACCTACCGGGGCAGACCAACCTCCTGTTGTTGATGGGCCTGATCCTGATGTTCGCCCTGGCCGGGGTATGGACCAGTTGGTGGACCTTCCGCCGCCACAACGGGCTGGTCGCGTTGCTGCCGAGTGGCACCATCCTGGCGGTCGAGATCATCAACGACACCAGTGCCGGCCTGGGCTTCTTTGTGGTCGTCTGGCTGGCCGCGGCCGCTTCCGTCCTCCTCCGCCTCAATTTCGTCGCCCTCAAAGAGAACTGGCGGTCACGACGCCTGCCGCACGCGGCCGATACCGGCTGGACCTTCGGCGAGGTCGGTGCCGAGGCGACGGTGGCGATTCTTGCCATCGCCTTTCTCATCCTGCCGCCGCTCAGCAGTAGCGACATCAGTGGCGCGCTCATCCCCGGCGTGGTGCACGCCGACCTCGCGCACCCTTTCGGAATCGGAAGCGGCTCAGGTCCGGGTGGGGGCATCGGATCGATCGGCTATAGCGAAACGGTTCGACCGGGCACGCAGCTGAAAGCCAAGCCGCAGACCGTGATGCGGGTCAGTGGCGACGGCCCGATCTACGATCCGTATTGGCGCGGCATTGCGCTCGCGGGCTGGGACGGGATCCAGTGGTACAAGCTCCCCAGCACCCAGCAGGTTCCAGTGCGCCAGCAACCGCTGGTGGCCGCCAACGCCACCCTCCCCCGGGACGACCTGCCGTCGGACAGCCAGCGCGTCCAGATCCAGCACGACACGTTCCAGGTGGTCGTCCCGCCGGAGCAGACACTCGCCACCGTCTTCAGCGCCGGCGAGGTCATTTCCGTCAATCAACCCAGCACCGTGCGCGGCATCATGACCGCGGAACCGACGCTTCCGGGCCCGGTACCCGCGCTTGTCAATGTCACGGGCGACAACCTCAACCCGAGCTCGTTCGATACCGTCGACCAGATCCACCTCTCCAACCGCGTGCGCGCGCCGTACAGCTTCAGCGTCACCGAAGCGGTCCCCAACGCGGCCGTAACCGAGCTACAAGGCGCGGGGACCGATTATCCGGCCTGGACCGCGCCCTACATCAGCCTGTATGTGAACGGCGTGAGCATGAAGGGGTACTCGACCGCTCGCGACGCGGAAATTGGCGCCCTGGCCCAACAGATCGTGAATGATGCGCATGCGACCACACCGTACGACCAGGCCAAGGCGATCGAGTCCTGGTTTCTCGAAAAGGGACGGTTCACGTACACGTTGACCCCGCCGCCGGCCCCGGTTGGGGTGCGGCCCCTCGACTACTTCCTCTTCACCAGCAAGAGGGGCTTCTGCCAGGACTTCTCCACCGCGATGAACGTCATGCTGCGCACCCTCGGGATCCCCAGCCGCCAGATGAGCGGCTTCGGGCAGGGAATCTTCGATGATAAGACCCGCCAGTACATCGTCAACGCGGTCGACGCCCACAGTTGGGTCGAAGTCTTCTTTCCGGGCTACGGATGGATCCCCTTCGAGGCCACCCCCGACGGCGTCAATGCGCCGATCAACCGGCCGGCGACCCGTGAGTTGCTCAATGTCCCGAGCACGCCCTCGACGGAGGCCACGCCCCGTTCCCGTGCGATCCCGAAGGAGCCGGTGGTGGATACCGGCGGATCGCAATCGGGCGGCCTGTTTCCCGGCATCTGGCGCCAGCTGCTGCTCGGCGGGGCCGCGGTACTTCTGCTCCTGATCATCGGCATCCTGCTGGCGGCGCGCTGGCTGCTGGCGGTCAAAGACGTCCCCCGCATCTGGCGTCGCCTGCTCTTCCTGGGCGACCGGCTCAACGTCCCGCGCCACCGGGGCGATACTCCGCAAGAATTCGGTGGGCGGCTGGCGACTTTCGTGCCACCGCTCGACGAAGAGGTGCGGCGGTTGGCGAACCTCTACACGCGGGCCAGCTTCCGCCGCGAGGGTCTTTCCGCGGATGAGCTCGCTGACGCGCGGCGCGCCTGGCAGCGCATCCGCGGCAGCTACCCGGGGCTGGTGGTCAGCGCCTGGCGCGACGCGCTACGCCACGGCCGCGTGGTCAGGGAAGAGGAAGGCGCAGCGTCAGAAAATCCCGAGCCATCACGGCGCCGTTGACCGATCCCTCGGCGCTCAAGTGGGTGATGATGAAGCGGGTCGATGGGTACCGCTCCATCAAGTGCTCGACGTCCCTGCGCCCCAGGTGAAGCTCGCCACCCTCTTCGTCGGGGTAGGTCATCTCGGCGATCACGTGATCGGAGGCCGCCACCAGCGCCTCGAGGTCGGCTGACATTTCCGCGTCGCCGCTGTAGCCGAGGCGAACGCCGTCGCGTTCGATCGTGAAGCCCAGGCAATTGAGCTCGCTGACATGCCGCATACGAAAGGCGCGGGCGCGGCTGCCGTCGATCTCGAAGGCATCCCCACCGGCGAGCTCGTGCACCGTCAGCTGCAGCCGTTCCCAGCTGAGACGGCGCATCTTCTCGCCCCAGGCAAAATCGAGCAACTGCTCGAGGTAGGCGGTGGTCCCGACGGGACCGAAGATGGTGAGTGGCGATGATGGCTCGTGCAGCAGCACGCGGCCCAGGATCAGCCAGGCGAGTCCGAAGGTATGGTCGGCATGAAAGTGGCTGAGCACCACCGCGCGCGGCTCATCGAGCGAGACGCCAGCCTTTGGGAGGTGGACGGTCAGCGGGGCGCCGGCATCCAGCAGGATGGTCCGGTCGACCAGGATGCTGGCATTGTATGCGTGGGGGGAGAAGGCCGAACCGGTCCCGAGGAACGTGACCTCCACGGACGAGACGGTAACAAATGTCGAGTACAGTGCAAAGGATGAGTACCGTGGAGAAAGTGCGGCTCACGCAGTGGTCGCACGGAGCGGGTTGAGCCTGCAAGATCGGTCCTGAGGACCTGGCTCAGGTCTTGAGCCACTTGCCGACACGGCTCGACAACCCCGACGTCCTGGTAGGGCAGGAGACCGGCGATGACGCCGCGGTCTACCGGCTTCGGCCGGACCTTGCCCTGGTGGTCACCACCGACTTCTTCACGCCCATCGTCGACGACGCCTACACCTTCGGGGCGATCGCCGCGGCTAACGCGTTGAGCGACATCTATGCGATGGGTGCGCAGCCGTTGCTGGCGGTCAACCTGGTCGCCTTCCCGATCAAGGAGCTGGGGCCGGCGCTGCTGGCCGACATCCTGCGAGGCGGCCTGGACAAAGTTCGCGAGGCGGGCATCGACATCCTGGGCGGCCACAGTATCGACGACCACGAACCGAAGTACGGGCTCGCCGTGACTGGCACCGTTCACCCCGACCGGGTGCGCCGCAATCGGGGCGGCCAGCCGGGCGACCGGCTGGTGCTGACCAAGCCGCTGGGCACCGGCGTCATCAGCACCGCGATCAAGCACCAGGTGGCGCCGCCGGAATCAGCCGCGGCCGCCATCGAGGGCATGCTCCGGCTCAACCGCGACGCCGCGGACGCGATGGCGACGGTCGAGGTCCATGCCGCCACCGACGTCACCGGCTTCGGCCTGCTGGGGCACCTCCATTTCATGGCCCGCGCCTCGGGGCTGGCCGCGCGGGTCGAGGCGGCGTCGGTTCCACTCCTTCCGGGAGCCGAGGTGCTGGCGGAGGCGGGGGAAGTCCCCGGCGGCACGCGATCGAACGCGCGCTTTCTGGCCTCGCGGGTGCGCTGGCCGGCGAACCTGTCCGCGGCCCGTCAGACCCTGCTGTGCGATGCCCAAACGTCCGGCGGGCTGCTGCTGGCGGTCCCGGAGAGCGAGCTGGACCGCCTGTTGAGCGCGCTTACGGGGAAAGGAGTGGCCGGCGCCGTGGTCGGCCAGCTGACCGAGGGGAACGCCGGCTCCATCCTGGTCGTCTGAGCCCCTCCGCGGCTGGTAACAATGCCGCAACGAGTTGCCGCGGCGGTGCAACGTCGGGATCAGGCATCATACGTTCAGGTCCCCCTCGCACGTATTAGAAGCTGAACATGTACGTGCCTGTCCGTGGGAGCCTCATGCCGGTCCGGGTGGAGAGCGCCCATAATGTCACCCTGTGCAACCCCTCGCCAAGGCGGCGTCCGACGACGATCGCCCTCTCATCGAGCGGGTTCGCCGAGGCGACCAGGACGCGGCGCGGATCCTCTTTGAACGCTACTTCGACCGTATCTACAACTATGCCTACGCCCGCCTCGGAAGGGCAGAGGATGCGGAGGACCTGGCCATCGATACCATGACCCGCAGCCTGACCCGTCTGGATCTCTTCCAGGACCAGGGCGTTGCCTTCTCCTCCTGGGTCTACCGGATCGCGCACAACGCGACC
>Ga0070697_100004201_pt1 | contig 11041 bp, 9 predicted proteins | sample KBSK1501metaG_FD_65475 | JGI IMG/M metagenome (GOLD analysis project Ga0070697, IMG submission 65475) | Corn, switchgrass and miscanthus rhizosphere microbial communities from Kellogg Biological Station, Michigan, USA - KBS K1-50-1 metaG | ecosystem: Host-associated > Plants > Roots >... | reverse complement strand
TTTGCGCTTGGTGATGTCGCGCGACACCCCGCGCGTGAAGGCCGGTTTGCCACCTTCGTCTAACTCGACCCCGCCATAACCCGAGATCCAGCGTGTGCTTCCGTCCGGCCGCGTGATGCGATATTCGCTTTCACGCTCGCCGGCACCGTGCTCGAGTATGTTTTGCACGGTTTGCTTCATACGCTCGCGATCCTCGGGGTGCACGAGTTGGAGCCATCGGCCAAAGTTCACTGGCTCCGATTCCGCGAAGCCGAACAACCTTCTCCATTTCTCCGTTACCAAAAATTCGTCATTCCGGATGTCCCAAACCCACAGACCGAGGTTCGCCGCGTTGGCCGCCAGCTTAATGCGCGCTTCGCTCTCGCGCAGTTGAGCCGCACTCTCCTGCAATTGTCGCGCGAATTGCGCTGTCCGCAACACATCGAGGCTTAGCGGGTAGCCGAATAGGGCGATGATACCAAGATAGACGAACGTGGTTACGTAAGGCATCTGGAGAACGCCGAAGTCGATCATCCGTGCCACGATGACTGCTACGAGCGAACCACCAACGATCCCAACGCCGAAGAACACCGCGCGCCGACGCTCGCCGCGCCGCCACAGCGTGGCGGAAACATCCACGACGAATACAAGGAATATCAGATCGGCAACGCTGATAACGAGGTTGAGCGGGTGGATGACACCTTTCGCCAGCGCAAACTGCTCCCCCCACGCAGTCTGCATGATCCGAAGTCCCGAGATCTCACTAAAGACTGGGCTGAAGGGCGAGAAGGCATCGATGATCACAACCAGCAGCCAAGCGATCGTAACAGCCAAGGCGAGAGAACGCCGGCCGGTCCCAAAATAGGACCGGACGTACCAGGCCATCGCGATCGCGAGAAGGACAAGTGGTACGAACGCCACGCGAAGCGCAAGCGCGTATCCCTCCACGGTCGTCGCCTTCAGCATCCAGAGCTCGGCGAGAGCGTTCCCAGCCGCCCCAAGAGCGGAAAGTGCGAAGAGTAAATGCACAACCTGCGAACGCCTCTTAACCCAGATCGCCAGATGGGGCAGCGCCATCGTAACGCAGGCCGATGCAGCCATTGCCCAGATGACGGTGATCCAGCTCATCGGCAGAGATGACCCCGCTCGCGGTTGAACGCGAGCAATGACTTTATTGGCGATTGCGAAGCAGCCTCCGCGGAAACCGAGGAGACAAGCAAGCTCGCCAGCGCGATAAAACGCTGCATGACGCGTGAGTTAGTTGGGATAATGAGGATAACGAAGCCAACTGTAAATAAATATCAAGGCGGAGTCCTCTTCATTGCGACGATTAGGCGACCGAGCACGAATTCAGCACACCACTTCCTTCTGCCAACTTTAAGGCGTCGTGCCGCTAGCCTTGCGCCATAAGCAATTCAATTGGAACACCCAGCCATTTCGCGGCGGCTTCGAGTTCAGTAAAAATAGACACTTGCAGCGGCGAATGATCCGTCAGGAGCGCGTGCAATTTGGCGTAATGCGCAGCGTCCGAGCTCGAGACATAGAACGCGGACTTGACCTCACCTCCAGCATACGAGAGCCGTCGATAGAGTGCGATGTGAAAGACGTAATTGAAATTGAGATCGACTGCATCGAGAGCGGACAAGTCGGTGAATCGATTAAATGACCGGCCGAGCGTCTCTTCCTGCTCCCCGACGAATACTACTATTTGGTTAACGAGCGCTTTGCTAAGTACGCCGCGCGGTCGCCAGATGAAGAGATTGGCGCCTTCGACGTACTCGACGTCGGCGGGTAGTTCCATGACGTTCGTTCGCGTTCGCATCGCTGCTTCGCCGAACGCACGAGTTACTAGATGCCAACTAACCGCTCATGACTATGGGACTTTAGTCCCATCAACCCACGCCAACAGCAAGGCGCAGTGCGTTATCCTATTTAGATCGTAAGTCATTGTATTCTCTTCGCCACGATATGCAGGGCCACAAAAAAAAAGATCGTCGGTGGGAGCAGCGCCAGCAGTTCCTCCTTGAGCTCGGTGGATAGTTTGGTCATGGAGTTAAATTGCGATGAGTTTTGTCGGTTTCATGGTTCTTGTTCTTGCGCCCGCTTAGGACGGATGCGGCGCGCGTTTCAAGATCGAAGGGATCAGGTGATTGATAAAACGGCGGGCGGCCCTTGTGAGCCGCCCGCCGTGAAGGTCATTTATGTTACTTGTTACTGGACCGGGCCTTTGCTCGCCGCCTCCGCCTCGGCCATCTTTTTAGCCATCTCGGCTTTCACGGCGTCAAGATTGAAGCTCGCGCCCCGCTGCATCGGCGGGTATTCGAGGAAGGTCTGGAGTTCCTTGGCCATCACCTGCTGGACGAAAACAAAGCGCCAGAATTGGAACTTGAACCAATCGAAGTATTGCTGCCCCCCCTCTTTCGTTCCGTCTTGCGGCCAGCCCGTGCGCTCGAAAGGATCAAGGCGCAGGTTGACCAGGACTGGCACGTCAAGGTGCGGCTTAGAACCGAGCCAGCCTTGGGGCTGGTCAATGAAACGATACTTGTAGTCGTCAATGCGCACCGCGCCGACAGTGCTTTCGCCGAGGTAGAAGATTTCGTGACGCGTGGACGGGCCTTTGCCGGTGATGGCGGCCATCTGGTCGTAGCCGTCCAGATGGTTCTTGTAAGTCCGGTCGCCGAGTTTCACACCCTTGAGTAACTGGTTAGTGATGTCCGGGTTGCCGGCCGCGTCGAGAAAGGTGGGGAACCAATCCAGGCCGGAGAAGATGCCGTTCTGCACCGAATCAGCCGGGACATGGCCGGGCCAGCGCAGGATGCACGGCACGCGGAAGCCGCCCTCCATGACCGTGCCTTTGCTCTGCGCGAACGGCGTCTGTCCGCCATCGGGCCAGGTGAAGACTTCGGTTCCGTTGTCGGTGGCGAAGACGACGATCGTGTTGTCATCCACGCCCATGTCCTTGAGCTTCTGCATGACTAAACCGATGTCGTCATCGAGCTGGGCCATGCCGGCTTCCTCTTCCGACCAGCCATTCTCCGAGTTGCGCATCTTCTCATACTTGTCGGAAAGATGCGTGACGATGTGCATACGCGTCGGGTTGAGCCAGCAGAAGAACGGCTTGCCGTCCGCTTTGGCCTTCTCCACGAACTTCAAGGCGAAGTCGCGGATCTCGTTATCCACCGTCTTCATCCGTTCCGGATAAAGCGTGCCGGCGTCTTCGATCTTCTGCTTGCCGATCTTGCCCCAGCGCGGATCCACCGTGGCGTCGTCGGTGGCCGTCGCCCAGGAGTGGACCATGTTTCGCGGGCCGACCTTGTTCAGCAGCTCCTGCGGATAGTTGGGATGCGCCGGGTCTTCCATCGCGTCGAGGTGATAGAGATACCCGAAGAACTCATCGAACCCGTGGACCGTCGGCAGGAACTCATTGAGATCGCCCAGGTGGTTCTTGCCGAACTGACCGGTGACGTAGCCCTGCGCTTTGAGCGCGGTGGCGATCGTGCAGGCTTCCGCCGGTATGCCGATTTTGGCACCGGCCTGGCCGACCGTCGTCATGCCGGTGCGAATTGGAAGTTCGCCCATGATGAAGTTCGCGCGACCCGCCGTGCAACTCGCCTCGGCGTAATAGTCGGTGAACAACATTCCCTCCTTGGCGAGCTTGTCGAGGTTCGGCGTCCGTCCGGCCATCATGCCGCGGTGGTAGGCGCCGATGTTCCACATGCCGATGTCATCGCCCATGATGAACAGGATGTTTGGTTTGTTGTCTGCCGCCTGCGCCGGAGCGCCGACGCCGACCGCCAACCCGAAGGCTAGTGTGAGCAGTATTAATTTTGGTATTCGGTTCATTTTTTGGTTTTCTGTTACTATTTGATTTGAATTGCGAAGAAATCGTTGGATTAGCTGGTGATTCAGGAAATTTAAGCCTCCTTGCGGCTCTAAAACCGCCCCATCCCTATCCCCTCATTCCCATTCCCATCCCCATCCCCATTCCCATTGGTCCCCAGCCTGCTCCCCATCCCCTCCATGCGCCCCAGTTCATCACGGGATCCTGATACAGCTCAGCGGTTTCGAGATTCTCCTGCTCAAGTCTGTTTGCGACGCGGAGTTGTTGGTAAGCCTGGTACTCCTGCGGTCCACCGACATACGCCTGGTTATGAGCCGCGTCCGGGAAGACGTAGTAGGTTTTTCCGGCTTTCTTGATCATCGCGATCTTGCCGGGCGGAAGCGCTTGGAGCTTTTGCTGCTGCGCGGCCGTCTTCGGTGTGATCGTCTTAAAGCCGGAAGCCACCAACATGCTCTCTTTGCTCTGCGTGCTGGTCTGGGTGGTGGCGCAGCCGGCTATCAACGCTAACAGCGCGATGGCGCTGATTATCTTAAATGAGATTCGTATCTGTTTCATGGTTTCCTCTAGGTTTGTGGTTCGAAATGAATGGAGAATTCTCCTGGGTTTCGTGGACGCTGCCTATAGGACCTTAGGCCTATAAGACTAAGGTCCAATTGGCTTCCCGAATCCCGACGTCTACCATCCGCGCTTGAATCCCGCGGAGTATTCATGAGATGCGTCGCAGTCCTGAGTCTGCGCCTAAACCTTGTCCCGCCGATATGAGGCTTTAGGCAGCTACCGCTGCGCGGTTTTGACGCCCGGGTCTTTCACGCAACGGAAGCCAAGATGGTTGGTGCCGGTGTTGACTTCGCCTTTGCCGCGCGTGCCGACGATGTAGCGCGAACAATACTGGTCGTTGCAAAGAAACGAGCCGCCGCGATGAACGCGCTTTTTCTCGTTAGGCTCGGATGGATCGAAGGGCGTGTCCGGTCCTTTGGGATTGATTGTCAGGCTACCCGCTTTGCCGAGTTGCGCATAATAGTCGGGTCGGTACCAATCGCTGCACCATTCCCAAACATTGCCGGCCATATCGTAAAGGCCGTAGCCATTCGCCGGAAACTGCGCGACCGGTGCGATCCCGGCGTAGCCATCTTCGCCAGTGTCTTTCACTGGGAATTTTCCCTGCCAGGTGTTGGCCATCCATTTTCCGCCGGGACGAAACTCGTCGCCCCAGGTGTAGGTCTTTCCCGACAACCCGCCGCGTGCGGCAAATTCGAACTCCGCTTCGGTTGGTAAACGTTTGCCAGCCCATTTCGCGTACGCCTCCGCATCGGGAAACGCGATCTGCACGACCGGATATTTTTCTTTTCCCTTAATGTCGCTTTCCGGTCCCTGCGGTTTTCTCCAGTTCGCGCCCTTCACGTAGGTCCACCATTGAAAGTGATCGTTGAGCGGAACTTCATGGTCGGTTGGCACAAACACAACCGAGCCTGCAACGAGATTTTCCTGTGGCGCAGTTGGGAATTCCTCCTTGGTCGGCGCGCGCTCGGCGATTGTGACGTAACCGGTCGCTTTCACGAACTTCTCGAACTGTTCGTTTGTGACGGCGGTCTTATCCATGAAGAAGCCGTCCACGCGAACGCGATGAATGGGCTCCGCATCGTTCGAAGCCATCGGCATCTCGCAATTGCCGCTCCCATTCATAACGGCGCCCATCGAAAACTCGCCGCCGGCAATCCAAACCATTCCTGGCGGTGGAGTGTGCACATCGACCTGCTGCGCAAACGCGAGCGGCGCGGTGAAAAAGGCAACCACCACCCAGCTGCCAACGTCCTTGAATTGATTTCGTTTCATCGCCGTTCAGAATGTAAAACGAAAGCTTTCTAATCGAGTCGAGTCGCGTAACGGCCGATCAGTCCTCGATTGTTGCCGCCACTTCTTCCGCGGTTTCCACAGCTTTCTTATCAGCCGCGCTCAGGTTGGATGGCTTCGTGTCGATTGTCACCTTGAAGATTTTGCCGGTGAACTTGTTGTCATTCTGTTTGTAGTCATTGGAGACTGCGGTTTCAGCATCCTCACCCACGTCGGCGCCTTCATCTCCGGAGAAGACAAAGGGTTGGGTCTTTGGAATTCGTCCTTCTGCCACTTGTTGACCATCCACATAGAGGACGCATTTACCTCCAGTGCCGGGCTTGGGAGAGTCAGCAACGAACTCGTACTTAATTTCGTGCTTGTCGGCGGATAGGGCGCTCGGACTACCGATGTTCGTTCGTTCTACTCCAAAGTAATTGTACTCGTGGTGGACTTTCCCTTCCTTCATATAGATGACCCAGCCACCAAACGCGCCGGCTTGCGCGATAATTACCCCGTTAGTATTGCCGCCTTTTAGTTCCACCGGCGCCGTTATCGTGTAGGAGCGGTTCTTTACGTTGATGAACGCGTTTTCCGTCATACCAGTCATGCCGGGATAAACGGTTAAGGAAGTGCGCTCGCCCATGAGATCGGGTCTTCCTGCCAGCGCGGGATTGAATCGTTCGGCGCGGCGATCATCGATCGGCAAAACGTGATTCTTCTCAGCTTCTCTCATGAAGACGTCCTGAAGTTCTCTTAGCTTCGCTGGATTTTTGGCGGCGAGATCATTGGCTTCGCTGAAATCTTGCGCGACATTATAGAGTTCCCAGGTATCCTTCGAGAGCTGCGGAAGCGGAACTCCTATCACCCACGGAATGGAATGGCGCGTGCACGCTATCCACCCGCCCTTATAGAGGCCGCGGTTTCCAAACATCTCGAAGTATTGGGTAGTGTGTGTTTCCTTGGCCTTGGGATTGTCGAAGGTATAAATCATTGATGTCCCGTCGAAGGGCCTCTGCACCGTTCCATTGACGCTCCTGGGGAATGGCAAACCGGCCGCTTCAAGAACAGTGGGCGCGATATCCGTAACGTAGGTGAACTGCAAACGGACCTCACCTTTAGTTTTAATCCGCGCTGGCCAATGAACAACCACACCGTTCGTGGTTCCGCCGTAGTGCGATGCGATCTGCTTAGTCCACTGAAATGGTGTATCGCCCGCCCACGCCCAGCCAATCGCGTAATGCGGAAAGGTCGTTGGGTCGCCCCAATTATCCAGATGAGGCATGTTAATCGCAGCAGTGCTAATGATCCCGTTTAGCGCCATGATCTCGTTGTAGGCGCCTTCTGGACCGCCCTCCGCACTAGCTCCGTTATCGCCCGCGATGTAGATAAACAATGTGTTATCGAGGACGGACATCTCCTGTAAGGCATCGACTAACCGGCCTATTTGTTCATCTGTATGCTCGGCGAACCCGGCGAATGTTTCCATCTGCCGCGCCTCGAGTTTTTTCTGGTCGGGAGTCTGTGAATCCCAAGATGGAATTTCCTTGGGTCGCTTGGTCAGCTCCGCGCTCGCTGGGATAACACCCATCTTCTTCTGTCGCGCGAATGTTTCCTCGCGCAAAGCATCCCAGCCCTGATCGAACTGCCCCTTGTATTTCTCGATGTATTCCTTCGGGACGTGATGCGGCGCGTGGAGTGCGCCGGGAGCAAAGTAGACAAAGAAAGGCTTGTCAGGTGTTAGTGAGTGTTGCGCCTGCATCCAGGCGATTGCCTGGTTGGTCATATCGACAGTGAAGTGATAATCCGGAGTGTGTGGCTGCTCGACCCGGATAGTTCCGTCAAAAATAGCAGGGGCCCACTGATTGGTCTCGCCACCGATGAAGCCGTAAAATTTATCGAAGCCGGAATGCGTGGGCCAACGATCGAGCGGTCCGGAAACCGAGACCTCCCATGGCGGCGTCTCGTGATACTTGCCGAATGCAGCAGTGCTATAGCCATTCAGTCGTAACATCTCTGCAAACGGTGCCACGCTCTGCGGGCGGATGCCGGTATTCCCAGGAAATGCGGTCGCGAGCTCCATGATGGCGCCGGCATTGTTTACGTGGTGATTACGGCCCGTTAGTAGCGCGGTGCGAGTCGGCGAGCAAAGCGCGGTAGTATGAAAGTCGTTATAACGCAGGCCAGCTGCGGCCAGCTTGTCGAATGTGGGCATTTTGCACGGACCGCCGAATGCGCTTGGTTGTCCGAAGCCGATATCATCGAGCAAGACGACGACCACGTTCGGCGCCTCCTTCGGCGCTTTAACCTCAAAGCGGGCCGGCGGTTTGGCATTGCGCGCGTCTAGCTCGGTAATGGTTGGCGGCTGAGGCTCGGGAACCGGTAGCACCGTGCGGTCCAGTCCGTCCGTGGATTGTCCCAGAGCGGAGGCTGACGTGAGGCCCGCGAAGACCAAGGTGCGAACAATTTTAGTTTTCATGTTGGCTTTCCTTCCCATTGCTTCTTCAGATCGTCAAATGTGCGAGTTCGCTAATCGTACCGCAATCGATCTCCGACGTCCGGTTTCGACGGTCGTAGACCGCCATGTCTCTGGTAGTTCCTGTTTTGGAACTTTCTGATCGTGGGCCTAATTTAGTATTGCCTTGTTCTTTAGGCCTGAGCGGGACAAACCTAACTCTTACTCCTCCTATGAATCCATGGAGCGAGAATAATAGCAGCTAAAAGGATGAACTGAACTACTAAGGTAGATGTGTCGTTGGTCATTTACCTCGCGCAATTACGATAGTCCAGCACCCTAAGTAGCTGACTCCCAGACAGAACAAGAAGTAGATAACTGGTAATGGAACATATTCCATAAGTCTTTACCTTCTAGTTCCCTGTTCGAGGGCGCGATGAGTAGCAGCGATAGGTCCGTTGGCTTTCGTTCGCGTCGAAGCGCCGAGCAGCTCCGTGAGGCGCGACTCGTAAGAATCACACATTGGGGAACTGCCATCGGACTTGACCCAGTCGGGATGTTGGATCCGCAGATCGTCGTGAATCTGCTGTTGGAGTTCGGTGTAGGTGTGGATTTGGTGATACATGGCTATTGGCCTGGTGAAAGATTCAAGTGCGCCGGGAGACGGTTCCGACAAAGGGTTCGGCGGAATCGTGGACCAGGGTTGGCGCCGTAAGCGCGCGGTACGGCCAAGTGAGGGTACTCCAAAGAGCGGCACGCATCTGCTTGCGGTGCACGCGGCGCCGGGCCAACTGGATTACTTTGTAGCGCTGGTATTGCAGCAACACGGCCAGCATTCCACTTTGCGTAAGGGTCGGGGTTAATTTTCTCATAACGTAGTCTCTTTCTGTTTTTCTTGTCCGAAGACTGGAGAATTTTCGCAAGTTTCGCGGGCTCTGCCTATGGGACCTTGGTCCAATAACGGAGCAGAGCGGCAAACGTTGATTCGCAACCGCCCGATTCATGCCGCCTGGCTCTTCGAGTCGCCGCGCGCCGCGGGCAAGTGGAAGAAGAAACGCGCGCCGCCGCCCTCGACGCTTTCCGCTCCAAGCGTGCCGGCGTGCGCTTCGACAATCGAACGAGCGATGGTCAAGCCCATGCCCATTCCTTCCGCTTTTGTGGAAAAGAAATGATCGAAAACTTTCTCCCGCCCGTCCGCGGGCAGGCCGGTACCGAAATCGCGCACACTGACTTCCGCACTCTCTCCTTGAAGCGAACGTGTACTAATAATGATGCGGCGCTCGGCGGGCGGAAGCGCTTCCACCGCGTCGAGGGCGTTGATGATCAGGTTGAGCAATACCTGTTGAATCTGGACCGGGGCAGCTTCCACATCCGGCAAGCGAGAATCGAAGTCCGTAACGACGGCAGTTTCCCGGATCAAAATGTCGGAACGCACGAGCCGCAAGGTATCGGCGATTACAGCGTTCAGGTTTATCGGACTCCGGGTGGTCTTGCCTTTGCGTGCCATCCCTCGAATTCCATTAATCACTTCTCCGGCCCGGTGACAAGCCGCCGCAATATCAGCCAGCAACTGCTTATGTATCGCCGGGTCGATTTGTCCCCGGTCGAAAAAGCGACGAGCGGCCGCGGCGTTGTTCGCAATAGCCGTGAGGGGTTGATTCAATTCATGCGCGACGGAAGCGGTCATTTCGCCCATCAGCGCGACGCGGTTCAAATGCGCCATCTCTTCGCGTTGAATTTGTAATTGAAGGTCGGACTGCTTTTGCGCGCTGACGTCGATCGTCACGCCGATGAGTTCCAAAAGATTTCCCTGTTCGTCCTGTAAACATCGTCCGCGCATCATGACCCAGCGCGTTTTGCCGTAAGGCAGGACGATTCGGTGCTCCGACTCGAAAGTCCCGTGTGAAGCGCGCGCGCGATCGAAAGCCGCCTGGACCGCGGCCCGTTCATCGGGGTGAACACGCGAGACGAGCAATTCCCCAGTCAACGGTAGCTTGGAATCAAATCCATAAATGACGCGCCCCTTTTCACTCATCCATGCGGTGTTCCGTTTTGGATACAAAACCCAAAAGGCGAGATTCGCGGATTCGGCGGCGAGGCTGATTCGCGCCTCCCGCTCCCTCACCGCTTCCTGGGCCCGCTGACGGTCCATGACCAGATCCAGTTGTTCAGCGACCGCCGTAATCACCTTAACCAACCGCTCGTCCTCGGCCCGCGACTCACGTACGAAAAACTCGATCACCGCGAGGACCTCATCGCCTGATAGAATCGGAATCCCCACGGCTGCCTTCAGTCCCACTTTCGTGGCCGCCTTGATCCGAGCAAAGTTCCCGTCGCGCGTCACATCCTTTATCCACACTGGCTGCTTCGACTTCCACACGCTCCCGGGAATTCCCGCACCCGGGACGAAATGAGTTCCCTCGGAGGCGGCTCTGAATTGCTTTAGATCGGCGTCGGCGCAAAACCACGCTCGCCCGCAGTCGATAAAAGTTCCGTCTTGATTCGGCAACCAAGCCTGTCCGAGCACCCAGCCCGTCTTCTCGCAAATGCGTCGGAGCACGACCTCCAAGGCGGACGAGAAATCCCTGGCCGCGGCCACTTCCATCGTGATTGTCTGGAGCAGGCTGAGCTGCTCTTCGCGAGATGGATCGGTGGTTTCTCGATGTTCGCCCGATTTCTTGTCGATTTTAGCTCGCTCGCTCATTCGTATTGTTCCGTGGCCAACGCCCCACGCACGGCGGAAAGAAATTGATTGTCGTCAAATGGCTTGGGGAAAAACGCGATGGCGCCGAAATGAAGGGCGGTTTGTTTCGCGGTGGAATCTTGGCGTCCAGTAATGATAATCACGCGCGTGTTGGGCGAACGCGTGGAAAGCTGCGCTTGAACTTCCAAGCCGCTCATCTCTTTCATCCAAATGTCGAGAACAACGAGCGGCA
>Ga0070697_100004200_pt1 | contig 11042 bp, 8 predicted proteins | sample KBSK1501metaG_FD_65475 | JGI IMG/M metagenome (GOLD analysis project Ga0070697, IMG submission 65475) | Corn, switchgrass and miscanthus rhizosphere microbial communities from Kellogg Biological Station, Michigan, USA - KBS K1-50-1 metaG | ecosystem: Host-associated > Plants > Roots >... | reverse complement strand
ACACGAACACCGCGAGGAGCTTGGCCGGCTTCGTCTCGCTGGCATTGGCGCTGACGGCGTGGCGGTCGCCGGGCAGCTCCGAGAAGCTCTGCCCGACCTCGTAAGACGTCACCGGACCGTCGTTGACCTGACTGCGGATCGTCCCCTCGAGCACGGTCGCGTAGATGAAGGCGGATTGGGGATGCTTGTGGCCCGGCGAGTAGCCGCCCGGGCCGTATTCGACGAGCACACCCTTGATGCTCTTGCCGGGAACGTTCGGCAGCTCGTGCTGGTAGACGAGCGTGACCTTGGCGTTCTTCGACTTCGGCGCCTCGGCGAGGCCGCTGTCGAACGGCAGGGCGGCGACAAGCAGCGAACAGAGGATGCGTTTCATGGAACCCTCTCCTTCGAATGCAGGATCAGGCTCTTGCCTGTGAGCGGCGGAGCCATTCGTCGAAACCGATGCGGCCCAGGCGCGCTTCGCCCAACGGCACGAGTGAGCGCTCCTCGACCCGGCCGCCGAAGTATCGGGCCTCGGGATCCCTCACGACCTCACGCGGATCCCTGATCGCCTTCAGATAGCGGGCGACGATCTCGTTGAACGGTCCCCTTTCCGGGCCGGCGATCTCGACGATGCCGTTTCGCGGCGCCGCGAGCGCCACGTCGGCGACGATGGCAGCGACGTCGTCCGCCGCGATCGGCTGGAAGAGGCCCGGCGAAATCCTGACGATGCTTCCCTGCGTACTCGAAGCGGCGATGCCGCCGAGAAATTCCAGGAACTGGGTCGAGCGGATGATGGTGTAGGGAACGCCGGAGGTCTCGATCAGTTTCTCCTGGGCGACCTTGGCGCGGAAATAGCCATTCTCGGGCGTCCGGTCGTCTCCGACGATGGAGAGCGCGACATGGTGCCGGACGCCGGCTGCGGCCTCCGCCGCGAGAAGGTTGCGGCCGGAGGTCTCGAAGAATTCCAACACCGCCTTGTCCTCAAATGAGGGCGAGTTGGCGAGGTCGATCACCACCTGCGTACCGGCCACGGCCTCTTTGAGGCCCTCGCCGGTGATGGTGTTGACGCCGGTATTGGGCGAGGCGGCGACGACCTCGTGGCCGCGCTGGCGCAGAATGGGGACAGTCTTCGAACCGATCAGGCCGGTGCCGCCGATAACGACGATCTTCATTGCGAACCTCCTAGTTTCGTAGCCCGCAAGCTGGGGTTTGTGATGGTTGTGCGGCCCACGCGAGGGACACTAGCCTCCCCTCGGCTGCGGTCAATGAGTGCGTCTACGCCAATCACCGTCCGGACGGTTCGCGCCGGACCGTGCGCCCGCCCTGCCGGGTCTGTGCTACACCGCGTACACGGCTCCGTACCGCATCGCGTGCTCTGCGGCGACACGGACCAGATGGGGGTCGTCTACTACGCGACCTGCTTGAGGTTCTTCGAGGGCGCGCGCGGGGAGTGGATCCGCGCGCTGGGGCTGACGTACGCGGAGATCGAGGAGCGCGGGATCTACTGCCTGTCCTGGAGGTAGGCGTCCGCTACCTGAAGCCGGCGCGGTACGACGACGTGTTCGAGATCCATCTCCGGGTCAGCCACACGCGGGTGAAGGTCCGGTTCGATTACAAGGTGGTCCGCGCGGGCACCAGCGAGGTGCTGATCCTCGGCCACACCGTGCACGCCTGCGTCAACAAGGACGGCCGTCCCACGCGCGCGCCCGACTGGCTGGTCGCGGCGATGAAGGGCGCGGCGACCAGCGGCTCAACGCTTCCGGAGGGGTACCACGCGTGATGGATCGCAACATCGGTCTGGAAGCCGTCCGCCTCAGCGAGGCGGCGGCGATGGAAATCGAGTTCTTCGATTTCGAGGACCGTTGGATCAGACGGACGCGGACCATCGGCGCGGCCTGCTCACGGTCGCGCGCTCCGACTGGTGCGGAGTGAATTGGGTCGCCGAAGGGCGGCAAGAAACCCGACGCGTACCCATGACGAAGCGCTTGGCGGAGGCTCTCTCTGCGATCCGCCACCTGCGTGGCCCGCGGGCCCTGTACCAGCACGACGGGCACGCGGACCTCAGCACGACGATGCGCTACATGCATCTGTCGCCGGCGTCGTTGAACCAGGCGATCCGGCTCCTCGAGCAGCCCGTCGCCGCCGACTCCTCGCTCTCCGCCAACTCGCGGGGAGAAACCGAGGAGACAGCACCTGCGTCAGAAAGAAACCGGAAGAATCACAGCTAGATAAGTGGCGTCCCCACAGAGATTCGAAGACGAAAATCCACCAACCCCGTAGCTGGCGACGACGCACGCAAATCATCGATCCGCCCGTAACTGCGGGGCTCCTCCGAAGGGACGTTCTCCCCAACACTTCCCCACATTCTTCCAACTTCCACTCAATTCTTGGAAGAGTCGTGGAAGAATCTGGCGCTGGGCCCCCTCCTCTCAGGCGAGCGCCCGTGGAACATCGGATCGAAAACGACCAGGTCAGTTCTCCGCGGGCAGGAGTGTTCGGTCGAGACGATCGAGAGTCGATTCAGCCGCATGTCCAGCCTACACGGCGAAAGAACGGATAAGCGCTGAACCGGCGCATCCGGGCATCCGGCAGTTGACCGATGGACTCCGCAAGCATCCCCGTCTCACAACCGCCGGCGGGCGGGTGGCCATGCATCGGTCTGCGGATGCCGCAAACGACCTCTCTTCGGCGCCGGCCGGCGGGACCTCGCTGCGGCTCTTCGTCCTGGCGGACATCTGCGCGTTCGGTGAAGCGCTGGCGCGCCTCCTGCGCGACGAACCCTCCTTCGAGGTGCTCGGGAGCGGTCCGCTGGACGGTGGCGCCGCTGCGCGGATCGCCACGCATGGCGTGCACATCGCTCTGCTCGACGGCGCCAGCCCCGACCTGGCGGCGGTCGCGCGGCGGCTCAGTGTCGACGCTCCTGGGCTCAAGCTCCTCGCGGTCGGGGTGGCCCCGGACGAGCCCACCGTGCTCGAATGCTCGGGGGCGGGGATCGCCGGCTACGTCTCGCGCGCTGCGACCAGCAGCGCGTTGATCGAGAGCGTGCGCGAGGTCGCGCAAGGTGGCTTCCCCTGCCCTCGCGAGATCGCGTCCATCCTCTTCCGGCAGCTGGCGCGCCCACAGGCGCGCGCGGTCGCCGACGCGACCACGCTGACGCGTCGGGAGCGCGAGATCGTCGCGCTGATCGACCGCGGCTTCACGAATCGCGAGATCGCCTCCGCGTTGCGGATCGAGCTGCCCACGGTGAAGAACCACGTGCACAACATCCTCGACAAGCTGCACGTGCACCGGCGCGGCGCCGCGGCCGCGAAAATTCGCGCCGCCGCGGCAGGTTGAGCGGCTTCTGAATCCTTTGGCCGGATTCCCGATTCATCCGGTCCATTCCGCGGATTTTCGCGCTCCGATAATGTGACGCGCGAGCAGTTGTCTGGCTCCAGGGCGGGAGTAGCCCATGACATCGCGTTTCGCGGCAATGAGCCGCGCGGACGGGAGCGTTTTCCCTCGCGCGCGGACAGGAGTGGTGCGCTCGATCGGTCTCTGCGCCTCCTTCGCTGTCGCGCTGGCGGGTGCTGGCGTCCTCGCCGATCCGCTTCTCGACGGCGTCGCGTATCTCGCCGGCACGCAGGCGACGGACGGCGGCTGGTCGAGCCCGCGAGTCCGCGGCACGGCCGCCACCGCCGAGTCGTTGCGCGCGCTGCGCATCGTCGGCGGGCCATCGTCGGCCCGGGCAGCGGCCGTCGCGCTGTTGCAGGCGGCGCTCGTGGAGGACAGCGACGACCGCGTGCGCCGCATCCTCGCGCTGCAGGGAACCGCTGACCTCAGCGGGCTGGTGGCCCAGCTTGCCTCCGATGCGCACGCCTCGGGCGGCTGGGGGCTGACACCGCTCTACGCCGCCGAACCGCTGGATACAGCGCTCGGGCTGCTCGCCGTCGCTCCAGAGAGCGGGCTTTCCGATCCGCTGATCGTGGCGGCGCTCTCCGCGCTGCTGCGCGACCAGCGCAACGACGGCGCCTGGCCCTGCATCGAAGGAGGACCCGGCGACGTCTACTGCACGGGATACGCGCTGCTGGCGATCAGCGGGTACCGAACGCGCTTCTACGTCCAGCCGCAGATCAACGCGGGCGTCGCATTCCTCAAGTCGCGCCTGAACGCCGGCGGCAGCTTCGGAGCGCCGGGCGCCGATCAGCTCGTCTCTTCCGCCGTGGCGGCGACCGCGCTCGCCTCGCTGTCCGCCATCTCTTCCGAGGTACCGCTGATCTCCGGCTACCTCGCCGCCGCGCAGCAGCCCGGCGGGAGCTGGGAGACCGACCCGTACGCCACCGCGCTTGCGCTGCAGGCGCTCTACGCGCTCGCGCACGTTCCCTTCTGCGGCGACGCGGCAGCGAACCAGGCCTCGGAGGCGTGCGACGGCGCGGACTTGCGCGGCGCGAGCTGCGCCAGCATCGGCCAGGGCACGGGCACGCTCGCCTGCACCGCGTCGTGCGCGCTCGACACCTCGGGCTGCTCCGGCCCGCCGCGCTGCGGAGACGGCATCGTGAACCTGGCGGGCGAAGCCTGCGACGGGGCCGACCTCGCCGGACGCACCTGCGAATCCCTCGGGCTCGGACCCGGCATCCTCGCCTGCAACGCCTCGTGCAAGTTCGATACGGTGGGATGCGCCGCACCGCCGCGCTGTGGCGACGGCGTGATCAACCAGGCCTTCGAGTCGTGCGACGGCGCCGATCTGGGCGGCCGCACCTGCAAGGACGTCGGCTTCCTCAGCGGCACGCTCCGCTGCAACGCGGACTGCACGCTCAACGCCGGCAACTGCACCGGCGCGCCCTTCTGCGGCGACGGCGTGATCGACCAGGCCAGCGAGGAATGCGACCGCCTGGACCTCGCCGGCAAGAGCTGCGAGAGCCTGGGTCTGGGCAGCGGCACGCTGAGCTGCACCTCCAACTGCAAGCTGCAGACGGTAGGCTGCTCGTCTTCCGGCGCCGCTACGCCGCGGTCCATCGCGCTGGACGCCAGCTCGCCGATCTGCACCGGTGGATCGCAGACGGTGCCGGCCTCGATCAACTTCCCGGCCGGCTCGGTGATCGACAAGGTCGACGTCTTCCTGCTGTTCGACGACACCGGCAGCTTCGCGGGGACGGTCCCGACCGTGACGCAGATCTTCAGCCAGCTCGTCGGGCAGCTGCAGACCGTGCTGCCGCAGGTCTCGTTCGGGTTCGGCGTGGGCCGCTTCGAGGATTACGGCGGTCCGGGCTCGAGCTTCAGCGGAGAGGTCAGCACCGGGCGGCCGTTCACGCTCAACCAGCCGATCATCACGCCCGAGGTCTCGAACTTCCTGTCGCTGATCAACAGCGCCCTGAGCCGGACCGCTCCGGGGTTCGGCGGCGACGGGCCGGAGAGCAACCTGGAGGCGCTGAAGCAGATCGCCACCGGCTCCGGCTTCGACGGCGACGGCAATGGCTCCTCGCTGAACAGCGGCGCCGCGGGAGTGGCGCAGACGCAGACCGCCCCGGGCAACAGCGGCGACGTTCCTCCCTTCTCGTCGAATGTCGCGCCCACCTCGGGCAGCCTCGGCGGCGTCGGGTTCCGCCAGGGCGCGCTCCACCTCGTGATCAGCGCGGGCGACATCTGCCCGGTGGCGCCGTTCGCGGCAGGGCAGCCGGTGCCGCCGACGCTGGCCGGTGCCGGCGGCGCCACGGTGCCGACCAGCGCGCTGCTCTGCTCGAGATTCGTCGGCTCGGCGCGCTTCGGCTTCGTCAGCAACTCCGTCTCCATCACGGGCAACACGGTCTCCGGAGCGGTCGCGCCGCGGGGGGCGGCCACCGTTCCGGAGACCATCGCCGCGCTCAACGCGCTGGGCATCTCGGTGATCGGCCTGGCGCCGGGCGGATTCGCGATCCGGAATCCGGTCGGTCCGAGCAGCCTGCCCAGCGTCTCGCTCTCCGCGCTGGCTCTGCTGACCGGCGCTACCGACGCCACTGGCAACCCGCTGGTGTTCAACATCTCCGGAGGCGCGGGGCCCATCCGCGACGCCATCGTCAGCGCGGTCACGGCGGCGGCCACGCGGCCGCGCAACGTCTCGCTCTCGTTCACCGGCGTTCCGGCGGGGCTGACGGCGAGCTTCACGCCGCCCGCCGTTCCCAACGTGGGCCCCGGCGACACCGCTGCGTTCGACGTCACCTTCACCGGCGACGGCCGCGTCATCTCGGACAGGTTCAGCATGAACTTCGTGGACGTCTCCAGCAACGCGACGCTGGCGACCGTGCCGGTGACTGCCGGCTGTCTGCCGGTGCCGCCGGTTCCCCCGGACAAGGATGGTGACGGTTACCCGGCCGACGTGGACTGCGACGACAACGACCCGTCCGTCCATCCGGGCGCGATGGAGATCCCCGACAACGGTAAGGACGACGACTGCAATTCCGCCACGCCGGACCAGGTGCCGCTCGCCTCCGCGGCTTGCCGCCTCTTGCCGGACAAGCAGAGCTACGGCGCGGGCGACGTGATCACGCTCGCTTCCGACGTGGTGAATACCACGCCGGATCAGTGGCTCGCCGGACTGGGTGCGTCGGTCTCCGTCCGGCTCACCAGTGGCGGACCCTCGATCTTCGGACAGACGGTGGCGCTGCCGGCGCTCGGCCCGGACAACCGCGTCAGCCGCGGCTTCTCGTTCAGCGCGAACGGCGTGGTGCCGGGCGAGTACACCGCGCTGATGCAGGTCTCGGGCGGCATTCGCATGGCGGCGGTCTGCTCGGGGACCTTCCGCATCGAGGGCTCGGAGGCAACGGCGGCGGGGCTGAAGGGCACGCTCTCGCTCGATCCGGCCGTGGTCCGCAGCGCGGCGCCGACGCAGGCGGCGTACTCGGCTACGAACCTGGGCAGCGCGGCGCTGTCGCCGCTCGGGCTGAAGGTGGTGCTGATTGATCCGGACACGGCGGAGGTGGTCGAGCAGATCACCGATGCGACCTCGCTGTCGGCCGGAGCCATCTACTCCACGGTACGGCCGCTGGCGACGGCCGGTCTGAAGCAGAAGACGTACGTGGCGGTGCTGGTGGCCATGCTCGCCTCGGGCACCGAGCAGACGCTCGCGTTCGCCAATCTCACCATCGTGAACGCGCCGCCCGATTGCACCCACGCGGTGGCGCAGGCCACGAGCCAGCTCTGGCCGCCCGATCACCGCTTCGCCGACGTGGCCATCGTGGGCGTGACGGATCCGGACGGCGACCCCGTCACCATCACCGTCCTCGACGTTTTCCAGGACGAACCCGTCAACGCGAAGGGGGACGGCAACACCTGCCCCGACGCGCAGGGGACCGGCACGCCCACCGCGCAGGTGCGGGTGGAGCGCAACGGCTTGCTCGACGGGCGCGTCTACCACGTCCACTTCCACGCCGACGACGGGCGTGGCGGCAGCTGCGAAGCCACGCCCACCGTCTGCGTTCCCCACGACCAGCGTCCGGGCGCCACCTGCATCGACCAAGGAGCGCTCTTCGACTCGACCAAGTGCCGCTGACGAGGCCCGTATGTTCCGACAGCTGAAGGTGCCGTTCATCGCCCTGATCGTCGCCGTCGCGTTCACGGCGTACCTGCTCGGGGACTCGCGCTTCCGCACCGAGAAGGTCAAGGTTCCCGTCCAGCGGAGCGAGGCCGGCGCGAGCCTGGCCGGCCTCCGTGGTCCCGCGCCCCGGTTCGCCGGGCCCGCAGCCGCGAGGTCCACCCAGGCTCCGCAGCAGAAGGAGCGCCGGCCGCCGACGCCCGACGAGGCGTACAGCTCGGCGCTCGACGAGCTGCAGGAAAACGTCCGCCTGGCGCGCCTGCGGCGCGGCCACAACGACGCAGAGGTCCGCTCCATTCGCGCTTTCGTCGCCAGGCTGGAATCGCTGGAGGTGGGCGTCGCGACCTCGTTCCAGGAGCTCGGGCAGCGCCTCCACGATGAGCGCCTGCCGGGCGTCTTCGCCCAGCGGAACACGGCGGCGGAGAACCAGTTCGCCTCCCGCGCCGCGGAGCTCGCGAGCCTGCTGCGCACGCTCGCCTCGGCGGACGATCGCCGCCTGGGCGCGGCCCGCGATGCCGCTTTGGAGCAGCTCGCCGCGTTCTTCGAGGAGCACCGGCAGGGTGGGCCGGAGCAGAAGGTCGATCCTGCGCGCCTGCCGTTCCGCGGAGCGGCGCGCATGGCGCGGGCGCCGATCACGTCGGAGGCGGAGCTACCGGGAACGCTGCGCACGCCGGCGCGCGGCAGCAGCCGCACGCTGACCGCGGCGGCGCCTGATCCGAATCTCGCGCCAACCGAAGACGCGCAGATCACGCAGCCCATCCGCGACCTGGCCACGAGCTTGGGGAACAGCCCGGTCCGCATCTTCAACTGGGTCCGCAACAACGTCGCTTGGCTGCCGACGTACGGCTCCGCGCAGGGCAGCGCGGTCACGCTGGCGAACCGGCGCGGGAACGCATTCGACACGTCCAGCCTGCTGATCGCGCTGCTCCGGGCGGCGGGTGTCCAGTCGCGCTACGTGTACGGCACCATCGAGGTCCCCGCGGATCGCATCTCGAGCTGGACCGGTCTCTCGCCGCTGGCGGCGCAGCAGCTGATGGGACAGGGCGGCGTGCCCAGCGTGGGCATGGTCGATCCGAGCGGGTCGGTGGTCGCGGTCCGACTCGAGCACGTGTGGGTGGAAGCGCTGGTCGATTTCGTCCCGTCGCGTGGCGCGGCTGCGCAAGAGCCGGAGACCTGGGTACCGCTCGACGCCTCGTTCAAGCAGCACCGGGTCGCGAACCCGGTGGACCTGAAGGCAGCGGTGCCCGTGGACATCGACGGCACGGCCGCAGCCGTCGCTGCGACTGCGCTGGTGGACACCACCCGCCAGTCGCTGAGCGCGTTCGATCAGGGGACGCTGGACTTCTTCATCGAGAAGATGGCCGAGGACATCGAGGTGAAGTACGGGCCTGCGCCCGACGTCGGCCTCTTCGTCGGCGCGAAGACCATCGTTCCGGAGGAGATCGCCGTCCTTCCCGGCTCCCTGCCAAACCGGATCGTCACCCGGGCGGCGGTCTGGTCCGAGCTGCCGGACAGCGTGCGGCACAAGGCGACGATGAGCCTGTACGCCTCGTCGCTCGACCGCGCGCTCGGATCGCCGCAGCTGGAGTTCAAGACCAGCCTGCCGGCGCTCGCGGGGCGGCGGCTGGGCGTCACGTACGTGCCTGCCACCGACGCGGATGCTGCAGCTCTGGCGAGCTTCCGCGCCGCGCCAGGCAGCACGATGCCCGTCTATCTCGTACAAGTGCGGCCTTCGGTGCGGATCGACGACACGGAAGTGGGGCGCGGACCGGCGGTCACCATGGGGAGCCTTCAAGAATGGGACGCGGGAGTGACCGACCCGACGGATCCGGGCGGCGACATCCATCCGTACACCGTGACCGCCGGCGACGAGATGGTCTTCGGCATCGACGCGCAGGGCGTCACGCAGGACACGATCCACCAGCGGTTCCTGCTGCGTCCCTCCGATACCGCGGCAGAGAACCTGTTCACCACTTCGCTCTACTACTGGGCGCAGTGCGACCTGACCGGGGAGTCCGCCGCGGTGGCGGAGAAGGCGGCGGTGCAGCGGCTGCCGTCCATCGGGCTCTTCTCCGTCCCGCTGCGGGTTGGATACCTTTTCGGCTTCCCGCGCACCGGCCACTACGGCCCGCGCCAGATGGACGTGGCGCACTCCATCTTCGCGGTGGTCAGCAAGGAAGGCGGCGACCGCAGCGGCGTCCTGCGGACCATCGGGATGCTCAGCTCGCTGCTCGAAGGGCGCACCTTCGATGCGCTGTTCGACCGCGCCACCGGCATCGGCGTTTCTGCCGTGCAGCTGCTGCGCGAGGCGAACGAGCAGCGGATCCCCATCTACTTCGTCAACCAGGACAACTACGCGGTGATCGCGCCGCAGCTGGCGGTGGGATCGAGCATCGTGGCCAGCATCGGCGACGCGGTGCGGGTGGGAAAGACCGTGCTGGTGCCTCAGCGCGCGCCGGCGCACGGCAATTGGGCGGGGGTCGGATACATCATCGAGGACCCGGCCACCGGCGCTGCGGCGTACCTGATCAACGGCGGGACTGCCGGCGGCTCCGACGACCCGTGCGGAGACGAAAGCCCCAAGGAGCCGGTGCGGGTGCCGGTGATCGAGATCGTCATCATCCTGGTGATCATCCTGGCGATCATCCTGTTCCTGATGTCGAACCCGGAGTTCATCCCTGCGGTGCTGGCCGGTCTGCGCGGCCTGGGCGGGCTCGTGCCGGCGGGCGCGCGCCTGCTGCTAGCGCTCGGGATAGGGGCGACACCGGCGATGGCGGCGACGTCCAAACCGCCGTTGCCCGGAGAGGGGATGAAGCCGCCCGGCGACTGCACGCAGACCCAGTACGACACGCTGAAGCTGGCCGTGGACACGTATTGCAAGTCCGGCCCGAGCTGCAAAGGCACGGATTGCGCGCAGCTGACGCAAGCGCTGACGCGGCTGCAGAACTGCGCCGCAGCCCGGGAGGCGATCATGGTCCAGTGCTTCAAGGGCGGCGACCAGATCCACGTGGACGAGCTCGACGCCGCCAGGCGGGCGGTGGACAACTGCGCCTGCCGCGTGGCGAAGTACTGCAAATGAGCGAGGCGGAGCGGATCAAGGAGCTGGTACGGCGGGCGTTCGCCAAGGTGGCGCGCCCGCCGAACGGTGCGCTGCATGCCAGCGACGAGGGAGAGGAAGGAGAGCTGCTGGAGAAGGACTTCCAGGACAAGCTCGACTGGCGCGCCCTGGACGGGAGCTTTCTCGACGAGGCGCCGGGCGGGTTCGGGTCGGCGCTCAGCTTCTTCACGCCCGAGGCGATGCGGTACTTCCTGCCGGCGTACCTGATTGCGGATCTCGATGGGCGGCTGGAACGCGTCGACGTGGCCTACCGGCTGAGCGCGCCGTTCACCGATGCGGCGCGGACCACTCCGGTGAATCCGAGCCGCTTCGGAAAGCGTACGCGTTTCGAGTCCGGCGCCGAGCGCTTCGCCATCTTCACGCCCGAGGAGGTGGCGGCCATCGTCGCTTACCTCG
>Ga0070697_100004199_pt1 | contig 11043 bp, 14 predicted proteins | sample KBSK1501metaG_FD_65475 | JGI IMG/M metagenome (GOLD analysis project Ga0070697, IMG submission 65475) | Corn, switchgrass and miscanthus rhizosphere microbial communities from Kellogg Biological Station, Michigan, USA - KBS K1-50-1 metaG | ecosystem: Host-associated > Plants > Roots >... | reverse complement strand
TCGAGCTCGGGCGGCTCGAGGAGGGCGTCCTCCGGGGTGCCGCCGCCCCTGAAGACGATGCGAACCGCGCTGAGCCGCAGATCTTCGACGGCGTGGCCCGGAACGCCGCTGATCAGCACGCCCTGATCGGCCCCGACGTCCTCGGCCGTGACGCGGCTGATCCTGACGTGCCGGATCGAGCCGGCGAGAGTGTCGCCGGGCCCGCGCACACGGGTCCCAAGGCGGACGAAGATCGGCGCGTTCACGATGTCCCGCATCGTGAGGTCGCTGACCCGGATGTCTTCGATCGCTCCACCGTCCACGCTCGCGATCGCCAGGCCGCGGGAGCGCTCGAACACGCAGTCCGACACGACGATCTTCCGGAACCCGCCGAACGACTCCGTGCCGATCTTGATCCGGCCGGTTGGTCCACCGGCGTCCGACACCGTCCGCTTGAACGTGCCGTCGATCAGCGTGCCCTCGTCGTAGCCGCTGACCCGGCAGCGCGTGATCGTGACGTCCTCGGTCGCGCGCGCGCGCCCCAGGGCGAAGCTGGACTTCAGGCTGATCGCGTCGTCGAACGGCGCGTTGATCGCGCAGCGGGTGATGCGGACGCCGCGGCAGGCGTCCACGTCGATGCCGTCGCGGTTGGTGTCGATCGACAGGTGGTCGATGGTGAGGTCGTCCACGCCGGTCGCGAGAAGGGCGAACCAGCCCCCGTGCCGGATCGACAGGTCGCGCACGACGACGTTGCGGCAGTTCTTCAGGCTGATCGACTTGTCGCCCGCTCCGCGCGGGCCCCGGTTGTTGGAGACGAGCGCCGTGCCGTCGATCGACCCGTGCCCGTCGATGGTCACGTCGTGCAGATCCTCTCCCCAGATGAGGGCGTTGTGCCAGTGGCTGTGACCGAAGTCCTGGTACCTGCGCGCGTCCCCCCACTCGTTGGGCTCGGGCGCGTCGTAGGCCGCCACCGACGGCGCCGCCGCGACGATGGTCGCACCGCGGTCGAGATGCAGTCCGACGTTGCTTTTCAGGTGAATGGAGACCGACAGGTAGGTGCCGGCGGGGAAGCGCACCCTGCCGCCGCCGGCCGCGGCGGCCGCGACGATCGCCCGATTGATCGCCGGAGTGTCGAGCGTGCGGCCGTCGCCCGTGGCTCCGAAGGTCCGGACATCGATGGTTGCGCCCGCGACCGGCGGCTCGGGGGCCGGCGTCGCCTCCGGCCGGCGAACCGCGAGTCCGGAACCCGCCAGCAGACCGACCGCGACACACGCCCGCAGTGTCCGAGCGAACCTCACGTCAGTCGTTTTCGCCGCTCTCATCGCTCTCGCTGGCGAGCGGCCACAGAGCGAGCAGATCGCTGGTCTCGAACGCCGGGGCGGCGGCGCTGAAGTAGCGCAGGACCTCCTGACCGAGGTTCCGGATTCCATGCGGCGTGTCCGAGGGGACGAAGACGCAGTCGCCCGGGCCCACCTCCTGCGTCTCGGTCCCCACCGTCATCAGACCGGAGCCTTCCAGCATGAAGTAGACCTGCTCCGGGATGTGCTTGTGGACCGGCTGCTCTCCGTTGGGATCGATCAGGACCATCGTCGTGGTGAGGTGCCTGGCCTGGCAGGTCCGTGGTGACGCGAGAAGATACGAGATCACGCCTTCCGGTCTGCGGTAACGCGGTGCCTTTCCCTTCGAGAGTACTTGCACGATCTCTCCCATGGGGCCGTCGCAGCGCTCAACGGTGCCCCCGGTGGAGCGGCCGGCTCCCCGCCGGTGTGCGGCCGCCCGCCCGGCCGGAGCGCCCGACCGGGACGATGTCGTCGACGACATGGAACTGCAGGGCCTCCTCGGGACTGAGATAGTGCTCCTCGTCGGTCGTCATCGGGTACCACGAGGATGGGAGCGACGCATGCTTCTTCCATACATCCTGGTACCGCTCGAGCGCCAGGCTGGGGTAGGAATGGGCGCCCGCCGGTTTTTCCAGGTTGGCGTGGACCATCAGGATGGCGTCCTCGGTGACATAGCGCCTGCCGGTCGCGGTCACCAGGATCAGCGCCCCCGCGGAATAGCAGCCCCCGATCGCCCAGGTGTTGACCGGAGCGGAGATCGTCCCGATGGTGTCGATGATCGTGAAGGCGTTGTCCGTCCAGCCGCCCTGGGTCGAGATGTACAGGTCGATCGGCCTCTTCGGGTCGAGGGCGTCCAGGTACATCAGCCGGGCGCTGACCTCCTTGGCCGTCCGGGAGTTGACGTCCTGGAACAGCAGCACCTTCCGGTCTCGCAGGAGCGGATCGTCGCTGCGGAGCGGAGGGTCCTCGAACCCGGCGTCGATCTGGGACTCGATGTAATTGTCGAGCGTCTCCCCCAGGTCGGGCACCGCCTCGACGAACGACGTCACGAACCAGATGAGGGCCCCTGTCTGCGTCGCCAGGATGACGACGACGATCAGGGCGAGGATCAGAACGATCCTCCGCCGGCCTGTGGTCGCCTGCTCCTCCACCCGGTGGTCTCCTCTCCGGCGCTGATTGTCCCGCGCGCGCGTGCATCCTGGCAAGGCCGATCTGCCGGGGGTCTACTCAGCCTGCCGCAGGCGGGAGTCGGACGGCCTCGCGCCACATCGAGTCGACCGTCGGACCGCCCGGCAGGGTGAACGCCCCGATCCGGGCGAAGCCGAGACGCTCGTAGCGGAACAGGTTGACCGGGTTCGTCGATTCCAGGTAGGCCGGCATCCCTTCCGCGTCGATGTGGGCAAGGTTCTCCCGGAGCAATTCCATACCGAGACCCTTCCCCCTGTGGTCCGTGTGTGTCCCGAGGAGACCAAGATAGTAGTGGGGCGTCTTCGGGTGGCTCGCCTCGAACAGGTCGCCCCCCTTCAGGAACACCGCGGCATGATCGCCGAGCAGCTTCTCCGCCACCAGGGCGAACCGCTTGCGCTCCTCATCGGACATCTCGATCTGTCCGGGCGGGACCCATGCCGCGACCGCTTCGCAACCCGGCGTCACGCGGACCCACCCCCGCCGCAGCACGCTCTCGAGCCACAGTCCGAAAATAACCCGCCGGTGCTCGCCCGCCCGGCGGCGGTCGGGGAACGCCCACCCGCCCCAGACCGGATCGTCTGCGAACGCCAGGGTCAGGGTCTCGGTGATCGCCTCGAGATCCTGAATCGTCGCCTGACGGCTGATGACCGATCTGCGGGAGGACATTTTCTCGTCACTTGAGCTCGAAGACCGCCGAGACATTGAACGAAACCTGCTCGGTGCCCGTCTCGACACCGCTGGAGTGGGCGTATCCGAGAGATTGCAGCCTGCTGCGCAGCTCCCTGTCGGGGTACTCGGTCTCGTCCGCGACGCAGAGGACGTCCCCCAGGGTCTTTTTGGCGAGCGCGGCGAGGGATTCGGCCTTCGAGCGGGCGTCCTGGAAGGCCAGATCGAGCCCGTGTCGCTGCACCTGCGACGGGTCGCCGACGAAGAATCGCAGACTGCCGGCCTGGTTGGCGCCGGCGCTCACCGCGGCCTGCGGGAGATCGCCGACGGACTCCGGGTCGGCGCGTGTCACGGTGACGGTGCTTTCGACCTGGAAGAGTCGCGGCTGCCCTTTCCGGGGCCCGAGAGTGGCGATGTCGAAATACGATGTCTGCATCTCCTCCGCCTTGACCCCTCTCTGCTTCAGGGCCGCGATGACGTCGCCGACACGTGTCCGGTTGGCTCGATACCCCTCGGCGACGGAGGCGTTGTGCGTCTCGACGCCGACCGTGAAGGAGACTCTGTCGGGACGGAGAGAGATGGTGCCCGCGCCATGCACGCTGACGCTTCGACCTGTGCTGGAGACGCACGTTCCCGGCTCCGCCACGATCGGGACGCTCGCGAGGGTCAGACTGATCAACAAGGCCAACGGTCGCATCGGTCCTCCTGCAGCAGAGAGGCCTCACCCGGCCCCGGGGTGTCTTACGTGACGGCGATGCAGCAGCGGACCGCGCAACGGAAGAACCGCGTCGAAGATTGCGGGCCAGGCCCGCTGGCGTGGATTCTACTTCAGCCCGAGCTTCCTGCCTGCGGCCAGGAGCCGGAGCCGCTCGACGCCCCCGTCCGATTAGGCGGTGCTCGGCGCTTCGACGCGCGCGCGTGTCGGACCGGTCGGGCGCTCCTCCCGGGGGACGCCGGCGGCTGCGACGCCGACGCGGGCGACATTCGCGTCCTCGGCCGGAAGCCGCGGCCAGATGCGATCCTTGTTGATCGTCAGGACGATCCCGAGGGCGATCGTGGCGAGCCTCGCGATGTTCGCATACCATCCGCCGAGAGCCGTATCGTCGACGGCGAACAGCTCCCACCACAGGTTCATCAGGGCGTGGATCGAGAAGGGCGCCCAGAGATTGTCCTGCCACCTCACGAACACCCAGCACAGCAGGACGCTGCCGATGCCGGTGACGGCCAGGATGCCGAGAAGCTCGGGCGCCGTCGTCGCCTGGTACACGTGCAGGAGAGCGAACAGCACCGACGGCATGAGCACGGAGGGCCACCAGGGCCACCGGGCGCGCCGATAGAGCTGCCGGAAGATGTAGCCCCTGAACAGGACCTCCTCGGCGAACGGCGCGATCAGGCACGAAACGGCGATGGCGCCGAACGTCACCTTGGGCGCGGAGACGAGACCGAACCCGACGCTCATCGGGATCGTCGCAAGGAGCGCGAACGCGACCGCCCGTCCGACGGGCGCCGCGAGTCCCAGCTCGCGCAGCGGCTGCGAGCGCCGGCCATGAGCCAGGGTCACGCCGAGGATGCTCAGAACGATTTCGACGGCGTTCGAGAGCGCCTGCAGCGGATAGTACGCCAGCAATCGGCCCAGGCCGACGGCGCGCGAGAACAGGACCTGATGCACGGAGGCGCCGGCCGTGAAGACGGTCAGGGCGACCGCGGCGAGCCAGTGACGCGTGCTCTTCATGGAGAGCTCCTTTCGCGATGCGTGCAGACGCTAGTTCTTCGCACCGGCATCGAACTCGTTGACGAGGAAAACGAAGTCGGTCTTCGTCGACCCGATCCAGGTCACGAACAAATTGAGTTGCTGCCCGGTCTTCGCCTCCGACCTGAGGGGCTCGACCAGAACCTTCTGGATCGGCAGCCAGTAGGAGGTGCCGGCCTCGACGACCCGGACTTCCTGGGCGAACATATCGGCCACCTTCGGGTCCGTACCGACCGACTTGACCCACATTCCGATGAGCTTCTGGCTGCCGGGGTCGATCTTGCGGAGCTCCCCGGAGAAGGCGACCGTCATCCTGTACCGGAAATCGGCGCCGACGATGTTCCAATCCCCGATCTGGGTGGCTGCCTGCTCCTTCCTGACATCGGCCAGCCTGGACGGCTTGTACGCCTCGTAATCGAAGGCGAGCAGCCCCGGGATCGAGAGCGCCAGAACTGCCGCGACCGCCATCCACGTCCGTTTCGACATGTCGGCCTCCTCTTATACGTCGGGTCGGGACTTCGCGTTCCCCCTCCGGTCATCGGCGCCGATCTGGATCGACACGAATCGCGCGATCATCGTCGCCACGTACATGATCCCGATCACCGCCTCGATCAGGCTCAGGGAGCGCGCCACAGGGGAGCCCGGTGTAACGTCGCCGTAGCCCACCGTCCCGAGCGTGACGAAGCTGTAGTAGAGCAGATCGCCGGCGCCGCGGGTGCGAAGCAGCCCCTGCCGCCGAAGAATTTCGCCTTTGCGCGCAGGGAGACCCGGTCACGCCACCCGCACGGTGGTAGGGCATTTTCCGTCACCAGACCCCCGGGATGAGCGCCGCCACCCGCGACCTGTATTCCCTATAGGCGTCCCCAAAGTGCCTTGTCAGGAGACGCTCCTCCTGGCGCATCTTGAGCACGAAACCGATCGTCACCAGCACGAGCCCCAGGACGGAGGCGACGACGGCACGGACGATCGCCGTGGCGGTGAGCGCCAGGAGCAGACCCGTGTAGATCGGATGCCGGGTCAGCGCGTACGGCCCTGTGCGTACGATCGTATGACCTTCTTTCAGCGTGATATTGCTGCTCCAGAGTCGGCCCAGGTGAACGCGAGCCCACCAGGTGATACCGAATCCCAGGGCGGCCAGCGCGACGCCTGTCCAGCCCAGCCAGTCGGGAGCGGGGAAGAGGGGACGCGCCAGCGGTCCATTCCCCGTGTGAAAGAAAAGAAGCGCGCCCCCCGCCCATAAGAAGACCCCGTAACGCAGCCGGTCACCGCTCGACTCCCGCGCCACGGTCGTGGCCGACCAGCGCTTCGCGATGAGCCAGCTGAGCATCCACAGGACCCAGAGCGCGAGAAGTGCGCCGGTCGGAGAGACGAGGTCATTCATGCGGTCCGGCAGGTGGTTGGTCAGCGGGCTCGCTCATCGATTTCTCGACGTAGCCTACGATCTCGGACACCGGCACCATGAAGACGCCGCCTTCGGCCTCCTTCCAGGCGGTGTAACCCTCTTCGAACCCGTCGAGACTGACCGCGTCGTCGCTCCGCTCGAGCACGCTGCCGGCGAGCGCCGATGTCGAGATCGGAATGTGCGGAAGCTCGGTGGTCCGGCCCGAAGGAGTCCTGGGATTCTTCACCGACACGCCGACGATCTTGATGTGGATGATCGTGCCGGCCGTCGCGTCGGATTCGATCCTGCCGATGACGAGCCTGGACTTCTCCTCACCCGGGCGCGTGCGGTACGTCCAGACCTGTTTTTCCTCGAACTGGACATTCTTAGGGGGCGCAGGGGTGGGGGCAGGGGGCGGCGGGGAGGGGGCCGCATGGCGCGAGCACCCCGCGGCGGTCGCGAGCAGCAGCGCGGCGATCGTGATACGGCACCCCACGTCCTTCGAACGCATCTGCGCCGCGGCTCCTTCAGGGCTTGAACGGGCCCTCATGCCCGGCTGCCTCGGCGTCCTGTCGGGCGGACTCTCTCCGCGATCCGGGCCCTGGGCTCCCCCGGCGCGGAGGGTCTCGATGCCAGGTACATGTATCGCGACAGGCGCCGTTCGGCGGCGAGCGTATGGACGATATCGAGAAACTGCTGGAGGCGCTCGAAGCCATCCTGACCCTCGAGCGCGACGAGCGCATCGCGCCTCCTTCCCCGGGCGTCCCGCCACTTGCGCGACACCGAGACCACCGCCTCCGTGACATCCCGCACGTCATGAATCACGAAACCGCTCTGGGCGAGGAGCCGCTCGTTATGCCCCACCGGCGTGAACAGAAAAAAACCGACGGCGCTGCGCGCGCGCATCTCCTCGTTCGTCAGCTGTCCGGTCACGACGATCGGATCGGTGAACAGCAGGCGGCCGCCCGGTCGCAGCACGCGATGCCAGTCGCGCAGCACCTCGAGACGCCCGGGAAGGTGGTTGATCGAATCGTTGCAGAAGACTGCGTCGAACGACCCGTCGGGGAACGGCAGCCGCTGCCCGGCATCCACCAGCTGGAACGAGACTCGGGACGAGATCTCCTGCTCCCGGGCCCTCGTCTTTGCGGCCTCGATCCCGAGCGCATTGATGTCGACCCCGATGCAGGTCGCTCCGGTCTCCTGGGCCATGCGGCAGGTCACCCCGCCGGAGCCGCAGGCGACTTCCAGGGCGGCCCGCCCGGCTCCGAGCCCCAGAAGGCGAAACCACTTACGTGCTTCGGCCAGCGTGATCCAGCTCGCCTGTCCGAGATCCTCGTCGTACGTGTCACGGCGGACCGCCCGCTGAGGATCGGCGGCCAGGTGGCCATAGTGGCCGTCATAGAGATTGAGATCTACGGACATGGCCCGACACCACGCATGAACGTCGTGGTCAGTCTCCCGAGATGATCCTGCGGAAATGATCCCCTACGAACAGATAGGTGACTCCGGCCTTTTCTCCGTAGATCACGTCGATCGCATCGGTCGCGCTCGTGTACGTCTTGCCGGTCGTGACGTCGGTGCGCGTTTCTCCCTTGCGAACCGGGCGGAGGAAGGTGTACGTGTTGACGGGGCCCGACTTGAGAACGTGCTGCTCGAAGCCCTTGGACCGGCGGAGAAGGATCACCAGCTTCTGCGGGTTGTCGGATCCCTCGTTCACGATGTTCACCGCGCAATCGACCTTGCCGTCTCCATCGTAGTCGCCCTTCAACCACTCGGGGCTGTCGTTCACCGCAAGGAGTCGGTGGAGTGCCGGGTCGAGCCTCGCGAAACGCCACCCTCGATAGTCGTGGTCGAGCGTCGACCGCACCTCGGCCGGCAGCCTGTCGGCCGGACCCGCGGTCCAGGCCGGCCCCACGGCGGCTGCGATCAACTGAACGACCATCACGATGCGCGTCGATTGCAATCTCAAGTCATGCTCCTCCCCCCTGAGTCCGCCCTCGCGCTCTTCCTGCGATTCGAGAACGTCACTCGGATCTCGCGGGTCTGCCAATAGTATGGCAGGTCATAGTAACCGGCTTCGTCGGTTCGAGCCTTGTAACGCCTGCCGTCCACGTAGACTGCGACCCCCTCCCAGGGGGTCCCCGAGACACTGTCCATGACAGTGCCCCGAATCCATGCGAGCAGATTCTCGTGACTCACTGCTTCTCCCCGGCGACGCCGGACGGGCGCACCGCCGCGGGACGCCTCCAGATGGCCCTGTCGAGCGCCGCGGCGCTGAAGACGACGATGAAGGGCGCAACAAACGGAAGGTCCCAGCCGATGACTCCCCGCGCCGATCCCGTCATCGCCTGGAAGACCAGCTCGAAGGGGACGAACAAGGCCCAGAGGACAGCGGCGAGCCGCGCGAAGTTGACGCGCGAGGGCCGACCCTTCAGCGTCAGGCCCGCCCGAGGAAACCGCGACAGGCCGAAGACCGGGGCCCCTACGAACGGGAGCATGAGAACCGAGGCGAGCATGCCGCATCCGATGACCACCGCCACGAACATCCCGAGGATCGTGACCATCGCTCGTCTCCCCCGGTCAGCCGGCCGGCGAATCGCCCGCTCGATTCAGCTCCTTGTAGAAGATGACCGTGTCATGCGGGGTCCCGTCCGAATCGAGCGCGTACCCTGGGATTGTCCCGGCGGCGGTCCATCCGAGATGCCGATACAGTTGTTCCGCCGCTCCCCCCCGTTTCGCGTCCAGCGTCAGGAGGCCGAACCCGCTGCGCCGCGCCGCATCCTCGATCGCCTGCATCAGCCGGGTCCCGAGACCGCTGCGCCGGCTGCGGCGATGGACGATCAACTTCGCGATGTCCGCGCGATGCGGCTGATTCGGCGCCCACGACGGGTGGAGCTGGACGGTCCCGACGATCCCTTCGCTGTCCCGGGCGACGAGGACGATCGCGCGGGAGTCCGACACGGCGATGACCGTTCGCCACCACGCCTCGGCCCGCTCGAGCGTGAGCGGCGCGAGGAAGCTCACCGCCGCCCCGGAGTCGACCGCGTCGACCAGGAGCCGCGCGAGCGCGCGGACATCGGCGTCGTCCGCCGGCGGGGTCAATCGCTCGATCGTGTGTGCTTGCCTGGTCATTGCCGGCCATGACCGATGATGCCGATGGGCGGCGCCCGCCCGGCCTAGTGCGTCTGGTGCTCCAGCAGCGCTTGCGCCGATCGCAGGGCCGCGAGACCATCGCGGCTCCGCGCGGAATACGCGATGTAGCCGTCCGGCCGGACAAGCGTCACGGGCTGGCGCCGCGCCGATCGTAGCTCAACGATATCACCGAACGATCCGGCGAGCCGCTTCGCCGCCTCCCTGGTCGACGCATCCGCGTCGTCGTCGAACACCAGCAGGAAGCGGCCGCGTAGACCGGTGCCGCCACGCAGCGAATCGTCGAAGTACCGCTTTCCAGCCCCCTTGACGATGGGGCTTCCGCGATAGGCGATACCGAGCTCCGACAGCGTTTGCACGAACGCATGCTGGAACGGGGGCAGTCGCGACACGATCGGCAGGACAGTGTTGCGCACGGCCTGTACGACCCTGCTCGGGGTTCCCATCGCCTTGGTCAGGAAATCGGTGATAGCGATCACCCGCTTGATCACGGGGCGGCGCTCGGCGGTGTAGCTCTCGAGCAACCGCTCGTTGCCACGACCGCGCAGGACGAGGTCGAGCTTCCAGACGAGGTTCCACGCGTCCTGCAGTCCGGTGTTCATCCCCTGGCCGCCGAAGGGGCTGTGGATGTGGGCGGCGTCCCCGGCCACAAAGACGCGGCCGACGCGCATCTGCGCGACCTGCCGGTGATGGATGCGAAAGTAGCTGCTCCAGTAGAGGGCGCGGGCCTCGATCGCGCCGGGGCCGCGTTGACCCAGGATCTGCTGCACGAGGGCCAGCGATGGGGCGTCACCTTCCGCGTTCTTTATGGTCGCGACGATGCGACGGCGGGTGGCGCTCATCGGAAAGATCGCGGCCGGGCCGGATGCGCTGGGGCACAGCTGGAGCTGGTCGGCGGGGAGGGCGTCGTTCGTCTCGACGTCGGCCAGCAGGAACAGCGCGTCGTAGACGGCTCCTTCGAACGGCAGGTTCAGGAGGTGCCGGACCGCGCTGTGCGCCCCATCGCAGCCGACGACGAACGCGGCAGTCATCTCCCGGCGCTGGCCCTTCTGGTCCAGCGTGACGCTCACGTAAGAGTCGTGCTGGGTCGCCGAGACGAACGCCGTGTCGTACTCGACGGCCCCGCCCCGACGCACCAGCTGCTCCACCAGCAGCCGCTCGGTCACGTCCTGCGGAACCATGGCGATGAATCGGTAGGGGCTCTCCGAGGGCGCGAACCGGATGCGGGCAAGGGGCCGTCCACGCGAAAAGATGGCGACCGACGTGACCCGGTTCGCCGCTTCGAGGAATGGACCGGCGAGCCCCGCCATGTCGAAGATCTCGAGCGTCCGGGGAAAGATCGCGAGCGCCTTGGAATGCACCGACTGCGCCGAGCGCGCCTCGACGATGCGCCACCGCAGCCCGCGACGGGCGCATTCGTTCGCCAGGAACAACCCGACCGGCCCGGCACCGACGATCAGGACATCCGTGTCGACCGCCACCATCATTCTACCTCCCGGTCGCCCGCTGCTGCGGCGGACGGTCCGGCGACGCGGTCGGCTTTCTGCGGATGAGCCGCCCATGCTGCCAGTAGGCGCGCAGACTCGGCC
>Ga0070697_100004198_pt1 | contig 11045 bp, 11 predicted proteins | sample KBSK1501metaG_FD_65475 | JGI IMG/M metagenome (GOLD analysis project Ga0070697, IMG submission 65475) | Corn, switchgrass and miscanthus rhizosphere microbial communities from Kellogg Biological Station, Michigan, USA - KBS K1-50-1 metaG | ecosystem: Host-associated > Plants > Roots >... | reverse complement strand
CACGTGGCTCTCCTGGACCGATCTCGTCTTCATCGACCCGGTCACGACGGGCTACAGCCGCCCGGCCACGGGCGAGAAGCCCGAGCAGTTCCACGGCCTGGAGGAAGATCTTCAATCCGTCGGCGAGTTCATCCGGCTCTTCGCGACGAAGTATTCGCGCTGGGCCTCGCCGAAGTTCTTGGCCGGCGAGAGCTACGGGACGACGCGGGCCGCCGGGCTCTCGGGGTATCTCCAGGAGCGGTACGGGATGTGGTTGAACGGAATCGTCCTGATCTCGAGCATCCTGAACTTCCAGACGACCGACTTCGCGGTCGGCAACGATCTGCCGTACGTGACGTTTCTGCCGAGCTACACGACGACCGCCTGGTACCACAAGCGGCTGCCGGCCGATCTGCAGGCAGACTTCCGCAAGGCGCTCGAGGAATCCGAGAAGTTCGCCTCGACTGACTACACGCTCGCCTTGATGAAGGGATCGCAGCTCTCCGACGCCGAGCGCAAATCCGTCGCCGGCAAGCTCGCCCGGCTGACCGGCCTCTCGGCCGGATTCATCGAGGCGAACGATCTCCGCGTGACGCTGCCGCGCTTCACCAAGGAGCTATTGCGTTCCGAGCGCCGCACGATTGGCCGCCTCGACAGCCGGTTCCAGGGGATCGACCGCGACGCCGCCGGTGAGCGCAGCGAATACGACCCGAGCTACGCCGCCATCTACGGCCCTTACACCGCGATGATCAACGACTACACTCGCTCCGAGCTCAAGTACGAGAACGACATCCCCTACGAGATCCTGACCTCCCGGGTCCGCCCGTGGAACTACGGCACCGCGCAGAACCGCTACGTGAACGTGGCCGAGACCCTGCGCGGCGCGATGTCACAGAATCAGTTCCTGAAGGTGTTCGTGGCCGCGGGCTACTACGACTTCGCGACGCCGTTTTTCGCCGCCGAGTACACCTTCAACCACCTGCAGCTCGACCCCGCGCTCACCAGGAACATCCGCCTCGAGCACTACGAGTCCGGGCACATGATCTACATCCACAAGCCGTCGTTGGAAAAACTGACCAAGGATGTCGAAGCGTTTTACCGCGACGCGGTGCCGGAGAAGTAGATTCCCGATTTGATCTGTCTCTGAGGGCTCTCGTGGTTCTTTCCACCCAAGAGACGAGGGCATCTCCCGGAGCGGAGCCTCTCGGCCGGGACTGTCGGCGCAGGCGGTCGCTTCGCGACCGGCGCCGAGAGAGTTCAAAACGAAGGCCATGATCAAGTACGCCCGGTCAGATTTGACTCTCTCGGCCGCCGCTGGCACCAGCCAGCGCCGCGGCCGAAAGCCCGGCGGCCAGACTCGGCTTCGAACCACCAAGGCCGCCGCGTCCCCGCGAGGGAGATGTCCTCGGATCGCTACCCAATCGCCTTGGCGATCGCGAACGCCGCCGCCGCGGCGACCCCGCCCACGAGCGCCGTCTGCCAGGCACTCTTCAACGGCTTCTTCACGGTGAAGCGCCCCTTCACATAGCCGAACACCAGGAGCGCGAGCAGCGTGATCGCGACGGACCCTAAGAGCGCTGTTTTCATCGGATGGAGGAAGAAGTAGGGCGCAAGAGGGACCAGCCCTCCCACCACATAGGAAAGCGCGATCGTGAGCGCGCTCGTTCGCGCGCGCTTCGGGTCGGGCTTCTCCAGGCCCAGCTCGAAGCGCATCATGAAGTCGACCCATCGCCGGCGGTCCTTTCGGATCGCGTGCGCCGCCTGAACGGCGATCGGATGCGGCAAGCCGTATTCCTCGAACACGTCCACGACCTCTTTGGTCTCCTCGGCGGGCATCTCCACGGTTTCGCGGTGTTCGCGGGCAAGCTCGGAGGCGTAGTGCTCGGCATCCGTGCGGGCGGCGAGGTATCCCCCCAGTCCCATCGCGATCGATCCGGCGGCGATCTCCGCCAGTCCCGCCGTGATCACCACCCGCGTCGAATCCACCGCGCCGGACAAGCCCGCAGCCAGGGCGAACGGGACGGTCAGCCCATCGGACATGCCGATGACCACGTCACGGATTTTTGCCGAGGCCGTGAAGTGCTTCTCGATGTGAGGGGTTTGGGGCATGGGTTCCTCCGAAACCTATCGGTTCATCGGTTCATTGATTCATCGGTTGATCGGCCGGATCGAGTGTTCGGGGCAAATGATCCGATGGACCGATGGACCGATGGACCGATGGACCGATGGACCGATTCTTCAATTGACCGGCTCTTCCTCGTCGCTTCCCTCGGTCGGGGAGGAAGAGGCGTGGTGATGGATCATCTTCCACTCTCCGTCGGTCCGAACGAAGAGATTGGTCGCCTGCATCCGCGCGGCATCTTCGTCCTCGTCTCCGCCGAAGGGAATGATCACCTCCACGCACGTGACCCAAGCGAGATCTCCCAGGACGGCCACGCGCACGTCGCGGCAGGACACGGTCCACGGCCGTGAGTTGCTGAAGATGTTCTCGAACGAGCGGCGGATCTCGATCCAGCCGTCCAGGCGGTGCCAGCCGGGGTGAACACACGTCGCGGCTTCGTCGTGCGCCCACACGATCTCCATCGCCGAGAGGTCGCGCGCCTCGAGAGCGCGGTAGAAGCCGAGATTCGCGGCCGAAACGGCCGTGTCTTCCGGGCTCGTCATCCGAGTGCCGCCGCCATGCGATCGAGATCGACATTTCCCCCGGAGACGATCGCGACGACCCGAGAATCCGCGGGCGGCTTCGTCTTGCCGGCCACGAGCGCCGCGACGGTCGCCGCTCCGGAGCCTTCGACGTAGAGCTTGGCTCGGGTCATCAGCAGGCGCATGCCTTCGATGATCTCGCTCTCCGTCACCATGACGATCTCATCCACCGCTTCGCGCGCGATCTCGAGCGGCAGCGCCCCCACGAAGGGCGGCGTCATTCCGTCCGCCAGCGTGTGGGGCGGCCGGGTAACGGGAACGGGCTTCCCAGCCGCGAGCGCGGGCGACAGGCCGGGCCCTTCCGCGAGCTCCACAGCGACGATGCGCGTCATCGGGCGCACCTGCTTGATCGCCGAAGCGACTCCGCCCAGGAGGCCGCCGCCCCCGACCGGAATGAGGACCACGTCCGTCTCGGGAGAGGTTTCCAGAATCTCGAGGCCTACCGTGCCTGCCCCGGCGAGCACCACGGGATCGTCGAAGGGATGGATGAAGGTCAGTCCGCGCTCTTCCCGCACTTCGTTCAATTTGTCGAAGAGAGTCGCGCGGTCCTCGTGAAGGATCACTTCCGCCCCGTAGCCCCGCACGGCGTCGAGCTTGGACTTGGGCGCATCCTTCGGCATCACGACCGCGCACACAGCGTCCGCGATGCGCGCCGCCCAGGCCACGGCCTGCGCATGGTTGCCCGCGGAGACCGTGACCAGTCCGCGGCCGCGCTCCTCGTCGGAGAGGGAGAGCACCTTGTTGAGGGCTCCGCGCGGCTTGAACGAACCCGTCTTCTGAAAGTTCTCGCACTTCAAGAAAAGGCGAACGCCGGCACGAGAGCCGATTTCGGTGGAGGAAAAGAGAGGTGTGTGATGGACCTTTCCGGAGATCCGTTGCGCCGCCGCGCGGATCTGGCCGAGGCCGATCATTGCGGCGAGCTTATCAGGAGATCCTTCGCTTCGCTCAGGATGACAACAGCTTCGCTCAGAGTGACCACTCCTTTCTGTCATCCTGAGGAGCGAAGCGACGAAGGATCTGCTCTCTCCAGACCGCCGAAGGACAACGGCTTCGCTCGGGGTGACGACTTCCTTTCTGTCATCCTGAGGAGCGAAGCGACGAAGGATCTGCTCTCTCCGTCCCGCCGAAGCAGATCCTTCGCTTCGCTCAGGATGACAACAGCTTCGTTCGGAATGACAGGAGGCGCCGCAGGGTGGCTCGGGATGAAAATGAGAGCTCAATTGTTTCGCACTCGCTCGTGAGGCTGTGGCTGCGCCGCCATTGGCGGGAAATCGTTCTCCTGGCCCCGGCGTTCGCCGGAGCAGTCGTTCTCGCTTGGCATGGCCCGATTCCCCAGGATCCCCGCTACGACCTCTTCGCGGACACGCGAACAATGCTCGGAATCCCCAATGCCGCCAATGTTCTGTCCAACCTCGCGTTTCTGCTCGCGGGGGCCGCGGGTCTTCTCTTCCTCTCGACGGACCGGTCGTCAACCGCCTTCCGCGAATCACGCGAGCGCCTCCCCTACTTTTTCTTTTTTGCCGGCGTTTGCCTGACCGCTTTCGGCTCGACCTGGTACCACCTGGCCCCCGATCACGCCCGCCTCGCGTGGGACCGACTCCCGATGACCGTCGCCTTTCTTTCGCTCTTCGCCGCATTCCTCGCGGAGCGTGTGCGCCCGGACCTCGCGCGAAGGCTCCTGGCGCCGTTCCTCCTGGCGGGCATCGCGAGCGTTCTCTACTGGCGCTTCACCGAGCAAGCCGGCAGAGGCGATCTGCGTCCCTATGCGTTGGTTCAGTACTACCCTGTCCTGGCTCTCGGCCTTCTTCTGGTGCTCTACCCGGCGCGCTTCACTCTCGGGGGCGTCCTGTGGGGCGTCGGCGGTTTCTATGCACTCGCCAAGGCATTCGAGCTCGCGGACGAAAAGATCCTGCGCTCGATCGGGTTCGTCAGCGGGCACACCTTGAAGCATCTCGCCGCGGCAGCCGCGGCTAGTCTCGTGCTCTTCATGCTCGCGCGCCGGCGCCCAATCGAGGAAGATCCCTCCTCGGAGGTTCCATGAACCGACAGACTTTCCTCGCTTCCGCCATCGTTCTTCTGAGCCCCTTCGTTGCGCTTGCGCAGGACAAACCGAACGCCGCGCCAGCACCACAGACTGCCATCGCGCGCATCTGGCGCGGCCGCACGCCGGCGTCGAAGGCCGACGAGTACGCCCGTTACCTGGATGCGAACGGAATCGCCAAGATCCGCGCGACTCCCGGCAACCGGGGCGTCACGGTCCTCAGGCGAACGGACGGAGACAAGGCGGAGTTTGTCGTGATCTCCATCTGGGATTCGATCGATGCCGTAAAGAATTTTGCCGGCGCCGATTACCAGAAAACCGTCATCCTGCCCCGGGACCGCGAGTACCTCATCGAAGTGGAGCCTGACGTGCTGCACTACGAGATCGTGAGAGAAGAGCGGTCGACTCACGGAAAATGAGTTTGGATTTCGAAGTTTCTCCCTCTCCCGGCGGGAGAGGGTCGGGGTGAGGGGCGCTCGTCATCCTTTGAGATCGAAACCCCTCACCCTGCCCTCTCCCCTCAGGGGAGAGGGGAAAAGAGCGATTCGCATCCTCGCTTAATCAAGTGGCTCTGACCCGCAGCGTCCCCTTATAGGTGGTCATGTGCATTCTCGGTCCGCCGCCGTTGATGGTTCCCGAGGCGTGCGTGGCGCGAAAATGGCCGGCTCGAGTGGTCATGGCGAAATCGGATTCCACGCCGCCCCGGCGGCCGGCGTCTGCGTCCAACTCGAATCGGCTGTCGCGCGGGAGCCGCACCTCGATATCTCCTTTGTGGGTCTCGAACCGGCTGTCGTGCGAGTAGCGCGCGAACTCGACACGGATGTCGCCTTTGTAGGTCTCTATGCGGGCGGCGCCGTCGAGCGCCGTGATACGGCCGGTGCCTTTGTACGTGTGCAGCTTGAGGTCGGACTTCAGGCCGGACACCTGGATGTCGGATTTGTGGTCCTCGATCTCGAGGCGCGCCGTCGCCGGCATCTGGATCGTGTATCGAATCAGGGGCAGAACGCCCGAATTCCAATCGAAAAGACCGCTCAGGAAGCTGTGGAGGTGATGGGCGTTGTGGTAGTCCGAGCGGATCGTCACCGACGAGCCGGAGCCAGAGATGCGGACTTCCGTTTCGGCGACCTTTTCTCTCTGGTCGGAATCCGTGCCGTCCGGCTCGATGACCGCGTCGATCTTGACCTCCGGCCGGTCCCACGTGCTGACCGCGACGCTTCCCTTGAATGTCTCGATGGAAACCCGCCCGTCCCGAGCGAGCGGCAGCGTTCGGTGAACTTCTTTGGTATCCGAGGCTTGCACGAGCCCCGCCGCAAAAAAGAGCGCCGGCCAGACGACCGATTTCGTGAGAGCACGCATGACGGAACCTCCCCTTACCTTGCTGTACGCAACGGCACCCCGGAAGTTCCACCTATTCCAACAGTTAGCTGTGACCTCGAACGGGATGGGGGCGGTAAGGTTCTTCGAGAAAACGGCTCTCCTCATCCGACAGCTTGATCGGCACCGCGGCCACGGCAGTCTCGAGGTGTTCCATTTTCGAGGCGCCCACAATCGGCGCGGTGACCGCCGGCTGGCGCAGCAGCCAGGCGAGCGCGATCTGGGCCGGAGGGACTCCGCGCCGCTTTGCGAGCTCGAGAACCCGGTCCACGACGTCGAAGTCGGACTCCTCGTAGAGCTGGCGCACGAAATCGTCGGACTTCGCCCGCGGCGTCGCATCGCTTTTTCCCCGTGTGCGGCTGCCGGTGAGCAGCCCGCGGGCGAGGGGGCTCCAGGGAATTACGCCGATCCCCTCGGCCCGGCAGAGCGGCAGCATCTCCCGCTCTTCCTCGCGGTAAACGAGGTTGTAGTGGTTCTGCATCGAAACGAAACGCGACCAGCCGCGCCGGTCGGAAAGCGCCAGAGCCTCTGCGAACTGCCAGGCCCACATCGAGGAAGCTCCGATGTAACGCGCCTTGCCTGTCTGGACGACGTCGTGGAGCGCCTCGAGCGTCTCCCCGATGGGAGTCTCGGGATCGTACCGGTGGATCTGGTAGAGGTCGACGTAGTCGGTGCCGAGGCGTTTCAAGGAGGCGTCGATCGCGTCGAAGATGTGTTTGCGGGAGAGGCCGCGGTCGTTGGGCCCCGGCCCGGTCGGGAAGAAGACCTTCGTCGCGAGCACCACTTCGTGGCGCTTCGCGAAGTCTTTCAGAGCCCGGCCGGTCACCTCCTCGCTCACGCCGTCGGAGTACATGTCCGCCGTGTCGAAGAAGTTGACTCCGAGCTCCAGCGCGCGACGCAGCAGCGGCCGGCTCGCTTCCTCGTCGAGGACCCAGGCACGCCACTTCGACGACCCGTAGGTCATGCAGCCGAGGCAGACTCGGGAGACTTTGAGACCTGTGGAACCGAGACGGACGTAGTCCATAGTTATCAGTTATCAGTTATCAGTTTTCAGTTTTCAGTTCCAATGTCACGAGTTGTCAGTTATCAGTTTTCAGTAATCAGTATCCATGCCACCGGATTGTTCTGCCATTCCGAAGAGACCACCATGCTGTCATTCCTAGGAGCGAAGCGACGAGCAATCTACTCCGGTGATCGAAATAACGAGAGCAGATCCTTCGCGTCGCTCAGGATGACAACAAACTGAGAACTGTGAACTGAAAACTGAAAACTCGTTGTCAACTCTTTCGCTTTTTCGCGTGAATCAGCACCGCAATCTCGTCCGGCCGAGGGTTGACGAAGTCCAGCCGGATGCGGCCATCCGGCATCTGTGAAACCGTCGCCGGCACCGCGGACGCCGTGAGATACCAGCCGGCCGGGAGCACCACCGCGTTGCGCGCGCGGCCGAAGCTGCGATCGAACACGAGCGTTTCGCCATCGGGACGGTAGCTCTTCTCGTCCGTGTACGTCTCCGAAATGCGCAGGCGCAGCGACCGCCCCTTCTGGATTGCCGGGAAACGGATGACGACGACTTCCGAGTCCGCCGTGACCGGCTCGCCGATGTCGAGCGCGGCGCGCGTGATCTCTTCTCCGCGAAGAGTCTCGGCCTTGAGGGTTTCTCCGGTGTCGAGGATTTTCGCGGAGGGCTTGGACGCCCGGCTTCCCTTCCGCACGACGTTCAGGTACTTATCGATGCCCGCCCGCGACTCGGTGTAGTCATGGTAGAGATCGAAGGAGTGCGTATCGGGCTGCTGCAAAAAATAGACGATGTCGCGGTCCTGGTGCGCGCGCTCCGTCAACCTGCGGTCGCCCTCCTGGCCGGCCGCGAGCGCCGCGCAGCCCGCCAGCGCGCTCGCTGCCAGGAATCTCTTCATGAAGGCAACCTCACAGCGCGCAGCGTGAGAGCGGCCGGACCGGGGCCGGGATTGACGAAGCTCACCGCGATCCGCCCGTCGGTCTCGCTCAGAACCTGGGAGGGCACGTTGCAGGCCGTGAGCTCGTATCCGGGCGGAAGGACCACGCTATTCCGGCGGATACCGAGGGAACGCGTGAACACGATCGCGTTTCCTTCCGTGAAATAGCTCTTCGGGTCTTTGTAGGTCTTCTCGATCAGGAGCCGAACCTGTCCACCGTCAGCCGGCACGGACCGCGGCAGGCGGATCCGGATGTAGTCCGTGTCGAGATCGGCGTCGGCCAGGCCGGTCTTTCGCGCCTCCTCTCCCGAGACGACCTCGAAGCGCAGCTCTTCGCCTGTCATCCGGTCGGTCACGCGCTCGCCGCTCGCGACACTGCCTTTGCGGATGGGGTTGAAGAAGCTGGTCGCGCCGGGCGCGATCGCCGTGACCTCGTAGAGGATGTGGAAGGAGGCCGTCTCGGGAGCCAGGAGCTCGTAGCGCGTGTACTCGTCCGTCTCGACCGGAGCCTCGGGGGTCCTGCGCTGCGCCGCGGGAGTCGGAGATGGTTGCGGCGTGGAAGCCGGCCGCGGTGCCGGCTGTGTCGAGCAGGCCACCGCGGACAGCGCGACGAGGAGCACGAAACGGCGCATTCCAGCGCTGGAGTATAGCGGTGGCCTCTTCATGCTCTGGCCAAGGGTAAGATTCTCATCGAGACTGTTGTGAATCGCGCGCTCGCCGGAGCGATCCTCGTCTTCCTTCTCGCCCGCACCGCGGGCCCTCAGGCGTCGGTGGCCAATCTTTCAAAGAAGGAACAGGCGGAACGGACCGCGATGCTCCCAGAAGACGACCGGCGATGGCTCGAGTTCGTCGAGCCGATCGTCCGCTCAGAGGAACGCAACTTCTTCCTGCTCCTGACCGAGCCCCACCAGCGGGAGATTTTCAGGGAAGAGTTCTGGAAAAGGCGGGAGAAGCCGGAACTGCCTCCTCCTATGGGCGTTGGATTCCGGCACCGGTACGAGGAGCTGTTGAGGCGGGCGAATGAGGATTACGACGGCTGGAGGCAGGACGCCGGGCGGATGGTGATCGCGCATGGCGAGCCGGCCTCGCTCGAGGTCGTGCAGGGATGCGACCAGATCTTCCGTCATCTCGAGATCTGGACTTACTCCAATCCGGAGCCGGGATTTCACGGACCGCGCCGCTACCTCTTCTACAGTCCCGCTCCGCTGGTCCCGCGCAAGCTCTGGACGATCGGCGATCCGGATACCGACATCTTCTTGCCCGGTTCCTGCCGCAAGAAGTTCGAAGATCTTTCGATGGACTGCACGCCGGTTCTGGGCGACCCCTGCCGCTTCGCCAACGCCCTGTGCGCCTGCGAGGTCTACATGGTTTACCAGGAGGTCCGACTCCGTCAGAGCTCCGCCATGGGAGGAAGCAACGAGCGGGCTCGGCTCCTGGCCCAGCCCACCGTCGAGACGGAGGACCTGCGGGAGCTCGCGGCGCGTTTCCCCGGCATAGCCGACCCCCGCGCCAAGCCGATCGCGGTCGAATCCGAGAAGACGCGCCCCTCGGCGCCGGTCCAGGCCGGACTCACCCCGAGCCGCACACTGACATATGAAGAGATCCGGGAGCGCATCATCCAGCTCCCGCCGAAACACCGGCAGTGGCTGGATCTCGCGGCGCCGCTGATGACAACCGGGGATCTCGTGCGGTTCCTGTTGCTCCCCAGCGCCGAGCGGGACCGTTTCATCCGCGAGTTTTTCAAGAGAAGGAGGGGACCGGGGGTCTGATCTTTATTATATAGTCCGTCGAATTCCGGAGGATCCATGTCCCGTCCCTTGCGGCTCGAATTCGCTGGCGCCGTCTACAGCATCGTGAGCCGCGGTCAGGAACGCTCGAAGATCTTCCGCGACGACGCGGACCGCGAAGCGTTCCTCCAGGTGCTCGAATCCGTGGCCCGTGATCATGGCTGGCAGATCCACGCTTACTGCCTGATGGCCAATCATTACCACCTCGTCCTCGAGACGGCATCGCCGAACCTTTCCCTCGGGATGCGCGCCTTGAACGGCCGGTACACACAGAAATACAACCGATTGCACGCGCGCAACGGGCACCTCTTCGAGGGCCGCTACCAGGCGATCCTCGTTCAGAAGGAAGCTCATCTGATGGAGCTTCACCGCTTCGTCGTTCTGAATCCGGTTCGGGTCGGAGCGGTGAGCAACGCGGGCGATTGGGAGTGGAGCAACTACCGCTCAACCAGCGGCCGTGCTCCGCGCCCCGAGTGGCTCGAAGTCGATTGGACCCTGAACCAGTTCGGGCGGGCGCGCCGCCTGGCGACAGAGGAGTACCGGCGCTTCGTCCGGGCAGGCAAGGGCCAGCGGTCCCCACTGGACGGCGTGCGCGGCCAGATCTATCTGGGAGACGAGAGGTTCATCCGATCGGTCCGGCGCCGCGCGCCCGTCCGCGACGACGATGAAGAGATTCCGCTTCCGCAGCGGCGCCCGTGGAACGTCGGCCTGGATGAGATCCGGCGCGTGGTGGCCAAGGAGTTCCGCGTTCCAGTCGAGGGCCTCTCGCGCAGCCGCGGCGGGGAGGACAAGATGGCGGCGATCTACCTCGCTCGAAAGCTGACCGGCTTGACGGGGCGCGAGATCGGCAACGCCTTCGACGTCCGCCCGGCTCGTGTCAGCAACGTCGTCCGAGAGATCGAGGAAGAGGACCCGCGCCGCCTCCGGCCTCGCCTCGAGCGGCTCCGGACGAAGCTGCTCGGTGCATAGGCGGCAACGGACCGCCGGCGGCGCGACCGTGGAGGTCCGCTCGATGCGCCCGGCGGACTGGAACGCCGTCCGGCGGATCTACCTCGAAGGGATCGCCAGCCGCGACGGGACGTTCGAAGAAAAGGCGCCCACCTGGAAAAAATGGAACCAGAGCCACCGCCGGAGGCCGCGTCTGGTCGCGGGTGCGAACGGAAGGGTCGTAGCCTGGGCCGCCGTCTCGCCCGTCTCCGCCAGGAGCGT
>Ga0070697_100004197_pt1 | contig 11047 bp, 7 predicted proteins | sample KBSK1501metaG_FD_65475 | JGI IMG/M metagenome (GOLD analysis project Ga0070697, IMG submission 65475) | Corn, switchgrass and miscanthus rhizosphere microbial communities from Kellogg Biological Station, Michigan, USA - KBS K1-50-1 metaG | ecosystem: Host-associated > Plants > Roots >... | reverse complement strand
TAGGCCTTCGGGGCGTAGGCGCCGTGGCCGTACAGGTCCAGGTACCGGTCGACCAGCTCCGGATGCTGCGCGCGCAGCCAGGCGAAGAACCACTCGCGCGTGCCCGGGCGCAGGTGCAGCACGATGGGCATAACGTGAGTGGCACCTGCCGCCGCGATCTGCCCGACGGCCGCGTCGAGCTGGGCGGGGGAGTCGGACAGGAACGGCACGACCGGGCCCATGAGCACGCCGCAGCGCAGCCCGCGCTCGTTGAGCGCCGCGCACGCCTCGAGCCGCCGCCCGGGTGCCGGGGTACCCGGCTCGATTGATCGCCAAAGGTCTTTGTCGACAAAACCCGCGGAGACGTTGAGCCCCACCTCGGTGACCTCGGCCGCCTCGGCGAGCAGTTCGATGTCCCTGAGGATCAGCGTGCCCTTGGTCAGGATGGAGAACGGGTTGGCGGCGTCCCTGAGCGCGCGGATGATGCCGGGCATCAGCTGGTAGCGCCCCTCCGCCCGCTGGTAGCAATCCACGTTCATGCCCACGGAGATGTGCTCGCCCTGCCAGCTCGGCGCGGCCATCTTCTTGCGGACGAGCTCGGGCGCGTTCACCTTGACCACCACCCGGGTGTTGAAGTCCGCGCCCGCGTCGAAGTCCAGGTAGGTGTGCGACTTCCTGGCGAAGCAGTTGTGACTTACCACGCCGTTGGCGATGAAGTCGCCGGTCCCGGTAGTGATGTCGTACATCGGCACCTGCAGCCCGAGCCGCTCGACGCCGGTCACGCGAAGGGCGTCGCCGGTCCCCACCGCCGCGGCCTGGATCGACCGCTGCTCGGTGACAGCGGGATCCGTCGTGTGGAAGAACCGCAGCGCCTCGCCGAGACCGCCGCGCACCCGGACGCACGCGCGCCCGGCTGGCCGCTCGACAGCGAAGCCGAAGCCGAGCGATTCCAGCGAGAACACCAGCCAGCCGTTGATCGCCGGATCGGCCGGGGCCAGCCGCAGGACCCCGTCCCGGTAGCTTCCGTGCGCGTCGAAGATGCCCGCCAGGAAGCCCTTGTGCCAGTCCGGGGCGGGATGGTCCGGCCAGTCTAGGAGCCAGCTGAGCGTCCGCACCTGCTCGGCGCTGGCGGTCCGGACCGCCGTCAGCTCCCGGCGCCCGGCAGGCCCGGCGGTGCCCGTTTCCTCGCTTACGCTGAAGCCAACGCACCCGATGCCCGCCCGGGCCAGGTAGCCAGCCGTCCTGGCCAGGCCTTCCCGGTTTTCCTGGCCCGCCAGCGGGAGCCGGAACAGGTAGGTGCGGTCAGCGGGCCGGTCGAGCTGGGGATAGGAGTAGTGGCCGTCGCTGCCGTCGCCGCGGATCAGGCCGCACAGGTACCCGCGCCGGTAGGCGGCTGTCTGCTTGGGCGGCTCGGCGAAGCCGCCGGTGCCCATCAGGGCGTGGCCGGCCGACAGGTGCGGGCGCCGCCGCAGGCCGCCGAACCCGCCGCCGGTGACGTACTTCCACCCGCGCTCGGTCAGGAAGCGGTGATCGCCACTGCAGACGAGCCGGGTGCCGTCCTCAAGGGAGACCCGGTAGGCCGGCTTGACCGTGGACCAGTGCGCCAGGACGCTGGTGCGGACGTACTCGCGGCCGCCGTCACGCCGGACCGTCCCGTAGATCCCGTCCCCGGCCCGCAGCTGAGCCAGCGGCTTGGTCCTGCCGTCCGCCATCAGGATGGGCGTCTCGCCCGACAGGCAGTAGGTGCAGGCGTGCTGGCAGCCGCGGTAGGGATTGATGGTCCACTTGAACGGCATCCGGGACGCCTCGGGCACCCGGTTCACCACGGACTTGGCCTGCACTTCGTAGAAGGTCATGCCGCGGAAGCCCGGCGTATCGAACGTGCGGGCGACCGCACCGCGCTCGATCAGCGGAAGCGCCCTGTCCCGGGGCGCGGTGAAAAGGTCCCCGCCCTCTCCGGTCGCCAGCGGCTCATCGAGCCGCAGATTGTCCCAGCGCATACCGAACACGATAGAATGATTGTTCGATGATCGCAAGGTTTCCGGTCGCCGGCTCGCCGGAAGTATTCAACCCGGCCAGGCGGTTCCGGGCGGGCTGGGCGGCGGGCTGGCAGACTGGGCGGACTGGCCGACCGGATGCCGTGGCCTGGGCATTTGACTCCCGGGGCGGACCGGGACCGGTCAGTGCGAGAAACGGGCGAAGTACGAAGCAAGAACGATTGGATAAAGACCGGCTCCTGAGAGATAGTGAGAGGGTACCCACCCGGTACCCGACGTGGAGGTTGCTGAATGGCGCTGTCGGCGGACGAGCAGCGTGAGCTCGCCGAGATCGAGCGGCGGCTCGCGACTGACGATCCTGGGCTGGCCACCTGCCTGACGGCATTCCGGCGCCCGGGGCCGGCCCGCGTCCTGCGCTCGCCGCGGGCCCGCATCATCGGCTCGCTATTCACGGTCCTGCTCGTGGCGATGGTCTCGCTGATGGTCTACGCGATGATCCCGTTCCGCGCGCACGGCGCGCGTACGCCCGCCACGCCGAGCGCGGCGTCCTCGGGCAACGTGTCAATCGCGGCCACCGGAACCGGCGGCCAGCTGCACAGTGTCCCGCCCGCGTCGGCGAGCACGAGCGCGAACGCGTCTGGCGCCGCCTCGCCCTCGGCCGGGCGTAGCACGGGTACCAGCCAGGCCCAGGCGGACGGGAGTCACGCGAGCGTGAGTCAGGCGCCTGCGAGTCAGGCAGCCAGCGGTCACGCGGCGGACCAGGTCGCGTCGACCGGCCCGTAGCCGCCGGGACCGCGGTCAGGCCGGCCAGGCTCCGCAGGCCGGGGACTATGCGTCGCTAAGGATTCCCGCCACAGCTGGACGAGGTAGCGTTCGAGGCCCTCGAGGGTCTTCTTCTCCTGCTGGAACTCGTCGCTCAGCGGGTTGCGGTGCCGGTCAAAAAGCTGTGCGTAACGGCGGGTCACCTGATCGCGGTTACCGGCGTAGACGCGGAGCGAATAGTCCCCGACCCCACCCGCGAGCCGCAGCCCGCGCACCGCGGTACCGGCCAGGCCCATGCTGATGCTCAGTTGCCCGCGCAGGTAGATGCTGCCCTTGGCCTCTTCGTCCCACGCGTCGCCGCACGGCGGCGGTGCCTCGTCCCACTCCTCAAGGACGAGCCGGACGTCGATATCCTCCTGCAGGCTGCCGACCCAGAGCTGCTCGCGGTTGGTACTGATGAGTGCGCCTACGGGAGGCAGCGGACCACCCGGGGCGTCCGGGTCGACCGTCGGGTCATGAATCCGGAACATCCTGCGCTCCGGAGTCACCGGAATGACCAGCTGTAGAAGTCTGCGGCTCATGGCTTACCCCTCCCCCCTCGGCACGTTGCTACCTTGTACAACAGTCCGCTAGCTAGCAAATCTAGACTGCGGACGCGGGTCATGCAGGGCGAAACGGTGCGGAAATGCTAATCGTAACCACTTGACTACATGCTGCAACGGTGTACCGTCATATCTGTTATGAACCTTGTGTCCGAACTTGACCTGCCTGCGTTCGATTACTCCGCAGCTGACTTCTCGGCCGATCGGTACCACCAGCAGCTCGCCGAGACCCGTCAGCGCGGCTGGCTGGCCAAGTCGCCACTCGCCTACATCGTCCTCGACCGCGACGCGGGGGAGTTCTTCCTGCGGTCCAGGAAGACCGCGTTCCCCGGCCGCCAGATCGCCGAGTTCTTCGGCGTGACCGGCGGCCCGCTGGCCGACCACATCGACGCCAACATCCTGAACCTCGGCGGCGAGCACCACCGGCGGCTGCGGGCCCTGGTCGGGCCCGCGCTCACGCCGCGCGCGGCGGATCGCTGGCGTCCGGTGATGCGCGGCTTCCTGGAGCAGTTGTGGGCACAGGTCGCCGGCCACGGAGGGTGCGACTTCGCGGTCGCGGTAGCGCGGCCCTACCCGTCGCTGACGATCGCGACCGTGCTCGGCGCTCCGCAGCAGGACGCGGACCGGCTGCACGCCTGGTCCAGCTGGGTACAGCGGCAGTTCGACATCCGGGCGCTCGAGACCAGCCGGGAGGACATCGAGCGGGCGGTAACCGAAGTCAAGGACTACGTCACCACCCTGCTCGAGGCCAGGCGCGCGGCTCCGGGTGACGACCTGATCAGCGAACTGCTGGCGGCGCGGGACCAGGGGGACCGGCTGTCCGCCACGGAATGCGTCCAGCTGGTGACGAACCTGCTGGCCGGGGGCATCGACACCACCGCGGGCCAGCTCGCGCACGCGATACGGCTGTTCGCGGAGCACCCCGCCCAGTGGGCGCTGCTGGCCGGCGAACCCGCCCTGGTCCCGCGCGCGGTCGAGGAGGTACTGCGGTTCGAGCCCGTCACCCCGTTCACCGCGCGGATCTGCCTGGAACAGGTCGAGCACCGTGACGTCGTCTTCCCGGCGGGCACGATCGTGGCCGTCTGCGCGGAGCGGGCCAACCGCCAGGGCGAGAACGGCGAGAGCTTCGACATCACCGCGCCGCGCGACTCCCGGCTGCTCACCTTCGGCGCGGGCGCCCACTACTGCCTGGGCGCGAACCTGGCCCGGGCCGAGCTCGGAGAGGCGCTGGCGTTCCTCGCGCCGCGCACACCAGGACTCGCCCTGGACGGACCGCCGCAGCTGGGCGGGGTCGAGGGCATCTACGGGGTCGACAAGCTCCCGATCATCTGGTCGGTTTCATCCACGATGAACCCGAACCACGGTCCAGCGCCGGACGTGTCATAGGTAGGCGGTACTCGTCCGCGGCGAGTACGACCTGAGGGGTTCGCACGATGCAGGCACCAGCGAAGTCCACTCACCGGAGGTCACGTAACGTGCCTGCTCGACTACCAGGACGGATGCCCGTGCCCGTCCTGGGTCTCGAGCTTGCCGCGGGCCAGCACCCGGCCTCCCACCCGGGCGCCTACCCAGGCCTGGCCGCGGGCGCGCGCCCCCGTCTGGCCGCAGGACCGCAGGCCACCGCGAGCCATCAGGCCGCCGCGGGCGTCGGCCAGGCTGCCACGGGTGCAGGCCAGGTTGCCGCGGGCCGCGGGCGCCGTGGCCTCATGCTCGCCGTCTGCTGCATGAGCCTGTTCATGGTGGGCCTGGACAACACGATCGTGAATGTCGGGCTGCCGGATATCGGCCGGGACCTGCACGCCGGTGTCTCCGGCCTGCAGTGGACGATCGCCGCCTACACGATCGCGCTGGCCGCGCTGCTGATGTTCTCCGGCGCGGTCGCCGACAGGATCGGGCGCCGGACCATCTTCCAGGTCGGCCTCTCACTGTTCACCCTCGGCTCGTGGCTGTGCAGCCTGGCGCCCAGCCTGGGCTGGCTGATCGGCTTCCGGATTCTGCAGGGCATAGGCGGCTCGATGCTCAACCCCGCGGCGCTTGGCATCATCACGAACACCTTCACCCGCCCGGCCGAACGCGCCCGCGCCATCGGCGTGTGGGACGGCGTGTTCGGCCTGTCCATGGCGCTCGGCCCGGTGCTGGGCGGCGTGCTGGTCGGGACGGTAGGCTGGCGCGGCATCTTCTGGGCGAACATCCCGGTCGGGCTGGCCGCGGTCTCGCTGACCGCGCTGTTCGTGCCGGACTCCAGGGCGCCGCGGTCACGCCGTGCCGACCCGGTGGGCCAGTTCCTCATCATCGTCATGCTCGGCACGCTCGCCTACGCGATCATCGAGGGCCCCGGGCTCGGCTGGCGGTCCCCGGAGACCTTCGGTTTCTTCGCCCTGTCGGTCGCCGCGCTCGCAGTGCTGCTCGCCTACGAGCCCCGCCGCGCCGAACCCATCCTCGACTTCAGGTTCTTTCGCAGCGTCCCGTTCGCGGGGGCCAACCTCAGCGCGGTCTGCGCGATCGCCGCAATGGCCGGCTTCCTGTTCTTGTCCACCCTTTACCTGCAGGACGTGCGGGGCCTGTCCGCGCTGCAGGCCGGCCTGACGATCCTGCCGATGCCCGTGGTCATGGCGCTGTGCGCCCCGCTGGCCGGCCGGATGGTGGCCAAACGGGGCCCGAGGATTCCGCTGGTCATCGCGGGCGCCGCGCTGACCATCAGCAGCGCCGCGCTGTCCCGGCTCACCGGCACGACCGAGCACTCCTACCTGATCGTCACCTATGCCCTCTTCGGGATCGGGGCGGGCATGGTCAGTTCGCCGATTACCAACGGGGTCATGTCCGGGGTGCCGAAGACCCAGGCGGGCATGGCCTCCGGCATGAACTCCTCCAGCCGCCAGCTCGGCCAGTCGCTGGGCGTCGCCATCGTGGGCTCGGTACTGGCGGCCAGCATGCGCGGGTCGATGCAGACCGGCTTCGTCCGGGCCGCGCACGCGGGCTGGTGGATCCTCGCGGGCTGCGGCTACGTCGTGCTCCTGCTCGGCCTGGTCTGCACCACGCGGTGGGCCAGGGCCACCGCGGCCAAGCTGCTTACTTGACCGAGCCGGCGGTGAGGCCGCCGACCACGCGCCCCTCGATCAGGGCGAACAGGATGAACACCGGGATGGTGGCCACCACGGAGGCGCCGAACAGGTGCTGCCAGTCCACGGTGTACTGGCCGATGAACGAGTCCAGCCGCACCGTGAGCGGGTAGTCGCTGGTGCTGGTGGTGAGGGCTAGCGCGGAGATGAACTCGTTCCACGCCGCGATGAAGGTGAAGATGAGCGCGGTCACCACGCCGGGCATGGCCAGCGGCAGCGTCACCCGGAACAGCGCGCCCAGCCGGGTGCTGCCGTCCACCATCGCCGCCTGCTCGAGCTCGACCGGAATCGACCCGATGTAGGCGTTGAGGATCCAGACCGCGAAGGCGAGGTTGAAACCGGCGTTGACCAGGATCAGCGACCACACGGGATTGAGGTTCAGCAGCCCGAAGTCGAGGAACTCCTTGTAGATGCCGACGATCAGGGCGGTCGGCTGCAGCATCTGGGTGGCCAGCACGAGGAGCAGGAACGCGCCGCGGCCGCGGAACCGGTGCCGGGATGTGTAGTAGGCCGCGGGCAGGGCGACCAGCAGCACCAGCAGGGTGGCGCCGCCCGCAATCTCCAGGCTGACCCGTACGGCCGAGGTGATGCCGAACGCGGCTCCCCACATGTTGGTGAGGTTCGACCAGGCGAAGTGGTGCGGCAGGTAGTTCGGCTCGTAGAGCTCGCGCTGCGGCCGCACCGCCGTGATCAGCATCTCGAGGTAGGGCAGCACGAAGATGACGGCCACGATGTAGGCGGCGGCCGCGATGATCGCCGTCCGTAGCGACGGGAGGCGGCGCTCGGCGCGGGCGGCGGCCGGCGGCGGCGCGGCCTGCTTGCGGGTGCCTGGCTTGCGCGAGGCAGGCGTGCGGACGGCCATGTCAGGCTGCCTCCTGGCGGTTCCACCGGTTCAATCGCAGGAACACCAGGACGATCACCACGACCAGGGTGAAGTTGACGATGGACATCGCCGCCGCCTGCCCCACGAAGGTCCCCTTCAGGTCGTACATGAAAACGGTGGTGGTGCTGGTCTCGTAGCCGGGGCCGCCCCGCGTCATCTCCCACAGGATCGGGAACGAGTTGAACACGTTCATCAGGTTGATGACCAGGGCGACGAGGAACGCCGGGCGGAGCAGCGGCAGCGTGATCCGCCGGTAGGCATGCCAGGACGAGGCGCCGTCGACCCTGGCCGCCTCGAACAGCTCGCCGGGGACGGACTGCAGCCCGGCCAGCAGCACGTAGGTGGTGAACGGGAGCGAGACGAAGACCGCCACGCCGATCATCCAGACGAAGGCGCTGTCCGGCCGTCCCAGCCAGTCGGCCTGGTTGGAATTGAACCGCTGCACCAAGCCGAGCTGGTGCAGGAACACGTTCACGACGCCGTTTTCCGGCTGCAGCACCCAGCGGAAGATGAGCGCGGTCATCATCACCGAGGCCGCCCACGGCGCGATGATCGCCCACCGGGCGAAGCGCCTGCCGGGGAACCGCTGGTTGTAGAGCTGCGCCAGGCCCAGCGAGATCACCATGGTGATGGCCACCGTCGCGGCCACCCAGATCACCGTGCGTATCAGGATGCCGGGCAGGTTCGGGTTCTTGAACACCTGGCTGAAGTTGCTCAGCCCGGCCGATCCGATCGTGATGCCCAGCGGGGTGATGTTCTGGAACGACGTCTGGACCATCGTCACGATCGGCCACAGCACCACGACCGCGATCAGGGCGATCGCGGGCCCGATCCACAGCAGCGGCTCCAGGGCGGCCAGCCTGCGCCGCCTGGACGGCTGGGCGGGCCCGCGGGCCGGGGACCGGACGGACGGGCCCGGCTTCGGTACTCCGGCCGGAGGTCCGGGCTCGGCCGCGGTGATGTCCGACATCAGGGTCTCCCTACCTTCCCGCTCGCTCTGCTTTCCCCGCTCGCCTCCGGGCGCCTTTTGAGGCCCTGCCTTCCCTCCTCGCTCCTTCGTCGCTCGTCAGTCCAGGCAGGGCCGGCGCCCTTTGGCTCGCGGGTCCGCTCGCGGGTGGGGCTCAGCTGCCGCTGCTGGCCGTCTGCTGGATCGCGCCCAGGACCTGCGCCGGGTTTCCGGTGATGGCCTGGCCGACCTGGGTTTTGATCATGTTCTCGACCGACGTCCAGTTCGCCAGGGACGGGTAGTTGATCGAGTTCGTGATGTTACCGAGGAAGGCGGAGAACGTCTGGTTCTGCGCCATGGTGGTCGCCGCGCTCTGCGTGGCCGGCAGCAGGTCATATTCGTTGTCGAACTGCAGCTGCCACTTGTCCTGGTAGACGAAGTCCAGGAACTGCTTGATCGCGGCCTGGTGGCTGGCGCCGCCCGCCTTGAACGCGACGATGTCGTCGTGGACGCCAAGCGTGTCGGACAGCGGGCCGGTCTTGCCCGGCACGTCCGCGGTCCCGTAGTCCGCGGGCTTGAGCACGCCGGCCTGCTGGATGATCGGGATGACGGCGGGGGAGCCGAGCACCATCCCGATCTTGCCCTGGGCGAACTCGGCCCAGACCGTCTTGCGGTCGGTGCCGCCCGGGTTGGGCTGGGTGTCACCCGAGGCCGCCAGCTGCTTCATGAAGTTCAGCGTGGCGATGTTCTGCGGGCTGTTGATGTCGTACTTCCCGCCGGAGCTCAGGTAGCCGCCGCCGTTGCCGAGGAACCATAGCAGCAGCTCGGCCTGAGCTTCCTCGCTGCCGAGCGGCATGCCGTAGCCGATGTCGCCCTTGGCCTTGATCTTCGCCGCGTCGGCCTGCAGGTCGGTCCACGTCTTGGGCGCGGCGGAGATGCCGGCCGCCGCGAAGATCTTCTTGTTGTAGTACATGGCCCGGGTGCTGGTGGTGAACGGGATCCCGTAGTTGGTGCCCTGGTACTGGCCGTCCTTGAGGAACTTCGGGATCAGGTTGCTGGCCACGCTCGGGGACAGCACGTCGGACACCGGGTAGATGAGGCCAGACTGGGCGTACGGCGGCGCCGGGTTGCCCTCCATGACGTCGGGATACTGCTTGTTCTGGATCAGCGTGGCGGACTTGGTCGGGAAGTCGGTCCAGTCCACCGTCTGCACGTTTACCGTGATATTCGGGTGCGCCTGGTGGAAGGCCGTGGCGATGGCGTTCCAGTACTTGGTGGTGCTGTTGGACGGCCCGGTGCCGTAGTCCGCGCCGAAGAAGGTCAGCGTTACCTTGCCGCTGCTCGACGCGCTGCTGCCGCTGCTCGACCCGCAGCCCGCAACGGCGGCGAGCGCCGCGGCGCCGATCGCGGCCGCGACCATCAGCCGTGATTTCATTCGATCTCCTCACTTGCGCAGAAGGCTAGTCCCGGCACTTCTCGATGGCGGGGGCAGCGTGGCTGGGTCAGGCGCCGCTCGGAACACCGACGGCTCGTGCGAGGTCACGCGCATCCCCAGTGCTTCATTGTGCTTAGCTTGAGCCGGTTCCATGCAGAAAGCAACATAAAAAATGATTAAAACGCGGGCCCGACCCCTCCGCGGCACACCAGGAACCCCCAGATGCTTACCGGCGGTGACGAAAATCTCAGCCATCTGGCCTTGCGCCGCATCCGCCGCTCCAATAGTTAGTTGTGGAGAGGCAATTACGTTCGGTCCAGTCAGGCCGGGTGATACCGCTGCCAGAGCTCAGCCGCCGGCGCCGCCTGCTGGTGCTCGTGATCTGCTCGTCCAGCCTGTTTATCGTCGGCCTGGACAGCACGATCGTGAACATCGCGCTGCCGGCCATCGGGCGCGACCTGCACGCCTCGGTGGCCGGGCTGCAGTGGACCGTCGACGGCTACGCGCTCGTGCTCGCCAGCCTGCTGATGCTGTCTGGCGCGACCGCCGACCGGATCGGCCGCCGCCGGGTCTTCCAGGTCGGCCTGGCCACCTTCACCGCCGGTTCCGCGCTGTGCAGCCTGGCACCCGGCCTGGGCTGGCTGATCGCGTTCCGTATGCTGCAGGCCATCGGCGGGTCCATGCTCAACCCGGTGGCGATGTCCATCATCACCAACACGTTCACCGACAAGACCGAGCGCGCCCGGGCCATCGGCGTCTGGAGCGGCGCGTACGGCCTGTCCATTTCGCTCGGGCCGGTCGTCGGCGGGCTGCTGGTCGACTCGATCGGCTGGCGGGGCACGTTCTACGTGAACATCCCGGTCGGCCTGGCCGCGATCGCGCTGACCGCGCGTTTCGTTCCCGAGTCGCGGGCGCGGCGGCCGCGCCGCCCGGATCCGGTCGGTCAGGCGCTCATCATCGTCATGCTCGGCTCGCTCACCTACGCGATCATCGAGGGCCCCGCGCTCGGCTGGCGCGCGCCGGTGATCGTCGCGCTGTTCGCCGTGGCGGCCGCGGCCCTCGCGCTGTTCGTGGCCTACGAGGCACGCCGCGCCGAGCCGGTGCTCGACCCCAGGTTCTTCCGCAGCGCGCCGTTCGCCGGCTCGGTGCTGACCGCGATCAGCGCCACCGCCGCCATCGGCGGCTTCCTCTTCCTGGCCACGCTGTACCTGCAGGACGTGCGCGCCATGTCCGCGGTGAGCGCGGGCCTGCACCTGCTGCCGATGGCGACCATGGTGGCGCTCGGCGCGGTGGTGTCCAGCCGGATCCTGGCCCGCCGCGGCGC
>Ga0070697_100004195_pt1 | contig 11049 bp, 11 predicted proteins | sample KBSK1501metaG_FD_65475 | JGI IMG/M metagenome (GOLD analysis project Ga0070697, IMG submission 65475) | Corn, switchgrass and miscanthus rhizosphere microbial communities from Kellogg Biological Station, Michigan, USA - KBS K1-50-1 metaG | ecosystem: Host-associated > Plants > Roots >... | reverse complement strand
CTGGCGCTCTCCTTCATCGTCATGTTCGCCACCGAGATGATCAACGCACGCTCCGGGCTCGGACATCTGATCCGGGAGGCGGAGAACAGCCTTCGCTTCGACCTGATGTACGTGTCGCTCGTGACGATTGCCATCCTCGGCTACGCCGGAGATCGGCTGCTCAGGTATTCGCGGCATCGTCTCTTGCCGTGGGAAACGAGCCACGCGTGAGAGTAATGCGTCCGCTGATCGTGGTCCTCATTGTGCTCGCGGCATGGGAGCTGGTGTCGCGCAGCGGCCTGTGGAGCCCGATACTTTTTCCGTCGCTGGCGAAGATTGGTGGCGCGCTCTGGGCATTCGTCAGCCGGCCGGAAGGCTTCACGCAGAGCTGGACCACGCTCTATCGCGCCTTCGGCGGCTTTGCGGCGGCTGCGCTCGCCGGCGTGTTGCTCGGCATGCTGATGGGACGATCGGCGTTCGTCGCGGCGACGCTCGACCCGCTGTTCTCGGGAACGTACGCCGTGCCGAAGCTCGCGCTCTTTCCGATCTTCATCTTCATCTTCGGCCTCGGCAGCCTGTCGAAGATCGCGCTCATCTTCCTCGAGTGCCTCTACCCGATGACCATCATCACCTACCACGGGTCGCGCAGCGTGAACCGGGTGCTGCTATGGTCGGCGAGCAACATGGGCGCGTCGCGCTGGCGCACACTCATGCGTGTGGTGTTGCCGGCGACGCTGCCCTACATCTTTGCCGCGCTGCGCGTCGCGCTGCCGGTGGCGCTGATCGTCGCGATCATCACGGAGATGATCAGCTCGGTCGATGGGCTCGGCTACCTCGTCACCTACTCGCTCTCGTCGCTGCGCACCGACCGCATGCTCGCGCTGGTGGTGGTGATTTCGCTGCTTGGCCTGGCGCTCGACCGCGCGCTCGTGGTCCTGAGAAACCGGTTGGTATACTGGGAAAAGCTCGACACCTATTACGTCTGACGGAGCCCCGATGACCAGAACGATTTGCGCGCTCGCCGCGTTGATGACGGCGGGCGCCGCGCTTGCCCAGGAGCCGACGCTGATCCGATTCGGCCGCGGCTTCGCAGCCGAAGAGCAGGTGTGGCTGATGAGCGCCCGACCCGACCTCGCGCCGAACCAGGGCAAGAAATACCAGCTCAAGCAGATCCTCTTCCAGGCGAACCCGGAGCGCTTCCAGGCATTCCTCGCCGGCGAGCTGGACGGCGGCACCGCGCCCGGCCTCGCGGTGATCTTCGCGCGTGCGCAAGGCGTCGACATGAAGATCGTGGCGAACATCTGCCTCGAGGCCGCCGGGCAGCAGTGGTTCAGCACCACCTACATGGTGAAGGACGACGGGCCGGTCAAGACGGTGAAGGACCTGAAAGACGGCACGATCGGCGTGGTCGGCTACAAGACCGCCACCGATCTCTGGGCGCGTGCGGGGCTGCTCAATGCCGGCCTCGTGCCCGACCAGGACACCAAGGTGTTCTCGCTCGGCTTCCCGGCGATGGGCGACTCGGTGAGGACCAACAAGATTCAGGCGGGCACGTTCGTCGAGCCGTTCTACTCCGCCGAGGTCGCAAAGGGCGGGCTGCGCAAGCTCTTCACCGCGCGCGAAGCGGTGGGCTATGACCATGAGCTCCTCGACGTCTGGTTCGGCGAGAAATTCCTGAAAGCGCATCCGGACGTGGTGCGCGCCTTCCTCGCCGACTATGTGGCGGTGACGAAGTACTACCTCTCGCACACCGAGCAGGCGAAGCGCGATCTCGCCAAGGCGGGCTTCGTGCGCACACCGGTAGAGATCTACGTCAAGAACGCCGACTGGAAGCGCGATCCGAACGGCCGGCTCGACGTCGAGAGCCTGAAGAAGCTTGCCGCGTTCATGCACGACAAGCTCCAGTGGCTCGACAAGCCGGTGAACGTCGACGCGATGGTCGACCAGTCGTACTTGCCGCGCTGAAGCTCGCGCCTACTCGGCGAGCGCCACGCCCGAGCCGCCCATCTCCTTGGGCAGGTCCTGCAGCTTCGGCAGGCCGTCCTTGATGTGCAGCCGCGACTCCTGGTAGTTCACGTGCACGCCGGGCTGGTACGGGAAATCCGGGATGACCGCGGCGTAAACGTCGACCAGCCCCCAATGCGGGTGCTCGGTAAAGAGATGGCCGCCGCAAGCTTTGCACCACTTGCGATGGCTTTTCGGCGTCTTGGCGAAGCTGCCGATATTGTCGGAGCCGCGGGTGATGCGCAGCGACTGCGGCTTCCACAGCGTGAAGCCATTGACCGGACCGGCCGACCAGGTGCGGCACGACTCGCAATGGCAATAGCCCATCGCCGCCGGCTCGCCCGTCACGGTGAACTGCACCGCGCCGCAGAAGCAACTGCCCTTATACGACTTGTCGTTCATGGGTTGTCCTTTCGTGGCGGCAGTATGCGAGAGCGCCACGCCGCCGCCTTCACCGGGACGCCGCGCTTCTTGACCGAAACGCCATGGATGCGCTCTCGGACGTCCTGAACTCGGTGCGCCTCGAAGGCGCGGTGTACTTGAACGCCGAGTTCACCGCGCCGTGGTGCATTCGCGGCGAGCTCGGCCTCGCCAGCGTCCGCGAGCGCCTTGCGGGCGCCGAGCACGTCGCTTTCTTCCATTTCATCACCGAGGGCAGCTGCAAGGTGCGCCTGCTCGACGGTACTGAAGTGCACGAGGCAGGCGTCGGCGATCTCATCCTCTTTCCGCAGGAAGGCCGCCACCTGATGGGCTCTGACCTGCACCTCGCGCCGATGGAAGGCAAGGCCAGCATCGAGCCGCTGCCCGGCGCCGATCCCGAGGTGTTCCATATGCGCTATGGCGGCGGCGGCGCGGCGACGCGCTTCGTCTGCGGCTACCTCGCGCTCAGCCGCACCGTGTTCCGGCCGCTCCTCGAGACGCTGCCGCGAGTGCTCTGCATCCGCATCGGCGACGGACCGGCCTCGGCGCTGGTGCGCACGCTCTTCCGCGAGGGCGTGCGCGAATCCGCGGCCCAGGGACCCGGCGCGGCCTCGACGCTCGCGAAGGTGGCGGAGCTGCTCTTCGTCGAAGCGTTGCGCCGCTATATGAGCGAGCTGCCGCCGCAGAACAGAGGCTGGCTCGCCGGCGTGCGCGATCCTCAGGTCGGGCGGGCGCTCGCACTGCTGCACGGCGCGCCGGCGAAACCCTGGACGGTCGACGAGCTCGCGCAAAAGGTGGCGCTATCGCGCTCGGCGCTCGCCGAGCGCTTCACCTCGCTTCTCGGCGAACCGCCGATGCAGTACCTCACGCGCTGGCGCCTCGCGCTCGCGGCGCGCATGCTGCGCGAAGGCCGTGAGCCGATCATCCGCATTGCGGAAGAAAGCGGTTACGAGTCCGAAGGCGCCTTCAGCCGCGCCTTCAAGCGTGAGTTCGGCGTGCCGCCTGCGAGCTGGCGGCGAAACGGCGCGCGCTAGTAGGACTTTTGGGCCTCGCTGCGGATGAGATCCCAGACGTAGTTGCGGTACTCGTGGACGCGAGCGGACTTCTTGATCTCGAGCTCGCGCGGGCGCGGCAAGTCGATCGTCACTTCCTCGCGAATGCGCCCGGGGCGCGCGGTAAGCACGATGACGCGGTCGCCGAGGTAGACCGCCTCCTCGATGTCGTGCGTGACGAAGACGATGGTCTTGCGCGTGCGCGCCCAGAGGCGCATCACTTCTTCCTGCATCGCCTCGCGCGTCTGCGCATCGAGCGCGCCGAACGGCTCGTCCATCAGCAGCACCTTGGGATCGAACGCCAGCACGCGGGCGAGCGCGACGCGCTGCTTCATGCCGCCCGAGAGCTCCGCGGGATAGTGGTTGCGGAAGTCGGCGAGGCCGGTCATCTCGAGCTGGCGCTGCACGATCGGCTCGATCTGGGCGCGCGGCATGCCTTGCGTCTCCAAGCCCCAGGCGACGTTGCCGGCCACGGTCTTCCAGGGGAAGAGCGCGAACTCCTGGAACATCATGCCGCGATCGGGACCGGGGCCGCTGACGTCGCGCCCATAGACGCGGATCGCACCGCGGTCGGCGGGTATGAAGCCGCCCATGATGTGGAGGAAGGTGCTCTTGCCGCAGCCGCTCGGCCCGATGATGGTGATGAACTCGCCTTCACGCGCCGCGAAGCGCTCGATGTCGAGGATCTCGAACGCGCGGGCGTCCTTGGCGTAGGACTTCTTCAGGCCTTCGACTTCGAGCGCGATCGAGCTCATTGCTGAACTGCCCGGCGCAGCGCGGCTCGCGCGAGCAGCCGCGTCGAATCGAGCGTCGGCAGCGCCGAATTGCCATCGTTGAGCAGCAGCGGAATCTCTGTGCAGCCGAGCACGACGGCATCGGCGCCGGCGCCTTTCATGCGCTGGATCACGCGCTGGTGGAACGCCAGCGCCTCCGGCTTGAAAACGCCGCACACCAGCTCGTCCATGATGATGCGGTTCAGCTCGTCGCGTTCCGCTCGCTCTGGCAGGAGAAAGGCGACGTCGCGCTTTGCCAGGGCGCTCGGATAGACGTCGCTCTCGACGAGCCAGCGCGTGCCGAGGATGCCGAGGCGCCGGTATTGTCGCTCGCGCGCCTCGTCGGCGACCGCTTCGGCGATGTGCAACCACGGTAGCGGGGAGCGCGGTGCCGCGAGCGGCAGCGCGGCGTGCAGCGTGTTGTCCGGACAGATGAGGAAGTCGGCGCCTGCGGCGGCGAGCTTGCGCGCCGATTCGAGCATCAGTTCGGCGACGGCCGGCCAGTCGTTGCGCTCGAGGCGCTCCACATAGCACGAGAGCGGCAGGGAGCTCAGCGTGACTTCCGGGTGACCATGGGGACCGAGCCGCTCGGCGCCTTCGTGCACGATCGTTCGGTAGCAGAGCGCCGCGCCTTCCGCCGAGCAGGCGACGATGCCGATGTGCCGAGCGTTCACGGCTATTGAGGCCGGAATGCGCTATCCATGTAGACGAAGCGGCCGCCGACCATGGTGGCGAGCGCCTTGAGCGATTCGATCTGCTTCTCCGGCACCGTCAGGTAATCGGCGGACAGCACGACCAGATCGGCGAGCTTGCCCGGCTCGATTGACCCCTTCAGGTTCTCTTCGAAGGTGAGCCGCGCATTGTTGATCGTATAGACGCGCAGCGCCTCCTCGCGGCTGATACGCTGGCTCGGGCCGTACACGCCGTCGGAGATCGTGTCGCGCGTGATGAAGTGGTGGATCGCCCAGAAAGGGTTGTACGGGATCACCGGTGAGTCGGTGCCGCCGGCAACCATGAAGCCCTGGTCGAGGAAGGTGCGCATCGGCGTCACCTGCTCGGCGCGCTCGCGTCCCCAGTACTTTGCCATGCTCGGTGCGGCGAGATAGAGATGGTCCTGCGCCGAGATCGCTACATCGAGCGCACGCGCGCGCGGGAACTGGTCGGGCGCCGCGATGAACCAGTGCTCGATGGTCCAGCGCTTGCCCTTGATCGAGCGCTCGCGATCCGCCGCCTCGTAGGCGTCGAGCACTTCGTCCACCGCCGCGTCGCCGACCGCATGGGTGGCGACGCGCCAGCCGAGGCGATTCAACTCGAGCACCACCGGGATGTACTGGCTGCGCGGCACCACTTCGATGCCCTTGAACTTGCCGCCGCGGCCGTAAGGCTCGGCATACGGGTCGCGCATGTTGCCGCCTTCGAAGCCGCCGTCGACCAGCGTCTTCATCCCGCCGATGCGCAGCCATTCGTCGCCTTCGTCGGGCTTGATGTTCCAGCTGGCGATCAGCGCTTTGACTTTATCGACGCTCGAGAAGTCGAAGATGCGCATCAGGTAGTTCACGCGCATCGTGAGGCGGCCGGTGCGCTCGAGCTCCTGGAACATGCGATAGGCCGCGACCTGGTCGCCGCCGAACTGGAACGAGCCGGGAATGCGGATGCCGGTAAGGCCGACGCTGTTCAGCAGGTGCATCTGGCGCTCGATGGCGCTCGCATCGAGCGGTGCCGCCGGCGGCAGGTGCACCAGTGCGCGCGCCGTATCGACGAGCTCGCCGTTCAGCTCGCCGTCGGCGTCGTGGCCGATCTCGCCGCCCGCCGGGCTGTTCGTGCTGCGGGTGATGTTCCAGCGCTGCGCCGCCGCGCTGTTGATGATGTACTCGTGGCCGCCGCGCACGAGGACCACCGGATTCTTCGGCGCGACGCGGTCCAGCTCCTTAAGGTGCGGCAGGCGCTTTTCGTGCAGCTGTGCCTCGTGCCAGTCGCTGTTCGAGACGATCAGCTCGCCTGGCCCGGCGTTCTTTGCACGGGCCGCCAACGCGGCGAGCAGCTCGTCGATGCTGCGCACTCGCGAAAGATCGAGGCCCGGCCCGCCGCCCGCATTGTGCAGGTGGCCATCCATCAAACCCGGGATGACGGTACGGCCGCCGAGGTCGACTTGCCGCGTCGCGGAGCCCGCGGTCCTGCGCAGCGCGTCGGTCGTGCCGACGGCGACAAAGCGATCGCCGCGGATCGCGACGGCCTGCGCGATCGAGAACGCGCCATCGACGGTGACGATCTTGCCGTTGTAGAGGATGAGATCGGGCGGCGTGCTCGCCAATGGCGGCGCGCTCGGTGGTTGCGTAGCGCAGGCGGCGAGCAGGCAGGCGGCCAGCAATGCGGCACGCCGGTCGATCTTCATGGTGAGGTCTCCTCGGGCTTCCGGTTTACCATAAGGCCGGCATGGCCGCCAACGAGCAGCTCGCGATGCTGGTGCAGCCCGACCGCGTGCATCGCGCCCTCTATACCGATCCTGCGATCTTCGAGCTCGAGCTCGAGCGCATCTTCGGCCGCGCGTGGCTGGTGCTCGGCCACGAGAGCCAGATTCCTGCCGCCGGCGACTACTTCACTACGCGCATGGGACGCGAGCCGGTCATCGTCGTGCGTCACGATGATGGCTCGGTAACGGTATTGATCAATCGCTGCGCGCATCGTGGCTCCATGGTGTGCGCCGAAGGCCGCGGCAATGTCGAGCGTTTCGTCTGTCCTTACCACGGCTGGAGCTACGACCGCGCCGGCGCGCTGAAGGCGGCACCGTTCGCCTCGGGCTATGCGCCCGGCAAGCTCGCCGAGCTGCGGCTCCATCCGGTGCCCCGTGTCAGCGTCTATCGCGGCTTCATCTTCGCCTCGGCTGCGCCAAGCGGCGAATCACTGGCGCAATTTCTTGGGCCGGCGCGCGCCTCGTTCGATGACTTCGTCGATCGCGCGCCCGGAGGCGAGCTGCAGGTGGCGGGCGGCGTCTTCAAGCACGCCTTCAACGCCAACTGGAAGCTGATGCTCGAGAACCATCTCGACGGCGCGCATCCGGCGTGGGTGCATGCATCGTCGGTCGCGGTGGCGCGCAACGCGCCCGAGCCGGGCAAGCCGGGCGAGGAGCACTACTACGACATCGCCGTGCGCCAGATGCGCCAGAACGGCGCTCCCGATGCCGTTTGGGAAGGCACCGGCATCTGGTCGACACCGCGCGGGCACGGCTACATGGGCGACTACCACGACGACGATCGGCTGGTCACCGGCCTCGGCAATCCGGTGTTCGACGAATATCGCGCCGCGCTGATCCGGCGGCTGGGACAGCCGGAAGCCGATCGCATCCTGCGCGTCACGCTCTGGAACACGATCATCTACCCCAACTGCTCCTTCATGAGCCAGTTCCGGCAGCTGCGCATCATCCATCCGCTGGCGGTGGACCGCTCGGTCGTCTACACGTATTCGTTCCGCATGCCGCAGGCGCCGGCGCAGATGTTCAAGGACACCGTGGCGTTCGCGAACGTCGTCAATGGCACGGGCTCCTGGGTGCTGACCGACGATCTCGAAGTCTATGAGCGCATCCAGCGCGGTCTTTCCGCCGGCGCGCCCGAATGGGTCTACATCGGCCGCGGCCATGGACGCGACGTCGATGAGCCGGGCGCCCGGCGCGGCGCTACCGGGACGAGCGAGGTGTTCATCCGCGGCCAGATGCGAGCCTGGCTGGATTACATGACCCCGCAGTCCCCCTGATGTCGCCTGAGCAATTCCTCTATCAGGAGGCGCGGCTGCTCGACACGCAGCGCTACGAGGAATGGCTTGCGCTCTTTACCGACGATGCGACCTACTGGGTGCCGCTCGAGCAGGGGCAGAAGGATCCCTACGAGACGTCGTCGATCATCCACGACGACCGCACGCTGCTCGAGCTGCGCGTGAAGCAGCTGCGCCATCCGCGTGCGCATGCGCGCCAGCCGCTCGCACGCACGGTGCACCAGGTGACGAACGTCGTGGAGCTCGGTAAGGCGAACGGTGAGCTGCACATTGGCTCGACGCTAACCGTGGTCGAGTTCCGCAACGAGAAACAGCGGCTCTATGGCGCGCTGGTGGAGCACCGCTTGCGACCGCAGGGCGATACATTCCGCATCGCGCACAAGCGCGTCGATCTGGTGAATTCCGAAGGTGAGCTCGATGGCATCGCCATCCTCCTATAGCAAAACCCCGCGAAACCGGGAGGCGGTGATCATCGCCGGGGGCGGCATCGGCGGCCTCGCGGCGGCGCTCGCGCTCGCGCGCAAAGGGTTCAAGAGCGTGGTGCTCGAGCAGGCGCCGCAGTTCGGCGAGATCGGCGCCGGCATCCAGATCGCACCGAACGCCTGGCATGCGCTCGATGCGCTCGGCGTCGGGCAGCTGGTGAAGAAGGAAGCGGTGTTCATCGAGCGGCTGCTGATGTTCGACGGCGTAAGCGGCGAAAAAGTGATCGATATCCCGCTCGATCAGCGTTTCGCCAAGCGCTTCGGCAATCCGTATGCGGTCACCCACCGCGCCGACATCCATGGCTCGCTGCTCGACGGCTGCAAGGCGCTGCCGCAATTGATCGAGCTGCGCACCAGCAGCCGCGTGAGCGGATTCGCAATCGAGGACGGCGGCGTGCGAGTCACGCTGGCCGATGGGCAGGCACTGCGCGGCATGGCACTCGTGGCCGCCGATGGCGGCAAGTCGGTGATCCGCGAAGCGATCGTCGGCGATCCGCTGCCGCCGGCGACGGGCCATATGTGCTATCGCGCGGTGCTGAACATCAACGATGTGCCGAAGGACCTGCGGCTGCCGGCGGCGACGCTCTGGGCCGCGCACAACACGCACATCGTCCACTACCCGCTGCGCGGCTGGAAGCTCTTCAATCTGGTCGCCACGGTGATCGGCAAGCACACGAGCGGCGGGCACAACGAGGCGGCGACGCCGGAAGAGGCGCTGCCGTTCTTCTCGCATTACTGCGACGCGGTGATGAAGCTGATGCGCACGCCGAAGGAGTTCCGCCGCTGGATGCTGCAGTACCGCGAGCCGGTGGAGAACTGGATCCGCGGGCCCGTGGCGCTGCTCGGCGACGCCGCGCATTTCATGCTGCAGTACATGGCGCAAGGCGCGGCGATGGCGATGGAGGACGCGGTGTGCCTTGGACAGTGCGCCGATGCCGCGGACGGCGACTTCACGCGCGCCTTTCGCGACTATCAGGAGCGGCGCATCGTGCGCGCCTCCCGCGTGCAGATCTCGGCGAACAGCCTGATCGGCCAGATCTTCCACGTCGCCGACGGCCTGCCGCGCGAGGTGCGCAACGACATGTTCCGCGGCCGCCCGCCCGAGCGCTACTACGACGCGCTCGAGTGGGTGTTCAGCGCCCCCGACTACGTGCGTGAATTCAAGGCGCAACGCGCGCCGCGGCGCCTCGCTCGCGCGGCGGCCGCGCGCCGCCGGCCGCCATCGCGCCAGCGCGACTAGACGGGCGCCTGATGCTGCTGCTCACGGCCACGACCTTCGCGGCCGCGGGCGGAATCCATTACCAGACGCCGATGCTCGGCGCGATGGCCGCCGAGTTTCGCGCCGACAGCGCGACCATCGGCTGGGTGCCGACGCTCACCTTCGGCGGCTTCCTCGTCGGCATCATGTTGCTCGTGCCGCTGGGCGACCGCATCGACAAGCGGCGCCTGATCATCGCGCAGCATTTGGCCACCATCGTGGCGCTTCTCGCCGCCGGCGCAGCCACCGGCGTCGCCACGGCGGCGGCCAGCGGCTTCCTGATCGGCCTTTGCGCCTGCTACGCGCAGAACATCGTACCGATGGTCGCGGAGCTGGCGCCGCCCGCCGAGCGCGGCCGCTCGGTCGGCACCGTGCTGACCGCGCTCTTCCTCGGCATCCTCTTCGCGCGCATCACCGGCGGCATCGTCGCCGCGCAGCTCGGCTGGCGCTGGATGTACGTACTCGGCGCGGGCTTGCTCACCTGCATCGCGCCGGTGCTCGTCGCGCGGCTGCCCCATTCGGCGCCCAAAACCAGGCTGGCGTATCCGGAGCTGCTCACGTCGATGCTCGCGCTCGCGCGCGTGCACGCCGACATCCGGCGCGTGGTGGCGATCCAGCTGCTACTTGGCATCTGCTACGGCGGCTTCTGGGCGACGATCGCGACCATGCTCCTGCAGTTCCACGGCCTAGGCCCGACCATCGCCGGCCTGATCGGCATTCCGGGCGCCGCCGGCATCCTGATCGCGCGACCGGCCGGGCGCTGGCTCGACCTGCGCGGACCGGCGCCGATCGTCACCACCGGCATCGGGCTGATCATCGGCGCCTACGGCGTCTTCGCCTTCGGCGTCTGGTGGCCCGCGGCGCTCGCCATCGGCGCCGCGCTCCTCGACAGCGGGCTGCGCGCTGCGATGGTTGCCAATCAGACGGTGGTGAACTCGCTCGCGCCGGAGGCGCGCAGCCGCTCCAACACCGTGTTCGGTCTCTCGGTCTGGAGCGGCAACGCCATCGGTGCCTTCATCGCCACCAGCGCGCTCGCTGCGAGCGGCTGGCTCGCGGTATGTGCCATCTCTGCACTATGTGCAGCGCTCGCGCTCGGCGTGCAGCTGCGCTCGATGCGAAATCGGGGTCAGGCACCGATTTAGTAGTGAGTGTCACCATTTAGCGAGCAGGTCCGGGGCGATCTCGGCCACGGTGCGCACGCCGCAGAGCTGCATCGAGCGCTCGAGCTCGCTCGCGAGAATCTCGAGCGCGCGGCGCGCGCCCGGTTCGCCGCCCGCCATGGCGCCGAAGAGCGTCGCGCGTCCGGTGAGGACGCC
>Ga0070697_100004193_pt1 | contig 11050 bp, 9 predicted proteins | sample KBSK1501metaG_FD_65475 | JGI IMG/M metagenome (GOLD analysis project Ga0070697, IMG submission 65475) | Corn, switchgrass and miscanthus rhizosphere microbial communities from Kellogg Biological Station, Michigan, USA - KBS K1-50-1 metaG | ecosystem: Host-associated > Plants > Roots >... | reverse complement strand
TGCGAGCAGGGCGCGACCATCGCCTCGGTGCTGATGGACCTGACCGCCCGGCGCATCTGGCTCGCCCCGGGCAACCCCTGCCAGGCCCCCTACGAACAGCTGGACATAACCCTGTGAGCGAGCCGGTCTCGCTGGCCCGCCCCCGTGCCCTCAAGGAGGGAGACCGGGTCGCGGTGCTCTGCGTCAGCAGCCCGGTCGAGCCGGACGCGCTGGCGGCCGGCCTGGACGCGCTGCGCTTCGCCGGCCTGGACCCGGTCACCTACCCGTCCGCGCACGACCCCGGCACCATGCGCCGCTACCTGGCAGGCGACGACGCGATGCGGGCCGGCGACCTGCGGTCCGCGCTCACCGATACGGGTATCGCCGGGATACTGTTCGCCCGCGGCGGCTCCGGCGCGCAGCGCACCCTGGAGGCGATGGACTGGGATGGGCTGGCCGGGATGCCGCCGAAGGTGCTGGCCGGCTACTCCGACGTGACCGCGGTGCTCGAGGCGGTGGCGATCAGGCTCGGCTGGGCGTCAGTGTTCGGACCGATGGTCGCCATCAGGGAGGGCGCGTCGCATTATTCGTTCGGCTCCCTGTTGCGCACCCTGATGCGGCCGGAACAGGCCACCGTGATCCGGTACCCGCGGGCCGTCACCGTTGTCCCCGGCGTGGCCCGCGGCGTCACCACCGGCGGAACCCTGTGCCTGCTCGCCTCCTCGCTCGCCACCAGCACGTCCCGCCCGGCCCGCGGCGGCATCCTGCTGCTCGAGGACGTCAACGAGGAGGACTACCGCGTCGACCGGATGCTGACCCAGCTGCGGCGTTCGGGATATCTCGACGGGGTGGCCGGGATCGTGGCGGGCACCTTCACCGGCTGCGGCCCGCCGGAGGCGATCCAGGACATCCTGGCCGAGCGCCTCGGCTCGCTCGGCGTGCCCATGATCGCCTGGGCCAATGTGGGTCACGGCGGGCTCTTCCAGGCCTTCCCCTACGGCATCGCGGCCGGACTCGACGCCGGCGCCGCCACCCTGCGGCTGCTGGAACCGCCGCTGGAACCGCCTCTGGGGCCCCCGCTCAGCTGAGGTCCGCTTTCATCCGCCGGGCCAGCCCGGCGTGCATTCGCCGCGGCCACAGCGGCCCGCCGTAGACGAACCCGGTGTAGCCCTGGACCAGCGTGGCGCCGGCCCGCAGCCGCTCCCAGGCGTCGTCCGGGGTCTCGATCCCGCCGGCCGCGATGAGCACCATCCGGTCCCCGGCCCGGGCGCGCAAGCGGCGGAGAACCGCCAGCGAACGGGCCCGCAGCGGCGGCCCGGACAGGCCGCCCGCCCCGGCCGCCGCCACCTCGGCCGCCGGGCTGGCCAGCCCGTCCCTTGACACGGTGGTGTTGGTTGCGATGATCCCGTCCAGGCCCAGCTCGAGCGCCAGGTCCGCGATCGCGTCCACGTCCGCGTCGGCCAGGTCTGGCGCGATCTTGACCAGCAGCGGCACGCGCCGCCCGCCGGAGACCGCCGCGTCGAGCGCCGCGCGCACCGCCACCAGCACCGGCCGGAGCCGGTCCGCGGCCTGCAGGTCGCGCAGGCCCGGCGTGTTCGGCGAGCTGACGTTGACGGCCACGTAGCCGGCCACCGCGGCCACCGCCCGCGCGCTCGCCGCATAGTCCGCGGCCGCCTCCTCGTCCGGCGCGGCGCGGCTCTTGCCGATGTTCACCCCGACGACCGGACCCCGGCGAGAGCGCCGCCCCCGCGAATGACCCAGCCGGGCCGCGGCCGCGGCCGCCCCGGCGTTGTTGAACCCCATCCTGTTGACCAGCGCCCGGTCCGCGGCCAGCCGGAACATCCGCGGCTTGGGGTTCCCCGGCTGCGCCCGCGCGGTCACCGTGCCGACCTCCACGAACCCGAACCCGAGCGCGGCCAGCCCGCGCGTCCCGCGCGCGTCCTTGTCGAACCCGGCCGCCAGCCCGAGCGGCCCGGGAAACTCCAGCCCCAGCGCCCGCACCCGCAGCACCGGGTCCCGCGGCCCCAGCCACCGTCCCAGCAGCCACGCCGCCCCCGGCACCCGCGCGACCCCCCGGATCAGCGCGAACGCCGCCAGGTGCGCCGCCTCCGCGGGCACCCGTCGTAGCACCACCCGGTAGAGCAGCCGGTACATCCCTCACCCCGCCAAGCATTATCCCGAACGGGCCGGGTTCCTGCCCCGCTACGCCACGAGCTCGGACTCGCCGGTGAAGGCGTCCCACAGGGAGGCGTAGGTGCCGTCCGCGGCGAGCAGCTCGTCGTGGCTGCCCGCCTCCACGATGCGCCCGGCGTCCAGGACCATGATCCGGTCGGCGCGGGCGGCGGTGGTCAGCCGGTGCGCGACCACGATCGTGGTGCGCGCCGCGGTCAGCTCGCTGATCGCGTGGTTCACCGCGGCCTCGGCGGCCAGGTCGAGCGCGGCGGTGGCCTCGTCCAGCAGCAGGATGGCCGGGTCGGCCAACTGCGCGCGGGCCAGCGCGATGAGCTGCCGCTGGCCGGCCGACAGGTTGCGGCCGCGTTCGGCCACCTCGTGGGCGTAGCCGCCGGGTAGCCGGGTGATCATGTCGTGCGCACCGGTCGCCCGGGCCGCGGCCTCGACCTCGGCGTCGCTGGCGTCCGGCCTGGCGTACGCGATCGAGTCCCTGACCGTGCCCGCGAACAGGTACGACTCCTGCGGGACGATGCCGAGCTGGTGCCGGTAGCTGGCCAGGTCGTAGTCCCGGACGTCGGTACCGTCCACCAGGACCTGGCCGCCGGTCGCGTCGTAGAACCGGGCGATGAGCTTGACCAGTGTGGACTTGCCCGCGCCGGTCTGGCCGACCAGGGCGACGGTCTCGCCGGGCTCGATGACCAGGCTGATCCCGGACAGCGCGTTCGCCTCACCGTGCTTACCGGATACGGCGCCATAGCTGAAATCGACGTCGCGCAGCTCGATCCGGCCGTGCAGACGGCCGGCGTCGACCGGTCGGCGCGGTGGCGGCGTGGAGGTGCGCAGCCGGAGCAGGTCGGTGATCCGGCGCAGCCCCACCATGGCCTGCTGGTAGCCGTCGAAGACCTGGGAGAGCTGCTGGACCGGGGAAAACACCATGTCGATGTAGAGCAGGTAGGCGATCAGCGCGCCCGCGGTCAGCGCCCCGCTGCGCATCTGGCCGGTGGCCAGCACCAGCACGATCGCGCCCGCGGCGGTGGACAGGGTCTGCACGAACGGGAAGTAGATCGCGATGTACCGCTGGGCGCGCAGCCGCGACGCCATGAACGCGCGGCTCAGCCCGCCGAACCGGTCCCGGTTGGCCTGCTCGCGGCGGAACGCCTGGGTCACCCGCAGCCCGGCCACGTTCTCCGCGAAGTTGGCGTTGACCGCGGCGACCCGTTCCCGCGACTCGTTGTACGCCCGGGCCGACTTGGACCGGAACACCACCGTGGCCGCCACCAGCACCGGGAAGATGCACAGCACGGCCAGGCCGAGCCGCAGGTTGATGATGAGCAGCGCGGCGAGCACGCCGAAGAAGGTGAGCACCGAGCTGACCATGGTGACCAGCCCGGTCTGCAGGAACGTTGACAGCGCGTCCACGTCGGTGGTCATCCTGGTCAGGATCCGGCCGGACATCTCGCGCTCGTAGAAGTCCAGGCCGAGGCGCTGGAGCTGGGCGAAGAGCTTGACCCGCAGGGTGTACAGCAGCCGCTCGCCGTTCCGCCCGACCACCATCGTCTCGACCCGGTTGACCAGCCAGTCGGCCAGCACGATGGCCAGCCCGATGAGCGAGACCAGAACGATCGCACCGAAGACCTTCGTCTGCACGCCGTGGTCGATGCCGTTCCTGACCAGCGCGGGCAGCGCCAGCCCGGCCACCGCGTCCAGGCCGTCCAGGACCAGCCCGATGATCAGCGCGGCGGTGAGCGGCCTCAGCAGCCTGCGCAGCGTGAAGTGCCGGTCCCCGGCCCGGGCCTGGGCCACCGCCACGTCCGGCGTGTCGTCGGCCGGGGGGAGCGCGTCGACCTGGGCCAGCAGTTCGGGGGAGGGAGGCAGGCTGGCGAACGCCGCGGTAACGGGACCGGCCGCCGCGGCCACCGTCGCGGCGGCGCGGCGACGGGGCCGCCCGGCGGCAGAGGAGACCGCCGCTCCATATCCTGGCCGGCTGGCGCCGATGGCCATCGCCCGGTCGTCCAGCACGTCCTCCACCGTACGGACCGCTTCGTCGTCGTACTCCCCGCTGACGATGAGCTGCCGGTACAGCGGGCACCGTTCCTCGAGTTCGGTGTGGGTACCGGTGTCGGCCACCCGCCCGGCGTCCAGCACCACGATCCGGTCGGCCAGGTTCAGCGTGGACCGGCGGTGCGCGATGATCAGCGTGGTCCGGCCCCGCATCACCGCGCGCATGCCCTCGCGGGGGGGTCTGCCAGGGGGGTCCGGGGGGATGGAGTCCCCCCGGGGAACGGCACAGTCGGCCCCCCGGGCCAGCGCCTTGTGGATCTCGGCCTCAAGGCGCGGGTCGATGGCCGAGGTCGCGTCGTCGAGCACCAGCAGCCGGGGGTCGGTGACCAGCGCGCGGGCCAGTGCCACCCGCTGCCGCTGGCCGCCGGAAAGGGTCAGGCCCTGCTCGCCCACCACGGTGTCGTAGCCCTGCGGCAGCCGGGTGATGAACTCGTCCGCCTGGGCGGCCCGGGCCGCCGCGACGACTTGCTCGTCGGTCGCGTCGGGCCGGCCGTAGGCGATGTTGGCCCGCAGCGTGTCGGAGAACAGGAAACTGTCCTCCATGACCAGCCCGATCGCGGCGCGCAGCGAGTCACGGGTCACGTCGGCGACGTCGTGCCCGCCGATCCGGACCGACCCGGCCTGCGGGTCGTAGAACCGCGGCAGCAGCAGCGCGAGGGTGGACTTGCCCGACCCGGACGCGCCGACCACGGCGACCGTCTCGCCCGGCTCGATCCGCAGCGACAGCCCGCGCAGCACCGGCTCGGACGGCACGTAGCCGAACCGGACGTCGTCGAAGCTGAGCCCGGTCGCGTCCGGCGGCAGTTCGACCGCGCCCGGCTTGTCGGCGATCGCGGGCCGCGAGTCGATGATGTCGAAGACCCGGATGACGCTGGCCCGCGCCTCCTGGCCGAGCGTGACCATGTAGGTGAGCATGCGCACCGGGCCGGCCATCTGAGCCAGGTAGGCGGAGAACGCCAGGAACGTGCCCAGCGTGATCGAGCCGTGGATGGCCAGCCAGCCGCCGAGCGCGAGCACGCCGACCATGCCGAGCGAGGGGATCGCGGTCAGCGCGGGGTTGTACCTGGCCGTCAGCCGGATCATCCGCAGCCGGGACGCGAACAGCTTCTCGCTGGCCGCCTCCAGCCGCTCCTGCTCCTGCTCCTCCTGGCCGAACCCTTTCACCACGCGGACCCCGCCGATGGCCTCGTCGACCACCCCGGCCACCTCGCCGGACTGCTGCTGCGCGTCCCAGCTCGCCGGGAACAGCTTGCGCCGCGAGGCCAGTGCGATCACCCACAGCGCGGGCGCGACCGCGACGGTCACCACCGTCAGCACCGGCGAGAGCACCACCATGATGCCGATGGTCAGCACGAACAGCACGATATTGCCGAGCGTGACCGGCACCATAGACAGCAGGCCCTGCACCATGTTCAGGTCGGTGATGGCCCGCCCGACCAGCTGGCCGGTCCGCATCTCGTCCTGGCGCGCCCCGTCCAGCCGGGACAGCGAGTCGAAGAGCTCGGTGCGCAGCTCGTGCTGGACGTCGAGGGAGACCTGCCCGCCCCGGTAGCGGCGCAGGTAGATGCCGCCGAAGTTGACCGCGGCCGCGACGACGAGCAGCCCGGCCAGCGGCCAGATGGACGCCCGGTGGGTCACGATCACGTTGTCGATGATCTGCCGCTGCACCAGGGGTATCGCCGCGGTCGCGACGGTCGCCGCGAGCGCGCCCGCCATGGCGACGAGCACCGTCCGGCGAAAACGCCAGCAGTAACCCGCGAGCCGTCGCAGCCACCCGTATTCCGAAATCCGCGTCCCAGCCGTGTCCACTGTCCTCCCTGACAGCGCTAAACCCCTCATCCGCGCAGACAAGTTAACAGCCGGGGCCCCTTATTCATTTCCCTAGCTAACCATCTGACTCTCCCTGCGGCAGTAGTCGCGCCGTAGTTTGACCGCAACGGAACCGGCCCGGGAGTTTCGGATCGCCGCCGGTGGTTACCTCTGTAGCAAGGGGGTTCTCTAGATTAAGCGAGCCGAGTGATGACAGTTCCGATGCCCAGGCAGAATCCGGAGCCGGAGGCCACGCGCCGGGTCGACGCGAGGCCGCTGTTTTCTGGCGGCATCGCGACCGCGGTGGTCGCAGGGCTGACCGCGCTGGTCGGGATCCTGGTCTGCCGCTGGCTGTTCAACGTCCCGATCCTGTCCCCGCGCCGCGAAGGCGCCTGGGGCAACGCCTCCACGGCGGGGTACGTGTTCGGGGCCGCCGCGTGCGCGCTGGCCGCTACCGGCCTCATGTACCTGTTGCTGATCTCCACCCCGTACCCGCGGGTCTTCTTCGGCTGGATCATCGGGCTCGCCACCGTGGTCGCCGTGGTGTTCCCGTTCAGCTCCACCGCTCCGGTGTCGCAGAAGATCGCGACCGGCCTGGTCAACCTGGTGCTTGGCATCGTCATCGGGTCGCTGATCGCCGAGGTCTCGCGGCGCGTGACCCGGCGGCGGGTCGTGCGTGGCTACGACCGGCCGAGCTACCCGCCCACGCGTACCCCCGGGGACGGCCGTACCTGATACGTGCGGCCCACGGCCTGGCTAGCACGGCCTGGCTAGCACGGCCTGGCTAGCGGACGGGGACAGAGACCATCGGGTAGCCGCTGGCCCCGTTGGGTTCTGGCGGCGTCAGGGTGCTCGTCTGGGTGTAGCCGGTCTTGTCGGTGGCTCGCGCCTCGAGCACGTGGCCGCCCGAGGTGGCGTTCCAATCCCAGACCCACTGCCGCCAGGTGTCCAGGCCGGGCACGTCGGCCAGCCGGGCCCGCTGCCACGGCCCGCGGTCCACGCGCACCTCGACCGCCTCGATGCCCTTGTGCTGCGCCCAGGCCACTCCGGCCACCGCGGTGGGGCCGGCCTGGATCTCGTCCAGGCCGTTCGGCACGTCGATGCGGCACTCGGTCTTGATCGGCGCCTGCTGCGACCAGCCGCGCTGAGCCCAGTAGGCGTAGTTGCCCGCGAACGTGGTCACCTCGATGTCCGTCACCCACTTGGTCGCGGACACATACCCGTAGAGCCCGGGCACCACCATCCGGGCCGGGAAGCCGTGCGCGATCGGCAGGGGCTCCCCGTTCATCGCCACCGCGAGCAGCGCGTCCCGGCCATCCATCACGGTCTGCACCGGGGTGCCCGAGGTGAACCCGTCCACCGAGGTGCACAGCAGCTGGTCCGCCCCGGCCTTGATCCCCGCCTGGCGGAGCAGGGCAGCCAGGCTCGCGCCCAGCCACTTGGCGTTGCCGATGTACGGGCCGTCAACTGGGTTGGACACGCAGCACAAGGTGATGTAGTCCTCGATCAGCGGCCGCTTGATCAGCTGGTCGAAGGTCAGCGTGATCTCGCGGCTCACCATGCCGTGGATCCGCAGTTGCCAGCTCGACGGGTCGACCTGCGGCAGGACCAGCGCGGTGTCCACCCGGTAGAAGCTCGCGTTGGGCGTGACGAACGGGGCGAGCCCGGGGATGTGCAGGTCGACCACTGGCGGGAGGGCCTGCGTGGTGATCGCCGGGCGGGGGATGCGCAGCGACTTCTGCGCGATGGCCACGCTGCTCCGCTCGGTCAGCAGCCGTCCGGCCAGCCCGGCTCCGGCCGCGACGCCCGCGGTCGCCGCCCCGGCCGCGAGGAAGCGGCGGCGCGGCGGTCCCTCAGACCCTCCGGTGTCCGGGGGCTCAGTCTCCCCGGTCATGGGGTCATAGGAGACCGCACGGGCCGGCGCGGGCAGTTCCGGTGGCCGGACCAGCGGGATCAGCAGGTAGAGCGCTGCCACCGCGGCGGCCGTGGCGGCCAGGGTGGGCAGCAGGCTGGCCACCGTCGCCTCCGGCCGGGTCGCCGCCGCGGTCAGCCCGACCGCCCCGAACACCGCGATGCCGGCCATGCCGTAGGCCATCCGCCGGGTGGCCGCCGTGCCGACCACGGCCGCGAACGCGGCCAGCACCACCACGATCCCGCTGACCAGGGCGAGCTTGTCGTCCGCGCCGAACTCGGTGATGGCGAAGTTCTTCAGCCACGGCGGCGTGAAGTCGATCTGCAGCTCACCGACCACAACCACAGGCGACCCGCTGGCGCCGGTCAGCCCGGCCACGAACTGCCCCACGCCCAGCGCCGCGCCCGCGGCCAGCACCCCGGCGACAGCGCCCAGTCCCGCGCTTCGCCCGTCCAGGCGCCCCGTCCCGCTCAAGGTCATGACGGTTATTCGGCGCGGTCGCCGCCCAGGTTTGGTCGGCCGGCCAAGATTCGCCGCCAATCCGCGGCCAGTCGCTGCTACGAATACTAGATGTGACGGCCTTCGAACGCCCCGACCCAGAGCGCGACCGGCCCGGCGCCGCTGCGGACCTCGCCGCGTGCCTGCGGCTGGTGGCGCGCGGCGACGCGGACGCCTTCGACGCCGTCTACGACCAGGTCACCGCGTCCGTGTTCGGCGTCGTCCGGCGGGTGGTCCGTGACCCGGCCCAGTCCGAGGAGGTCACCCAGGACGTGCTGCTCGAGGTGTGGCGGAACGCGGCCAAGTTCGACCCCGGGCGGGGCAGCGCCACTGCCTGGGTGATGACGCTGGCGCACCGCCGGGCTGTGGATCGGGTCCGCTCGGTGCAGAAGGAGTCCGAGCGCGAGCGCCGCACCGCGGCCGCCGACATTCCTTTCGACGAGGTGGCCGAGGCCGTCGAGTCGAGCCTCGAGCGCGAGCGGGTGCGGCGCTGCCTGGGCTCGCTCACCGAGCTGCAGCGCGAGTCGGTCACCCTGGCCTACTACGGCGGCTACACCTACGGCCAGGTCGCCAGCCTGCTCGGGGTCCCGGGCGGCACGATCAAGACCAGGATGCGGGACGCGCTGATCCGGCTGCGCGACTGCCTGGGGGTGGCGCAGTGATGCGTGACCGGCATGCCCATACCCTCGCGGGGCCGTACGCGATGGACGCGATCTCCGCGCCGGACCGGGCCAGGTTCGAGCGTCACCTGGCCGGGTGCGAGGAGTGCGCGCGGGAGATCGCCAGCCTGCACGAGGCCACGGCCCGGCTGGCCACCGCCGCCGCGGTCACCCCGCCGCCCGCGCTCAAGGCGCGGGTGATGGCGGCCGCCGCGGCGACCAGGCAGCGGCCGCCAGAGCCGGAGCCGGAGGCCGCGGTCCGCACCTGGCGCGGCCGCCCCTCCCGCCGGGGCCGGCTGGTCCTGGCCGCGGGCGCCGCGGCCGCGGCCGCGGCCGTCGCCGCGGTGGTGGTGTTCGGGGTCAGCAACGGCGGCATCCGGGACCAGCTCAGCCGGGCCCAGGCCAGCAGCCAGCAGGTCGCGGCGGTGCTGACGGCGCGGGACGCCACCATGATGACCGGCGCGGTGCGCGGCGGAGGGATGGTCACGATCGTGATGTCCCACTCCATGCACGAGCTGGTGTTCACCGCCGCGGACCTGCACGCGCTGCCCGCCTCCCGCGGTTACGAGCTCTGGCTGATCGGCCCGGACGGCGACCGGGCGGTGCTCATGCTCCCGCCGGCCCGGCACGACATGACCGGCCCGGTCGTCGCCTCCGGGCTGCACCCCGGCGACCACCTGGTCCTCACCGCCGAACCCGCCAGCGGCCCCGCGCGCCCCACTGGCCGCCCCAGCGGCTCGATGATGCTGGATATCGTGCTGTAGCGACTGTCCGGCCCGGCCCGCCGCGTTCGTCGCTGAGATGATGGACGAAGGAGGCCGTCTCATGAAGTACATGCTGATCCACTGCATCGACGAGTCCGCCTGGAGCGACCCCGCGACGCCGCGCCCGGCCGGGCTGCCCGTTTACACCGACTGGCTCCATGAGATGGAAGGCCGCGGCGTGCTGATGCACGGCCACCGGCTGAGGGACGTCAGCGACGCCACCACCGTGCAGGTCCGCCAGCGCGAATTGCTGGTCAGCGACGGGCCGTTCGCCGAGACCAAGGAGCAGGTCGGCGGGTACGACGTGATCGACTGCGCCGACCTGGACGAGGCCATCGAGATCGCGTCCAAGCACCCGACGGCCTGGTACGGAACCATCGAGGTCCGGCCGATCGCCGGAGAACATTGCGAGGACGTCGGCTGAGGCGATCGGGCCGCCCGCGGCGCCCGGGATCGACCGCGACTCCGCTCCGCGCGCGCCTGATCCCCCTTGAGTTGATACCCATGTACCGTGCTATGTCGTGACGGAAGGCGGACCAAGGTTGGGCCAGCTGAAGAGCGCCGTCTACGCCCGGATGGAAGAGATGAGCTTCCGGTCGGGCGCTGCCGTGGGTGCCGGCGTGCTCACCGCGGCCGGTGTGGCGATCACCCTCGCGGTGGTTCTGGGCGGTCACAGCGACGCCGTGGCCATCGCGTCGGCCTCCCGTGCCGCGGTCTCCTCGGTGGCGCCCCCGTCCCCGGCCCGTCTCCTCCTCGCCTTCCTCGCCTTCCTCGCCGTCCTCGCCGCCGGCTATCCCGCGGGCTCGCCGGACGACGGTCCCCGCGACAGTGGCCGGGGCCTACCAGCCGCCGTTCCGGGTCCGGGCGTCGGCGACCCCGCACGCCGCGGCGACACCGGCGCCCGGCCGCACTGCCTCGCGGCGTCCGTGGAATCCGCGCTGGCGGCCCGAGGCCGGGCACTCCCCACGACAGCCCGGCTGGTGGGACCGGCGGAGGCAGCCAAGGGCGTGGCCCTGGGGCTGGTTATGGCCGCAGCCGGGCATGGCGAGGACCTGGGTGACCGGTCCGCCCTTGCCGGGGCGTGAGCTGGCCGCTGGCCGGCGAGCCCTTCGTCACCACCCGGCCCGGCTACTGGCAGCGCGCCCTCACCGACCGGCTCTTTTCCGGCGCGGTCATCGTGTGCGAGGGCGACGAGC
>Ga0070697_100004192_pt1 | contig 11051 bp, 9 predicted proteins | sample KBSK1501metaG_FD_65475 | JGI IMG/M metagenome (GOLD analysis project Ga0070697, IMG submission 65475) | Corn, switchgrass and miscanthus rhizosphere microbial communities from Kellogg Biological Station, Michigan, USA - KBS K1-50-1 metaG | ecosystem: Host-associated > Plants > Roots >... | reverse complement strand
GGCCGAGGCGCAGCTGGCCAAGGTCCTGGCGCTCGAGGGGGCGCCGCACGCGATCCGCTCGAACATCGTGAACCCGGACGCCGTGTTCCAGGACAGCAAGCTCTGGTCCGACGACGTGCGACGCGAGCGGGCGGCCGCGCAAGGCATCGCGATCGAGCAGCTGGAGGACTTTTACCGCAAGCGCAACCTGCTCGCGGCGCGCATCCTGCCCGAGGACGTCGCGGAGGCGGTGTTGTTCCTCGCCTCCGACCGCGCGTCGAAGACAACCGGCTGCACCCTCACCGTGGACGGCGGCGTCAAGGACGCCTTCCCGCGGTGAGCGCGGCCGCGGTGCGTTTCGGCGTCCAGCTCTCGCTCAAGCCGCCGCAAGAGGAATTCGATCTCGTGCGTCGGATCGAGGCGCTCGGCTTCGACAGCGTGTGGACGGGTGACCACGTCTCCTTCCACAATCCGATCTACGAGTCGCTCACGCTGCTCGCCACGTTCGTGCCGATCACCAGTCGGCTGCGCTTGGGCAGCGCGGTGTACCTGCTCGCGCTGCGCGCGCCGGCGATCGCGGCCAAGGTCACCTCGACGCTCGACGTGCTGTCCGGTGGGCGCTTCATCTTCGGCGTCGGCGTGGGCGGTGAGAACCCCAAGGAGTTCGAGGTCTCGGGCGTTCCTCACGGAGAGCGCGGTGCGCGGGTGAACGAGGCCATCGACGTCGTGCGCACACTCTGGCGCGACACGCCGGCCAGCTTCAAGGGGCGATTCACGCAGTTTTCCGGCGTGTCGCTCGATCCCAAGCCCGTGCAGCAGCCGGGACCGCCGATCTGGATCGGCGGTCGCTCCGACGCCGCGCTCGCGCGAGCCGGCCGCCAGGGCGATGGGTGGGTCTCCTACGTCGTGCAGCCAGAGCGCTACGCCCAGAGCCTCGACAAGATCCGCGCCGCAGCCTCCGCCGCCGGTCGCAAGCTGGACGGTTTCGTGGCCGCGCACCTGGCGTTCGCCACCATCGGCCGCGACTGGGAATCCGCCAAAGCCGTCTGGGCCGAGGCGCTCACGAAACGCTACGCGCAGGACTTCGAGCCGCTGGCGAGGAAGTACGGCATCATCGGCACGCCCCAGCAGTGCGCCGAGCAGCTCGAGCGCTTCCGCGCTGCGGGTTGCAACTACATCATCCTGAGCCCCGTCGGCCCCGCCGCCTCCCAACGCGAGCAGGTCGAGCGCCTCGCGGCCGAGGTGGTGCCCGCGCTCCGTGGCTGATCTCACCGGAGGCCAGCTCGTCGCGCGCGTCCTCAAGCAGGCCGGCGTCGGCCACGTCTTCACGCTCTGCGGCGGTCACATCCTGCCGATCTACGACGGCTGTCTGGACGAAGGCATCGCGGTGATCGACACGCGTCACGAGCAAGCCGCGGCGCACGCCGCCGACGCCTACGCGCGTCTCACCCGCAACGTCGGGGTGGCGATGGTGGCGCCGGGGCCCGGGGTGACGGACGCGGTCACCGGCGTCGCCAACGCGTACGCCGCGCGCAGCCCGATGTTGCTCATCGGCGGCGCCGCGCCGCTCGGCCTGCGCGGGCTCGGCGCGCTGCAAGAGATGGAGCAGGTCGCGCTGCTCCGTCCCATCACCAAGGGCTCGTTCACCGTCCCGGAGACGCGCCAGATTCCCGAAGTGCTGACGACGGCGATTCGCACGGCACTCAGCGGCCGCCCCGGTCCCGTCTTCGTCGAGATTCCCGTCGATCTGCTCATGACCACGATCGAAGATCGACTGGCGCCGATTCCCACGGACTACGTGCACCGGCCGCGCGCCGCGGCCGACTCCCCAGCGCTCGCCACGCTGGAACAGCTGCTCGCCGGCGCGCAGCGACCGGTCGTCGTCGCCGGCGGCGGGATCTGGTGGGACGACGCCGCGCCGGCACTCGAGGCGTTCGCCACGCGCTCGGGCGTGCCGGTGTTCATGAACGGCGCGGGTCGCGGCGCGTTGCCAGCAACGCACCCCAACGCCTTCGCGCAGGCGCGCTCGATGGCGCTCGCGCGCGCCGATCTCGTCCTGGTCCTCGGCACGCCGCTCGACTTCCGGCTCGGCTACGGCCGGGCCCCGACGTTCGCCGAGGACGCCAGGGTCGTCATGGTCGACATCGATGCCGCCGAGCTGGGACGCAACCGTCCGCTTGCGCTCGGCCTCGCCGGCGATCTCGGCGTCGTGCTGCGCCAGGCGCTCGACGTGATCCCGGCCTCGACGGCATCGCGCGTGGCGCCCTGGCTCGCGGCCGTGCGCGCCAAGGAGACGGAGTCGCGAGAGAAGCTCGCGGCGTTCTGCGCGGCTGACGACGTGCCGATCACGCACTATCGGCTCGCCGCGGAGATCGCGCGGGTGGTGGGACCGGAGACGATCGTCGTCGGCGACGGCGGCGACGTGGTCGGCTGCGCGTCGAAGATCGTCGCGCTGCATCGGCCGGGTCAGTGGCTCGACCCGGGCCCGCTCGGCTGCCTGGGTGTCGGTCCCTCGTTCGCCCTCACGGCCAAGCTGCTGCATCGCGAGCGCCCGGTGATCCTCATCGCCGGCGACGGCGCGCTGGGGCTCAACGGCATGGAGCTCGAGACGGCCGTGCGCTTCGGGCTGCCGTTCGTGTGCGTCGTCGGCAACGACGGCGGCTGGGGGCAGATTCGCAATCCGCAGCTGTCGTTCTATGGCGAGGCGCGCGCGGTGGCGACCTCGCTGCCGGTCACGCGCTTCGATCTGTTCGCCGAGGCGCTGGGCGCGCGCGGCGTCCTCGTGCGCGAGCCCCGCGACATCGCGCCGGCGCTCGACAAGGCGCTCGGCAGCAGCGAGGTCTGGTGCGTCAACGTCGTCCTCGATCCGGCCGCGTACCGGAACACGGGGACGATGTCGATGGCGATCTGAGCTGAGAGTCACCGTCCTCTGTCCGCACCTGCGCGTCGCCGGCGGCGTGCGCGCGATCCTCACCTATGCCGATCGTCTCGCCGCTCGCGACCACGCGGTGACGCTCGTCGTCCCCGCTCGCGGCCGCCTGCGCGCGGCGTGGCGCAATGCGAGGCGCGTGGGTCCGACGTGGGTGCCTGGCTTCCGTCCGGCGGTGAGGTGGGTGGCCCGATGGAACGCTGACGCGCTGCCCGTGGCCGACGTCACGCTCGCCACCGCGTGGCAGTCGGCTCCCGTCGTGGCCGCCGCACCGGCGCGGTGCGGCGCCAAATTCTATCTCGTCCAGCACTACGAGAGCCTCTATCACGGCGCGCCGGACGTGGTCGACGCAACGTACCGCCTGCCGCTCGGCAAGATCGTGATCTCGACGTGGCTGGCGGAGATCATGCGTGACAAGTTCGGGTCGGCCAGCGAGCTGCTCGTCACGCCCGTGGATCGCGCGCTCTTTCATCGCGTGGAGGCCACGGTGACGACGCCGCGGCCACGCGTGCTCATGCTCCACCACGACTACGCCTGGAAGGGTGTCGCCGATGGCGTCGAGGCCGCTCGGCGCGTGCGGGCGCGAGTCGCCGACCTGCGCCTCGTCGGCTTCGGCGTGAAGCCGCCGCGCGAGCAGCAGCTGTACGACGAGTTCCACGTCGACCCCCGGCAAGACGCGCTCAAGGCCCTCTACAGCGGCTGCGACATCTACCTGTGCCCCTCGTGGGACGAGGGCCTCGGCATGCCGCCCATGGAGGCGATGGCGTGCGGTGCCGCGCTCGTGACCTACGACAACGGCGGCAGCCGCGACTACGCGCGTGACGGCGAGACCGCGCTGGTGGCGCGCCGGCGCGACGTCGACGATCTGGCGGCGCGCCTGTCGCGCATGGCCACCGACGAGCCGCTGCGCAAGCGACTGGCGGCGACGGGGCAGGCGTTCGTCACGACGGCGTTCGACTGGGAGCGCGCGGTCACGCGCCTGGAGGCGCTGTTCGCGCGCTCGGGGTAAAATCTCGAAAAATGCCCATTTACGAGTACGAGTGCCACGACTGCCGCCGTCGCGTGAGCCTGCTCGTCCGAAGTCTTTCGACGACCGTGCCGCCCGCGTGTCCGCGCTGCGGATCGACGGCGCTGACGCGGCTGATGTCCCGCTTCGCCACCGTGAAGTCGGAGGATGCGCGCCTGGAGTCGCTCGCGGAGGGCGGGGGACTCGGCGATCTGGACGAGAACGATCCGGCCAGCATGGCGCGCTTCATGAAGAAGATGGGCAAAGAGTTCGGCGACGAGCTCGGCGAGGACTTCGACTCCGCCGTGGACGAGGCGATGAGCGAGGCCGGCGAGGACGCCGGCGGCGGTGGCGACGAGGCGGCCGGCGAATCCCCGGACACCGCCAGCCCATCTGAGGACCTGTGACCTCCTTCAAGGCGGAGTCTGCCGACCGGCTCGACCCCTCGGAGGCCGCCGCCTGGGATGCCGTGGCCGCGACCGCCCGACGCCGCTCCCCGTTTCTCACCTGGACCTGGCAGCATCACTGGGCGGCGGTTTTCGCCGAGGGCCGGCGGCTCGACATCCGCCAGGTCCGCGACGCCGACGGTCGTCTGGTCGCCATCTTGCCGCTCTACGGGGCCGAGCCGGGCGTGCTCGAGCTGTTGGGCGGCGCCGAGGTCTCCGATTATCTGGATCTGATCGTCAGCGCCGGTCACGAGGACGATGCGTGGGCGGCGTTGCTCGCGGCACGCGCGGGCGAGCGCGAGCGTTGGATCCTGCACGCCGTCCCGGCAGAGTCGCCGACGGTGCGGGCGCTGCCCGCGCTCGCGGCGGGCGTCGGACTCGCCGCCGACGCGACGCTGGAAGAGCGCTGTCCGGTCCTGGCACTGCCGTCCTCATGGGAGACCTACCTCGCCTCGCTGTCCGGAAAGCACCGCCACGAGCTGACCCGCAAGATTCGACGCTTCGAACGTGAAGCCCCCGAAGGGCGCGCCGTCGTCGTGCGCGGTCCCGACGCGGTCGGCGCGCGGCTTGGCGACTTCCTGGCGCTCCACCGCCGTTCGCGCGTCGGCAAGGCCAAGTTCATGGACGCGCGCATGGAGGGCTTCTTTCGCGCGGCTCTGCCGGCGCTGGCGGCGCACGACGGCGTGGCGCTCTGGTTTCTCGAAACGCCAGGAGGACCGATCGCGTCGTTCGTGTGCCTCGAATGGGACGACACGGTCGGCCTCTACAACTCCGGCTTCGCGCCGGAGGCGGCCGCGCTGTCGCCGGGGCTGGTGCTGCTCTCGCACGTGATCCGCGACGCGATCGCGCGCGGCCGCCCGCGCTTCGACTTCCTGCGCGGCGAGGAACGCTACAAGCTCGAGTTCGAGCCCAAACTCGAAGACGTGTTCCGCGTGACGATCGAGCCGGCCGCGTGAGCCTGCTTCGCGTCGCGATGCTCAGCGTGCACACCTGTCCCCTGGCCGCGCTCGGCGGCAAGGAAACGGGCGGCATGAACGTCTACGTGCGCGAGCTGGCGCGCGAGCTGTCGCGCATCGGCGCCGCCGTCGACGTCTTCACGCGCTCGCAGAACGCCGGCATCCCGCGGGTCGTCCGCCTGGCCGACCGCGCGCGCGTCATCCATCTGCCCGCCGGGCCGCAGGCGCCGATGGCGCGCGAGCGCGTGCATGCGCACCTCGACGAGTTCGTCGAGGGCGTCGAAGCCTGGCGAATGGCCAACGGCCTCGAGTACGACCTGCTGCACGGCAACTACTGGCTGTCGGGCGTCGTGGGCCTGGCGCTGCGCGCGCGGTGGGGCGCCCCGCTCGTGCAGATGTTCCACACGCTCGGCGCGCTGAAGAACGGGGCCGGCATCGCCGCCGAGCGGGAGCCGGCGCTGCGTCTGGGCGAGGAGCGGCGGATCGTCGCCGCCGCCGACCGCCTCGTCGCCGCCAACGCGATCGAGCGCAACGAGCTGGTCACCGCCTACGGCGCCGACGCGGCGCGCGTGGCGGTGATTCCCTGCGGCGTCGATACCGACGTCTTCACGCCGGGCGATCCGATGGCGGCGCGCGCGGCGCTCGAGCTGCCGCCGGGGCCGATGCTGCTCTACGTCGGTCGCATCGCGCCGATCAAGGGCCTCGAGACGCTCCTCGATGCCGTCGGCTGTCTGCGTGGTGCGGGCACGCCGGTGCGCCTGGCCGTCGTCGGCGGCGAGACGGACGAGCCGACGGATGGACATGAGGCCGACGTGCGTCGCCGCGCGGCCGCGCTCGGCCTGGGCGACGCCGTGACGTTCGTCGGCGCGCAGCCTCAGCAGCGCCTGCGCGACTGGTACGTGGCCGCCGACGTCACCGTGCTGCCGTCGTATTACGAATCGTTCGGAATGGTGGCGCTCGAGGCGATGGCCTGCGGCAGCCCGGTGGTGGCCTCGCGGGTGGGGGGACTGCAGACCACCGTGCGCGACGGCGTGACCGGCCTTCTCGTCGCGGAAGGCGACCCCTGCGCGCTGGCCGGGACGATCACGCGCGTGCTCGGCGACGATGCGCTGCGCTGGCGGCTGGGCCGGGAGGGCCAGCGCTGGGCCGCACAGCATCGCTGGCCCTGCGTGGGCGAGGCGATCTGTCGGGAGTACGCGGCCCTGGCCGTGAACGTCGCGGATCTTGCTGTAGGCGACTGCGTCTAGCACGAGCGTTCCGCTCGCCGGCGCGCCGCATGCTACACTCCCGCGCGCTGTGGGTACCCTCCTGGATGTCGTCGATCTTCAGACGCACTTCGTGACGCGCGGCGGCGTCGTCCGTGCCGTGGACGGCGTTTCGTGGGACGTCGCGGAGAGCGAGACGGTGGCCCTCGTCGGCGAGTCCGGCTGTGGCAAGTCGGTCAGCGCGCTCTCGATCATGCGGCTCGTGGCCCCGCCGGCCGGCCGCATCGTCGGCGGCCGGATCCTCTTCAAGGGCCGCGACCTGCTCGCGCTCGACGAAGAGGCGATGCGGCGCGTGCGCGGCCGCGAGATCGCGATGATCTTCCAGGAGCCGATGACCTCGCTCAATCCGGTGCTGACCATCGGCCGCCAGATGACCGAAGGCCTCGAGACGCACCTCGGCATGGCGCAGACGGCCGCCCGCGCGCGCGCGGCCGAGCTGCTGGCGATGGTCGGCATTCCCGATCCGGTGCGGCGGCTCCCGCAGTACCCGCATCAGTTCAGCGGCGGCATGCGCCAGCGCATGATGATTGCCATGGCGCTGGCCTGCGAGCCGTCGCTCGTGCTCGCCGACGAGCCGACGACCGCGCTCGACGTCACCATCCAGGCGCAGATTCTCGAGCTGATGAAGAGCCTGTCGCGCCGGCTCGGCGTCGCCATGCTGATGATCACGCACAACCTCGGCGTGGTCGCGCGCTACGCCGATCGCGTCAACGTCATGTATGCGGGCAAGATCATCGAGCGCGGTACGGCGCGTGAGATCTACGCGAATCCGCGCCACCCGTACACGCGCGGATTGCTGCGCTCGGTGCCGCGCCTGGACGAGCCGCGGCGTGCGCGCCTGGATCCCATCGAGGGCCAGCCACCCGATCTGTCGCGGCTGCCTGGCGGCTGCGCGTTCGTGCCGCGCTGCGCGTTTCGCGTCGAGCGCTGCGCCGTGGAGACGCCGCCGCTGCGCGCCGTCGGAGGCGCGGGGCACGTCTCGGCGTGCTGGGAGGCCGAGCGCTTGAGCGCAGCGCCCGAGGCCGTCGGAGGACGTCGATGAAAGGCGAGGTGCTGCTCGAGGTCCGCAACCTCGTCAAGCATTTCGAGATCGGCGGCGGGCTCTTCGGCGGCCGGCGTGGTCTGGTGCGGGCGGTCGACGGCGTGTCGTTCAGCATCGGCCGTGGCGAGGCGCTCGGTCTCGTCGGCGAGTCGGGTTGCGGCAAGACGACCACCGGGCGCTGCATCCTGCAGCTCGAGCTGCCGACGTCGGGCGAGATCCTGTTCGAAGGCCGTGACCTCACCAAGCTCGGCCCCGACGAGATGCGCGCGGTGCGGCGCCGGCTGCAGGTGATCTTCCAGGATCCCTATAGCTCGCTGAATCCACGCATGACGGTGGGCGACATGATCGCCGAGCCGCTCGGCGTGCACGGCCTCGTGCGTGGCGCCGGGGCGCGACGCGACCGTGTGCGCGATCTGCTGCGAAAGGTGGGCCTGCTGCCGCAGCATGCGGCGCGCTACCCGCATCAGCTCTCGGGCGGCCAGCGCCAGCGCGTGGGCATCGCGCGGGCGCTCGCCATGGAGCCGGCGCTGATCGTGTGCGACGAGCCCGTCTCCGCGCTCGACGTGTCGATCCAGGCCCAGATCATCAACCTGCTCGAAGATCTGCAGGCGGACCTCGGCCTGACGTATCTCTTCATCGCCCACGATCTCGCCGTCGTGCGCCACATCTCGGATCGCGTGGCGGTGATGTACCTCGGCAAGATCGTCGAGCTGGCCGACCGCAAGACGCTCTACGACGATCCGCTGCATCCGTACACGCGCGCGCTCTTGTCCGCGGTGCCGATCCCGGATCCCGAGCTCGAGGCGCGTCGCGAGCATCTCGTGCTGCGCGGCGAGGTGCCGAGTCCGCTCGATCCGCCTGCCGGCTGCGTGTTCCATCCGCGCTGCCCGATCGCGGAAGACCGTTGCCGGCGCGTGGTGCCCGAGCTTCGCGAGGTGAAGCCCGGACACTGGGCGGCCTGCCTGCTGGCCTGACGCTCCATTTCTTGACTTCAACCGCACGGCTCCGGTAAGAAGATCCTCGGATCCGTGAAGCGGACGAGCGTCCGTGTGCGTCGCACAACGGGAAGGCGCGCGATAGGTTGCGCCTCGCTCGTGCGCGTGCTGCTTTCCTCCGTTTTTGTTTTCCTCGGCTTCGGGCTCTGGATCACCCTGCCCCCGGCCGACTCCGCGACCGGCGTCGTCACGCCGGACGTACGGGACCACGTTCTGCGAGATGGTCGGGCCCGCGTCATCGCCGAGCTGCGTCTGCCGTCCGGGGGTCACGTGCCCGAAGGCTTGCTGACGCCGGCCGCGCGAAGCGTTCAGCGCCAGGACATCGCAGCCGCGCAGCGCCAGACCCTGGCGCGTTTGATCGGGCGCGTCCATCGCGTGTTCCACCAGTTCAGCACCGTGCCGCTGCTCGCGCTCGACGTCGGCCCTGATGCTCTGGCCGAGCTAGAAGCGTCGAGCTTGTGGGTGAAGCGCGTCGTGCTCGACACGATCAACGCGCCGAGCCTGCCGCAAAGCGTGCCGCTGATCGGCGCCGACCAAGCTTGGAGCAAAGGGTTCGACGGCACAGGGACGGTCGTGGCCATCGTCGACACGGGTGTGGACGCGTCACATCCGTTCCTTGCAGGTAAGGTCCTCGAGGAGGCCTGCTATTCGAGCAACGTCGCCGGACAGAGCATGACCATGTGCCCGAATGGCTCGATGCAGCAGACCGGTCCAGGCGCCGGTGCACCGTGTCCGCTGTCTGGATGCTGGCACGGCACACACGTCGCGGGGATCGCCGCGGGGAACGGCGCGGCGGCCGGCGTCGCCTTTTCGGGGGTGGCGAAGGGTGCGCAGATCATGTCGGTCATGGTCTTCTCGCAGTTCACCGGCTCCACCGCGTGCGGCGGTTCGCCGCCTTGCGCGCTGGCATGGACCTCGGACATCATCGCTGGCCTCGAGCGCGTGAATGCCGTCATTGGATCGCGGAACGTGTCCTCCGCGAACCTCAGCCTCGGCGGAAGTTCGGGCTCCACCTCGCCGTGTGACAGTGACCCGACCAAGCCGATCATCGACACGCTGCGATCAGCGGGCATCGCTTCCGTCATCGCGGCCGGCAATAGCGGATTGCTCAATGCGCTCAGCGCACCGGGTTGTATCTCATCGGCCATTAGCGTAGGCGCGACGTCCAAATCAGACGTCGTCGCATCGTTCTCAAATGTCGCCTCGTTCATGTCGCTCTTTGCGCCTGGCGTGTCGATCTACTCGTCGGTGCCGGGCGGCGGTTACGGCTACGTCAGCGGCACGTCTATGGCGACCCCGCATGTTACTGGCGCGTGGGCGGTGCTGAGGCAGGCCGCCCCACAAGCCAGCGTCGACCAGATTCTTGCCGCCTTGCAGACGACGGGACTGCTCGTGAGCGAAACGAGCGGCGGCGTGACGATCACGAGGCCGAGGATCCGGGTCGATCAGGCGCTGGCCGCGCTCCTGCCCGCCGTCACCTCGATTTCGCCGAACCAAGGCTCACCGGGCACAACGGTCTCGGTCACGATCAACGGCTCCGCATTCGCCGCAGGCGCTGTCGTGAGCATCGGAGCGGGAATCACGGTATCGAACGTGACACTGACGTCCCCGGCGCAGATTACGGCGACGCTGCAGTTAGCCAGCACGGCAACAGAAGGCGCACGCGACGTCATCGTGACGAATCCTGCCGGTGGAACCGGAACGCTGAGCGCGGGGTTCATCGTGACTGCGTCCACGCCGACGTGGACGTTTTGCGCGAACGAGAACCAGACGTGCACATTCTCGGGGACGAAGCTGGTGCGGTATGGCGCGAACGGCACGTACGTCCAGCAGACCGCGACGAACAGCATCAACTGCAACAATGCGACGTTCGGTGATCCCGTCTTCGGCGTCGTGAAGCACTGCGACTACGCGGATGGGCCGGCGACACCGCCGACGTGGACGTTTTGTGCGAACGAGAACCAAACATGCACATTTTCCGGGACGAAGCTCGTGCGTTATGGCGCAAACGGCAGTTATGCTCAGCAGACCGCGACGAATAGTATCGGCTGCAGCAATGCGACGTTCGGCGATCCGGTATTCGGCACCGTGAAGCACTGCGACTACACGGATGCGCCGGCGACGTCGTCGACGTGGGGGTTTTGCGCGAACGAGAACCAAACGTGCACATTTTCCGGGACGAAGCTGGTGCGTTATGGCGCTAACGGCACTTATGTTCAGCAGACGGCGACCAATAGCATCAGCTGCAACAATGCGACGTTCGGTGATCCTGTCTTCGGGGTCGTGAAGCACTGCGACGACACGGATATCTCCAATCCATGATGACCGCCGTGATCTTCGGCTGCGGTTCTCGTCTGACACCGCGCTGACGACGGTCGGCCGCTGCTCGCGGCCCGCCGGCCTGACCCCCGCTTGACAGCGCGGTCAGACCAC